>Ga0187892_10011597_pt1 | contig 10734 bp, 9 predicted proteins | sample MA1701073metaG_FD_139345 | JGI IMG/M metagenome (GOLD analysis project Ga0187892, IMG submission 139345) | Bio-ooze microbial communities from a basaltic lava cave in the Kipuka Kanohina Cave System on the Island of Hawaii, USA - MA170107-3 metaG ...
CCCGCAGCCGCACCGAGTGGACGTGGATGCCGCCCGCCCCCTGGGCGCCCCGCGCCCCCTCGGCCACCACCTTCTGCGTCGGGTCGCGTGACCACTCCGAGGACGCGGCCGCCATACGCTCGGCGGTGAGCATGGCCGTGCCCGACGGCGCGTCGACCTTCTCGTCGTGGTGCAGCTCGATGATCTCGGCGCTCTCGAAGTACGGCGCCGCCACCTCGGCGAAGCGCATCATCAGCACCGCGCCGATGGCGAAGTTGGGCGCGACGAAGCAGTTGGACCGGGTGAACCGCCGCCGCAGCTCCTGGTAGTCCTCGGGCGCGAGCCCGGTCGTGCCCACCACCGCGTGGACGCCGTGCTCCGCGCACCAGGCCAGGTTCTGGCGGGCGGCGTCCACGTGGGTGAAATCGATGGCCACCTCGGCGCCGGCCGCGGCCAGGGCGTCGCCGTCGGGAGCGATCTGCAGGCCACGCACGTTCGCCCCGGTCACCGTGCGCAGGTCGATGCCGACGTGCAGCGGGTCGATGCCGGCGACGAGCTCGAGGTCGGGGTCGGCCGCCACCGTCCGGCACACCAGCGACCCCATCCGGCCCGCCGCCCCGAACACCCCGACCCGTATGGCCACGGCCGCGGCCCCTCAGGCCACCTGCTCGGCGAAGGCGTCCTCGTCGAAGGGCCCGATCACCGCCAGGGTCCGGGGGCCGCCCACCACGCTCTCGGCCACCCGCCGGACGTCCTCGGACGTCACCGCCTCGGTGCGCGCCACCACCTCGTCCATGGGCATGACCGAGCCGTGGACCAGCTGGCTGCGGCCGATGCGGCTCATGCGGCTGGATGAGTCCTCCAGGGACAGGACCATGGAGCCCTTCACGTGCCCGCGCGCCACCGCCAGCTCCCGCTCGGGGATCTCGTCCTGGAGCAGGCGGTCCAGTTCCACGCCGATGACGTCCAGCACGGTGTGCACCCGCGAGGGCGACGTGCCCGCGTAAACGGCGAGAAGGCCCGCCTCGATGTACGCCGCCCGGTAGGAGTACACGGAGTACGCCAGCCCCCGCTTCTCCCGTACCTCCTGGAAGAGCCGGCTGGACATGCCCCCGCCCAGCAACTGGTTCAGCACCGCCAGCGCGAAGCGGTCGTCGTCGCCCCGGCCCGCGGCCCGCATGGCGACGACCACGTGGGCCTGCTCGGTGGAGCGGGTGACGACAGCCAGCGGCCGTTGCGGGGCCAGGGTGGTCGGCGAGCGGGCCGGGCCCGAGCCCTCGGGCCCGGTGAACCGCCTGTCGATCCCATCCGCGAGGGCGTCGTGGTCGACGTTGCCCGCCGCCGCCACCACGATGCTGTGGGGCCGGTAGTGGGCGCCGAAGTAGGCGCGGATGTCGTCCCGGGTCATGGACGTGATCGTCGACCGTTCGCCCAGGATCTCCCGGCCCAGGGGGTGGCCGGGGTACAGGGCCGCCTGGGCCACGTCGTGTACGAGGTCGGCGGGTTCGTCCTCCTGCATGTTGATCTCTTCGAGGATCACCTGCCGCTCGGCCTCGATCTCGGCGGCGCGGAAGGCCGGTCCCCACATGATCTCCGACAGGATGTCGAGGGCCAGCGGGAGGTCCTCGTCCAGCAACCGGACGTAGAACGCCGTGTACTCCTTGGTGGTGAAGGCGTTCATCTCCCCGCCCACCGCCTCGACGGCCTCGGCGATGTCCTGAGCGCTGCGCGTCTCGGTGCCCTTGAACAGCAGGTGCTCCAGGAAATGGGACGCCCCCGCCACCTCGGGGCGCTCGTCGCGCGAGCCGGCGTCGACCCAGAACCCGAGCGCCGCCGCGCCCGAGCCGGGCATGTGCTCGGTGACGACGGTGAGCCCGCTGGGCAGGGTGGTGGTGAGCAGCGGCTGGACCACGCTAGCGGCGGCGGCGCCGGTCCCGGTTCCGCCGGGGCCCCCCGCCGCCCTCGGCGCCCCGTCCGCCGCCGCCCCCGGCCGCCGCGGGCTCGCCGGTGGGGCCAAGGTCGCCGAACGCCTCCCGCGCCTCCTGGTCGAAGGAGTCCTCGAAGCTGAGGAATCCCGGCGAGTCGGCCGGCGCCCTCGACTCGTCCGAGCCAGCGGCAGCGGTGGCGGACGGGGATCCGTCGCCGTTGCCCTCGCCGATCGGGGAGAGGGCGACCTTCCCGGTCTGGGGGTCGATGTCGTCGACCCGCACCTCGATGTCGACGCCCAGCGCGAGCACGTCCTCCACCCGCTCCACCCGCTTGCCCTTGCCCAGCTTGGAGATGTGGATCAGGCCGTCGCGGCCGGGGAGGATGTTCACGAAGGCGCCGAACTTGGTGATGTTCACCACCTTGCCGGTGTAGACATCGCCCACCTGGGCCCGGGGCGGGTCGAGGATCAGCTCGATGCGCCGGCGGGCCTCGTTGACTGCGGCCGAGTCCTTGGCGCCGATGGTCACCCGCCCGACGCCGTCCTCGTCGTCGACGTTGATGTCGGCGCCGGTCTCCTGCTGCATGGTGTTGATGACCTTGCCCTTGGGCCCGATGACCTCGCCGATCTTGTCCAGCGGGATCTCGAAGGTGACGATCTTGGGAGCGCCGGGGCGGACGTCCGCACGCGGCTCGGCGATGGCCGCGTTCATCACGTCGAGCACCTTCATGCGGGCCTCGTGGGCCTGCTTGAGCGCCCCCGCCAGCACGTCGGCGGGCAGGCCGTCGATCTTGGTGTCGAGCTGGAGCGCGGTCACGAACTCAGCCGTGCCGGCCACCTTGAAGTCCATGTCGCCGAAGGCGTCCTCCGCGCCGAGGATGTCGGTGAGCGTGGTGTACTTGCCCTCGGCGTACACCAGGCCCATGGCGATGCCCGCCACCGGGGCCTTGATGGGCACGCCCGCGTCCATCAGCGACAGCGACGAGCCGCACACCGACGCCATCGACGTCGACCCGTTGGACGAGAGGCAGTCCGACACGAGCCGGAGGGTGTACGGGAACTCCTCGTCGTCGGGCACGACCGGCAGCAACGCCCGCTCGGCCAGCAGCCCGTGGCCGATCTCCCGCCGCTTCGGCCCCCGCATGAACCCGGTCTCGCCGGTGGCGAAGGGCGGCATGTTGTAGTGGTGCATGTAGCGCTTGCTCTCGTCGATGCCGATGGTGTCGAGCATCTGCTCCATCCTGGGCATGCCGAGGGTGGACACGGTGAGCACCTGGGTCTCGCCCCGCTGGAACAGGGCCGAGCCGTGGGCCGTCGGGATGAGGCCGACCTCGGCTGACAGCGAGCGGATGTCGGTCGGCCCCCGCCCGTCGATGCGCACGCCCTCCTCGACGATCCGCCGGCGGACGATCTTCTTCTGCAGGGCGCGGACGGCGGCCTTGACCTCCTTCTCGCGGCCCTCGAACTCCTCGGCCAGCTCTTCCTGGACGGCGGCTGTGGCCTGCTCGAGCGCCTCGCTGCGCTCCGCCTTGGCGGTGATGGTGCTGGCCTCGGCCACCCGCGCCGTGCCGGCGGCGACGACCCGCTCCCACACGTCGTCCCCGTAGTCCGACGCCGTGTCGAAGGCCATCGGGGGCTTGGCGCCGTGCTGCTCGACCAACTGGTTCTGGAGGTCGATCGACTCCTTGATCCACCTCTTGGCCGCCGCCAGCCCGTCGGCCACGACCTCCTCGGTGACCTTGGCGGCGCCGTTCTCGTAGAACTTCCAGGCTTCCTCCGTACCGCCTGCCTCGACCATCATGATGGCGACGTCGACCTTGCCGTCCGCGTCAGGGGGCAGGGCCCGGCCGGCCACGACCAGCTCGAAGGTCGACTCGTCGCCCTCCTGGTAGGTGGCGTGGGGGATCCACGCGCCCTCGGTGGACCAGGCCATCCGCACCGCGCCGATCGGGCCCTCGAAGGGGATGCCGGAGAGCATCAGCGCCGCCGACGCGGCGTTGATGGCGAGCACGTCGTGGGGGTTCTCCTGGTCGGCCCCGAGGATGGTGCCGACCACGTGGACCTCGTTGCGGAAGCCCTCGGGGAACGAGGGCCGCAGCGGCCGGTCGATCAGCCGGCAGGTGAGGATGGCCTGGTCGGTGGCCCGGCCCTCCCGCCGGAAGAACGAGCCGGGGATCTTGCCGGCCGCGTACATCCGCTCCTCGATGTCGACGGTGAGGGGGAAGAAGTCGGCGCCCTCGCGGGCTGACTTGGACGCGGTGGCGGACACCAGCACGACGGTGTTGCCGATCTGGCCCACCACCGCCCCGTTGGCCAGCTGGGCCAACTTGCCCGCGGAGAAGGAGAGGGATTTGTCGGTCCCGCTGATGGGACCGGAGACGGACACTTCCGCCATGAAGGCTCCTTTGGCCGCCCGGCCCTCGGCCGGTGCGGCGATCGGGGCGGCGACGGAGCCAGTTCCCAGTTGTCAGCCACCCGGGCGCTTGCAGGAAAGCCCCCGGGGGGTTGGCGACTGGCAGCTGGCGGTGTGCGCCGCCGGATCGTTGGTCTTTTGTTGTTGCTAGCGGCGGAGACCGAGGCGGGCGATCAGGGCCCGGTACCGCTCGACGTCGTTCTTGCGGACGTAGTCGAGCAGCCGTCGCCGCCGTCCCACGAGCATGAGCAACCCCCGCCGGCCGTGATGGTCCTTCTTGTGGGCCTTCAGGTGCTCGGTCAGGTGGTTGATCCGCTCGCTGAGCAACGCGATCTGCACTTCCGGCGAACCGGTGTCGGCGCCGTGCAGGCGGTACTCGGAGATGGTGGCGTTCTTGTCGGGCATCAGATTGTTTCGTTCGGCCTTGCCAGGTTTGCCAGGCGCGCCCCGACCGCAGCCGGTAGCGCGTCCGAGATCCTACCAGCCGGTCAGGCGGTGACGGTGAACGTGCCGGCGAGGGTCACTTTCAGCGGGTCGGCCGCGCCCTCCTGGCGGAAGCAGACCTGCCACGTTCCCGGGGCCCGGTTGACCACGCCCGACGTGTAGGGGATGAACCCCCGGCTGTTCGCCACCCGCACGGCGGTGTTCACCGCCTGCACGTCGAACCGGCACGGCTGGCCGGTCCCGCCGTCGTTGCCCGTCACCAGCTTGTAGGGCGCGGGGGCGGCGCCGCCGGCGTAGGCGGTGATCACCGAGGACGCCGGCCCCGACTGCGACGTCGTCCCGTTGGAGTACCACGTCGCTCCCTGGACCACCGTCTGGGGCGGGCCCGGGCTCGGCGGGCACGTGGCCGTGGCCTCCCACCCGAGGGCCTCCAGCAGGCACAGCGTCTTGGGCCCGGGGCTGTGGATGATCTCCGCCCGGTTGATGTAGGGCGTCATCAGGGACTCGGGGTGGCCCACCCCGTAGGTGTTCTCGTTGGCATGGGCGTAGCTGCTGCCGCGAAGCCAGGACGTGGGCGCGAACAGCCGGAAGCGGTCGCCCGAGCCGCCGGTCTCGACGCTGTCGAAGTAGAGGTTGTTGCTCTGGAGGGCGGCGGCCAGGGCCGTGGAGTTGTTGGTGTAGGACAGCAGCGGCGTGCCGGCGTTGTCCTCGGTGAACCGGTCGTAGATGTCCGGCGTGTTGGGGTCGGTCGTCAGCCCCCACTTGCCCCTGCCGCCGGACACGTCCATGGTGCCGAGGTAACCCCAGCCGTGCCCCAGCTCGTGCATGATCGTCGTCATCAGGTCGAAGCGGCCCGACACCGGCACGCCGTCGGTCCGGTACGACCAGTCGGTGCGGTTCTTGATGTCGATCCTCACGTCGGGGTCGCTCTGGGCCAGGGTGTGGCCGGCCAGGGCCTCGGCCAGCGCCGACGGGTAGTAGGTGTTGGCCACCGGTGCGTTGTCGAAGTTCTTGTAGATTCGGGTCGGCCCCGCGCCGGCGAGCACGTCCTCGGGATGGGTGATCCAGTTCACCTCGATGGTGACGGTGACGCTGGAGGTCAAGAGCTGCCGCCACTGGTCGATCGCGGCTTGGACGGCGGTGATGGCGTCGGTGGGGAACGGCTGGCCCGGCACCGAAGAGGCGTAGCTGACCTGGGCGTTCATGGTGAACACCGGGGCCTCGCCGCCGGGCGACGGTCGGGGCGGGGCGCCGATGGCGGAGTGGGCGTCGTCGTACACCGGGAGCAGGACGACCTGCGTCCCCGGGACGGACTCCGGGGCCGGCTCCGCCTGCGACGCGACGGGCGGCGCCGACAGCAAAGCCACCAGGGCGGCCACCGCCAGCGCGCACATCCCCCTCCACGACATGGTGCTGAGGGTAAACCGTGCACGTGGCTGAATGGTTGCGCGTCACCCGCACCTGCCAGATCCCCCTCGACGAGCTGGAGTGGCGGTTCAGCGGCTCGGGCGGTCCCGGCGGGCAGCACGCCAACACCGCCAACACCCGCGCCGAGGTCCGCTTCGACATCGCCCGCTCGCCGTCCCTCGGCCCCCGCCAGCGCGCCCGCCTCCTGGAGAAGCTGGGACCCGTCGTGCGGGTGGCCGCCTCCGACGAGCGCTCGCAGGCCCGGAACCGGGAGCTGGCCCTGGACCGGCTGCGCTCCCGGCTCGCGGAGGCCCTCCGCGTCGAGCGCCCCCGCGTCGCCACCAAGCCCCGGGCCGCCGTCAACGAGGCCCGCCTGGAGGCCAAGCGCCGCCGCTCCGAGCTCAAACGCGGCCGAGGTTCGCGCGATCTACCCCGCTCAGAGGGGTGAATCGCGCGAACCTCGGCCGATTCGTCAGAGGCCGAGGCGGTCGAGGGCGTGCGGGCGGCGCTGCCAGTCCGGTTCCACCTTCACGACCAGCTCCAGGTAGGCGCCGCCGTCCAACTGCTCGCGGACCGCCGTGCCCACCTGTTTCAGCACGCAGCCGCCCTTGCCGATGACGATTCCCTTCTGCGATTCCCGCTCCACCAGGATCTCGACACGGATGCGCGGCCATTCCCAGTCGGTCACCCGGCAGGCGATGGAGTGGGGCAGCTCCTCCCGGGTGACGGCCAGCAGCTGCTCCCGCACCAGCTCGGCCACCCAGAAGGCGTCGGGCACGTCGGTCACCATGCCCTCGGGGTAGTAGCGGGGGCCCTCGGGCAGCCGGGCGACGATGGCGCCCACCAGCGGCGCCAGCCCCTCCTTCCGCCGGGCCGACACCGGGAAATACTCGGCGAACTCGAAGGCACCGGCGGCGCGCAGCTGGGCGAGGACCTGCTCGGGCCGGGCGACGTCCACCTTGTTGACAACGCACAGGGTGCGGTCGCGGGGCAGCGGGTCGGCCACGAACCGGTCCCCACGCCCCAACGGCTGGGTGGCGTCGAGCACGAACAGCACCACGTCCACGTCCTCCGCCGCCCCCCGGGCGGTGGCGTTGAACCGTTCCCCCGCCGCCGTCTTGGGCTTGTGGATGCCGGGCGTGTCGACGAACACGACCTGCGCGTCCGGACCGTCGAGAATCCCCCGGATCTGGTTGCGGGTCGTCTGCGGCTTGTCCGAGACGATCGACACCTTGTAGCCGAGGACGGCGTTGAGCAGGGTGGACTTGCCGACGTTGGGCCGGCCCACCAGCGTGGCGAACCCCGACTTCACCCCTGGTCGGCAGCCGCGCCGCCGCCGCCGGCGCCGGCGCCCGTGCCCGCGCCCGCGCCCGTGTCGGCGCCCGGCTCCGGGCGCGGGACCTTGGCGATGCGCACCCGGCCGATGCGCCGGCCCTGCACCCTCTCGGCGTACAGGCGGTGGCCGTCGACGTCGACCGACTCACCCTCGTGGGGGACGTGCCCCAGCAGGTTCAGCATGAGGCCGCCGACGGTGTCGAAGTCGCCCTCGGGGAACTCCGCCTCGAGCAGCTCGTTGACCTCGTCGAGGGGCATCTTGGCGTTGACCCGCACGCCCCCGTCGGGCATGGGCTCGACGGCGGCCTCCTCGGCGTCGTACTCGTCCACGATCTCGCCCACCAGCTCCTCGATGAGGTCCTCCAGGGTGACCAGGCCGGCGGTGCCGCCGTACTCGTCCACCACGATCGCCATGTGGGCCTTGTCCCGCTGCATCTCCGGCATCAGCTCGGCCACCCGCTTGGTCTCGGGCACGAACCGGGCGGTACGCACCAGCTCCCGCACCGGTTGGTCGGCGAGGCCCTCCCGCAGGGCCTTGAACAGGTCCTTGGCGTAGAGGATGCCGCTGATGTCGTCGATCCCCTGCTCGAATACGGGGATGCGGCTGTAGCCGGCCGAAACCACCAGCTCCATGGCGTCGCTGGTCGAAGCCCGCGCCTCGACGGTGACCATGTCGGGCCGGGGGACCATCACCTCCCGGACGACGGTGTCCCCGAACTCGATGATCGAGTGGATGAGCTTGCGCTCGGTCTGCTCGATCACCTCCTCCTCCTGGGCCACGTCGGCCAGCGCCAGCAGCTCCTCCTCGGAGACGAACGGGCCCCGCTTGAGGCCCTTTCCCGGCGCGACCAGGTTGGCCAGGGCGATGAGGGCCGTCGAGAGCAGGCGGATGGGGAGGAACCGGGCGATGGCGCTCACCACCGGCGCCACCCGCAGGGCGGCCCGCTCCGGGTGCTGGACGGCGTAGGTCTTGGGCACCACCTCGGCGAAGACGAAGATGACGATGGTCTCCGCCACCGTCGCCGCCGCCACCCCGATGGCGCCGAACTGCCGTTCGGCCAGGATGCCGACCAGGGTGGCGGCCAGCAGGTGGCACAGCAGCACCAGCAGCAGCACCGGGTTGAGGAAGCGCTCGGGGTGCTCGACCAGCCGGAGCAGGGCGTTGCCCCCTTTGCGGCCTTCTTCAGCCAGGGTGATGGCTTTGATGCGGTTGATCCTCGTCAGGCTCGTCTCGGCCAGGGCCAGGAACGCGGCCGTGAGGATCAGCACGCCGACCAGCGCCCACAGGAGCGCCTCGTTGCTCACGCCCGCCGCCTCTCCACCGGTCTGCCGCCGGTACTTGGGGGCTTCACTGTTGGTGGAACTGAGCCAGCAGTTCCCGCTCCCGGCGCTCCATGGCCTCGGCCTCCTCGTCTTCGGCGTGGTCCATACCCAGCAAGTGCAGGATCCCGTGCACGACCAGCAGGGCCAGCTCGTCCTCGTAGGTCCCCGCGTGGGCAGGGGCGCGGGCGGGGGCGTTGCGGCGGGCCACCGACGGGCACACCACGATGTCGCCCAGCAGCGTCGGCAGGTCGGACGGCTCGATGTCGTCGGCCGGCCCGGCCGGGCCCAGCGAGTCGGGCAGGCGCCCGCCCTCGTACACGTCGTCGTCGATCGGGAAGGCCAGCACGTCGGTGGGCCCCTCCTTGCCGAGGAACCGCTTGTTCAGCTCGGCGATGGCCTGCTCGTCGACGAACAGCACCGACAGCTCGGCGTCCCCCCGCACCCCTTCGGCGGCGAGGACGTCCTCGGCCAGCTTCAGCAGGCGCACGGTGTCCACCGGCTCGGCCGACTGCTCGTCGGCCACGAACACCGCCACCTGCGGGGGCGAGGCGGCCATCACTGGTTGGCCCGCTCGTAGGCGTCGACGATGTCCTGGACGATCCGGTGGCGCACCACGTCGCGCGACGTCAGGTGGACGAACTCCAGCCCGTTGATCCCCGACAGCACCACCTCCAGGCCCAGCAGGCCGCTGCGCCCGGCGGCCAGGTCGACCTGGGTGACGTCGCCGGTGACGACGGCCTTGGAGCCGAACCCGATGCGGGTCAGGAACATCTTCATCTGTTCGGGCGTGGTGTTCTGGGCCTCGTCGAGGATCAGGAAGCTGTCGTTGAGGGTGCGGCCCCGCATGTAGGCGAGCGGCGCCACCTCGATGGTGTCGCCCTCCAGCAGCCGCTTGGAGCCCTCGGGGCCGAGCATGTCGTACAGGGCGTCGTAGAGGGGGCGCAGGTAGGGGTCGACCTTGGCGAGCACGTCGCCGGGCAGGAATCCCAGCCGCTCCCCCGCCTCCACCGCCGGGCGGGTGAGGATGATCCTGCTCACCTGGTGGGCCTGGAGCGCCTGCACCGCCATGGCCACCGCCAGGTAGGACTTGCCCGTGCCGGCAGGGCCGATGGCGAAGGTGATGACGTTGTGGGCAACCGCGTCGGTGTAGTGGCGCTGCCCGCTGGTCTTGGGGCGGACGGAGCGGCCCCGCACCGACCGCAGGACCTCGGCGTCCAGCACCTCCGACGGCCGCTCGTCGGCCTTGACCATGTCGATGGTGCGGCTCAGGTCGTGGCTGTCCAGGCGCTGGCCCCGGCCCAGCAGCAGCACCAGCTCGTCGAACAGGTGACCGACCCGGTCGGCCTGGGGCCCGCTGACGGTGATCTCGTTGCCCCGCGCCAGGATCTCGACGTCGCCGAACGCCGCTTCGACCAGGCGGAGAAGCTCGTCGCGCTCGCCCAGCAGCTCCACCATCAGATGGTTGTCGGGCACGAGGACTTTGACTTGGGTGGCGGACACGCGGCCCGATCAGATTAGCGGCGCGGCCTCAGCCCGGGGGCCATTCCATGCGCCGGCCGCCCACCAGGTGCATGTGCAGGTGCGGCACCGAGTTGAGGGCGTCGTCGCCCACGTTGAACACCAGCCGGTAGCCGCGATCGGCCAGGCCCTCGCGGCGGGCCACATCCTGGGCGGTGGCGAACATCTCGGCCAAGGTGGCGGCGTGCTCGGGGGTGACGGTGTCGGCGGACTGGATGTGCTCGCGGGGGACCACCAGGACGTGGGTCGGCAGCGCCGGCTTGACGTCCCGGAACGCGAGCGTGCGCTCCGACGACGCCACCTCGGTGGAGGCGATCTCGCGGGCGACGATCTTGCAGAAGATGCAGTCGGTCACCGCGGCGACGGTAGCGGCGGCGCGGTGACCGGC
>Ga0187892_10011598_pt1 | contig 10733 bp, 9 predicted proteins | sample MA1701073metaG_FD_139345 | JGI IMG/M metagenome (GOLD analysis project Ga0187892, IMG submission 139345) | Bio-ooze microbial communities from a basaltic lava cave in the Kipuka Kanohina Cave System on the Island of Hawaii, USA - MA170107-3 metaG ...
GCCGCCCTCGTGATGGAGGTCTCTGATCGATCTCCACGAGCTACCGTGGGAGGCGCCATCTTCTTCGATTGGGTTTCGGGCCGCGAGCCTCAGCGAGCGGCCTGAGCTGGGAATGGGACGGGACGATCCCAGGTCCAGGTGTCGGAGATGACGACCGCGCGCTGCCTCCAGCTCGTGCCATCCCATTCCCAGGTCGTCCCGTTCCAGAGCACGGACCTCTGGCGCGCGGAGTCCCAGGCCAGAAGCGGTGGGAAGCCGGGGCCGGGGTTCACGGGCATCTGGAAGAGGAGCCACGAGGTGCCGTCCCATTCCCAGGTGTCGTTGAGCCCGGTCATGCCGCCGAACAGGACGGTGCGGCCCCGCGCGGCGTCGAAGGTCATCGCGTGGCCGTACCGTCCAGGCGGCGGGTAGAGCGGGCGGCACTGGATCCAGAGCACGCCGTCGAACTCCCAGGTGTCGGCGAGGTCCTGGCAGTTCGTGTCCTGGCCTCCGAAGAGCACGATCCGGCCGCGCACGGAGTCGTACGCGGTCGCGTGGTCCGTCCGCGCGGACGGACCGCCGCCGGCCCGCTGCATCCACGCCATCTGCGCCGGCGCGACGGCGGCGAGGGCGAGGCCGACCAGGAGGTGGCGTACTCTCACGAGACGAAGTCCCGGAGGTGGAGCAGCAAGCGGCGTTCCAGCGCCGGGACCGCGGAGCCGTCTCCGATTGCAGGCGGCCGGCGCGGCCTCCGTGCGATCCCGCACGCGCGGCCGCGCGCGTACAATCCGCGCCCGCCATGAGGGTCCTGCTCGCCCTGGTCCTCGCGGCCGGCGAGGGCACGCTCCCCCTCGACGGCGCGTGGCGCTTCCTCCCCGACCCGGGGGACCGCGGGCGCGTCGAGCGGTGGGAGCGCGGGCCGCCGGCCGGCGCGGCGCCGCACCGGATCCGCGTCCCCGCCGTCTGGGAGGAGTTCCCGTTCGGAGCCGGATACGACGGGGTCGCCTGGTACTGGCGCGAGCTGACGCTTCCGGCCGACTGGGCCGGGCGCGCGGTGCGACTCCACTTCGAGGGCGTGAGCCACCTCTCGCAGGCGTGGCTCGACGGCCGCGCGATCGGCGCGCATGAGAGCGGCCACCTCCCGTTCGACCTCGACCCCGGCGACGCGGCGCGGCCCGGGGAGCGGCAGCTCCTCGCCGTCCGCGTCACGGACTGCGGCGAGCGGCCCGCGGACGGCCTCACGCTCCGAGAGTTGCCGCACGCCAAGGAGGACTGGTACTTCAACCACGGCGGGATCTGGGGCTCCGTCCACGCCGAGGCGCTGGAGCCGCTCCGCCTGGACGATGTCTTCGCGATCCCCTCGCTCGCCGGGCGGAGGATCGAGGTGCGCGCGCGGGTCAGGCTGGCCGCGCCTCTCGCTGGACCGCAGGAGGTGGCAATCGCCGCCCAGGCGCACGACGCGCGCGCGACCGCCACGTGGAAGGGGACCGCGCCCGGGACCGTTGGGGGAACGCTCACGCTCCGCTTCGCCGGGCCGCCTCCGGCCTGGTCGCCCGCGTCGCCGCGCCTCCTCCGCCTCCAGGTCCAGGCGGCCGTCCCGGGGCATTCGGACCTGCGCTTCGTCCCGGTGGGGATGCGGGACTTCGAGGTCCGGGACGGCGCGTTCCACCTGAACGGGAAGCCGATCCTGCTCAAGGGGCTCCTCTACCAACCGTACTACCCCGGATCGCTCGCGCGCCCCCCCGGCGACGCGCGCGCGTGGGTGCGCCGCGAGGTCGCGGTCGCGAAGGAGGCCGGATTCAACCTGCTCCGGACCCACGTCCGGCTCGCGCCCCGCGAGCTGCTCGAGGCGGCCGACGAGCTGGGGATGCTCGTCCACGCCGAGCCGAGCATCGGGTGGGTCTACGGCGACGCGGCCCGGCTCGAGGCGCGCGCGCGCGAAGAGGTCGAGGGGCTCGTGCTCCGCGACCGCAACCACCCGGGCATCGTGCTCTGGGGGGTCCTCAACGAGCTGTCGGGCGACCTCTGGCGGGTGAAGGGCCGGCTCGCGGCGGCGGCGCGCGCGCTCGATCCCTCGCGGCCGGTGATCGACGACTCGGGCGGGTTCGGCGAGTGCCGCATGTTCCTTCCAGGCGAGAGGGAGGGGCGCCTCTTTCACGACCTCCATCCCTACGTGCGCGCGCCGCTCTCCCGCGCCGGTCGCGCGCGGCTGGCCGACTGCGGCGGCGCGGACCGGCTGACCTACGTGAGCGAGTTCGGCTTCGGCGGGCTCACCGACCTCGGGAAGGCGGTGCTCGGATTCGCGGGCGAGGGCCACCGCGAGGACGCGCGACGCTATCGCGAGTACCTCGACCGCGCGGAGCGCGCCTTCGCCGACGCGGAGCTGGCCTCCGTCTTCGGGGACCTGCCCGGTCTCGTCGCCGCCGCGCAGGAGCTCCAGGCCGAGGGCGCGGCCGACATGGTCGAGGCGCTCCGCGCGAACCCGCACGTCGCCGGCTACGTGTTCACGCAGTTCCAGGACGCCGGGTTCGAGTGCAGCGCGGGGATGGTGGACGTCTGGGGCGCGCCCAAGCGCGTGCACGAGGCCTTTCGCCGCGTGAACGCGCCGGCGCTCCTCATCCTCGACGCGCCGCGCGTGCTCGACACGGAAGAGCCGGGGGCGCTCACCGTGACCCTCAGCGACGAGACCGCGCGCGGCGGACCGGCGCGTCTCACGGTCGAGGCGCGGCGCGGCGGAGAGTCCGTGCGCGTGCTGGACGCGGCCGTGACGCTCGCGGGCGCCGCGCGGACCAGCGTGCTCGCGCGCGATCTCGCGCTGCCGCGGCTCGCGCCAGGGGGATGGCGCCTGAGCGCGCGGATCGAGGGGCTCGCCGAGGGCGGACGGAACCTCCTCGTGCTCGCGCCCGGGCGGCCGCCGGCGCGGCCGCTCGAGGAGGGGGAGCTGGTCGTGGTCCGGCGGCGCGAGTGGCCCATGGACGACGACGCCGACTTCACGCGCGTGCTGGAACTCTTCGAGCACGCGCACCGGGGCGGCACGGTCGCGCTCCTCGATCCTCCGCCCGCGCCCAACCCGCTCATCGGCTCCGGCCTCGTCCCGGCGTACACGCGCCGCGGCGCGACCGGACACTTCCTCGGCAAGTTCCACTTCGTGCGGCGCCACCCGCTGCTGGAGGGCCTGCCCGCGGGCGGGCTCCTCCGCGGGCCGTTCGCGGAGGCCCTCCCGGTCGAGACGCTCGCCGGGTTCCCGGGACGGCTCGCGATCGCCGGGACCATCGACGCGATCGGCGCCTTCGAGGGCGCCGACCTCGCCGAGGTTCCGCTCGGGCGCGGGCGCGTGATCCTCTCCACGTTCCGCGAGAGCGAGGACCCGGTCGGCCGGCGGCTCCGGGCGAACCTCGCGCGCTCTGCCTCGTCCTTCCCGCCGCCCGGACCGGCCGCGCCCGGGTGGCGCGAGCCCTTCCTCCGCTCGCTCCGCGAGGCGCGCGGACGGCTCGTGCGCGTCGCGGTCGCCGGCCCGTTCCCGAGCGACGCGGACCTCTCGGGCTTCGACCGCGCGTTCCCTCCCGAGAGCGCGGATGACTTCGGCGAGAGCTGGCGCCGGCTCGCGATCCCGGACGACGGGCACGTGGACTTCGAGCGCGCGGTCGGTGCGCACGACCGCTCGGTCGCCTACGCGGGGACCTTCGTCCACGCGCCGGGCGAACGGCGGCTCCGGCTCGCGGTGGGGAGCGACGACGCGGTCCGCGCCTGGGTGGGTGGCGAGGAGGTGCTGGCCCGGCGGGTGCACCGGGGCGCCGAGCCCCGGCAGGACGTCGTGGCCGTGACGCTCCGGCCGGGGTGGAACCGGCTCCTGTTCAAGGTGGTGGACGACGACGGCGGATGGGAGCTCTACTTCGAGCTCCTGGACGAGGAGGGACAGCGGGCGGCGGGCCTCTACTGGTCTCCCGACCGGAAGCTGCCGGACTGACGGGCGCGCTCCGCGCGGTATCGCAGGAAGTAGAGGTAGATCGTGTGCGGCGTGAGGACCGCGACGGCGATCGCGAGGACCGCCCCGCCCGGGAGGCCGGCGATCCGAACGGCGAGGTACGCGTACTGGAGCACGGTGACGAGCTTCCCCAGGACGTGCGCGCGGAAGTCGATCCGCGGTGCGCAGCGGTCGAGCAGCGCCCAGAGGGGCATGAGGGCGCTGAGCGCGTCCCGGCCCAGCACGAGGGCAGCCTCCCAGAGCGGGACCGGATCGGCCGAGCGCGTGACCAGCGCGAGCAGGATCAGGAACACGAAGAGCTTGTCGCAGATCGGGTCCACGAGCCCGCCGAGGCGCGAGCGCGCGCCGGTGCGCCGGGCGAGGAAGCCGTCGAGCCAGTCGGTGGCGATCCCGAGGAGGACGCAACCGACGAACACGACCCGCTGCTCGACCAGCAGGAAGGCCAGGAGGCCGCAACCCACCCGCAGATAGGACAGGATGTTCGGCGGGTTCAGCGCCACCCGGCCGTCGACGCGACCGACATCGATGGTCATTGATCTGCCCGCGGCATTCTATGGGAGTTTCGAGCCGCTTCCTGTAGACGTATCGCCCTCATGCCAGAGCGCGACGGGCCGCCGAGGAGCGGGCAGGACCGTCTCCGCCCGGTCGTCGGGTGGGTGCTCTTCGACTTCGCGAACACGATCTTCTCGTTCGTGGTGCTCACGATGTACTTCCCCCGGTTCCTGAACGAACGCACCGGGGGGAACGAGGCCTTCGGCTGGGTGGCCTCGCTCTCGACCGCGCTCGCCGGGGTGCTCACGCCGGTCGCTGGCGCGCTCTCGGACCGCACGCGCCGCTACAAGACCCACCTCGTCCCGCTCGTGCTCGTCTGCTGCGCGGCGACCGCGGCGATGGCGGCGCCGGTCGCGACCGGGTGGATCCTGATCCTGTTCGTCCTGGCCAACCTGACCTACCAGGTCTCGTTCGTGCAGTACAACGCGCTGCTCCCGTTCGTCGCGTCGCCGGGGCGCGTGAACCGCGTGAACGGGCTCGGGGTGGCGCTCGGCTACGCCGGGGTCTTCTTCGCGTACCTGATCGGCGGCGTGGTGGTGGCGCGGTTCGGCCGTGCCGCGGTCTTCCCGCTCGGCGCCGCGCTCTTCGTGGTCTTCTCGCTCCCGATCTTCGCCTGGGTCGCGGACCCCGTCGTCCCCGCGCCGCCCGGGCGCGCGCTCGAGGCCGTGCGGCGCTCGATCGCGTCGGTCTGGGCGACGGCGCGCTCGCTCCTGCGCCAGCCGCGGCTCCTCGGGTTCTTCGGCGGGAACTTCCTCTGCGTCGACGCGCTGAACACGATGATCTTCTTCGTGGCGGTCTACCTGGAGAAGCGGATGGGCCTCGGCGAGCGCCAGGTGGGGATCACGATGATGCTCCTGACCACCTCCGCCGCGGTCTGGGGACTGCTCTGGGGCGTGCTGCTCCGGCCGCTCGGCGCGTTCGCCTCCTACGCGATCGCGGCGGCCGGGCTCCTCGTGCTCACGCTGCTGCTCGCGGTCGGGCCGGGCGCCGGCGCGCAGGCGGCGATCGTGGCGCTCGGGGGGATGGGAACCGCGGGCCTCTGGGTGGCGGGACGGCGGCTGCTCCTCGAGGTGGCGCCGCCTGGGCAGATCGGGGAGTACGCCGGCTTCTACTCGCTCACCACCCACATCTCGTCGCTGGGCGCCATCCTGTTCGGCCTGCTCTCGGACTGGGATCGCTCGTACCGGGCGGCGATGCTCTCGCTCGCCGTCGCGCTCGCGCTCGGGATCGGGCTCTTGACGTTGATGCGGCGGAAGGAAAAGGGGTCAGGACCCTTTTGCTGACCCCCAGCGCGCTTCCACGACGGCGCTCATGCCGCCGCGCGCGTTGAAGGTGCCGGTCACCGTCATGCGCGCCGGCCGGCAGTCCCGGACCAGGTCGCGGAGCACCCGGTTCACCACGTTCTCGTAGAAGATGCCGAGGTTCCGGTAGCTCAGGAAATACTCCTTGAGCGACTTCAGCTCGAGACAACGCTTCCGCGGCACGTAGCGGACGGTCAGCGTCCCGAAGTCCGGGAGTCCGGTCTTCGGACAGACCGAGGTGAACTCCGGGATCTCGATCGTGATCTCGTAGTCGGGGAACTGGTTCGGAAACGTCTCGACGGACGGGAGCCTCGCGTCGAGACCCGAGACCGCGTGGCGATCGGTATAGCGGGGCATGCCGCGGTCAATGCTCCTTCGGGAGCCGCGTGCGGCCGGGCGGCGGAAGCCGCTCGGGCGCGTGGCTGATCAGCGCCATGCGGTGCGCCTGCCACCAGCACCAGCTCACCACGACGGAGAAGAATACCAGCCCCCAGTCACGCTTCCGGCGCATGCGCGCGTTCAGGTTCTCCTCGAAGCCCGGCGGCGCCTCGGCCGCGTCGAAGCTGGTGTAGTCCGGGAATCGGTCGCGGAAGGCGATCGCCCGCACCGCCGCCGGGAGCCCGAGCGCCCCCAGGAGGAGCGCGGTCCCGAGCACCACCACCGGACGTCGGAGCAGCCAGGGGAGCGGCTTCCCCGCGAGGTCGCTGGTGGGCGGAGCTTCGAGGGAGGAGGCGTCCTCGTCGCGCGGACCTCCCTGAGCCTGCACCGGGTTCAAAGTCGAAAATTGAAAGTCGGGAGTCGGACTTCAACCCTCATCGGCGAAGTCGTGGCCTGCTCTTAGTGCTCCGGTCACAGGAAGGCTACGCATCTCTGTGACAGGACACTAGTTCCTCACCGTGATCACCACCCGGTTCGAGATCGTCCGGATCGTGGGCGAGCCGACCGGGTCGAGGTTGACGAACGCGCCATAGATCGAGACCCCGATCATCGACGGATCGCCCGGAATCGTGAACTGCCCGACGGCGCGCCCCTGCGCGTCGAGCGTCCCGGCGAAGTTCGTGAACAGCGGCCCGCCCAGGATCGAGAAGATGAAGATCGAGTCCAGGTCCACCGGCAGTCGCCGGGTGGACGTCAGGTAGATGCCCGTCCGGTCGGAGGCGGCCAGCACGAGCTGATAGATGCGGTTCGCCTCCCAGGGCGCATCGATGGCGAGCTGGGGCCGCCCGCCCGGGACGAAGGGGCCGGCGGTCCGGAGCGGGCCGCCGAAGAGCACGAAGGTCTCGCCGGCGAGCGGCATCGCGTGCGGCCGAGCGCCCGACGCGCCGAGGATCACGTCCGGCACGGCGTCGTCGTTCACGTCCGCGGCGGCGACCGCCATCCCCACGTCGTCCTTCCGGCTCCCGGGGAGCACGATGACCGTGACGTTCGCCGTGGCCAGGTCCACGAACGTCCCCGGCCCCATGGGCGCGCCCGCCAGGATGTAGGCGCGCCCCCCGCGCCCGCTGTAGTTGGCCGGCGCGCCGATGATCAGGTCCGTCACGCCGTCCCCGGTCACGTCCGAGGCGGTGGCGCACGTCCCGGTGAAGTCGAAGGCCGTCGCGCCCACCACGGTCAGCGGCACGACCGCGCTCAAGAGGTCCACCACGCGCGGCTGCGGCCCCGACGGGACCCCCGCGACCACGTAGACCTTGCCCGTCAGCGGCCGGCTCGGCGTGCTGGCGCCCGCCGCGCCCAGCACGAGGTCCCCGAAGCTGTCGCCGGTCACGTCGGCCACGTCCACGCTGAAGCCGAGCGAGTCGAACATCGCCGCGCCCAGGACCTGCACGTCCGCCGGAGTCCCGAAGAGGTCCTGGACGTGCTGCGCCGGGAAGCTGCCGCCCCGGAGCACGTGGACCTCGCCCGCCTGGAGCCGCCCGCCCGGCGACGCCTCGGCGGCGCCCATCACGAGGTCGCCCTGGAGGTCCGTGGTCACGTCGCCCACGGCGAGCCGCGCCCCGAGACGGTCGAAGGCCAGTGCGCCGCGCACCGTCAGGTCCGCGGCGGTGACGGCGAGATCGATGGTCCGGCCCGGCCCCTCCACCCCCCAGAAGGCATGCACGGTGCCGGCGTCCGTCCGCCCGGCCGGATCGGCGCCGATGGCCGAGGCGACCAGGTCGCCGATCGCGTCCTGGTTCAGCCGCCCCCAGGCCACCGCGTGGCCCAGCCGGTCCCCGGTGAGCGCGCCCAGGATGGTCATGTGGGGGGTCGCCGTCAACAGGTCGATCACGGTTCCCGGAGCCGGGTTCCGCAGGCCATTCACCACGTAGACGGTGCCGGCCTCGACGCGCCCAGCGAACGTGCGGCGCGGCGCTCCGATGATCAGGTCGGCCAGCCCGTCCGAGTTGATGTCTCCCGCCGCGAGCGTGGATCCGGCGAGGTCGCCGGCGCCGGCGCCCTGGATCCGCACATCCGGCGAGGCGCTCGCGAGGTCGATCACGGTGTCCTGCCTGAAGTCGCGCCGGCCCAGGAAGACGAAGACCTGCCCGGCGCGGTTCCGCCCCGAGGGGGACGACCCCGGCGACCCCACGATCAGGTCGGCGCGGCCGTCGCCGTTGAAGTCGCCGTGAGCGACCGCGAAGCCGAGGATGTCGCCGAGCGTTGCCCCCTGGACCCGGATGTCCCCGTTCGTCTGGCTCAGGTCGATGGTCCGCTGCGCGAGGGTTGGGGCGGTGGCGAACGCCGCGAACCCCAGGACGGCGAAGAACCTGGACATGGCACCCCTCCCATGAATGGACCGCCGGCGGCGGGTGCCGGACCGGTCGACGCCTCTCTTGGTTCCCGGAGGATTATATGCCGGGCGCGGGGCGGTGCCATGCCACAGGGACGGGTGCCAGGTCGCGGATCAGGGTGGGGAGCGCCTTGAGGGCGGCGACGCGCCCCTTGAGCATCAGCTCGTCGGAGAGCGTGAAGTCGGCCCAGAAGATCGAGCCGACCTCCGGATGGATCACGTAGTCGGCGCTCCGGATCGCGAGGTCGTCGATGATCCGCGACGCAATCTGGGCCACGCGGAGCATCTGGTCCAGGCCCGAGTCCAGCTCCCCGGTCTCGTAGCGCGGGAGCCCGCTGGTGGTGTCGATGGCGATCACGACGTCGCCGCCGAAGGCGCGGGCCGCCTCCACCGGGACCGAGTTCACGACCCCGTAGTCGGCGAGCAGCATGTTGCCGGCAGCCACCGGAGGGAAGATGCCCGGGAGCGAGGAACTGGCCATCATCGCGTCCAGGAGCGACCCCGACCGGATCAGGACCTCCCGCCCTTCGAGCAGGTTCACGGCGGTGACCGCCATCGGGATCCGGGTGTCCTCGATCCGGAACGCGGGGTCGATGATGCCGGAGAGCAGCTCGTAGAGCCGCTCCGGTTTGAAGAGCGAGCGGCGGTTGATGATCATCTGGTAGGCGAGGTGCTTGCGGAGCGTGCTGGCGATGGAGCTGACCAGCCCGTAGCCCTGCTCGCGCGACATGGCCATCGCCTGGTGCAGGCTGTTCCGCCGGAAGCGGGCCGAGCGGAGGTACTCCTTGGCCGCCTCGATCGCCGGGCGTGCCGCGCCGTGGATCGCGTAGAGCGCCCCGCTGATCGACCCGATCGAGGTGCCCACCACGCGGTCGATCGGGATGCCGTGCTCCTCCAGCGCGCTGATCGCGCCGAGGTGGGAGAGGCCGCGAGCGCCGCCCCCACCGAGCGCGAGGCTGATCTGCTTGCGCACGGCGCGGGATCAGGTGGGGCCGGGAGATCGTTCCTCGAGGCCGCCGACCAGGAGCAGGAAGACTCCGAAGAGCGCCATCCCCAGATGTCCTTGCAGGCTCCCGGCGACCGCCAGCCCCGCCACGAGCGCCCGGCCCGTCCCCGAGGTGAGCCGCGTCGAGAGCCTGGGTCCCAGCCGGAGCGCGAGCGCCGCCCGGAGCACGCGGCCGCCGTCGAGCGGAAAGCAGGGTACCAGGTTGAAGAGACCCAGCGCGAGGTTCAGGGACGCCAGCCGATCCAGGCCCAGGATCGCCAGCACCAGGGCGAGCCCGAGGTTGACCAGCGGGCCGGCGGCGGCGATCACGAGCTCGGCCCGCGGATCGGCGGGGAGTCCGGCCATCCGGGCCATCCCGCCAAGGGGCCAGAGCGTCACGTCGAAGACCGGCACGCCGGCGCGGCGGGCCGCGACGCAGTGACCGAGCTCGTGGAGCAGGATGAAGAGATAGGTGGCCAGCACCAGGCCGGCCGCCTCGATCGCGCCGGGGAGCCCGCCGCTCAGCGCGGAGGGCGCCACGAGCAGGACCAGGAACGGCACGAAAAGTCGATGAATCTGGACACGGACGCCCTTGAGCGTCCCGATCGGGAAACTCCCCGTGATCTTCATGTCCGCATCCGCAGAGGTCCCTTGGTTTTCCACGACCCCGGCGCCGGCGGCCCCGGCCGGGCTCGCGGAGCGTCCGGGGGGTGGAGCAAATGCGGGGCCCGTGTTGCCGGCAGGGAAAACGCCGATTAGCATCCTGGCAGGTCACCTGGTTCCGTGAGAACAGATCGGAGGCGGAGATGAAGCGTCTGGCGATCGCGCTGGCCCTGGCGACGGCGGCGTCCGCGGCGCCCGAGACGGAGCAGCAGCTCCTCGTGAACGCGGGAAGCGGGGACGTGGGCGTGCGGGCCGCGGCGCTCCGCGAGATCACCGCGCTCCCGGCGCCCGATCAGGTCAAGGTCCTGCTCAAGGGGCTGCGCCACTACAAGGCCGAGTCCCGGCTCTCCTGCGCCTGGGCCCTGGGGGGCTCGGGGGACCAGCGGGCGCTCGGCTCGCTCGCTCGCGCCGCCATCTATGACGGAGAGGAAGGGGTCCGCCGGGCCGCCGTCCAGAGCATGAAGCGGATCGGCCACGAGGACCTGGCCTTCCCGTTCCACC
>Ga0187892_10011599_pt1 | contig 10733 bp, 11 predicted proteins | sample MA1701073metaG_FD_139345 | JGI IMG/M metagenome (GOLD analysis project Ga0187892, IMG submission 139345) | Bio-ooze microbial communities from a basaltic lava cave in the Kipuka Kanohina Cave System on the Island of Hawaii, USA - MA170107-3 metaG ...
CTCGCCCCATGCGCAAGATGTCAAGTGGGGGCGCGAACGGCTAACAGTCTGTCAGCCTTACGGTTCCGAGCGACGAGACGCGGCCAGCCCGAGCGAATCGAGGATCAGCTCCGCCACCCACCCCCCCCCGCGATGCCGTGGGAGCGAATCCAGGAGCACCGCGGCGTCGGCCACGACGGCCCCAGTGCGCGTGTCCGCCAGCTGGACATGCAGCGATACGGCGGCTTCGGGATCGGCATTGCGAAACGTGAAGTGAATCAGCGCAGCCACAGGACCACCCGAGCCCCGCAATCGTTCCAGCACGGCGACCCCGCGCCGCCGCAAGGCGTCCGCGAGTTGCGAACTCAGCGTGTCTCGCCCGGGGACGTAGATCGCGTAGCCGCGCACCGACGTCGGCATGCGATAGCGCGTCGCCGGCGCGCAGCCGATCACCATGACGCACGCCAGGACCCGCCTCAGGGCAAGATGCGTCGCACCCCCACCCAACGCGGCATCCAGTAGCGCCCGTCGGGATCATCGCGATCGAGGCGCGAGGTGCGCACGCCCGTCGACGAGCTATGAATGAACTTCCCCGCGCCGATGTACAGCCCGACGTGGGTGACGCCTCCGCCGGCACGCGCCGCAAAGGCGAGAATGTCGCCGGGTCGCAGCGAATCGAGAACGGCGGGGACCGCCGACCCCGCCCCGGCCTGGTCCCGGCTCATGCGCGGCAGGCGGATGCCGTGGCGACCGTAGGCGTACTGGATCAATCCGGAGCAGTCGAATCCGTTCTCCGCCGTCCCACCCCAGTGGTAGGGGCTGCCGACGACCGCGAGCGCGGTTTGCACCACATCGCCGCTGCGACCCACCAGCATCAGGGGAGGACGGACCGGATCGGCGACGGGGCGAGCCGGAGGCCCTCCCCCCGGGTCTGTGCGCGGCACCGCAGCGGTTCGCTGACCCGCCCCCCCGCTTGACCGGCTTCGGCCCAGTGCGATGGAGAGCCCCACCGTCGTGCTCCACCACGTGGAGGGCGTACCCGGATTCCAGAATCCGCGCGGGCCTCGGTCGCTCACCCGGTATCGCTCTTCGACATCGATCGCGAAAAACCGGACCGGGCGCCACTCCAAACCCACGCCGGCGGTCCAGAGCGCCGCCAGTCGTTGCCCGAGGGTGTCCGCTTCCGCCCCGAGCGCGCCGCTCACCACGGCGTAGGGGCCGAGCACCGCGCGCCCGCGCAGTACCTCGAGCTCATATCCCACGCCGTAGAACGCCCGGCCGGCCGCCCCACGGTCACTGGTGACCTGCAGCGCGATGCCGTGGCGCAGGTACCGCCCCCAGGGGCGGTCGATGCGGGCTTCATAGGTGGTCGTTCCCCGCTGGGCGCCGCCGGTTTCCCAGCTTCCGAACAACAGCCCCAGCTCCCGCTGCGCGGTGAGGGGTGCCGTCAGACAGCACGCGATCACCGCCGCCGCGATCGGCGCGTGACTACGGTGGTCCATCAGCCGATGCCTCCGGGGATCGCGACGCCATGAGGTGAGCCAGCCGATGCGGCACCCGCCGCATGAACCGCACCCACGCCCACAGGACGCCGAATCCGCACAGCGCCGCGCCGAGCAGCGCCGGCACGAGCATCCCCACCACGCTCGCCGCCCCGACGCCGAAATGCGCGCCGACCCACAAACCGAAAAACGAGGCTCCCCACGCCAGCAGTGGCGTGAGGAGCCAACCGATCACCACCAGCGCGTGGGCCAGCCAGCGCGGCACTCAGGCCTTGCGCACCAGAGAGAACAGCGCCAGCGCGGTCAGCGAGACCGTGTAGGCCCCGCCGACCAACACGGAGACCGCGACGCCGCCGGCGATCAGCTTGGCCACGGCCGTCAACACGATCGATCCCAGCACCAGCGGCAGGGCGATTTGGCTCAGGCCGACTGCTGCGTGCGCATTGCGGGCCGCGGTAACCAGCCCTCCCATCCACGCCAGGTAGGTACCGAGCATCCACCAGACCGGGATGTACCACCAGGTACTGCCGCCGCCGATTGCATCCCACGTCCAGGGGTACGCTCGGAACGGGCGCAGCAACACGATGTCGATCGCCATAAAAGCCACGGTGCCCCACAACCCGATCGCGGCCGCTCCCGCGACACCCTCGGTATTCCGCGACACCGCCCAGTGCCCGGGCAGCAGGCTGGCGAGCACTCCAGCTCCGAGCACGACGAGGGATAACGCGAGATCGCGGGCCAGGCCCGCCGGCAGCAGGCGCGTCAGCGCCAGCGCGAGGATGACGGCCAAGCCAGTAATCACGCCCACCTTGGTGCCGCTCACCAGCACGTGCTTGAAATCGGAGCGATCCGTGGTCGTCACGGCGCTGGTTGCCATGCCCTCTCCGTGGCTATCCGGTTGGTGCATCGGAATCTAGCGTCCCCGGCCCCGCCCTACCAGCCGAGCCCCAAGGCCTCAGCCGCCAGGCGCAGGCCCAGCAACGTCAAGTCCGGCTGCACGGATTCGATCTCTCGGCTGAGCGGAGCGACGAGAGTGGCCAGCCCGCCCGTCGCGACGACGAGCGGCCGGTCCTGACCCCGCGTGGGCCACTCGTCCCGAATGCGGCGAATCAGACCGTCCACGGCATCCGCCGTTCCCCACAACACGCCCGCTCGAATGCAGTCCTCGGTGCGCCGGCCAATGACGTGGTCCGGGGCCGTGAGCTCGGTGGCCGGGAGCTTGGCGGTGCGCCGCACCAGCTCGTCGGCCGCGGTGCGGATCCCGGGCATGATCACGCCACCGATGAACCGGCCGTCCGCCGTGATGCAATCGAACGTCGTGGCGGTGCCGAAATCGACCACGATCGTATCCCGCTCGAACAGACGGGTCGCCGCGAGCGTGTTGACGATGCGGTCGGCGCCGACGGTGAGCGGTTCGTCGACGTCAAGCGTGATGGGGAGCCGCGACCGACCGTCCACTTGCACCGGCTCCACGCCCGTGGCCGCCGTCACTCCCTCGCACAGACTCTGAGTCACGAGCGGCGCCACCGAGGCCACGATCGCGGCCTTGATCCCCGACGGCGAATACCCGGCGTTGGTGAGGTACGCGGACACGAGGGCCGCCCACTCATCCGGCGTGCGCGACAGCGTGGTGGTGAGACGCCAATGCCCGGCGAGACGGTCGGTGGTGAACAAGCCGACCGTGGTCTCCGAGTTCCCGACGTCGAGCGCTAGCAGCATGCAAAGAAGCTAGCTGGCCGAGGTCTCGACATGGCCCTCCCGCACCACCGCGAGCGCCCCCGCGACCGCCACGAGCAACGCACCGTCGTCACGCACGCCCGCCCCTCGACCGGCGATGGGCCGCAGCAACGCGCGATCCCGCAGCCAGTCACGAGCGGCGAACGCGGTGCACTCCTGTTCCGAGAGCCGCGAGGTCGGCGCTCCCAATCGCGCCACCGGCGGCACCAGGCGGTCCAGCACGTGGAGCGGGCGGATACCCGGGAGCCGCTCCGCCAGCGTGATCGCGGTGGCGTGCAACGCGGCAGGGATCGCGTTGGCCACGTTCACGCCGAGTCCGACGGCGAGCCATTGCAGCTCCTCGCCCTGCCACCGCCCCTCGCACAAGACGCCCGCGAGCTTGCGGTCCCGCAGTAAGACGTCGTTGGGCCATTTGAGCCGTGCCTCCGGAGCGCCGACCAGGTCGTCGACGACATCCGCGACGATCAACCCGGCCCGGATCGAGACGGTTCCCATCGGGCCGCCGGCCGCGCCCGCGCCGGTCCCACCCGTCCCTCCGATGGGCCGGAGCAACACGGCAATCCACGCGCCGCCCTCGGGCGAAAACCAGGTCCGGCCTTCGCGACCCCGTCCCGCCGTCTGCTCCACGGCCACCACCACGCTCCCAGCGGGGGCCCCCGCTGCTCCGAGATCGTGGACGACATCCAGAACAGACCCGACCGAAGACAGCACCCGGCACGTGGGCACACCCCAGCGCCGCCCCAGCACCGCGGCCGGGACGCCGTCGAGCGTCACCCCTGCCACAGCGCCCACACCAGCGTGAGGAGGCCCACGGCCCAGCAGTACGGCGCGAAGGAGTAGAAGCGGCCGCGACGCAGCAGCGCGACGAGGAAGCGAATCGCGTACACGCCGCTCACGAACGCGAGCACGAAGCTGACGATCAGGGGCCCGAGCCCGACGGTGGCGATGTTGACCGTCGCGTCCCGTGCCTCGAGCAGTGCCGCCCCGGCGATCACGGGGACCGAGAGCAGAAAGCTGAACTCCGCCGCGGCGGCGGGGGTCAGACCGGCCCACAGCGCCGCCGCCACGGTGGCCCCGGACCGCGAGATGGCGGGCAGAATGGCCACCGCCTGCCCCACGCCAATGCCCAAGGACGTCCCCCAACCCGGCTCGGTCTTCTCACCGCCCGAGCCACGCGTGGACCACAGGATGAAACCCGTCGCGATGAACTCGATCCCGAGCCACGGCAGCGAATGGAACCGGGCCTCGATGGCCTTCTGGAAGAACACGCCGATGACGGCGGCGGGAATGGAGGCCACCGCCAGGAGCCCGATGTAGCGGATCCGGTCCGGGGAGCGCCGGAACAGCCCGACCGCGAGGTCCCACAGGCGGCGGCCGTAGACGATGAACACCGAGCCCAGCGTCGCCACATGCAGCACGACTTCGACGAATACGCCCGGTGGCTCGACGCCCGCGATCGCTTCGGCCAGCACCAGGTGCCCCGAGCTCGACACCGGGAGGAATTCCGTCAGTCCCTGGACCAACCCGAGCAGCGCGCCCTGCCAGTAGTTCACGCCATCCTCCCCAAGACCAGAGCCACCATTCCGACGACCATCGCCGCCTTGAGCAAGACGCTTGCCCGCGGGAAGCGGTCCCGCCGCAGCGCCACGGCCGCGAGCAGGACGAGAAGGGCGGCGATGCTCACCACGGCGAAGTACACGTCGCGGTAGCCAGCCAGCCGCGGCAGCACGAACGCCCAGGGCACGAAGGCGATGCAGACCCACCACGTGACCGACCTGGCGCGCGGGCGACCGACTCGCACGGGCAGCGTGCGCCGCCCCGTCGCGCGATCACCGGCCTCGTCCTGGAGGTCCTTCACGAGCTCCCGGCCCAGGTGGATCCAAGCGGCGAGGGCCCACGGCACCAGCCCCGCGCCCGGCCGGTCGACGCTCAACGCTCCGTAGAACAGCGGCACACCCGCCACCGCCGCGACCGCCACGTTGCCGGGCCAGCCGGCCCGCTTGAGGACCGGCGAGTACGCGACCATGACGGCCGCGGCCGCGAGGCCCACCAGGAGCTGCATGCCCGACACGAGCGCCGCGCACCCGAGCCCACCGGCCAGGCCGAGCCACACGAGCAGGTGCGCCGCGTCGCGGCTGATCCGACCCGCCGCGATGGGACGCTCGCCGCCGGGATAGTTGATGCGATCGGTTGCGGCATCCTGCAGATCGTTCACGACGTTCCCGGCCAGGCCGAGCCCGATTCCGGACAGCGCCGCGAAGACGAGCAGCTTGGGGAGCGCGATCTGGCCGAGCGCGATCCAGCCGCCGGCCAGGACGCCGCCGCCTGCGATGAGCACATTGGGTCCGCGGACGAGCCGCCACCCGTCAATCACGCAGGACGTCCTCGTAGAGGCGTTCGTACAGCGGCACGATGTTCTTCGCGCCGAAGTCGGCCGCGCGCGCCACGGCGCCACGCCGCAGCGCGTCGAGCCGCGCCGGCTCGCGCAGCGCCTCGAGCGCCCGCGCCGTCATCGTCGCCACGTCGCCCACCGGAACGAGAAACCCCGTCTGTCCGTCGACCACGACCTCCGGCAGCCCTCCCGCCCGGCTCGCGATCACCGGCACGCCGCACGCCATCGCCTCGAGCGCGGCCAGCCCAAAGGACTCCGTCTCCGAAGGCAGGAGAAACAGGTCGGCCCCCCGGAGCAGGTCGGCCACGTCGTCCACGCGCCCGAAGAACCGCACGTCCCGCTTGACGCCGAGGTGGGCCGCCTCCCGCTGGGCCGCGTCGCTGTCCGGCCCATCGCCCACCAGAATCAACTTGGCCTTGAGCTCCTTGCGCACGCCGGCGAAAACGCGCACCACGTCGAGCAGGCGCTTCACCGGCCGAAAATTGGAGACGTGCACGATGACGCGGTGGTCCGCGGGCGCCAGCTGGCAGCGCGTGGCCGGATCGGTGGCCGGATAATACTCCTCCGGGTTGACGAAATTGGGAATCACGAGCACTTCGCAGCCGTCGCAGCCGAACGTGCGGTAGGTCTCGTCGCGCAGGTACGCCGAGACGGCAGTGACGCGATCGGACCGCTCAATCGAAAACTTGGTGAGGCTGAAGTACGAGGGATCGCGGCCGACCAGTGTGATATCGGTGCCGTGCAGCGTCGTGACGATCTTGAGATCGTGCTCGTCACCGAGCATCTGCTTCGCCAGCCAGGCGGTGGCGGCGTGGGGGATCGCATAGTGAACGTGCATCACCTCCAGCTCTTCGCGCAGCGCGACCTCATGCTGCTTCACGGCCAGCGCGAACGCGTAGGGCGAATGCTCGAACAGCGGATAGTCCGCTGGCACCACTTCGTGGAAGGTCACCCGCTCGGTGACGCCGCGCAGCCGGAACGGGCTCGCGTACGAGATGAAGTGGATCTCGTGACCGCGCCGCGCGAGGGCAAGCCCGAGCTCGGTGGCCACGGCCCCGGAGCCGCCGTAGGTGGGATACAGCGTGATGCCGATGCGCATGCTACAAGCTATCAGCCATCAGCTGTCGGCTGTCAGCTTGATGGCTCGCCAGCGAGCGGCAATGACGTCGGCGAGCTCCTCCGGCGGCTTCGTGGCGTCGAGCGTCCAGGCATTGTCCGGCTGACGGCTGATAGTTGAGGGCTGATCGCGCAGTTGATGTCTAAACCATGTCTCCTGCCGTTTGGCGTAGGCGCGGGTCGCGCGCACGATCGCGTCGCGCAGCTCCGCGGGCGCCAGCCGGGCTTCGAGCATGGCGACGGTCTCGCGATACCCCACGCCATCGAGCCCGGCCGCGGTGGGCGCCGTGCCGCGTGCGAGCTCGGCCCGCACCTCGTCCACCAGTCCCGCCGCCAGCATCGCGTCAACCCGCTCCGCGATGCGGCGACGCAGCAGCTCGCGCGGCACGGTGAGGACGACGTACCACGGTCGCATCACGCCCGTCGCCCGCGCCATTTGCTGCCACAGCGACAGCGGTCGCCCCGTCAGCAAGGCGACCTCGAGCACGCGGGCCGCCCGCTGACGGCCGCCGCCGGAGAACCGGGGATCGAGCCGTGACGCCCAGCGCACGAGCGCCGGGCCCGGCACACCGGCCGCCCAGGCTTGCAGCCGCCCGCGCCGCTCGGGATCGAGCGGCGGCTCGTGAAACAGGCCATCCGCCAGGGCGCGGACGTAGAACCCTGTGCCGCCCACCACCACGGGCTGCCGCCCCGCCGCGAGCGCTTCGGTGATCCATCCGGCGGCATCACGCGCGAACCGCCCGGCACTGTACCGCTCGCCGGGTACGACGACATCGAGGCCCGCATGCGGCACGCGCGCCCGCGTCGCGTGGTCCGGCTTCGCGGTGCCGATGTCGAGCCGCCGGTAGACCTGCCGGGCGTCCGCGGAGATGATCGTGACCGGCAGCCGCTCGGCGAGCGCGACGGCCACCGCCGTCTTGCCGGCGGCGGTCGGCCCGACCAGCACGGGCACCAGCGGTCGTGTGGAACGCTCCGAAACAGTCATTGCGATCCGGCTACCGGCCAAAGCGGCGCTCGAGCTCCCCTTTCGGCAGCTGTACGATCGAGGGACGGCCGTGCACGTCGTGCGCCGGCAACGTCGCGCCGAGGAGACGCCGGATCAATTCCCGCGCTTCCTCCGGATCGAGATGGTGCCCGGCCTTGATCGCCGCCCGGCACGCGAAGGTGGCGGCGAACCGTTCCAGCCGGTTGGCCCAGCCCCCGAACCGGCCGCCCGCCAGGTCGCTCACCAGCTCCTGCAGGCAGCGCGCCGCTTCGAAGCGCGGGTGCGGATTGGGAGCCGTGTGCGCGACGACGGTGCGACCCGAAAACGGCTCCAGCTCGAACCCTACTCGACGCAGCAGCTCGCGGTGCGCCTCGATCGCTTCGAGCTCCGGCGCCGTGAACTCGAGCGTCAGCGGCAGCAGCAGGCGCTGCGCCGGCGCGCCGTCGCCCGCGAGCTGCTGCATGACGCTCTCGTACAGGACGCGCTCGTGAGCGGAATGCTGGTCCACGATGGCCACGCCTTCGTCGGTTTGAAACAACAGGTAGGTGTCGAATACCTGAAGCAGCTCCGGTCCGCGCGGGCGGCCCGCCAGCGGGGGCGGCTCGGCGGCGAACAGCTCGACCGGCACGCCGGCCACGATGGTCCCGGTGCCCTCCCACGGCGCGGCTTCGAGCGTGCGCCCAGCCGTGCCCAGGGGCGCCGCCGCATCGAGCGGCGCCAGCGCCCCGCGCACGGCCGTCTCCACGGCCCGCTCCACCTCAACGCGGTCGCGAAACCGCACCTCGGCCTTCGCCGGATGCACGTTCACGTCGACGGCGTCACCGGGAAGATCGAGAAACAGGAGCAGCGTGGGCCGATCGCCGGGCGCGATCGCCGAGCGGTAGCCGGCTTCGGCCGCGCGCAGCAGGAACGGGTCCTTCACGGGCCGCCCGCGCACGAACACGTACCCTTTGCGCCCAGCCGGGCGTGCCTGGGACGGGCGTTGAGCGAACCCCGTGACCTCCAGACCGCGGTGCCGGTGCGCCACGGGCAACAGCGTGTCGGCCACGTCGTGACCCCACAGGGCATGCACGCGATCGATCCGCCGCTGGGCCGCCGGCGCATCGAGTAGGACCTTGCCGTCGCTCGTGAGTGTGAACGCGACGTCGTGCCGCGTAAGCGCGAGTACCGTCAACACGTCACTCACCGCCCGGGTCTCGGAGCCGGATGCGCGCAGGAACTTGCGGCGCGCGGGCGTATTGTAGAACAGGCCGCGTACGGTCACGGTCGTGCCGGACTGGCGCGCGATCTCCGCCTCGCCCTCCAGCGCGCCTCCCGCCACCTGCAACCGGATGCCGCCGCCGGCGGCCGAGGTGACCAGCTCGAAACGGGACACCGAGGCGATTGCCGGCAGCGCCTCCCCCCGGAACCCGAACGTGTCCACGCCGATGAGATCGGCGGCACTGCGGATTTTGCTCGTAGCGTGCCGCTGCAGCGCCAGCCGCGCCTCCTCGGGCGCCATCCCGGCCCCGTCGTCCGAGACGCGGATCAGCGTCTTGCCGCCGTCTTCGAGCTCCACGCGGACCGATCGCGCCCCGGCGTCGAGCGCGTTTTCCACCAGCTCCTTCACCACCGACGCGGGTCGCTCCACCACTTCTCCCGCGGCGATCTGGTCGGCGACGGGTCCAGGGAGAATCGCGATTGGTGCGCTCACAGCCGCGCGACCTGGCCGGCCAGAATCCAGCCGTTGATGCCGTCGCGGCGCGTCACCCGCACCCAGCGCCCGCCCGCGAACTCGTCCACGATCAGCACCGCCGCTCCCGGCTCGAGCACCACACTCGCCCCTGCGCCTCCATAGGGCGCGGCGCGCACCGCGGTTCCCGACTCCACGACCACCGCGACCGGCCGGAGCCGGCGCACGCGCTCCATGCGCCCGACGAGCAGCGCCACGCCGACCAGCGCCGCGAGCGCGGTGGCCGCGCTGCGCAGGCGGTACTGCCACCACACGATCCAGCCCAGGAGCCAACCGAGCGCCGCCACGAGCCAGCATTCCCCCGGCGTCATCGGGCCGACCGCGACCAGGCGCTCGCTCGCGCCGTCCGGGGCGGGCAGCAGCGCGCGGGCCCGGCGAATCACGCCATTGCGGGGCTGCAGCCGCTCGGCGCGGATCCACGCCGCGATCGCCTTCCCGTCCGCGCCGCTGCGATACAGCGTCGCTCCCAGATTGTACCAGTGCGCCGCGTTGAGCGTGTCGGCCGCAGCGCGAGCGGCGAAGGAGTCCGCCGCCGCACGGAGCGCCCCCGCCTGATACAGCGCTTCGGCGCTGGTGCCCTGGGTGCTGCCGACCGATGCGGCGGCGAGATTCAGCAGCAGCGTCAGACCGGCGCCGATCGCGAACCGGCGCCGGCGGCCGAGACGAGCGTCGAATTCCAGCGCCTTGAGCACGTGCTCCAACTCGGCCGCCAGCTCCAGGGGATCGCCCGAGCGCCGTGGACCGTAGCGCGCCGACCGCAGCCGTTCGCGCAGCTGGCTCACGTGTTCCGCCACGGCCCGATCCACGCCGGCCGCGCGCAGCGCCTGCGACAGGCTCTTGCCGTCCCGCTGCGCCGCGTCGGGCACGTAGGCGGTCACCACCACAGTGAACGCCCGCTCCAGACGACCGAGCCGCGTGTGCTCGACCACGGGCGCGGCCGGCGCCGGCGCGGCCACCCGGCGGCGCGTGCGCCACCACAGGACGAGCGGCGGGAGCGCGGCGACGATCAGCCAGCCCCACGGAGTCATCGCCGCGGCCACGCGGTCGGCCCACGCCGAGCCGGCTGCGGTGAGGAGTACCGGAAGCGCACGGGCCGCGCGCGGCTCCGCGCCCGGCGCCACGATCAGGGAGCGTGGCGAGACGTCGACCACCCGATAGGCGCGCGCGACCGGATCGAAGAACGGGTAGCGCACCTCCGGAAGCAGAAACGTGCCCGCGGAATCCGGGACCACCAGCGATCGGAACGTCTTGGTGCCGCCGACGCGCCCGCCGCCTTCGCTGGCCGCGATC
>Ga0187892_10011601_pt1 | contig 10729 bp, 12 predicted proteins | sample MA1701073metaG_FD_139345 | JGI IMG/M metagenome (GOLD analysis project Ga0187892, IMG submission 139345) | Bio-ooze microbial communities from a basaltic lava cave in the Kipuka Kanohina Cave System on the Island of Hawaii, USA - MA170107-3 metaG ...
AGACGCCTCATCCTCCGCTGCGCGTCGTCGGCCTCAGGAATGTCTCTCGAACCCTTTTCAAAATGCGGGGATCCGACCCGCCGAAGAATTTGCTTGACGGTCGGTCCTTCCATATCAGCTAGCGCCCGCCCCCGCCCGCCGGCCGGGGGCCAGGCGGGCGGCGAGCCGCCGCTCCCGCGCGTCGAAGGCGCGGGCCAGCCGCGTCCCCGCCCCCGCCCGGTGCGCCCACTCCCCCAGGGGCCCCAGCGGCAGCCGGTAGAGGAGCGTGTCCCGGAGCCACGTGCCGGGGGCGCCGTCCGGGCCGCCGGGGCCCGGCGCCAGGAGGCAGCGGTGCTCCCAGAGCGGGAACGGCCCCCACAGCGCGGCCTCGACGAGCCGGGACGGGGGATCGATCTCCCGCACGATGACACGCCAGCGGGCGCGCACGCCCAGGAGGCGCACGCGGAAGTCCAGCAGGCCGAAGGCCGGCAGGGGATCCGGCGGGGGCGCGAGCCAGGCGAAGCCCGACCCGGGCTGGACGAGGGCGCGCTCGGCCGTCGAGGCGATCACCCCGAAGACCTCGCTCCGCGGCCGCGGCAGCCACAGCCGCCGCTCGAGGACGTGGTGCGCCATCGCGCGGGTCGGGGCGTCGCGCCCGACCGGCCCCCCGCCCGGGCCCTACCCGAGCTTCTTCACCTCGGCCAGGATGCGGTCGGGGTCGGGCAGCTGACCCTTCGCGTACCGCTCGGTGAAGCGCACGACGCCGTTCTTGTCCAGGATGAACGTGGCGCGCACGTTGGCGTTCCAGTCCGGCCAGAAGACGCCGTAGCTCCGCGCCACCGTCCGCTGCACGTCGGACAGGAGCGGGTACCGCGAGATGCCCACCGACTTGGCCCAGTTCTCGTGGCTGAAGGGGCTGTCCGTGCTGATACCCAGGACCTGGGTATTGACCGCCTCGAAGTCGCCGATGCGCTTGTCGAAGGCGGGCATGCAGGTGGATCAGCCGGGCGTCCAGTCCAGCGGATAGAACAGCAGCACGACGTTCTTGCCGCGGTAGTCCTTGAGGTTCACTTCCTTGAGCCCGATGGTCCGCAGCGTGAAGTCAGGGGCGGGCTCGCCCACGGCTAGGGTCTTGTCGTCGCTCACGCCGACCGCCCTCCTCTCCTCTTCGCGAATGGGGTGCGAGGCCTCATGATAGCCGGCTCCGGCGCGGGCTTCAATGCCGGTGGCCGGTCCACCGCCGCCGGGGGCTTGCGCGCCTCCACCCACAGCTCGCGCCGCCGCGCCTCCAGCGGCGCCCCCGTCACGCCCAGGAACTCGGCCGCGGTCACCACCCGGCCGGTCTGCCAGAGCCGGGCGAAGCGCTCGCGGTAGCGCGGGTCGCGCACGCCGTAGTGGTCCATGATCACGCGGCAGCCGGTGGCGGCCACCACCGCGAGGCAGTGGTCGACGCCCTGCTCGATGAGCGGGCGTCCCACCTCCCGCTCCAGGTAGGACGGGGGGCCGGACAGGTAGACGAGGCTCGGCCGCTGCCGGATCAGCCACGCGGCGACGACGGGGGACATGGGCCCCTGCACGTCCGAGGCGAAGACGAAGCGACGGCCCTCGAGGCGGTCCGTCACCACCAGGGCCAGCACGTGACCGAGGGGCGAGCCGTCCTCGCCGTGGGGCAGCGGCCCCGAGACCTCGAGCAGCGTCTCGCCCACCTCGAGCCGCCGGCCCTCCGCGCCCTCGAGCCGGGCGCCGGCGCCGAGAGCCCGCCGGAGGTCGGCCGCCCGCTGGCGCTGGGCGCCGCCCACCTGCCGGCCGGGATCCTTGGCCCACACCGTGCGCCCGGCGTAGAGCCCCGGGTCGTAGCGGAAGTGCTCCTCGTGGTAGTGGCTGATGAAGACCAGCCCGGCCCGCGCCGCGTAGCCCGAGATCCGGTCGTCGGCGCGGCGGAGCGCCTCCCGCTCGGGCGGCGAGGGCGGCAGGCCCCCGCGGTTCTGGGTCAGCACCGCGCCGGGGTCGATGAGCACGCGCACGCCCCCGGCCTCCACGTACGTGGCCATGGAGCGCACGCCGAGCGAATCCGCGGCGAGCGGGATGACGCGCACGGCCGTCAGCCGGCGCTTCGCGCCGGCTCCTTGACGTCCTCGACCCGGCCCCCGGTGCCCCGCACCAGCTCGTCGGGCGTCAGCGGGACCACGCACTCGGGCACGCCGGCGGCGGCGTAGATCAGCTCGTACTGCATGAGGTCGCGATCGACGAAGGTCGGGAGCGACGCCCGGTGGCCGAAGGGCGGGACGCCGCCGATGGCGTAGCCGGTGACCCGGCGCACCGTGTCCGCGTCGGCCCGGCGCACGGCGCCGCCGGCCAGCCGGCCCAGGCGGCGCTCGTCGACCCGGTTGGCGCCGGAGGCGACCACGAGCAGCGGCTCCCCCTCCACCAGGAACACGAGCGACTTCGCGATGGTGCCCACCGCCACCCCTAGCGCGTCGGCGGCCTGCTGCGAGGTGCGGGCGTCGACCGGTAGCTCCACCACCGAGCGCCCGGACCCGAGGTCCCGGAGCACGGCCTGCACCCGCTCCGTCTTCACGAGCGGCTCACAGGACCAGCTCGGCCATGGTCCGCACCGCCTCCAGCTGGCCGGTGGCGCAGATCAGCGTCGTGCATCCCGACGCCCGCCAGGCGGGGAGCCGCTCGCGGATGCGCTCCCTCGGCCCGCAGAGGGCGACCTCGTCCACCAGGGCGTCCGGCACCGCGGCGGCCGCCTCGTCCTTCCGGCCCGCGAGGTACAGGTCCTGGATCGTGCGGGCGGCCGCCTCGTAGCCGTACCGGCCCACGAGGTCGTTGTAGAAGTTCTTCCCTCGCGCGCCCATGCCGCCGACGTAGAGCGCGAGGCGGGGCTTGACGACGTCGCGGCAGCGGGCCACGTCGGGCCCCACCACCACCGACACGCTCGGCGCCAGGTCGAAGCGCTCCAGGGACTTGCCGCCGCCGGCCCGCCGGAAGCCCGCCTCCAGATGGGGACGGAACGCGTCGCCCCGTTCGGGCGAGAAGAACACGGGGAGGACGCCGTCGACGATCTCGCCGGCCAGCGCCAGGTTCTGGGGTCCGATGGCCGCCAGGTAGATGGGGATGTCGCTGCGCCCGTGCAGGATGGACTTGAGCGGCTTGCCGAGCCCGGTGGCGTCGGGCCCGGCGTAGGGGATCTGGTAGTAGGCGCCGTCGTGCTCGAGGGGCTTCTCCCGGCGCCACACCTTGCGCACGATCTCCACGTACTCGCGCGTGCGGGCGAGCGGCTTGCCGTAGGCCACCCCGTGCCAGCCCTCCACCACCTGCGGGCCCGACACGCCGAGCCCCAGCAGGAACCGGCCCCCCGAGAGCTGGTCCAGGGTCAGGGCCGTGGTGGCGGTGAGCGTGGGCGTGCGCCCCGCCAGCTGCATGATGGCCGTCCCCACCCCGATCCGCGTCGTGCGGGCCGCCGCCCACGCGGCCGGCGTGACGGCGTCGGAGCCGTAGGCCTCGGCCGACCACACCGAGTGGAAGCCGAGCCGCTCGGCCTCCAGGATGAGGTCCAGGTTGAGGCCCATGGCGGAGCCGGAGTAGCCGACGTTGAGCCCGAGCCGCATCGTCCCCTCCCCGTCCGGTCAGAGCCGCTCGAGCGCCGGGATCCCGAGCCGGCGCGGACGCCGCGGCCCCCTCCAGCGATGATCCTCCAGGCGGACCCGCCCGCGGCGGACCCGCACGCCCTCCTGCTCCAGCAGCACCCGCTGCGTCAGCATGCTCGCCACGTTGGCCCGGAGGCTGATGCCGCCCTGCGCGTTCACGACCCGGTGCCACGGCACGCCGGGGGGACAGTGCTTCATGGCCTGGCCGACGGCCCGCGCCGCCCGCGGCCATCCGAGGAGCGCGGCCAGCTGGCCGTAGCTCGCCACGCGCCCGGGCGGGATCTCCCGGGCCAGCGCGTACACCGCCCGCCGGAACCGCTGGACGGGCAGCCCCGCCCCGGCGCCCCGCCGCGCCCGCCCCGGCCCGACCCCCGCGTCAGGCACGCGCGAGCCCGAACTGCAGCTCGTGCAGCCGCGCGTACACGCCGCCGAGCGCCAGGAGGTCGGCGTGGCGGCCAGCCTCCCGCACCGCCCCGCGGTGCAGCACGAGGATGCGGTCGGCTCGCTGGATCGTCGACAAGCGATGCGCGATCACCAGGCTCGTCCGCCCCTCGAAGAGCCGGGAGAGCCCCTCACGGATGGCCGCCTCCGACACCGGATCCACGCTCGACGTGGCCTCGTCGAGAGCCAGGACGCGTGGATTATAAAGGAGGGCGCGGGCGATGGCCAGGAGCTGACGCTGCCCCTGCGACAGGTTCGCGCCGCGCTCGCGGATGGAGGCGTCGAGCCCGCCCGCCAGGTCGAGGAGCACGCGGTCGGCCTGGGCGGCGCGGACGGCGCGCTCGACCTCGGCCGGCGTCACCGCGCCGTCCCGGCCCAGCGTGAGGTTGTCCCGGACCGAGCCCACGAAGAGGAACACCTCCTGGGGGATCACGCCGACGTGGCGGCGCAGGGCCAGGAGGTCCCACTCGCGGACGTCGCGCCCGTCCACGAGCACCTGGCCGCGCGTCACGTCGTAGGCGCGCGAGAGGAGCCGCACGAGGGTGGTCTTGCCCTCCCCCGTCGGGCCCACCGCGGCCACCTGCTCGCCGGCCCCGACCGCGAACGAGCAGTCCCGCAGCACCCACCGCTCGCCCTCGTAGGCGAACCACACGTTCCGGAACTCCACCGCCGGCCCGCCCGCCCGCCCGGCGGGGCCGCCCGGCGCCCCCGGCCGCGCGGGCGCCGGCGCCGGGAGCGACGGCATCGTGTCCAGGAGGCCGAAGACCCGCTCGGCCGCCACCATGGCCGCCTGCATCACGGCGTACTTGGCGCCGAGGTCCCGGATGGGGAGGAAGAACCGGTTGGTGTACTCGAGGAAGGCGACGAGCGCCCCGAACGTCAGCGCGTCCTGGATCACCTGGCCGCCGCCGTACCAGAGGAGCAGGGCCACCGCCGCCGAGCCGATGACCTCCACCGAGGCGTACAGCGAGGCCTCGAAGAACGTGGAGCGGAACTGCGCGCGGCGGAGGTCCTGGTTCAGCGCGGCGAAACGCGCGCGCTCCTCCGCCTCGCGGACGAAGGCCTGGATCACGGCCATGCCCTGGAGCGACTCCTGCAGGCCGGCGTTGAGCCGGCTGAGGCGCGTGCGCGCCACCCGGTAGGCGTCCCGGGAGCGGCTCCGGAAGTACACGGCCACCGCCACCAGCACCGGCACCAGGGCGAAGGTGACCAGCGCGAGGCGCCAGTTCATGCCGAGCATGATCACGACCACGCCGGACAGCGTCAGCACGTCGCCCACGATGGCCACCACCCCGCTCGTGAACAGCTCGTGGATCGCCTCCACGTCGTTCAGCACGCGGGTCATGAGGCGGCCGACGGGGTTCCGGTCGAAGAAGCGCGCGTCTTGGCGCTGCAGGTGGGCGAAGAGGGCGTTGCGCAGGTCGTGCATGACCCGCTGGCCGGCGAGCTGCAGGAGCCAGGCCTGGGCGATGCGGAGGCCGTAGAGCGCCCCCAGCGCCAGCGCGAACAGGGCGCCCACCCGGGACAGCCCCGCCCAGTCGCCGGTCAGGATGTGGTCGTCCACGGCCACCTTGACCAGGTAGGGCTGAAGGAGCTCGAGCCCGGCCACCAGCGGGAACACGGCCAGCGCGAGCAGGAGCAGCCGCCCGTGGGGCCGGGCGTGGGTCCAGATGCGGCCCATGAGGCGGGCGTCGTAGGCGCGGCCCAGGATCTCGTCGTCAGGCTCGCGCAAGCTCGTCCTCCAGCTGCTGCACGCGCCAGAGCCGCGCGTAGAGGCCGCCGGCCGCCAAGAGGTCGGCGTGGCGCCCCTGCTCGACCGCTCGGCCCGCGTCCAGCACCACCACCCAGTCCGCCTCCTGGGCCGCCCGCAGCCGGTGCGTGACCAGGAGCGTGGTCCGCCCGGTCCCCGCGCCGTGGAGCGCGCGCAGGATCTCCCACTCCTTGCCGGCGTCGACCGCCGAGAGCACGTCGTCCAGGACCAGGTAGGGCGGATCGCCGCCGAGGGCCCGGGCGAGGGCCACGCGCTGCCGCTGCCCGCCGGAGAGGGTGAGGCCGCGCTCGCCGACCACGGTGTCCCACCCGTCCGGCATCGACGCCACCTCCTCCCGCACCCCGGCCACCTCGGCCAGCGCCTCGAGCCGGTCCGGCCGGGCGGCGGGGGCGAGGAGCACGTTGTCGCGCAGCGAGCGCGAGAACAGGAACGCCTCCTGGGGCACGTACCCGACCGACCGGCGCAGGACGTCGAGGGGCACGTCGCGGACGTCGTGGCCGCCGAGGAACACCGTGCCCCGGGGCGGCTCGTGGAGCCGGCACACGAGGGCGCCGAGCGTGGACTTGCCGCCCCCCGTCGGCCCCACCACCGTCACGAGCGCCCCCGCCGGCACGCGGAAGGTCACCTCCGCGAGGGCGGGCCGGCCGTCCCCGTGGGCGAAGGTCAGGCCGCGGAACTCCATCGCGCCCCCGCCGAGGGTGCGCCCGCCCCCCTCCCGCGCGGCCGCCGGGGCCTCGGCGTCCAGGACGGCGCCGATGCGCTGCATGGCCGCCGCCCCCCGCTGGAGGCTCGCCAGGGTCCAGCCCAGCGCGATGGTGGGCCACGCGAGCTGGGCCAGGTAGCCGTTGAACGCCACGAAGGCGCCCAGCGTGATGCGCCCGTCCACCACCGCCCGGCCCCCGAACCACAGGATGATCAGGGCGCCCACCCCCGCGATGGCGCCCATCAGCGGCCAGAACACCGACTGCACCCAGGCCAGCCGCAGGGCGCGGCGCGTGTACTCGGCGTTCAGCCGGCCGAACTGGGCGATCTCCCGCTCCTCCATCGTGTAGGCGCGCACCACCGGGGCGCCGGCCAGGTTCTCCTGCACCCTGGCCGACAGGACGCCCAGCTGCTCCTGCACCGCGGCCGAGTGCGCCTCGACGCGGTGGCTCGCCGCCCGCGCCGCCAGCACGAGCGCGGGGTACGGCGACAGGGCCAGGAGCGTCAGCCAGGGGTCGAGGAGCCACATGGCGGTGGTGGTCCCGGCGAAGGTCAAGAGCGTCCCCGTCAGCATCACGCTGCCGAACCCGGCCACCTGGCGCACGGCGGTCACGTCGCTCGAGGCGCGCGACATGAGGTCCCCGGTGAGGTGGCGCTGGTAGAACGCCGGCGGCAGCGAGTCCAGCCGCGCGTAGAGGTCGGCCCGGATGTCGTGCTCCACCCACTGCCCGGCCCCGATCATGAGAAAGCGCGAGCCGAGGCGGGCGAGCCCGTGGGCGAGCGCCAGGAGCAGGATGAGGGCGGCCGGGCCCAGGAGGTCCGCGCCGGCGCCGTGGGCGGCCACCGCGTCGACGGCGCCCTTCACCGTCCAGGGGATGGCCAGCGAGAAGGCAGCCGCGAGCACCAGGCAGCCGGCGCCGGCCGCGTACCGGCGGCGATAGCGGGCGGCGTAGGCGAGGATGCGGCGGGCCGGCGACATCGGCCCAGTATAGCGTCGGCGGTGGAAGGCACCCGGGAGGAGGGGCGCGCCGCCGCGCGCGGGCCCCCGCCTAGGCCGGCGCCGCTGCCGCGGGCGGGCCGTCCCGGTACGGCGCCAGCGCCGCGTAGACGGCGAACAGGGTCGGCGTGGGCACGCCGTGGCGCTCGCCGAGACGCACCGCGTGGCCGTGCAGCGCCTCCAGCTCGAGCCGCCGGCCGAGGACGAGGTCGTGGTGGAGCGACGAGAACACGCCCGGCGCGAGGCCGTCGATCTGGGTCAGGCACGCCTCGACGAAGCCCGGCCCGAGCCCCGCGCCCGCCGCCCCCGCCAGGGCCGTCATCTCCTCCAGCAGGCGCCGGTACAGGCGGCGGGGAGCGTCCAGGCTCCGCAGCACGCCGGCCGGGCAGCGGGTCAGGGCCGTCATCCCCGCGTGAGCGACCAGGAAGACGTACTTCTCCCAGAGCGTGCGCCGGATGTCGGCGGAGAGCTCGGCGGGGATGCCCGCCCGCTCGAAGGCGCCGAGGATCGCCCGGGCCCGCGGCGTCGGGCGGTCGTCCATCTCGCCGAACAGGATGCGGCCCCCCGCCCGATGGGCGACGACGCCCGGGGCCTCCAGCGTGGCGAAGACCTGGGCGGCGCCCCCGAGCACGACACGCGGCCCCAGCCGCCCGGCCAGCCGCTCCTCGTTGTCGACGCCGTTCTGGATGCTGAGCACGGCCGTGTCCGGCCCCACGACCGGCCGGATCAGCTCGGCGGCCGTCTCCGTGTCGTAGGACTTGACGCAGAACAGGACGAGGTCGGCGGCCGGGCGCCCGTCGAGCCGCTCCACCGTGGGCGCGGCCACGGCCCACTCCCCCTCCACCGCCGAGCGCACGCGGAGGCCCCCCGCGCGCATGGCCTCGCCGTGAGCGCCGCGGGCGACGAACGTCACGTCGAGCCCGGCGCGGGCGAGCCGGGCGCCGAAGTACCCCCCGGTGCCGCCCGCGCCCATCACGACGATGCGCACCGGCCCCTCACCACCAGCCGCGGTGGCGGAACCAGGCGAGCAGCCCCGTCGCCACCAGCGCCATCAAGCCGAGCGCGACGGGGTACCCGTACCGCCAGCCCAGCTCGGGCATGTGCTGGAAGTTCATGCCGTAGATGCTGGCGATGAAGGTCAGCGGGATGAACAAGGTGGCGATCACCGTGAGCACCTTCATCACCTCGTTGAGCCGCTGGTTCTGCGAGGCGAGGTAGATCTCCATCACCGCCGCCGTCGTCTCGCGGTCCGTCTCCACGACGTCGAGGGCCTGGACGGCGTGGTCGTGGCAGTCGCGGAGGAACACGCGCGTCTCCGGCGTCACGAGCCGCGACTCCTCCCGGAGCAGCCCGGCCACGGCGTCGCGCATGGGCCAGATGGCGCGCCGGAGGGTCAAAAGGTCGTGGCGCAGGGCCTGGATGTGGGGCAGCCCCGCCGCGCCGCGCCGGGCCAGCGCCTGGTCCTCCAGGTGGTCGAGGCGCTCGCCCAGCCCCTCGAGCACGGGAAAGCACGCGTCGACGACGGCGTCCACCAGCGCGTAGGCGAGGTGGTCGGCGCCGGCCTGGCGGATGCGGCCCCGGCCGGAGCGGATCCGCTCCCGCACCGGCTCGAACACGTCCCAGTCCGCCTGCTCCTGGACCGTCACCACGTAGGTCGGGCCGAGGAAGAGGCTCACCTGCTCCTCGTGCACGCGCTCGGCCAGCCGCAGCATGCGCAGCACGATCAGCAGGTAGTCAGGGTACGCCTCCAGCTTCGGCCGCTGCGGCACGTTCAGCACGTCCTCCAGCGAGAGCGGGTGCAGCCCGAGACGGTCGCCGAGGGCGGTCAGGAGATCGGGGCGGCCGAGGCCGTCCACGTTGATCCACGTCACCCCGGGCCGGCCGAGCGCGGCCAGGCAGGCGTCGAGGCCGTCGGCGTCGGCCTCGCTCACCGCGGCGTCGGTGTAGTGCATCACGCGGACGCGCACGGGCCCCGGCCGCACGCCCTCGGGAGCGACGAGCGTGCCCGGCGCCGCGCCCGGACGCATCCGCGGCACGCGCCGGCGGCGCCCGAGCAGGCGCCGGGCCGTCACGCGCTGGCGCTTCCACGAGTCGAGCATGGGACCGTCGGCCACTGTGCGAGAGGGGCTGGTGGTTGTCAAGCGGACGCTGTGCTACGCTTCGGCGCCGATGAGCGCGGACGCCCGGGGGACCGCCGTCGAGGCGGCGCGGGCCGCCGGCGCGCTGCTCCGGCGGCACCTGGGCGGCCGCCGCCGTGTGCAGATCAAGGGCGCGCCCTCGGACGTCGTGACGGAGATGGACCGGCGCGCCGAGGCGCTGATCGTCGGGCGCCTGCGCGCGCGCTTCCCCGATCACGCCATCCTGGCCGAGGAGCGCGGCGTGGTGGCGGGCGCGGGGCGCCACCGCTGGATCGTCGATCCCCTCGACGGCACCACCAACTACGCCCGCGGCCTGCCCATCTTCGGCGTGTCGATCGCCCTCGCCGTGGACGGCGTCGTGACGCTCGGCGTGGTCTACGATCCCATGCGCGAGGAGTGCTTCGTCGCCGAGCGCGGCCGCGGCGCCACCCTGGATGGGCGGCGGCTGTCGGTCTCGGCGACCCGCCGGCTCGACGCGGCCCTGGTGGCCACCGGGCTGGAGTACAGCATCGGGTGGACGCGCAGCACCAACCTCGCCGAGCACGTCGCGCTCCTCGCCCGCTGCCGGAGCGTGCGCGAGCTGGGCTCGGCCGTCCTCTGCCTGGCCGCGGTGGCGGCCGGCCGCCTGGACGCGTTCTGGGAGCTCGAGCTGGGCGCCTGGGACGTGGCGGCGGGCGGGCTCCTCGTGGCCGAGGCGGGCGGCCGCCTGACCGACCCCGCCGGCGGCCCCCTCGACCTGGCGGCGCCGGCCGTGGTGGCCAGCAACGGACGCATCCACCGCCGGCTCCTTCGCGTGCTGGCCGACGCGCGCCGACGGCCGCGGGTCCGCCCCGCGCCCGCCCGCGGACACCGCCGTCGCGCACCGTTGACACGCGCCGCGGACGGCGGCGGCTGACCACCCGCGGCAGCGCCGCGCAACGACGCGGAAACGCGCGCCCCGGCCGCGCCGTGGTCGCCCCCGCCGCCGCGCCGGCGCGGCATCCGCCTTGCAGCCCACGGCCTCGTGCGCCGGACGAGACCGGACGGGCGGCTCCGCGGGGGGATCGGG
>Ga0187892_10011602_pt1 | contig 10727 bp, 8 predicted proteins | sample MA1701073metaG_FD_139345 | JGI IMG/M metagenome (GOLD analysis project Ga0187892, IMG submission 139345) | Bio-ooze microbial communities from a basaltic lava cave in the Kipuka Kanohina Cave System on the Island of Hawaii, USA - MA170107-3 metaG ...
AACCAACCACGGGGCAAGCCCGTGGGATTGACTCGCAGCCGGCAACCGTGGAGGTAGCTTGCGAACCCAACGATCCCCACGGCAAGCGTGGGGGATTCCTACCAACAACCTCTGGATGTACCCTCGTGACAGCAAGCCGCGTATTTGCTATCGACGGTCTGTGCCTCGTTGTGCTACGAAATCCGCAGTCAACAACACGAGGAGCAAACCATGACCACAGCCACAGCACCCGCCGGGCGGCTCACCGAAGAGCAACGCCGGCAATTCGAGCGCGACGGGTATCTCTGCCCGTTGCGCGCGCTTAACGACAACGAGGTGAAGCGTTACCTGTCCTGCTACATGGACTACGCCGCACGCAACAAGGAGCGGCTCGACGCGCTCAAGCCGAACCAGAAATATCAGGTGTTCTCGGAGACACATTTCGTCCTGCCGTGGGTGTACGAGATCGCGACGCACCCGCGCATTCTCGACACGATGGAGACGTTGCTCGGGCCGAACCTGATCGCGTGGAACACGAATTGGTTCAGCAAGATGCCCGGCGAGAAATCGTTCGTTGGCTGGCACCAGGACGGGACGTACTGGAACCTGAACCCGCCGACCGTCGTCACCGCCTGGGTGGCGTTGTCGCCGAGCCTCTCGACCAACGGTTGCATGCGCGTCATGCCCGGCACGCACACCCAGCCGATGATCCCACAGCGCGAGACGTACAACCCCGAGAACGCGTTGTCGCGCGGACAGGAAATCGCCGTCGAAGTGAACGAGAAAGACGCGGTGGACCTGAACCTCCAGCCCGGCGAGATGTCGCTGCATCACATCTGGATCGTGCATGGTTCAGCCGCGAACACCTCCAAGGACACACCGCGCATCGGCATCGCGATCCGGTACACCAAGCCCGAGGTGAAACAGGACAGCCCGACCAAACCAGTGGCGATGCTCGTTCGCGGGAAGGACAGCCACGGTAACTTCGAGATTCTGCCCGCGCCCAAGCAGGGAAGTCACGAGCAGCAAACGCGCAGTCACAAGGAAATCGTGGATCGCATCCGGGCCGGCATCATGACCACGGCGCAGCGGAAGCCGGCATAAAGCGGCACTAACGTTTCAAAACACGCTCACTTGACCGATACGACTCGGTACTCGACCGGCAGGCCGCCGATTTTCATCTTCAGTTTGGCGATGATCTTCCTGACGATGGCGCGCTTGTTCATCAGGCTGCGTTCCTTCCCGGCCTACAGCAGATGCGGCAATGCCGGCCACGTTCCGTCAAGCCGCTGCTTTCTCCATCGCCTCGCTGTACTTGCCGTATCGAGCTGCGCCATTGCACTTCGCACGGTGATAGAAGGCGGCTTGCGCAGCCGGGACATTGGCGGGAGCGCCTTTCCATGCCTTTAACGGAGGCGCCTGCAGCGCGCGTCCGTACGAGAAGCTCAACTCCCACGGCGCGCCGCCGATCGCGTTCATGGCGTTAAGGTTCGCGGTCGCCTGCTCGTCGCTTTGACCTCCCGAAAGAAACACGATCCCGGGCACCGCCGCGGGCACGTGGTTCTTGAGACAACGCAACGTGGACTCCGCGACTTCCTGCGGGCCGGCTTGCCTGGGACATTCCTTGCCCGCGATCACCATGTTCGGCTTGAGCAACATTCGCTCGTAGCCCACGCGGTGCTCGTGCAGGGTGTGAAACACGCCGTCCAACGCGTTCGCGGTCACGTCGTAGCAACGCTCGATCGTGTGGTTGCCATCCATCAACACCTCCGGTTCGACGATCGGCACCAGTCCCGCTTCCTGCGACAGCGCCGCGAATCGCGCCAGGGCATGGGCGTTCGCTCCGATGCACGTCGGCGTCGGGATGCCATCGCCAATGGTGATGACCGCGCGCCACTTGGTGAATTTCGCGCCGAGCTTCCCGTACTCCGCGAGCCGGTCGCGCAATCCGTCCAGGCCTTCGGTGACTTTCTCGCCGGGGAACTGCGCCAGCGCCTTCGCGCCCTCGTCCACCTTGATCCCGGCAATGATGCCTTGTTTCCCCAGCACCTCCACGAACGGCACGCCGTCTTTGCTTTTCTGCCGGATCGTTTCGTCGAACAAGATCACGCCGCTGATGAATTCGCCGGCGCCCTTCGTGGTAAACAACAACTCCCGGTAGGCGCGACGATTTTCTTCGGTGGATTCGACGTTGATGCTCTTGAGCCGTTTCTGAATCGTCCCGGAGCTTTCGTCGGCAGCGAGAATTCCTTTTCCTTTCGCCACAAGCGCGCGCGCCGTGGCTTCGAGCGGGTGAACAGCCATTTGTGCAAGTCCTTTCTATATCCGTTTGGAAGAATATGCCGCAGAAGATCGAAATGGAAGCTTCAACTGCAAAGTCCGCCTCGCGCCTTTCTCAGAAGCCGTAACACATGATGTTCCATGCGTTTCTCCAGAGGATCCTCTCCTTCGCCCGTTGAGACAGCCGCGAGAACACCACCCAGCCGAGTTGCTGGCGCGGGTCGCGCATCGGCAGATCGCTGCCGTACACGATTCGATCCGCGCCGGCGTTTTTCGCCAGGTAATCGATGATGCCGAACGTGACCGGCGTGAGCGTGATCTCCGCATAGACGTTTGGATGTTCGAGAATCGAAGCGATCGCCATGTCGGCGGTCGCGGTGCATCCCATTTTTTCAGGATTGAGCTTGTTTGGCGGGACGAGAATGGCTACGCTGCGCAGCACAATGTGGGGCTGCTGGTCCAAACAATGCCGCCGGGGACCTGTCGAATTGCTCACCGTGGACCCGGGTTCTTTGCGACAGGATGAGAAAGTGGAGGGCTGCCACAAATGATCCCGATCAAGATCCAGTGCGGATGCGGCCAATTGTACGAGTTTGAAGTCGAGCCGGTCGAGGGTCGCATGCCTTCGACAGTTGCGTGTCCGACCTGTGGCGCCGATGGCACCGCTGCGGCCAACGAGGCCATCTCTCAGAACGTGCCGGCGCCGCCTGCCGCTGCCGCGCCGGCGAGCCGATTGCGTTTGCGCGCCTCGGTTTCGGCGCCCTCGCCGGCACCGGCCCCTGCGCATTCCGGCACGCAAACGCGTCCGGGACAAGTCAGCCACAACCAGGCGGAGATCGAGGCCAGAGCAAAGATCTCTTGGGGCGAACCGTCCGAGGAAGTCACCAGGTACCTGATGTTCCAGGGATTCAGCCAGGAAGAAGCGGCTGCTCTGATTCGCGGGATGCTCCAGGAACGAAAGGCCACGATCCGCCACAAGGGCATCGGCAAGATCGTGGTCGGCGCATTGATGGTGGCCGTGCCGATCGTGGCCTGGTTCGTCTTTCTCGGGATCGGGATCATCTACCTCAAACTCATGGCTGCTGCGATCATCGTCGGTCTCTGTGGCGCTTGGGTGATCTTGAGCGGCATCATCATGATCGTGGCTCCCAAGTCCGAGAAGGGCGATGTCGCGGAGGAATGAGCGTGCGCCGCATCCACCGGCTCGCGGCGTCCACCAGACCGCAGCCAATGCGCACGTCCTCTCGGTTGACAGCAAGCGTCCGGCGCGGCTAATGTCGCCACAGCCTGCGGTGGGCGTAGCTCAACCCGGTTAGAGCTCCAGATTGTGGATCTGGTTGTTGCGGGTTCAAATCCCGTCGCCCACCCCATTTGCTCTCAATCACCCTGCGGTCGTCCGCCCTTCCACGCGATGATCCATGTCGCTTTCACTTCTGTGCCTTCTGTTGCCTCTTCGATCTTCGATTAGCTTGTGTTTGTCTGAACCCGAGGTAGGGTCGCGTTGTCTCTTATCAGCGTGATGACCTCGTTTCCAAACCGGTTCTCGCTTCTTCGCACGCGCCGCGGCTGCTTTACGCTGCTGGAATTGCTGATCGTGATCGCCATCCTCGGCATCCTCGCCGGGTTGCTGGTTCCCGCGCTCCTCCGTTCGCGCGAACAGTCGAAGGTCACTCGTTGCGCCAACAACCTGCGCCAGATTTACGCCGGGTTTCTGATGTACTTGCAGGACACCGACGAAATCGTCTTCTGGCAGGGGACGAACGTCGAACTCGAAGGCATGGACTGGTACGTCTATGGAGGACGCGAAACGAACAATCCGAATGCCGGCCAGGGCAACCTGTTCAACAAGATCGTCCCGCGTCCGGTCAACCCCTACGTCCGCTACAACCTCGAGGTGTTCCGTTGCCCGTCCGACACGACGCCGATCCCGTGGTGGGATGGCTACACACACTTCGAGTGGGTCGGCAACAGCTACATCTACAACGCGATCGGCTCGCCCTGGCCTCCGTACCAGACGAATGGCGGGTTCAACACGATCCGGTTTTCCCGGGCCAGCCAGCCGTCGCGCACCGTGCTGTTCCTCGACACGAGTCTCGTGAAGGCGACCAACCTCTGGCATTTCGGCGGACGCGGCAACGTCTGTTTCGCGGACGGCCACGTCGAGTTCATCCCGCGCCCGTCGTCGGCGGACAGTTCGCCGTACACGTGGAGTCCGTGAGGTTTTGAGCAGGAGCTACGGATACTATCGCGAGGAGCGAGGATCCCGCAAATCAAACTGCCAGTCCACAGCCTCGAACGCTTGAAGGGAGCAGCGAAGGATTCCTTTGTCTATGGTAGCTCGAGTGCCGGCGGGCGAAGCGATCCCCCTCGTCCCTTGCACGGGCACGCGAAACTCGGCCTCTGTCTTGGAGCCCGATGTGTTGACGACCAACAGATGCAGCGAGCCCGTGCTATGAGCCGCTCGGAATTCGACCGCTGGGTTTGGCTTCGCCAGTGCGACCAATGATTCGGGCCGACTATCGCGTAGCCAGGATGAAATCATGTACACCTCTTCATTGATCTCCTTGACCGCCTTCCACAACTCCGGCTGTTCCTTCGCGATGTTCGTGCCCTTCTTACCCGCGACATAGTTGTACGAGTAATAGCCGATGCCGTCGGCGCCGTGAATGAGCGCGAGATAGACCATGCACTTCAACTCGGCTGGTGTCGGGTAACGATCTTTCGCGTCCCAGGTGAAAAGCTGGAGCACGGGGAGCAACGGCTTCTTACCGTTCGTCGCGGCGTCGGCGCGGGCCATCGCTTCGCCGACGCTCTTTACCGGCTGATACGGGACCGGGTACAGATACGGCGCGGAGACATCGAGGACCTTCACCAACTCCTCGTAACGCTCCTTCGCCGGCACCTTGTTCGAGATCACGCCGCCCGGTTCATCCTCCCAATAGCCGATGGCGTGCATGATGGGACGATTCGGGACCCACTCGCGCAGTTGTGCGAGGTCGGCCTTGGACTTGCCGAGGAGGTCCTCTTTCCAGTAGAGCGCCGGGCTGTCCATGCCGATGCCGAACAACACCCCGTCGAGTTTCTCGACCTTCTTGCCCGTATGGACGGCGGTGTAGAGGCCGTGCTCCCTCAATGTTTCGGCCTCTTCGGGCTTGGCGGTGAGCGTGTTGAACCCGTGCTCGCGAAACATCTTCAACGACGCCGGGTCGGTCGGAGTGTCGTACATCAGGATCGGGAAGAACGGTTTGCCGTTGACAGTGATGCGCCCTTGCGCGTCGGTGCCGGCGGTTTGAATGGGGGGCAAAGCCACGTCCCCGGCAGCGAGGGCTTTCACCGCAACGCTGCACAGCAATGTCATGGCAGTCGAAAGGCGAATCGAATTCATAGGGCGAATCTGCACGAGATGGGCCGAGATGTCGAGAACGAGGGCGACGCGCGCCGGGACGGTGACGGAGAGCGATGCGTCATTCAACACGTTGCCCAGCGGCAGCACGGTCAAGGTGCGCATCACCGCCGCCAACGACGCGGGCGAAAGCGCCCCGAGCGCGGAAGCGCAGATCGTCGTGCGGTGACGGTGGCCGGGCCGTCGAGGCTCAAGGTACAGCAGGTAAAAACCGAGAAGGCGCGCCGAGTGTAAGTGATCCGCGGTCCGCGATTTCGATTGCACCTAATCGTCGCTTCCGCTTAAATCCCGGTCACCTCAAGGCATTGCCTCGGGTTCACAGCCCATGACTGGTTGGCACGGCGTTGGAAACCGCCGCGCCAACATGGAACCGAATCACAACAGAATGATTGTGTCGTGACGAAACGAGGCTCGAACTGGTACGGCGGCACATACCGCAAACTCCATCTGGATTGGCATCAGCCGCCTTGGATCAAGAATCCAGGTGGCGCGATCACCCGTAAGACCGCGCGTGAGCAAGCGCGGATGTTCAAGCGCGCGGGGATCGAGGCGGTCGAAGTGTTCGTCTATGATCACCACGGGCACGCGCTGTTCCCGAGTCGCATCGGCGTGCGGCATCCGCATCTCAAGGTGGATTATCCGGGTTTGATGGTCGAGGCGTTGCACGCGGAAGGCATCAAAACCATCGCGTACATGAACGTGCTGACGAGCATCCACCTATTCGAGCGTCATCCGGATTGGTTCGTCCGATTGCCGAATGGGACGAACCCGACCGGGGCGTGGCTGACTTATCCAAATTCATCGTTGTGCTTGGCGTCGCCGTATGCCGACGAATATTTCCTGCCGTTGGTCGAGGAAGTCCTGACGCGATACCCGTTCGACGGACTGTGGCTCGATTCGTTGTGCTGGATGGTCAGCACCCTCTGCCATTGTCCAACGTGCCGGCAACGTTTCCGCAAAGCGTCGGGCGTTTCCCCGCCAGGGAGGGACCTCGAAAACGCCGAGACCTGCTCGCCACGCGACCGCCGCATCTGGTTCGACTGGGTGACGTATCGGCTGGGCTTGGTTACAGAATTTCACGAAAAGATTGGCGCGCTGGCGCATCGAATTCGTCCCGGCATCGTCGTAATGGATAACAACGCTGGACAGGCCAGTCGCCCGCTGGTTGAAACCAAAGGCGGCCGCTTCGTGCGCTGGCTCGGCTCGTCGGAACTCGCGGTGGATGCGTTCTCTTCGGACCCGGTCCCCTTCGGCGGGAATCATGAAATGATCCTCAGCCTCCACGCGCGGCATCAGGTGACGACCGGCAAACCGTTCGATTACATGAACGAACGGTTTCACTCCTGGGGTGAATGGCAAACGCGGTCGGCGGTGGATTGGCAGTTGGAGTTCGCCACCATCCTCGCCAACGGCGGGCGCTGTTTCTTCGCGGACAACCCTTACGCCGACGGCTCGCTTGAACCGGCGGTCTATCGCCAACTCAAACCATGCTACGATTTCGTCAAGCGCCTCGAACCGCTTTGCCGCGAGGCCGAGCCGGTATACGAGGTCGGCATCCTGAGCTCGGCGGCCAGCCGTCTCTTCGGGCTGCCGATGTTGCACGATCCGAAAGGCTACACGTCCAAACCGAGCGCGCATGACCGGATCGCCGGTGCGCACCTGGCGGCGATCGAACTGGGTTGGCAGGCCCACATCTTCGACGAACCGGGTTTGCGACGGAATCTGCCGCGCATGCGCCTGGTGATTGTGCCCGACCAGGAGTTGCTGGAGGACGCGACCATCGAGGTGTTGCGCGGGTGGGTTCGCACCGGTGGCAAACTGCTGCTCACCGGCGGCTGCGGACGATTCAACGAGCGCTTCAAGCCGCGCCCCCGCTGGCCGTTCGAAGAATGGGCGGGCGTGACATTTCAAGGCGAATGGCCGGCGCCTGTGAACTATTTCCGAGCGCCCCAGCTTGACCTGCCGGTCCAATGCTGGGGGCGCGCGATTCGATTTCGGGTGAAGACCGCCCGCCGTTTGGCTGCGTTGTCCGAACCGTTGCCGGATGTCTGGCGCAACGGCAAGCGTTCGCGAGAGAATTTTCAGCATCACACCGTCACCGGCGCCTGCCCGCCTTCCCGCGCGACGGCGGGCGATTCGATTTTCCGGAATCGGTACGGCAAAGGGCTGGTGCTGACGCTCGCCATTGATCCCTTCGCACGCTACGCGGTCGAAGGCCATCGCCTGCTGCGCGAGTTGATCGCCACCAGCGTGAACACTCTTTATCCGCCGCGGAAGCGACTGCTCTCTTTCGCAGACAAACCGCTGCACGTCGAAACCCACCTGATGCGCCAGCCCGGACGGTTGATTTTACATTGCGTCAATTACTTCGCGCAAAAACGGAAAGGCAACATGGTCACCAACGAAGAACTCTCGCGCACGCGCCCCTTCCGTGCCCGCGTGCGGCATGCCCGTGGCGTCGTGGAGGTCCGCATCCCGTCGTTCGAGGTTCACCACGCCATGGTGTTGAAGGAACGTCCACGGAACGCGGCTTGACCGGCGGATTTCCAAAAGGCAAGCTCCGCACCCAATCGCGTTCCAATCGCACGGAAGAACCCAGGAAATTATGAAACGAACCAAATGCTTCATCTGTACCGGCTGCTGTTGGATGATCACTCTCAACGCCGCGCTTGCCTCGGATTGGTGGATGGCGAGCGCGGACATGAACGCGTCGCTCGATGTTGTCTTCCAGGGTAAGTCCGATTCCTGGAAGATCGTCGCGGGCAATTTCCAAATCACGCGCGATACGGCGCTGGGCGCGGACGTGCTCACGGTCACCAACGCGGCGCTCGTTCTGGAAGGCCAGACGCGCTACGACGCGGCGGACGTGCGTGCGCGTGTCCGTCTGCGGGACGCGACGACGAGCTATTTTCATTTTGGCGTGACCAACGCGACGGACGCCGGGTTCTACGTCAGCCTCGCGGCGAGCAAGGGGCAGAACTTGATCAACGCAAACATCTCCGAGCGCGGGCGGCCGTTCCACGATATCGCCGCGCTGTCGGAGAAGCTCGACTGGGCCTGTCCGTTCACCGCTTCGTTCAGCTATTATCTCCGCGCCTACCAGCAAATCCTGCCGGGGTGGGAAGAGAATTTCCGCGCGCAGGTCGAGGACGCGATGTCGCGTTTGCCGGACCTCGACAACAAGTGGGTGGAACTGCGCATGCAATTCCGAAAGGGGCTCGTCCGCGTTTGGTTGGACGACCGCGTCGTCGCCACGAAAGAAGACCCGACGCTCGATCCGCAGGGGATGTTGAAGATGAGCCTGGCGCCCGGTGTGCAACTGGCCTCGTACACGGTCGAGCCCCTGGAAAATCCCGCCAACTTTCTTCCCATTGGACTCGCAGGCTACGCCAATGCCCGCACGTTTCTCGGCAGCGCCTCGGTGGACCTGAAAACGCTGCCGCCACCGGGAAAGCTCGCCAGCGTCGAAGGCGTCCCGTTTGAGTTTCCGGGCATGAACATCGAGGGCAACGACCACATCGATGTCGGCCAGAGTTTTCTGCGGCACGCGAACATGATGGGCTACCTGCAAACGTTCGGTCAGAACGGCCGCTGGAACGGCGCGGCCTGGCGTGATCCCGCGCGCATCCAGATCCGAATTCCGTACGACCGGTACGACAATCTCTACGTCATCGCGGCGTCCGACGGTGAAGCGAACAGCGCCCCGCTATTGTCGGTGATGTTTTACCGGCCCGAGGCGGGGTTTGCGGAGACAATGGAAGCGCACGTGCCGTTGGTAGTACCGCCTTCAGGCGGGATCCGGGCTGAGCCGACTAAATCCGGTACTACAAACGCGCGCCCGTTGCCGGTGGTTTTGAGCAACGGCAAGAAGGCCAACCTCTGGCTCGTGAAGATCCCGATCCACCGCGAAAAGCTCACGGCGTTCTCAGACATGAACATCGTCGAGATCGAACTGACGAAGCAGGTTCATCTCTACCGCAGTTATCCAGACCCGATCAGCTACGGCTGGCATCAGGGCGGGCTGCCGTCGGGCGTCCACATCTACGCGGCGACATTATCGCGCTCGCCGATCGTGTTCGATTGGCAACCGGACCGGTTCGGGCATGTGTGGACTGCGCCCGAGGTCGCCGCTTACACCGCGACGGTCACCAATCGCTCGCCGGCTGAAGTGGCGGGCAAACTCACCGTGACGACGCGCAGTTTCGACGGCACGGAAGAAACCAAGCAAGAAGCGCCGATCAAGATTGCCGCCGGCCAGGGCGCGCAGTCGAAGTTTTCCTTGCCGGTCAAACTCAATGGCTACCATGACGTGATCGCCACGCTCGATATGGGCGGACAGAGTTGGGCTGAGAACCGTTCGTTCGTGCGTCTTGCGCCCGACACGCGTTCGGCGAAATGGACCGAAAGTAAAGGCGGTTTGTTTCAATGGTGGAGCTACCGCGGCGGGCATCACACGCCCAAGGCGGAGCATCACGTGCGGCTGATGACGTTGGCCGGCGCGCGCGTCGAGCCGCCGACGATGGGCAACCCGTGGTTCGTCAGCCCGCAGGCGTGGGCGGCGGAAGACAAGCCCGATCCGGCCAAGGTCGAGGAATTCAAGAAGTCCATCGTCAAGCAGGTCGAAGATCACGAAGCCAAACTGCCGCCCGAGAAACGCGCGGACGATCTGTACATGTACCCCGAGCCGCATATTTCGCGGCGGCTGACGGCGGGCAACTATCCCGAATATTGGGGTGACCCGCCGTTCGAGTACACGGAGGAAGAGAAGCATCATGTGAAAATGTTCATGGAAACCTCGCGCATTGCAGCGGAAACCTACCGCGCCGCGTACCCCGGTCGCAAGATTCTCATTCCGTGGGGCGACCCGCTGTTCATCGTGCCGCTCTTGCGCGCGAAATTTCCGACAAACCTCGTGGATGGCTCGGCGGTGGATGTTCCCGGCTTCGAGCGCATCCCCGAGCGGCAGCTTCACGAGCAAAGCATCCACCGGCTCTATCAATTGAAGAAGGAATACGAGAAAGCCGGCATCCCGAACCCGCGGCTGCAATTCAACGAAGGCATCTTC
>Ga0187892_10011603_pt1 | contig 10726 bp, 9 predicted proteins | sample MA1701073metaG_FD_139345 | JGI IMG/M metagenome (GOLD analysis project Ga0187892, IMG submission 139345) | Bio-ooze microbial communities from a basaltic lava cave in the Kipuka Kanohina Cave System on the Island of Hawaii, USA - MA170107-3 metaG ...
CGTGGAAGCGGTTCTTGCGCGGGCCGAAGCCGCGACGCGCTTTAACCTGATGCCGGAGCGCATCGGCGAGCTGGTGGTGCTGGGTGACCGCGACACGGTGTTTGGCGAGCTGGAGAAAGAACGCGAAGACCTTGAAGCGGGCTACCGCTCGCACGGCTCGCTGCACGAATCCGACGTACCGCTCTTCGTCTACAACTATCGAGGCAGGCTCCCAAGGCGCGCGACATTTCGCCGCAACGCCGACGTCGCCGCGTACCTTTTCCGCTAAACCCTCCTAGGGGTCAGACCCCATTTTTCGGCGCCCCATTTTTCGGCGGGGCACTTCCGCCACGAAGTACAAACCTGCTACCGAAAAGTGGGCTCTGACCCCTCCATTCCTACGGGGGCATTCCTACGGGGGTCAGACCCAATTTTCGGCGGACTTTCCACACCATTGGGGTCAGACCCAATTTTCGGCGGACGCTCAGGCTTCCAAGTACAAGCCGCGCTGCCGAAAATGGGCTCTGACCCCTCCAACTCTATCGACCTCTCCGTTCTTAGGACGCCTCCTATAATTCTCGCTATGCCGATTTACGCCTACAAATGCGCGTCGTGCGGACACACGCTCGACGTGATGCAGAAGATTTCCGACGCGCGGCTGACCGTGTGCACGGCGTGCGGGCAATCAACTTTCGCCAAGCAGCTGACCGCCGCCGGGTTTCAGTTGAAGGGCAGTGGCTGGTATGCGACCGACTTCAAGAATGCGGAGGCGAAAAAGGACGCGCCAAAGACCGATGAGAAGATCGATGGCAAGACTGAGGACAAAGCCGAAACGAAGACCGACGGCAATACCGAAACGAAGACCGAGGTCAAGGCCGAGAAGTCCGACACGAAGTCCGACACGAAGTCCGACGCGAGCGGCGCCGGAAACAAGTCCCCCGAAAGCAACCCCATCCCGTCGCCCGCGCGCGACTCCGCAGCGTCGTCGTGACGCCTCGACTGTAACGGATCAAGAGCCGCGGCCTTGACCGCGGTTCTTTTTGACGATGCTCAAGAAGTACCTCATCACGGGCCTGCTGATCTGGATTCCGCTGGCGATCACGTTGTGGGTGCTCGACCTGATCGTCACGGCGATGGACCGCTCGTTGTTGCTGCTGCCTGCCGACTGGCGGCCCGACCATCTGCTCGGCTTCCACATTCCGGGCTTCGGCGTCATTCTTTCGGTGGCGATCGTGCTCGCCACCGGCGTACTCGGGCACAACATCATCGGCCGCCGTTTGGTAATCTGGTGGGAAGAACTGCTCGGCCGCATTCCGATCGTGCGTTCGATCTACTCGAGCGTGAAGCAGGTGTCGGACACGATGTTTTCGTCCAGCGGCAACTCGTTTCGCAAGGCAGTGCTGGTCGAGTTCCCGCAACGCGGCCAATGGTCGATCGGACTGGTAGTCGGCACGCCGGGCGCGCGCGTCACGCGCCATCTGCGCGGCGACATGATGACGGTGTTCGTTCCCACCGCACCCAATCCGACATCGGGCTACACGATCATCGTCAACCCGGCCGAAGTGAAGGAACTCGACATCAGCGTGGACGAGGCGCTTAAGTTCATCATCTCGCTCGGGGTGGTCGCGCCGAATGAAGAAGGCCGGCGCACGCACAAGCCGGCGGCGCTAACGAGCGAGACGCCGGACGCTTGAGCGCTCGACCACGATTCCCCATTGGACAAATCGATGAGAACGCAATACTGCGGCCTGGTGGACGAGCGCTACGTCGGGCAGACGGTGCGGCTTTTCGGCTGGGTGCATCGCCGCCGCGATCATGGCGGTGTGATCTTTATCGATCTGCGCGACCGCGAAGGATTGGTGCAGGTAGTGTGCGATCCGGATCGCGCGGACACCTTCGCCACTGCGGAAAAAATCCGCAGCGAGTTCTGCATTGAGGTCGCAGGACTCGTGCGCGCGCGCCCGGCGGGCACCGCAAACGCGAGCCTGGTTTCCGGCGCGATCGAAGTGGTGTGTCACGAACTTGTGATCCTGAACCCGTCGGTGCCGCCGCCGTTTCAACTCGACGATGAGGATTTGTCGGAAGCCACGCGGCTCACGCATCGCGTGCTCGACCTGCGCCGTGCGCCGATGCAGAAGAACATGAAGCTGCGTTATCGCGTAACGATGGAAGTACGAAAGTACTTCGACGCGGCCGGCTTCATCGATATCGAAACACCGATGCTGACGAAGAGCACACCCGAAGGCGCGCGCGACTATCTGGTGCCGTCACGCGTGCATCCCGGCCAGTTCTTCGCGTTGCCGCAGTCGCCGCAACTGTTCAAGCAGTTGCTGATGGTCGCCGGCTTCGATCGCTACTACCAGATCGTCAAGTGTTTCCGCGACGAGGATCTGCGCGCCGACAGGCAGCCGGAGTTCACGCAGATCGACGTCGAAACCTCGTTTCTCTCGGAGATCGGGATCCGCGCGTTGATGGAGGACATGTTCCGCACGGTGTTTGTCCGCGCGATCGGGGTTGAACTGCCGAACCCGTTTCCGGTCTTGACGTACGCCGACGCGATACGGCTGTATGGGTCAGATAAGCCCGACCTGCGCGTAGGGATGCAACTGACCGAGTTGACCGACGTGATGCGCGAGGTCGAATTCAAGGTGTTTCGTTCGGCGGCCGAATTGAAAGACGGACGCGTTGCCGCGCTGCGCGTGCCGAAAGGCGGCGAAATGCCTAGGAGCGAGATCGACGCCTATACGGAGTTCGTGAAGATCTACGGCGCCAAGGGACTCGCGTACATCAAGGTCAATGAAAAGAGCAAGGGACCAGGTCAGGACATACGACAGGGCCTGCAATCACCGATCGTCAAGAACCTGCACGATGGGGCGCTCGCGGAAATTCTCAAACGCACGCAAGCCGAGGACGGCGATCTCGTGTTTTTCGGCGCGGATCGCGCGAAGATCGTCGCCGACAGCCTGGGCGGCCTGCGCAACAAGATCGGTCACAGTGAATTCGGGCGCAAGCACGGCTTGTCCGCGCCCGGATGGAAGCCGTTGTGGGTGATCGACTTTCCGATGTTCGAATTCGATGAAGCCGAACAGCGCTATGTCGCCGCGCATCATCCGTTCACCAGTCCGAAGGACGAACACCTCGACTGGCTCGAGACCGATCCGGGCAAATGCCTCGCGAAGGCCTACGACCTGGCGCTCAACGGCTGGGAAATGGGTGGCGGCTCGGTTCGCATCCACCGTGAAGACGTGCAGAGCAAGGTGTTTCGCGCGCTGAAGATCGACGCGGAAGAGGCGCGTGTGAAGTTCGGTTTTCTGCTCGACGCGCTGGCCTACGGCGCCCCGCCGCACGGCGGCATCGCGTTCGGACTCGATCGCATCATCGCGATGATGGCCGGCGCCGACAGTCTGCGCGATGTGATCGCATTTCCGAAAACTCAGCGCGCGCAGGATCTGCTGACGCAAGCGCCATCGCGCGTCGACGACAGGCAGTTGCAGGAGCTGCACATCCGGATCCGGACAGCGGACGCGAAAGCATGATCCAACTGTCATTCCCGCGCAGGCGGGAATCCAGTGTCGTTGATCGAAAAGACCCTGAGTCCCCGCCGTCGCGGGGACGACAAGCTCCAGTACGTCATCCTCCACTGAAAATCCCTATCTCCATTCTTGTTGTCATCTACACACCGCAGCGCGAGGTGCTGCTGCTCGAGCGCGCTGATCATCCCGGATTCTGGCAATCGGTGACCGGCAGCCTTGCTCGCCCTGACGAGCCGCTGCTCGATTCCTGCGCACGCGAAACGCTGGAAGAAACTGGTTTCGCTGCCCGGCCGGAAGAGTTTGACGACTGGTGCCAGTGCAATCGGTACGCGATTTACGCGCACTGGCGCAATCGCTACGCGGCGGGCGTTACGCACAATGAAGAGCACGTCTTTGGGCTCACCGTTGCCGCGCCGTTCGAGCCGCGCCTGTCGGCACGCGAGCACACCGGCTTTGCCTGGCTCGACTGGCGCACCGCCGCGGACGCCTGCTTTTCATGGACCAACGCGCAGGCAATTCGTCTTATCGCTGAGCGTGGGGGAGTTGGTTAGAGAGATGGTTGGGGACAGAGCGCTTCGCGGTCTATCCCCAAAGGTAGGACTTGCTTCGCGGTCTGTCCCCCAAGGGGTTCAATTCGCGCCGGGCTTGCCGTCCGCTACCGTCCACGCGGCCGCAGTTGAAATCGCGGGCGCCCGTTTCGTTGCGTCGTCGATCGCGCGAAGGCTTACCGAAAGGGATTGAGGCGTAAGTTCGGCCAGCAGGTAACCGCGCCGCGCGCCGTCGACAAAGCGGACGTGCGGATTGATCACCGGGGCTCTGGCGAACTGGCTTTCGCTCGCCGAGGCGGGCGACGTCACGCTGGTTCCGCAGAATTCCGTGGCGACGGTCGGAGATTTGCCGTCGTCGAAATCGGACTTCACGTCGCACACCCAGGTCGAGTGCACATCGCCGCCGAGTATCACGGGATTGCGCACATTCGCCCGCGCCAGAGCAGCCAGCACGCGTGCGCGCTCGGCGGGATAGCCGTCCCAGCCATCGCTCCAGAAGCGGCGTCTGACGGGGTCGCGCAACAACTGCGAAAAGAGCGATTGCTGCGCGATCAGGTTCCAGCGCGCATTGCCTTGCTCCAGCGTGCGCGCTAGCCATGCCATCTGTTCGGCACCGAGAAGCGTGCGGGCCGGATCGCGCCGCGCGGCGCACGCTTCATCGTCGATGATGGAAGAGCCGCCGCGGCCCGCCGGTTGGCACGCCTGCCGGTCGCGGTACTGCCGGTCGTCGAGTAGCGTAACCGCCGCGAGAGCACCGCAACTCACGCGACGGTAAATGCGTACATGCGAGAAACGCTGCACCAGCGTTGCCGCCGGCAGCGGCATATGTTCGTAGTACGCCTGATACGCCGCGGCACGTCGCGCGGCGCCATCGACGCCGGGTTCCTCCCCAACGTCGCCGGCGTAGTCGTTGGAAACTTCGTGGTCGTCCCACGTGAGCAGCCACGGGCAATGCGCATGCAAGCGTTGCAGATCGGGATCGAGTTTGTACAGTGCGTGCCGCATCCGGTAGTCGAAAAGATTGCGCGCCGAGGGAAACGGATGCGTGCGAAAGCGCCGCTCGCGGGGCCCGCCTTCGTAGATGTAGTCGCCGGCGAACAGCACCGCGTCGGGGTCGTCCGCGCGTAGATGCGCGTACGCACCAAAATGACCCCATTCATAGTGTTGGCACGAGGCGACGCCGAAGCGAAATCGGGCGGGCGTCGCACCGCCGTTCCCGAAAACCCGTGTACGGCCGACCGGACTCGCCGCATCGCCCGCCAGAAATCGGTAGTAGTGCCAGCGGCCGACGCCAAGGCCGTCGACCTCCACGTGCACGCTGTGCGCAAGCTCCGGCAGCGCAACCGCAGTGCCGCGGCGAACGATGGTGCGAAACGATTCGTCCCGCGCGAGCTCCCAGCGCACGTCGATTGCAGGGGCAGGAGGCGGTGCCTTTTCGCGCGCGCTGATGTAGAGCTCGGTGGACAGGTTTGAAGCACGCTCGATATCGGCTTGAATATGCGACGCCAATCGTGTCCACAACACCACGCCGCCGGCAGCGCCGGGGCCGCTGGCCACGCCGAGCGTGAAGGGATCGGCCGCCCGTTTCGGCTGAGCCAGCGCACTGCCACTGCGCCAGGCGCCGGGCACGGCGGCGGCGAGCGCGAGCTTGAGAAGATGGCGGCGGTCAAGCATGAGGGCATCCGACGGCGCGAATACGATACGTCACGAGCACTATCCGTCGTCTTCGTGCAATCAAAGGAGCCATGAAGTTACGCGTCGCTACGTACAACATCTGCAAAGGCGTCACCGGAATTCGGGGGCGGCCTCGCATCCACGACGTGCGGCTTGCATTGCACGCGATCGATGCCGACATCGTTTTTCTCCAGGAGGTGCAGGATCGGAATGAGCGGTTGACGCGGCATGCCAGCTATCCGCGCTCGACGCAGCTCGATTTTCTCGCCACGCTGGGCTACGAGCATCGTGCCTATGGGATGAACGCCGTGTACGCACATGGCCATCATGGAAACGCCATCTTGTCGCGCCACGCAATCGGCGACTTCACCAATCACGACATATCGGACCACGCGCTGGAAAAGCGCGGCATGCTGCATGCGGTCGCGCATCTGGGGCCGCGCCGCGACGTGCACCTGATCTGCGTGCACTTCGGTCTGATCAAGCGCAGTCGGATGCGGCAGGCGAGCTTCCTGGCGGACTTTGTCGATAGCGAGATTCCGCCCAAAGCGCCGCTGTTGATCGCGGGCGACTTCAACGATTGGCAACAGCGCGTCGATGGTCTGCTGCGCACGCGGCTTTCGATGCGCGACGTTGCCGACGGCGGTGGCGGCGTCTCCTGGCTGGATCGGTGGCTACCGTGGCTCGACAGCCCGAAAACGGGTGTTGGAGTGGCGCGCACGTTCCCTAGTTTTGCGCCGTACCTGTCGCTTGATCGAATCTACGTGCGCGGCTTTCGTGTCGCCGCGACTCGCGTGCCCAAAGGCATCGCGTGGGCACGCCGATCCGATCACGCGCCGCTGATTGCGGAGCTGGAACTGCGATGAGCGCCCGGCTGGTCGAGACGCGCCCTGGCGAGGACACACGTCCACGTGAGAGCCGTTTCGAGCTGACGCCGCGGCCGCTCGTGTACTCGGGCAACCGCATGCGGTTGCTGGTTAATGGCGAGCAGTACTTCCCGCAGTTGCTGGCGGCGATCGAGGCCAGCCGGCGCTCGATCTATCTGGAGACGTATCTGTTCGCCGACGACCGCATCGGCCAGCGCGTGGCCGACGCACTCGTGGCCGCGGCAGCACGCGGCGTTTCAGTGCGCCTAGTGATCGACGGTTTCGGTGGTGGCGAGTTTGCCCGCCGGCTCGTGACGGAAATCGGCACGCACGGTGTCGAGGCAAAGATCTATCGGTCGGAGCGCTGGTGGCGACTGGAACGCAAGCTGCTCCGACGCTTGCATCGGAAAATTGCCGTCATCGACGAAGCGCTGGCGTTCGTCGGCGGCATCAACATCATCGACGATCTGAACTTCCCCGATGCCGACGACCCGAAAATCGGACCGCGCTTCGACTTCGCGGTTGCATGCGAGGGCCCGATCGTCGCTGCAGTGACGCTGGCCGCCAAGAGACTGTGGTGGACGATGTCGTTTGTCGACCCGCGCGCCACCGCCGGCCGCCTGCCCCTCGCCGAGCGCCAACCACGGCCGAACGCCTTTCCGAGTGGTGTGGCCGCTTCATTGCTGTTGCGCGACAACCTGCGCAACCGGCGTTCGATCGAGCGCGCTTATCTGGAGGCCATCAATACCGCGTGCGACGACGTGCTGATTGCCAATGCGTATTTCGTTCCGGGCCGGCGCCTTCGTACGGCGCTGCGCGATGCCACGGCGCGCGGCGTGCGGGTGCGCCTGCTGCTCCAGGGGCGCGTCGAATACGCGATCCACTATTATGGCCAGCAGGCGCTGTACGGCACCTTGCTCGACGCCGGCGTTGAAATCTACGAGTACCTGCCGAGCTTCCTGCACGCCAAAGTCGCCGTGATCGACGGCCACTGGTCGACAGTGGGATCGAGCAACATTGATCCGTACTCGCTGCTGTTGGCGCGCGAAGCGAACCTGGTCGTGTACGACGACGGCTTCGCGCACGAGATGTCCGGGGTGCTGGACGCGGCGATCGTGCGCGATGCCTACCAGGTCAAACCCGAGGACTTCCGGAGCCGCGGCGCATTGGTGCGCGCGTTCAACTGGTTTGCTTACGGCCTCTTGCGGCTGGCGACCGTGGTGCTTGCGCGAGGGAAAGATTACTGATCTCGTTGTTGAACGGCCGCAAGGTCTGTATTGCCCGGCGGGCGATTTCTATATCGATCCGTGGCATCCGGTAGCGCGCGCGGTCATCACGCACGCACATGCAGATCACGCGCGCAGTGGGCATGCGCACTATCTCGCCGCGTCCGATGCGCGCCATCTTCTGCGGGCGCGACTCGGCGATGTCGACCTGCAGACGATTGCGTACGGCGAGCGGCTTCGCATCGGCGACGCGACGGTGTCGCTGCATCCCGCCGGTCATGTGCTTGGCTCCGCGCAGGTGCGCATCGAGCACGGCGGTCGCGTCTGGGTGGTTGCCGGCGACTACAAGCTCGATGCAGACCGTACCTGCGCGTCGTTCGAGCCGATGGGCTGCGACGTGTTCGTGACGGAGTCCACCTTCGGCCTGCCGATTTATCGCTGGCGGCCGCCTGGCGAAGTATTCGCGGCGATCGACTCCTGGTGGAGTGGCAACGCGGCCGCCGGACGCACTTCGGTGCTGTTCTGCTATGCGCTGGGAAAGGCGCAGCGAATCCTCACGGGCGTCGATACGTCGATCGGACCCATCGTCGCGCATGGCGCGCTGGAGTCGCTCAATGATGCGTACCGTGCGACCGGCGTGACGCTGCCCGAGACTCTGCGCGTCACCGGGATCGCCGACAAGACAACGTTGCGCGCTGCGCTCGTGCTGGCGCCGCCGTCTGCCATCGGCTCGCCTTGGCTCAAGCGCTTTGGCGACTATTCGGACGCGTTTGCGTCCGGTTGGATGCAAGTGCGTGGCGCTCGCCGCCGCCGCGCGCTCGACCGCGGCTTCGTGCTGTCAGACCACGCCGACTGGCCCGGCCTGTCGCAGGCCATTGAGGCCACCGGCGCGGCGCGCGCGATCGTCACGCACGGTTACGTTGCAGTGATGGTGCGCTGGCTGCGAGAACGCGGTCTGCAGGCGGACGCGTTCGAAACCGAATTTGGCGATGAACCGGAAGAGGTGCCAGCACCACCTTGAAGCGCTTCTCGCAACTTTTTATCGAACTCGACACGAGCACGTCGACCAACGCCAAGGTTGACGCGCTGGTGCGCTACTTCGCCGCGGCGCCGGCGGAAGACGCCGCGTGGGCCGTCTACTTTCTTGCCGGCGGCAAGCCGCGTCAAACGGTGGGCTCGCGCGCGCTACGTGAATTCGCTCTGGCGGGTAGCGGACTGCCGCCATGGCTATTCGAAGAAAGCTACCAGGCCGTTGGTGATCTGGCCGAAACGATCGCGTTGATCCTGCCTCCGGCAGCACACGAAAGCGACGCCGGACTGGCCGAATGGATCATGCAGCGCCTGTTGCCGCTGCGCGGTCAGGCGCCTGCGCAAGTGCTCGAAAAACTGCATCAATATGCAAACGAGCTCGATGCGGCGGGGTGTTTTCTGTTGATCAAGCTGATCGGGGGCGGGTTTCGTGTCGGCGTCAGCCGGCTGCTGGTGACGCGTGCGTTGGCGCTGCACGCGGGAGTGGATCCCAAGGTCATTGCGCAGCGGCTCATCGGTTACACCGATCTTGCTGCACGACCGGATGCGTCGTCGTGGCAGGCGTTGGTCGCACCACTGGGCTGCGCGGCCGGCGCGCAGGTCAATGACGGCACGCCCTATCCGTTTTTTCTCGCCTTTCAACTCGCGGCTACGCTCGACGAATTCGCAGCCGTACTCGGCCCCGTGCGCGACTGGCATGTCGAGTGGAAGTACGACGGCATCCGCGCGCAAATCGTCAAGCGGCACGGGCGCGTGTGGCTCTGGTCGCGCGGCGAGGAATTGATCAGCGAGAGGTTTCCGGAAATCGTCGCGGGCGCGGCAACCTTGCCCGACGGCGTCGCGCTCGATGGCGAAGTTCTCGTGTGGGACCCGGACGCCGAAAATCCCGCGCCATTTGCGCGCCTGCAAACCCGCATCACGCGCAAGAACATCACCCCGAAATTGCAGTCGCAACATCCGGTCGTGTTCGTCGCGTACGACCTGCTTGAAGTCAACGGCGTCGACTGCCGGCAAGAGCCGCAGCGCGCGCGCCGCGCGAACCTTGAGGCTTTGCTGACCGGTCACCGGTCACCGTTCACCGGTCACGCACTGCGCATGTCGCCGCTCGTGAGAGCACCGGATTGGACCGCACTCGCAGACGAGCGCGCGCATAGCCGTGCGCGCGGCGTCGAAGGACTGATGCTCAAGCACGTCGATGCGCGGTACGGTTTTGGCCGCAGCAAGGAGACCGGCGCGTGGTGGAAGTGGAAGATCGACCCGATGACGGTCGACGCTGTACTCGTGTACGCGCAGCGTGGCCATGGCCGTCGCGCGTCGCTCTACACCGACTACACATTTGCGGTGTGGGACCGCGCGCCGCGCGCCGCGACGGAGGCGCAAGCCGTGCGCGACGCGATTGCGGCCGGCGCGGCGGGTGCCATGCGCGATCTGCCACAGCTCGTGCCGTTTGCCAAAGCGTATTCAGGACTGACCGACGCCGAGATCCGCCAGGTCGACGCGACGATTCGCAAGACCACGGTCGAACAGTTTGGCCCGGTGCGCGGCGTCGTGCCGGAGCTTGTGTTCGAGCTCGGCTTCGAGGGCATTCAACGATCGCCGCGCCACAAGAGCGGAATCGCGGTGCGGTTTCCAAGAATTCTGCGTTGGCGCCACGACAAACCGCTGCACGAAGCAGACACGCTGGCTGCGCTTGAGGTGCTGCTCAGCTCTAGCGGCTAGCCCGGATACTTCATCAGGGACGTGGGATTTGCGCGGATGCATGCGCGAGCCAGGTTGCGCGAAAGCCTGCCCCCGCGGAAGCGGGGGGCCGCAGTCGCGTGCCCGTAGGCACGCGCGAGGAGTTGAGCGCAAGATGGCCGCGCAAGCGCCGC
>Ga0187892_10011604_pt1 | contig 10725 bp, 5 predicted proteins | sample MA1701073metaG_FD_139345 | JGI IMG/M metagenome (GOLD analysis project Ga0187892, IMG submission 139345) | Bio-ooze microbial communities from a basaltic lava cave in the Kipuka Kanohina Cave System on the Island of Hawaii, USA - MA170107-3 metaG ...
CGGTGCCCGAGCGCGTGACCCCGACCCACATGGATTCGGTGGGTCCGCTGTTGGCAGCCGGATCATTGGCAGCCGACCGGCAGACCCGGGTGGTCGAGTTTCGAGGCGACATTTATCTCGTGGATCTCACGCGCTCCGAGGCGCGCCGGCTCACCGAGACGCAGGCGACAGAATTCGATGTTCGCTTCGCCGGCGACGGCAAGCGGGTCCTCTTCGTGCGGGATGGGAACGGCTACGCGATCGAGCTTGCCACCGGCACGGTCAAGCAGCTCACCAGTTTTCGGAACGAGGATGGCGCTCGGCGCGGCGGGAGCGGGAACAATCCGCAGCGGAGTGCGCTCGAGGCGGATCAGCGCTTCCTTTTCGAATCGGTGCGTGATCAGCTCCGGGCCGATTCGATCCGCAAGGCGGACAGCGCCAGCCGCGAGGCGCTGCTGCCCCGGACGGTGGTGCTCAATGCCGGTGAGCGAGTCCCCACGGTCAGCGTGAGCCCGAACGGATCGGCCATGGTGTTCACCACCACCACCTCGGCTGCCGACTCGCGTTCCACGATCGTACCCAACTTCGTCACGACCTCGGGGTACACGGAAGACATCACGGTCCGTACCAAAGTGGGCGATGCGGTGGCGACGGCACGGCTCGGGTTTCAGGCCCTGCCGCGCGGTGAGGTCAAGTGGCTTCGCCCGATCACGGGCGATTCGACGCCGCCCGGCATCGTCTTTGTGGCGGGATGGAACGAAGCCGGCACCAAAGTCCTGGTCGTGGCCGGGGCCCGGAACTTCAAGACCCGGCAGCTCTCGGTGGTGGATGCCGCCACCGGCACCCTCACGCCGCTCGCGGTCATGCGAGACTCCGCCTGGGTCGGCGGGCCGTGCGGCTTTGGCTGCATCGGGTTCTACGAGGGCGACCGGAGGGTCTATTTCGTGGATGAATCGAGCGGCTTCGCGCAGCTCTACTCGATCGCCACGGACGGCAGCGACCGCCGCGCACTGACCCAGGGCCGCTGGGAGATCTTCGACGTCGCGCTCTCCGCCGACCGGCAGAGTTTCCTGTTTCACTCCAGCGAGACCTCGCCGTACGACCGGGACTACTGGCGCATGCCGATAACCGGTGGGGCCCGCATCAGGCTTACCGTCGGAGAGGGCTTTCACGAGGTGGCCTTGAGTCCGGACGAACGGCAACTTGCTCGAGTGTACTCGGTCGCCAACCGCCCCGGCGACCTGTTTGTCGGTGAACCGGGCGTTGCCGGCGCCCAGCTCACGACATCGCCGACCGCGGAATGGCTGTCGTTTCCCTGGATCAAACCGGAGATCGTCATGATTCCGGCGTCCGACGGGGTCCCGGTACCCGCTCGCATCTACCGGCCGAGGGAGATGGGGGCGGCGCCGAACAATGCGGCAGTGATCTTCGTGCACGGCGCCGGATATCTGCACAACGTCCATCATTACTGGTCGAGCTATGCACGGGAATACATGTTCCATCACTTCCTGGCGAGCAAGGGATACGTCGTGCTGGACATCGACTACCGGGCGAGCGCGGGTTATGGGCGCGACTGGCGGACCGCGATCTACCGCTGGATGGGCGGCCGCGACCTCCAGGATCAGGTAGACGGATCGAGATTCCTCACTCAGAACTTCCGGATCCCGCCGGAGCGGATCGGGATCTATGGCGGGAGCTACGGCGGGTTCATCACGCTGATGGCGCTCTTTACCGCTCCCAAGTTCTTCGGGGCGGGGGCGGCGCTCCGGAGCGTCACCGACTGGGCTCATTACAACAACGGCTACACCGGATCGATCCTCAACTTTCCACAGGCCGACACGGCCGCGTACCGACGCTCGAGCCCGATTTTCTTCGCGGAAGGACTCGAGGACCCGTTACTGATGGCCCACGGAATGATCGACACCAACGTGCACTTTCAGGACATCGTGCGGCTCACCCAGCGGCTGATCGAGCTCGGCAAGACGCGGTGGGAGCTGGCGGTGTATCCAGTCGAGGACCACGGATTCGTGCGCCCGGCGAGCTGGGCCGACGAATACACCAGAATCTTCGAGTTGTTCGAGCGGCACCTGGTGCGCCGATGACGGTCACGCCCTCATGTTCCGGATCGCGTTCATGGCGGCGTCATGCCTTGTTTTCAGGGCCGGGAAGGAAGGCGTGATCGGGCGGGCATCGGCGAGCAGCTTCGCCTGAAGCACCAGGAGAAGATTGGCCGCCTTTGCCGGGTCGGATGGGCGCAGGAAGGGCAGGAGCTGAGTTCTGACCCCTCGGAGCCACGTGGTGTGCCGCGACCATTCCTGCCGCTGCGCTGGGGTGAGCCCGGGGGGAGGTGGGGGCGGGGCAACGCGGATGAGGCTGTCCAGCACCGCGATCGTGCCCGCGACGGAGGAATCCGTCACGACGGACGCGGAGGGGACTTTCGCGCTGTGTGGCTCGGCGGGCCTGGCGGCGAGGGGCGCGACTCCAAGGGCGACCACCAACCCGCCGACCGGAATGAGCTTGGTCATTTGTCCTCCACCTTTCGTCCGGCATCCAGATTGTCGAAGTTCAGGATCGTGTTGAACACCAGGAAATAACTCCCGATCGTCTCCCCGCGCCATACCGGGTTGATTGCGAAGAGCACCACGTGGCCCCGCCCGCGGGGAATGTCCACGACAATCGGGCGGTCCGCGATCTCGGCTCCGCCTTCGAGCATGCCGGACACCAGGAGATCTCGCTGGCCGGTGAACCGGAGCGCGACTCGGGGCCGGAAGGCCGGTGGAATCACCTGCGTCGGATTCCGCATCTGGTCATCCGAAACGGGCGGCACCTCCCACAGATCCACGCTCTGGCGCGGCGGCAGCTCGAACCTCGGGTCGAGCACCGGGCGCCCCTGCACGGCATCGGGGTCGTCGGCGGTGCCGCGGCCGGTCGGGCGACCTCCGCCGTCGCCGAATCTCCCGCCTCGGCCGCCGCCGGCGGTGTTCCCCACCGAGAAGCTGGCGCCATCGTCGCTGTACACCGTCAGGCTGTCGATGATGCCGTAGGTGATCGGACTGGTGGCGTCCACGATCCGGGATCGCAGCAACGACCCCACCACCCGGCTCCGGCCCGCCTGATTGCGGGTCACCCCGGGGGTGAAGCCGTACTGCAAGGCGAAGTCGGCCGTGTTTTCCACGCCGACCAGCACGCCGCCCTGTGCCACGAAACGATCGAGATGCATCAGTCCCTGCCACCCTAACCCGGGGCGTATGTCGTCGGTCTGGGCCCAGGTCCCGATGTTCGGGGTCTCCGGGGTGTTCTTCCAGGGCATCGGGTTGCGCCACATCGGGAGGCCGGCGACGATGCCCTGGACGCTCCCGCCGGCGGGCGGGAAGAGAATCACGTCGTACTTCGCCCGGAGATCCGGCTCGGCGGCGATGTCCTGGGTGCTGATGTAGTTGTAGGGGATCGCGAGGAAGTCGAACGCCTGGCGCCACCAGCCCTCGGTCTGGGTACCGAGCCAGGTGTGGAGGATCGCGATCCGGGCCGCGCGGAGCGGATGGGTAGGCACGGAAGGCGCCGAGCCCAGGGCAACTGCCTGAACGCCGAGCTCGCGGGCCACTCGGTCGAGGTCGGCCGCGGGCACACCGCGAATCAGGAACGAGCCCCGGTTGAACGTGCGGCCCGCGGCCTCGAACGGCTCCTCCGCGGCCAGGAACTCCGCGTCCCGGAACCGATAGCGAAGGGTCGCGAGGGCGTTGTCGCCGTTGTGGTTGATGGCGAACACCGATCCGGTGCCCGTGACGCCGCCCGGGGCGCGCACGTCGCCGGTCACCTTCTCCATTCCCGCGCGGAGAATCGTGGTATCCATAACCCGCACGCCCTCGGTGGCGAACCCCTCCGGGAAGGTCCAGCCTGTGTCGTCATAGGGGGTGCGCTGGGGCTCGTCGGGCGCCCAGTACTGGTAGTCGAGCAGCGCATCAGCGATGCGGGAATAGGGCTGATCCATCCGGACGACGTAGCTGCCCGCCGGGAAGGTCCGCGATTCCGTCTTGCGGGCCGTGTCCGGCCGGGCCGCCGAACTATCTGCCCGTCCTCCCGCTTGCCCGCCTGCCCGTCCGCCGGTCCGTCTCCCCGGAATCTGCACCGTGAACGGCTGCCCGGCGCGGGAAATCTCGACGTGCTGCTTCTGGAGGATGCGAAGCAGCTCGGCCTGGGCCCCGGGCCGGCGGGTGTCCGCAGGAAATACGTAGGCTGCCGGTCCTTCGGTGCGGGCTTTCTGGACCGAGCGTTTGCTCTTTTCGTAGAAGTTGTGGAGAATGAGCCCGCGATTCTCGGCAATGTAGGCCAGCGAGACGAGGATCCCGGTCTGCTGATAGTTGTTGTTGTTCCGCAGCGACCATTTGACCCGGGGCAGGGGAGGGTTCTGGCGGTACCAGGTGCGCGAGGTCTCTCCGGGCGACAGGGTCCGCTCCAGCGTCTCCGCGCTCCCGCCGTTCCCGAACGTCTCATACAAGCGGCTGATCCCGTTGTGGGTTGCGGCCATGAACATGAGATACCCCGGCGACCAGGTGTCGAACCGCCCGAACGCGAACACTCCGGGCATGCCCATCCGGGTCATTTCCTGGACGTTGTTCCACCCGATCATCTGCCATTCGTTGGTGAGCAGCGGGTCCACCCACGCGTTGTAGGGCCCGTCGCCGATCGTGTTGTCGTACAGGTAGGGCACCGACTCGTGGAGGTCGTGGATCACCTGTGCCTTCCAGCCGATGTAGGTGTTCAGCACATTCTGCGACAGCTTGAGCGTCAACGCCATGGCGTCGCGGTTGTTGTCGTGGGCGACGTATTTGCCCCAATAGAGGAGACCCGGCCAAGTCTGCCCCGGGTGCGCCATGTGCCACTTGAAGATGTCCACCTGGCGGTCCCGCCCGTCCACCTCGACGATCGGTGTGATCAGGGTGATCACGTTGTCGCGGATATTCCGGACGTAAGCGCTTTCGTCCACCGCAAGCCGGTACGCCAGCTCCATGAGCGCGGTCGGGGCGCCGGCCTCGGGCGAGTGGATCGTCCCGGTGATGTAGTACACCGGCGCCGTATGCGCGACGATGCGCGCGGCTTCGGCGTCGTTCATCCCGATCGTGCGGGGATCGGCCAGCTTGGCGAGTCGGGCCCGGTTGGCATCGAGATCTGCTAGCAGTCGCTCCGATGCGACCGCGACGGCGATCATCTCCCGGTTTTCTTCGGTCATTCCGATCGAGTACACCCGGACTCTCGGGCTCGCCTTGGCGAGGAGTCGCATGTAGGCGTACACCTCGTGCGAGTACGGCAACTTGCCGGGCGCGCCCGCGATGTCACCCAGGGTAACTGCGGGCGTCGGCACCGTGCGCGAAGCCGGGAGGTAGTCCACCAGCGGCGAGAGAAAGAACGTCTCGGTGGTGTATCCCCTGATTTTCCTCGTGTAGGACTCGTCGACGGCCTGGCTGGGACTTCGCCCGGGGGGTATCGGCGCCTGGGCGCCGGCCAGGTTGACGGTCATGAGGAGGATGGCGAAAGACGGGACGAGACGCCGCCGGCGGATGCGATTCGGAATCATATGGGACCTGGAAACTCGTGGAAGGTGACTATCCCTCTTCGTCGATCTCGGAGAAATACAGCTCCCGGAGGACTCCGAGCGCGAGCCGCGGGCGGAGGCGGTGTTTCCCCGGGAGTTCGCGTCCCGTGGTCAGGGACGGGTATTGTCGCGCGCGGACCGGGCCGGGGCCGGCGATGCGGACGAGCTGACCGGCGATCACCTCACCGGGCTTGCGGAGGCGAGTGGCTCTTCGGTCGGGCCGCGGGAGGACCAGCTTGGTGAACGGCTCGAGCTTCACTCCGCCGACCGACTCCACGGCGACGATCTGGTCGAAGTCGGGTTGCACCGTGATGTAATGGACGAGGTACAGATCGTCCGGCCTGCCGACCAGGAGATAGCTGAGCCGGCGGTTGTGCCGGTCGTCTTCCTGGAATTGGCGGAAGAAGACAATGCGGGTCAGGGTCGCGGTGACGTCACGGGCGAGGAATTGATTGTTGCGGCCGCCCCAATGCACGTCCGCGTTGAACCGGCCCCCGGCGCGAAAGCGGGCAGGCAACCGCCAATCGTCCCGGCGCCGAGTGGGGGGAGACCCTCGCCGCGACGGGCTCAGGGTGTGGAGCCGCTTCGGGTACCGGGCCATCTGGTCGAGACACGCGGCCGTCCAATCCCGGCCCCTCCAGGTGAGCTTCGCCTCGGCGAGAGCCTGATAGGCATGCACTGCGTGAAACATCGGGTAGTGCGACAGGTAGAGCCGCCGCCTGCCGAACATGGCGAACTCATGGAAGGCCGCCGGGTCGCTCATGGGTTGGGCCCCCTCCGCCGGGCGACGAGCAACACGTTGATCTCATCGAGCCTGGGATTCACGAAATCGATTCGCACCCGACCGTCCGGGGTGAGCCTGACGGTTCCCGGGACCGACGAGTGGGTAAGGTACCAGCCTGCCGGCAGCACGACTGCATTGGTGGGTCGTCCGAAGGAACGATCCCAGATGAGCTCTTCGCCTTCCACGCGATACCGGGCCGAATCGGTGTAGGTCTCCGAGATCCGGAGGCGGGTGCTGGTCCCCTTCTTGACGGGCGGGAAGGGAATCACCACGACTTCGCTTCGCGGGGTCACCGGCTCGCCGATGTCGAGCCTGGCGTCGGTGATCGCGCTGCCCTTGAGCGTACGCGTCGTCAGCGGCTCCCCGGTGTCCAGGTTCATCGCGCTGGTGTTCGACACCGTGCTCCCGGCGCGCACCACATTGAGGTAGCGGTCCACGCCCTCCCGGGATTCGGTGTAGTCGTGGTACAGGTCGAAGGCGTGGGTTTCCGGCTGTTGCAGGAAGTAGACGATGTCCCGGGTCTGGATGGCCCGCTCGCCCAGCCGCCCCCGGAGCGTCGGCGCGTTGGCCAGAGGGGCTAGCCCGGCGGCCGGCGCGGGCCGGCCCCGCACCACCACCGACGCGGCATCCGGACCCGCGTTGATGAAGCTGATCAGGATCCGGCCGTCCGCCTCCCGAAGCACCTGCGACGGTACGTTGACCGACACCAGCTCATAACCCGGCGGCAGCACCACCGCATTCCGCTTGATGCCAAGCGACCGGGAGAACAGCAGCTCACCGGTGTTCTCTTCGGTGTAGCTCCTCGGGTCGTAATAGGTTTTGTCGATCAGGATCCGGCTCACGCCGTCGGTGGGAACCGTCCGGGGCAGCTCGACCCGCAGATAGCGGGTGCCGGTGTCGGCCTGGACGAAGCCGTTGGCCCGTGCCGTGGCGCCATCGACTTCCTCGAACTTGAGCGGCTCGCCGCTGGCCAGGTCCAGGACCGATTCGTCGCTGGCGACGCTCCCCCGCCGGATCGGGTTGTAGAAAAAACGGCTTCCGGCGGTGGTCGCCCACACCTCATAGAGAATCCGGAACTTGCCGCTTGCCGGCGCCAGCAGCTCGTACCGGGTGTACTCCCCGGCTGAGGTTTGCCTTGGGGGCGCCTGGGCGTCGAGCTCCCTTCCCCCGATCACGAGGAGCGTGACCAGGCCGAACCCGATTCTCGCCGGGTAGCCTCTCGCGAGCCGCTTCATCATCAGGCTCTCATCACAAGGAGTGGGGAAAATACCACTTCTCTGGACGCCCGTGCCGCCGGATTGTACCATATGGCTTCCACCAGCTCTCCCTCCATGATCCGGCAACGAACAGACTTGCGCCCTCTGGTAGGATGAACACCGCATCCGGAAGGTGGCCGGAGATCCGCGCACTCTTCGACGAGCTCGCGGACTTGACACCCGACGCGCAACTCGAGCGGCTCACCCGGCTTGCGCCTGACCCCTCGCTCCGCGCCGAAGTCGAGGCCCTGCTGCGCGCGGATCGCGCGGCAGGCGACCGCTTCGAGCACTCGGCCACACTGCCCGATGATTCGGACCTCGCTGTGCCGGCGTCATCCGAGGCAGCCGGCTCCCTGGTCGGCCCCTACCGCATCACCGGCGAGATCGGTCGCGGCGGCATGGGTGCGGTCTACGAGGCCGTCCGCGACGATGGTGGCTTCAGCAAGCGCGTTGCCCTCAAGACCGTTCCGCCCGGGCGCGACACCGAGGTCATCCTCCGCCGCTTCCGCCACGAACGCCAGATCCTGGCGCGGCTCCAGCACAAGAACATCGCGGCGCTGCTCGACGGCGGGGTGACCGGAGACGGCCGCCCGTATTTTGCCATGGAGCACGTGGAAGGCGAGCGGATCGACCGGTACTGCGACCGGCTCGAGCTCGACGCCGCAGGCCGCCTCCAGCTCATGCGGCAGATCTGCGCCGCGGTGCAGTACGCCCACCAACACCTGGTGGTGCACCGCGACCTCAAGCCCGGGAACGTGCTGGTCGGCCCCGACGGCACCGTGAAGCTGCTCGATTTCGGCATTGCCAAGCTGCTCGATCCGACCGGTGATGATGAGGGGCTCACCGATACCGGCACCCTGCCGATGACGACGGCCTACGCCAGTCCGGAACAGCTCCGCGGCGAGCCGATCAACACCGCCACCGACATCTACTCGCTCGGCACCATGCTCTATGAGCTTCTCGCAGGCCGGGCTCCGTTCCGGTTCGGCGACCTGCCGGTGCTGGAGATCCGCCGGCGGATGCTCGAGGAGGTGCCGGTCCCGCCGAGCCGGAACGCCCTCCCGGGCTCGGCGCTGGCCCGGCTCTCCCACCGGAACGCGGGTGAGCTCGACCAGATCGTGATGATGGCGATGCGGAAGGAGCCGGAGCGCCGCTACCGATCTGCGGAACAGCTTGCCGAGGACCTGCGGCGCTTCCTTGCGGGGCAGCCGGTTGCCGCGCAGCCCGATTCCGTCGGCTACCGCGCGCGCAAGTTCGTTCGGCGCAACCGGGCCGCGGTGGCTGCGCTCGCGGTGGTGTTCGCCAGCGTGGTGACCGGGTTAGGGTTCGCGCTCTGGCAAGCGCGCAGCGTGGAGCGGGAGCGCGCGAAAGCTGAGGCCGTCAATACCTTCCTTCGGAACCTGCTGTTCACCGCATCGCCAGACACCACCGTGGCCGGGAAGGCGGCCCCCGAGCGCACGATCAAGGACGTGATGGACGCGGCCTCCGAGCGGCTCGCTCGCGGGGAACTGAACCTGCATCCCGACGTCCGCGCCTCCCTGCACGAAGTCGTCGGTAGAACCTACCTGGCCCGGGGCGACTACACGCTGGCTGAACAAAATCTCAGCGCGGCGCTCGCAGCCCAGGGCGGCGACGCCGGGAGGTATCGCACCGATGCCGCCGGAACCCTCTTGGGCCTGGCCCAGCTCGCCCTGATCCGGGCCGATTACCTGGCCGCCGCCGAGTTCTACGAGCGCCGGCTCGAGATTCTGCGAAGGGAGCAGCGGCGCGGCCGGATCACCACGGATGTGCTCCTGGCGGCGCTCAGCGATTTCGCACTGATCCGTCGAGCCCGCGGCAACTCCGTCGAAGCGGAGGCCCTTCTCCGCGAAGCCTTGACGCTCGCGCCTGCGCTTCCCCCGGACGGCCGCGGATCGATCGGTCATTTGCGCGCGATCCTCGCCCTTACCATCCTCGACCAGGGGCGCTTCGACGAAGCGGAGCGCTCCTCGCGCGAGCTGGTGGCCGACCTCCGCCAGGAGTCGGGGCTCGATACCCCCGAGTTGGCTTCGGCCCTCACGATGCTGGGGAGCGCCCTCATGGAGCGCGGGGCGCTGGAGGAGTCGGGACAACATCTGCGAGAGGCGGAGCGCCTCTACCGTCGCCTCTACGATTCGAGCCACATGTCCATCGCCGACAACCTCCGGCTGCAGGCTCAGGTGACTCTGCTGGCGGATCGCGTGGTGGAGGCGGACTCGGCAATCGACCGGGTGCTGGAGCGGTATCGCGCCCGGGTCAGTCCGCAGTACGTGAACTTCGCCACCGCCCTCGTCATCAAGGGACTCGCCGAAAGCCGCCTCGGCCGTACCGAGGCAGCACTGGCCACGTTGCGCGAGGCGGTCCGCCTTCGAACCAGCCAGCTCCCCGCCGGCCATTTCCTCACCGCTCTGGCCCAGGGTGCCCTGGGCGAGGCCCTGGTGCGCGCCCGACGGTACCCGGAGGCCGAGCCGCTCCTCCGACAGAGCCACGAAAACCTGCAGCGCTCCCAGGCCGCGGAGAGTCGGCGCATCACGCTCGCGCGCGATCGCCTCCGCCAGCTCTACACCGCCTGGGGCCGCCCCGGCGAGGGAGCAGCCATCCCCCGGTAGGAATTCCGCCGCTTGACCCGGGTGCCTGGAGGGGCGACTATCGCATCGCCACCACCCCACGCCCATGCCTGACCCCGACATCACCGGCCTCTTGCACGCCGCCTCCCAGGGAGAGGCTGAGGCACAAGACCGGCTGTATGCCGCGGTCTATGACCGCCTCAGGGAGCTGGCGCGCCGGCACCTGCGGGACGAGCGTCCCGATCACACCCTCGGCGCTACTGCGCTGGTTCATGAGGCGTATCTCAAACTGGTGGACTCGACCTCCACACCCTGGGAAGGGCAAGCCCACTTCTACGGGGTGGCGAGCCAGGCGATGCGGCGGATTCTGGTGGACCACGCCCGCCGCCGCACTGCGGCCAAGCGGGGACGCCAGCACCAGGTCACTCTCGACACCGACACCCCTGCGGCCGGCACCGAGCCTGCCGACGAGATCCTCGCCGTGGACGAAGCGCTGGACCTTCTGGCCAGTGAGGATCCCCGCTCCGCCCA
>Ga0187892_10011605_pt1 | contig 10725 bp, 9 predicted proteins | sample MA1701073metaG_FD_139345 | JGI IMG/M metagenome (GOLD analysis project Ga0187892, IMG submission 139345) | Bio-ooze microbial communities from a basaltic lava cave in the Kipuka Kanohina Cave System on the Island of Hawaii, USA - MA170107-3 metaG ...
AGGGTCGAACGAATCGCCACCTCGGTGGTCGGCTGCTCTGGCTTCTTGTAGAAGCGTTTCTCGGGGTGCAGCGTATCGACCTGTTGTCCGTCCTGAAACACGGCCATGGTCGCCGCCAAGGTGGCGATGTGCGGTGACTCGCTGTCCTCGACCCCGTCGTACCGTAACGTGTACCCGCCCAACGAGAAGGACTCACCCGGCTTGAGCGCCAACTGCTGCTCCTGCTTGAAAGCCGAGGTCCCGGTAATGGCGAGGAAGACCATGACGACGCCGACGTGAATGATGTAGCCACCGTACCGACGGCGGTTCTTCCCAATCAGGTGCAGCAGCGCTGCAACGGGACTCTCGCCCACCATCGCCTGACGCGCGCGCACGCCACGGTAGAACTCCATGACGATGGTCCCCATGACGAAAGCACACAAGGAAAATGACACCAGGGCATAGTAGTTTCGTATTCCGCCGACGACGAGCGCCACCCCGCTCAGCAGGCCGAGTGACAGGGGAATGAGGAAGTTCTTCTGCAGGTTTCTGACCGACGCCCGCCGCCAGGCGATTGCCGGGCCGACACCCATCAGAAAAAGGAGTATCAGCCCGAGCGGAGTGTTGACGCGGTTGAAGAACGGCGGACCGACCGTGATCTTCACGCCGCGCACTGCCTCAGAGATCACCGGGAAGACCGTCCCCCAAAAAACGGCAAAGGCGATACCAACCAGCACGAGATTGTTGAGCAGGAAGGCCGACTCGCGTGACACGATCGAATCCAACTCGTTCTCGCTTTTCAATAGGGGAAGACGCCACAGCAGCAGCCCAATCGCCAAGGTCAAGATGATGCCCAGGAAGATGAGGAAGAACGGGCCCAAGCCCGATTGCGTGAATGAGTGCACCGAAGAAATCACGCCGCTGCGCGTGAGAAACGTGCCGAAGATGGTCAAACTGAAGGTCAGGATCACCAGCACCATGTTCCACACCTTCAGCATGCTCTTTTTTTCTTGAATCATCACCGAATGCAGGAACGCCGTGCAGGTCAACCACGGCATGAAGGCGGCATTCTCGACCGGATCCCACGCCCAGTACCCGCCCCATCCGAGGACCAGATACGCCCACTCAGCACCGAACAGGTTGCCGAGGCTGAGGAAGAACCAGGCAAACAACGTCCAGCGCCGCGTTGTACGAATCCACACGTCGTCGAGTCGACCGGTCACCAGCGCCGCCATCGCGAATGCAAATGGGACGGAGCAGCTGACGAACCCGAGATAGAGCGAGGGCGGATGGATCGTCATCCAGTAGTTCTGCAGCAGCGGATTCAAATCGCGTCCCTCGGGAGGCGTGAAGGCCAATCGCTGGAACGGCGGCGTCACGAACACCAGGAGCGAGAGGAAGAAGAGCGCGATTAGCATAAGGACGGCCGTCACGTACGGCATCAGCTCGCGGTTGCGATACCGATTCTGCAACACGACCACCGCCGCCATCGAGCTCAGGATGACGACCCAAAACAGCAATGATCCGGCTTGCCCACCCCACAACGCCGCGACCGTATAATGCAGGGGGAGCGTCGAGCTCGAGTAGTGCGCGACGTACTCGATGTTGAAGTCGCGCGACACCAGCGCGTGCAGCAGTGCACCGGCGGCGATGATCGCCATCCCCCACACGGCCAGTGCCGCATGTTCGCCGCTGGCGACGAAGTCGCGTTTGCGCCACACCGCGCCGACGACGGAGATGCCAGCAGCGTACAGCGACAGAACCCACGCCACTGCAAGCGCCAACGCGCCGACGTCAACCATACTACCTCGCTATCGCGCCGCTGTCGTGGTTTCCGCTTCGTACTTGGAGGGGCACTGCGTCAGGACACTTTGCGCGTACAGCGTCCCGTCGCGGTATGTGCCCTCGACGATCACGTCGCTGCCGCCCTCGTCCTTGAACATGTCAGGGGTGATGCCGATGAAATGCACCGGCACGCTTTCCGCGTCAGGCGGCTCCCCATCGGTCGTGAAATGCTTGAGGTGAAAATTCAGCTCCTCGCCCTTCGGGGTCATCTGGCGGGAAACGCTGCCGGGCTGCACGCGGCCCGCAACCCGCACGCCCTCACGATCGAGCTCGCCCTTGCGCGCGATGAACTCGTCGATGGTGAAATAGTACACCGACGTTTGTTGGACACCTGTGAACATGAGGTACCCAACCGCCGCCACCAGCACGAGGGCACCCACCATGAAGCGGTAGTTGCGATTCATCAGCTACCGTGCACGCTAGAGAATTCACCGAACCCTTTCAAGCGAGGCCAATAAGGATTTGTCTGGCAAAACGACTTGCGGCGGGCTATTCGAGTACCTTGGAGTCGGGCTGCTCAGGTGCTGGTCGCATCGGCGGCTTAGACTTCACACAACACGATCATCGCCATTCCGCGCGGCAGGGGGGGTTGGCGGGGAGGGAAGATTTTGAGCGTTCAGCGTGCGCGGAGCGTTGGTTTGCTGTGGCCGCATAGTGGCGGCCGTCGGGCTGTGTTTCGATTCCTTCTCGCCTACGTTGCTAGCATCTGCCTGCCGCTACCCATCGCGGCGCAATCGGCTGCAGGCGCGGCACGGACGTCGACAGCGCAGGAGGCTGCCGCGCCCGACCAGACAGCCTGGCAGGAGGCGGCCCGGAGCCGGTACAGCGACGGGGCATGGGAGCGGGCCATCCAGTCGGGTCGCATCGACTCGTGGAGCACCGGTACCGCGCTATACCTACCCGGCTCGGCACACCACGCTCCAGATCCGACGCTCGCCGACATCCCGGACTCCGATTCACCGCTCGTCGACTTTGCCGCTACTCTCGTCGGCCGGCGCTACCGGTACGGGTCCAGTCGCGGCGAATTCGATTGCTCGGGCCTCGTCAAGCACGTCTTTGCCGAGTTCGGCGTCGAGCTGCCACGCTCGTCGCGCCAGCAGTTCAGGGTCGGGCATCGCATCGGCCGTGACGAGCTCCAGGCCGGGGACCTGGTATTCTTCAGCAGCGGCCGTAGTGGGGTGATCTCCCACGTTGGCATCTACGCCGGCGACGATCTCTTCGTACACGCGGCGCGGCGCGCTGGCCGGGTGCGCGTCAGCTCGCTGAGTGAGGCCTACTTCGCCGCGCGCTATGCCGGGGCGCGTCGCGTCTGCTCCGCCCCAGCAGTCAACTGCTAGTCGGCGGGCGCTACGCAGCAACCCGATCGTGGCCCCTGCCCCGCCGGTTCACTCGTCAGCGGTGACGCTGTCCTTTGGCCCGAAGCACACACCGCGCTTCGAGGCACGGATGAAGTCGATCAATTCCCGCACCTCGGGTCCGCACGCCTCGGCTTCCAGCTCACCGAGGGCGAGGCGCAGATTGCGGCGCCGATAGAACAGACGCCTGAAGGCCGCTTGTAGGGCACGAATCTGCTCGAGGCCGTAGCCAGCGCGGCGCAGCCCAACGCGGTTGATGGCGCGCAGTGTGTGCGTGCCATCCATGACGCAGAAGGGGGGGACGTCGCGACTGGTCTTCGTCAAGCCGCGTAGAAAAGCGAGCTTGCCGATGCGGACGTGTTGGTGAACGACGCTATTGCCCGAGACGAATGCCAGATCACCCACTTCGACGTGACCTCCAAGCATGACGCCATTGACGATGATGATCCCATTGCCAATCGAGCAGTTGTGACCGACATGCGCCAAGTTCATGAAGTAGTTGTCGTCACCGATGACGGTTGACGACCCGGGCTGGGTGCCGCGGTGAATTTGGGCATACTCGCGGATGACGTTGCGATCGCCGATGCGCAGAAAGGTCTCGGCGCCGGAATATGCGAGGTCTTGCGGCACATGGCCGACAACCGCCCCCATATGTATGACGTTATCAACGCCAATCTGCGTCTGGCCGCTCAGATGAGCGTACGGGAGCACTCGCGTCCGCGCGCCAATCTGTACCGGACCATCAATGGTAACGAATGGGCCGATGTCGGCGTCCGAATGAATCTCGGCAAGCCGATCCACCACGGCCGTCGAGTGGATCCCCATCAGGTGTCGTCCTCGTCATCGCCATCCGCGGGCTCGATTTCGACTCCGGGACCGGCGATGCGATAGCGTTCGCTCATCCAGTTGCCGAAATCGCGTAGGCGACAGCGTTCGCAGCAGAACGGACGGTAGGGATTGCCGTGCCAAGCAGTCCGCTGACCACAACTGGGACACTTGACCTGGGTGGCCACGACCGTCGATCACCGTTCGCGCGCGCGGCGCTCCAAAAGCGCCCGCAGCTCCTCGATGTCCTTCTCGAGAGAGCGATTTCGGCGCGCCAGAATATGGATGTAGAGGAACAGGAGAACCCATACCGCGGTGTACGCCGCGAAGAGAAAGTTCAGGTTGTCCATGCGGAGACGGCGGAGGATGTCACGCTGCCGTGCCTAGCGCGGACGCTTCGCGGAGGGCGCGCTGGCGCAGCTCTTCGACCCTGTCGCGCAAGCGCATGCCGTCCAAACGGACCACGAGGAGCCACAGGTAGAGGAGGATCATGGCCACAAAGCAGACGGCGAGCGTCACCTGCATGCGCGGGTCGGTGAGGCCTGAGGTTCCCTCGCGGCCGACGATGACAGCGGGATGGATAGTACGCCACCAATACACCGAGCGATTGATGATCGGAATGTCGACGGCGCCAACGATACCCAGGATCGCCGCGTAGCGCGCCCCTTGATCTGTGGGGCCGACCGAACCGCGCAGCATGAGATACCCCGCATAGATGAGCCAGAGAATCAGCGTGGTGGTCAAGCGAGCATCCCAGGTCCACCACGTGTTCCAACGCGGCCGTGCCCACATCATGCCGGTAATCAGCACGAGCGAGCAGAACAACATCCCGATCTCCGCGCTGGCGTGCGCGATGCGATCCCAGCCCAGCGTACCGCGCCACAGAAACATCGCGCTGGCGACGGCCACCACCCCGAACGCCACATACGTCATGGTGGCGATCGGAACATGAAAGTAGAAAATGCGCTGCACGACGCCTTCACCTTGCGCCGTCGGCACATACTCGAACACCAGGTAGATCGCAGCGCTCATCGCGCACAACGCCGCCGGCGGGAGAAACGTGTCTGCCCATTTCCGCACCGACTCGTTCATTCCTCGACAGCATATTCGAACACCAGCCAGCCGACAACCAGGAACACGACATCGAAGCCGATCATGAGATGCAGCCAATGGGCGACATCGGCCAGCGGCTTATCCGCCAGAGCGCGCGCGGTCACCTTCACGCCGGCGATGAAGACGGGGACGATGAGCGGCAATAGCAGAAGCGGCAGCATGATCTCGCGTGCCCGTGTGCGAACCGACACCGCCGCGAACAAGGTACCCACCGCGGAGAGCCCGAAGACGCCGAGGCCCAAGCTCGCGACGACGCCGACAAGACCCCAGCTCAGTGGGAGATTGAAGAAGAAGACGAAGATCGGAACGGTCACGAGCTGCGCCGCCATCATGAACAGAAAATTGGCGATGGTCTTGGCGAGGTAAATCGTCCCTCGATCGACGGGGCAGAGGAGGAGGCCTTGCAAGCAGTCGTTTTCGCGCTCCGCCACGAAGGAACGGTTGAGCGCCGAGACGCCCGCGAAGGTCACCGCCACCCACAACGCCCCAGGCGCGGATTCGCTGCGCAGCGCGCTCGTCGGGTCGAAGGCGAAGCTCAGGACCACCAACATCAGCAACGCCAGGAGCAACAGCGATGCGAGCGCCTCCTTCGTCCGGAGCTCGATTTGCAGGTCTTTGCGGATGAGGGCGAGCATGAAGGTGCGCGCCGTCTCAAAGCCGCGCCGCCGAAGCTCCAACCGTCGGGCTGCCGCGCTGCGTGCGTGCCTCGTAGAGATGGACCAGCGCGTCCGGTGATGTCTCCGCCAACACCCCACTCCATACCAACCGGCCGTTCGTGAGGATGACGGCGCGCTCGCACAGGTCGAAGCCGCGCGTCATGTCGTGTGTCGTCATGAGCAGCGTCGTGCCGCGCGCCTGCGCCTCACGCAACATGCGCATCAATGTCGAGGCGGCGGCGGTGTCCAGACCGGTGAACGGCTCGTCGAGCAGCAGCAGATCGGGATCGTGGAGCACCGCGCGCGCCAGCGCCGCACGCTGCTCCAGGCCGCGTGACAACGTCCGCACCGGGCGATGCGCCCATCCCGTGAGACCGACGTCGTCGAGCAGCTGGTGGGCCCGTTGCGCGTCTGTCCGATACATCTCGGCGTAGAATTCGAGATTCTCCAGGGGCGTAAGATCGGGGTACAGGAAGCTCTGATGCGACAGAAATCCGATGCGCCGCCGCGCTTCCGCGCCGTCGCCGACGCTTTGATCGAAGAGGCGGAGCGTTCCGTGGCTAGGCCGCAACAACGTCGCCAAGAGACGCAACAGCGTTGTCTTACCGGCACCGTTGGGCCCGAACACGGCGACAGACTCACCCGCACGCACCTCCAGGGTAACGCCATCCAGCGCGGTCACTCCGGCAAATGTCCGGCCCAGGTCGCGTGCTTCAATTACCCGCGCGGTCATGGCAGCCGCTTATCGGATGCCCCCTGAAAAGAAAAGCAGGGGAGCAAAGGTGCAAGGGTGCAGGGGTGCAGGGGAGGAAGGCTGAAGGCACCCAGCGCCTCTGCTCCCCTGCTCCCCTGCTCCCCTGCTCCCCTGCTCCTCCCCCCCGCACTCGCCTGCTATAGTGACGCGCGCACGAGGAGAACACCCGATGCAGGTCACTCCAATTCCACAGCTCGCGGACAACTACGCGTATCTCAACATCGATGAATCGACGCAGAAGGCTGGCGTCGTCGACTGCGCCGAGGCCGAGCCGGTGCGCAACGCGGTGCGTGCCGCTGGCGTGGCATTGGTGGCCATCCTGCCGACGCATCACCATTGGGACCATGTTGGGGGCAACGAGGATCTCCTCAAGCACGGTCGCCTCGAGGTGTACGGATACAAGGGTCAGGCGGAGCGGATCCCCGGTTGTACACGAGAGGTTGAGGAAGGCGACCGGATCACGCTGGGAACCCTGAGCGCTCGCATCATCTTCATCCCCGCCCATACCACGGGGCACGTGGCGTACTACTTCGAGACGGAGAAGAAAGTCTTCACCGGCGACACGCTCTTTGCGGGCGGCTGTGGGCGCCTGTTCGAGGGCGACGCGGCCATGATGATGCGCTCGCTCGGCAAGCTCATGGCACTACCCGACGACACCGAGGTTTATTTCGGCCATGAGTACACAGAAAAGAATCTGCGTTTCGCACTGACGTTGGAGCCCAACAACACTGCGCTGCGCGAGAAGCATGCCTGGGCCGTCGAGCAAACACGGCTGCACCGCCCCACCGTCCCCACCACGATCGCCTCCGAGAAAGCCACCAATCCGTTCTTCCGGTGGACGAGCGCCGAGCTCCGCGCCAGCATCCGGCGCCAATTCCCCAGCCTTCCCGACGATGACGTCAGTGTGTTCGCCAAGATCCGGGCGCTCAAGGATTCGTTCTAAAAGGCAAGCAAGGTTCAAGGCACAAGTTTCAAGTATAAGCCAGGAGGGGGATTGACTGATCCGACGGACTCAGGGCTTCTGCGGCGTGGGGCGGACAAGGACCTCACGCGGGTTGGCTCCCGCGTGCAAGGTTGTGCCTTGCGACTTGTCCCTTGCAACTTGAGCCTTGTAGCGTGAGACCCTGACCTGAGTCATAATCGGGGCCGAATCAGGGGCCAAAACATGCTGACGCGCTTCGACGACCTCGAGAAGGTGATCGACCGGGTTGCCGCGAGCTATAACGGGGCGAAGGAAATCGACAGCCTCGAGAGTGCGGCCTTGCCCAGCCGCCGCGCTGTCATCGAGGCGCTGAATCACCTCAAACCCGTCGTCTATTTGGGTTTCTATGCAACGCGCAGCTTGAGCCGGGGTAACTTGCGGTATGCAGTCAGCGAACACTTGCACCCGGCTTACGAGATTCTGGTCGAGCAGATCAGTCGCGCCATCCACTACGAAATGGCCTGCTGCCGCGCCACCGTGCCGCGCGATCCGGACTGGGCCGAGGGTGTCGTCATCCGATTGTTCAGCAAGCTCCCCGAGCTGCGCGAGGTCCTGAATCGTGACGTCGTCGCGGCGTTCGCCGGCGATCCGGCCGCCAAGAGCGTGGAAGAAGTCGTCTTCAGCTATCCCGCCATCCAGGCGATCACCACCTACCGCATCGCGCACGAACTGCATCGTGAGCAGGTGCCGATGATTCCCCGGATCTTGTCGGAGCATGCCCACGGCAAGACCGGCGTCGACATCCATCCTGGCGCCGACATCGGCCATAGCTTTTTCATCGACCACGGGACTGGTGTTGTCATCGGCGAGACCTGCGTCATCGGTCACAACGTCAAACTGTTCCAAGGCGTAACACTCGGCGCTCTCAGTCTGCCGCGAGAAGCCGATGGCACCGTCGCACGCGACCGCAAGCGCCACCCCACCATCGAAGACAACGTCACGATCTACTCCGGGGCGACGATCCTCGGTGGTGATACGGTAATCGGCCAGGGGTCGGTCATCGGGGGCAATGTCTGGCTCACCCATTCTGTCCCGCGTCGCAGCAAAATCACCTACGACGCCCGCATTTCGCACGCCGAAACCCCCCACGCCGACTGAAGGCTTGGGACTGCCAGCGTCATTTTCTATCGTGACAAATCAAGAGTTTTGTCATACCCGTAAAGGGTTAGTATTGAGGTCTTGATGTTTTGGAAGATGTTGAGGGATGCCGGCGTCATTACGGTCGTCGCCGCTGCAGTCCTACAAGCCAGCGCCGCGCGGCCTGCGTTCGGCATCACCGCCTGCACGGCGGCGGATATCATCGCGAACTCCGGCACGGATTGCCCGGGAGGCACCGGACCGTGCACCATCAAGAAAGATTTCGATATCCCAACCGGCTGCACCCTCGATTTTGGCGACCGCGATGTGACCCTCGCCAACCTTGCCGTTCTCGACATCAACCACGGGTCGGTACTCATCAAGTCACGCAACTTCACGGTCGCCCCGGGGGGATACATTGACGGCCGCGGCAATGGCACCTCGCCAAACGACGTGGGCGGCTCGTTGACGATTCAGACGACCCAGAACATCAGCGTCCAGAAGACCACCCTGACGGGTCGAATCGAAGTGTCGGGGAACGTCACCTCCGGCGACATGACCCTGCTGGCGGGGGGATCGGTCAACATCGCCGGCCGTTTGGAGGCGGACAGCCTGGACACCGCCGACGGTGGCGTCATCGACATCAGCGCCAGCGGTGACATCGTCACAATTTCCGGGAGCGATGTTTCTGCCGCCGGACTCGGAGGCGGTTCGGGCGGATCGGTTGACCTGACAGCCGGGGGAAAAATCGACCTCGGCGCCATGGTTGACCTCGATGGCTACGATGGCGGCGCTCTGAACATCGACGCCAATGGCGAGGCGATCATCCGAGCGGTTACCGCCAAGGGCGTCGGGGCATTGTCAGGCACATTCATCGAGTCCGGCTTGGGAGGTGCCTTCGAGATCGTCGCCGGCACGCAGGTTCAGATTCTCGGCCGACTGACGGCGAACGGCACGGCTGGCGGCTGCGGCGGCTGCGTCAACATCGAAGCCGACTACGGCAACATCACGATCGCTGAGCACGTCTTGGCTGAAGCAAACCTGCCGGAACCGACCGACACCGGTTCCGGTGGCGGCTCCATTACGCTGCTCGCAGCCGGCCTCGTGGACGTGCAGTCGACTGGGCGGGTCTCGGCACGCAGCGATGGCGCCTTGGGCTTTGGGGGCATGATCTGTATCGAGTCGGACTTGCACATCACCACCACGGGCGCGGTCGATGCATCAGGTGGGGCGTGCGGCGGAACCGCAGACCTCATCGCCGCTGGCAACATCACACTCAATGGACTGGTCGACGGCAGCGGCCGCAACTTTGGCGCCATCGGCGGCACGATCACCGTCAGTGCCGGCGACTTTGGCCCCGGCAACCTGTCGGTCAACAACTTGATCGACGTGCAGGGCGGTTCTTGTAGCATGGAGAATGGCTGCGGCGTGGGCGGGTCGGTCTTTCTCGAGGCATGCGACTTGACGGTCACCGCCAACGGTTTCATCGACGCGCGTGCGCCAGATGGTGGCGGACGGAATGTCCTCACGGCGCACGAGCAGCTGACAGTGAACGGCCGGTTGGACGCGCGTCATACCGGCACTTTTGGTAGCGACGGTACGAACGAGCTCGAACACCGGAGTAGCAAGGCCCCGGTGGTGGGTGCCCAGGTCACACCAATGGCGATCCTGCTGCCACGCGCCACGTGTACCGGCTCGAACGACCCGCCGTTCTGCTTGATCCCGTGCCCCACGTGCGGCAACGGCGTCGTCGAGTTTCCCGAGCTGTGCGACAACAGCGTGGGCCCGCCGGCTGGTTGCGACGGATGCTCATTGTTCTGCCGTCCGGAGAACTGCAATGACGGCAACGGCTGCACGACTGATACCTGCGACCCCACCCTCGGCTGTCGGCACGTCCTGGTCCTGCCCTGCAACACACCGACGCCAACCGTGACACCGACGATCACGCGGACGCCGACGATCACCATCACGCCCACACGCACTCCCACACACACGATAACGCCAACGCGGACGCCAACGTCGACGTCCACTCACACCGCGACCACGACACCGACGCTGACGAGAACGTCAACTGCAACGCCGACCCGGACCGCCACCTTCCCGCCTGGGAGCGCCTTCCCCATCTCGGGACAGATCACG
>Ga0187892_10011609_pt1 | contig 10723 bp, 11 predicted proteins | sample MA1701073metaG_FD_139345 | JGI IMG/M metagenome (GOLD analysis project Ga0187892, IMG submission 139345) | Bio-ooze microbial communities from a basaltic lava cave in the Kipuka Kanohina Cave System on the Island of Hawaii, USA - MA170107-3 metaG ...
TGACCCTCGTCAATCCGTTCGACGCGCTGGCCGGCACCCTCCGTGCCCCGACGGCGCTCTGCGCGCCCGGCGGGATCGATGGCGGCGCGGTCGACGATGCCGCCGTCCACGCAGAAGGGTTCCGCCTGAAGACGACGAAGCTCCTGCATCGGCAGGACATCGAGGTCGCGGACCGCTTCGGCGTGCAGCGCTTGCGCGTGCTGCGACCCGACCGTCTGCTCGTGCCGACGTCGGTGGCACTCGACGTCCCCGCCGGCGCCGCTCCACTCCCGGGCGCCGCCGATGCCTACGAATGCTATCGCGTGCGAAGCGCCATGGGCGCCCCGAGCTTCCCCGTCGGCGTGCAGGCCAGGGTGGCGGATACGTTCGGCGATCGTCTCTACGACGTCCGTCGACCCCGGCGTCTCTGCCTCCCCACCGACGTGAACGGCGCCGGGGTCGGGAATCCGCTCGCCCACCTGCTCTGCTACGAGGTCCGACGCGCCAGCGGCGAGGCCGCCATGGTACCGCTGCTCGGCCGCGTCCACACGACCAACTTTCTCGGCCCCGGGCGCCTCGACGTGCGCAGCGAGCACGAGCTCTGCGTACCCGCCTTGCGCGAACCCTGCGGCGAGCTGCCGCCGTGTGTCGATCGATCCGGGCAGAGCGCCGACTGCCGGTACGATCCCGGCGTCACCGACCCAGGTCGCGCGTTCTGCCGAGGGCCACGGGTCGTCGTCGACGCCGGCCACGCAAATTTCCACACCATCGAGGACGACGCGGTCGCAGGTCGATGGTGGGGATTTGCGCGCCTGCTGCTCAACGATGGCTACGACGTGCAGCAATCGAGCGAGGCGCTGACGACGATGCTGCGTCCGAGCGACATCGACGTGCTCGTCATCGCCAGTCCGACCACCGAAGCCGGCCTCGATGCCGAGGCACTACCCTCCGGAGAGGTGCGTGCGATCGTCGAATGGGTCGCCGAGGGGGGCTCGCTGTTCCTGGTGATCGACCACAGCCCATACGAGCAGGTCGGGAACCTGCTGCGGGCCATCGGCCTCGTGCCTCTCCCGACCGGCCAATCTCCGGGCCTCACGTTCACGCATGCCGACGGCACGCTCAACGGCGCCTCGGCGGTGGCGACCGGCCCCGGACCCGACACGGCGATCGACCGGGTGACGACCTTCACCGGCACGGCGTTCGCGATCGCGGCACGACCACCGGGCGACGCGTACTACGAGCCGGTCCTGGTGTTCCCGCCCGAGAGCTCCGGCTCCTCCGGAGGGACCGAGGTGGACCTGAGCGGCATGCTCGAAGCCGTCGCGATCGAATTCGGGGCGGGACGGATCTTCGTCTCCGGCGAAGCAGGCGGCCTCACCGCGCAGGACAGCTTCGGGATGCAGGAGACGCCCCAGAACGAGCGCTATCTGCGCAACATCCTCTGGTGGCTCACGCAATGACCCACGTCACGCTTCGCTGCCTGCGTTGACCCGGCCGTGGTTTCCACCCTAGCATGGCGTCATGAACGCAAATGCTGTTGCAGTCTTGGTCGTGTGTGCCGTCTGCGCGTCTGGAGCCGCCGCGCAAGGTCCGATGCGCGCCGGAAAATGGGAGGTGACGACGCAGATGCAGATGGCGGACGTGCCAATGCAGCTTCCCGGCACGACGAACGTGCGCTGCATCACGCAGGAGCAGCTCGAGAATCCCGACAGTACGCTGCCGGGTGGCTCACCGGACCCCCAGGCCGACTGCAAGGTGTCCGACTACACGGCCGTTGGCAGCAAGGTCACGTGGAAGGTCGCCTGCTCCGGTTCCCAACCGATGACCGGCCAGGGGGAGATCACCTTCGACGGGGATCGCTACGACGGCACGATGAAGATGACGATGGATCAGAGCGTGATGACGATGAAATACGTCGCCAAGCGGCTGGGCGACTGCACGCCGTAGTCGGCGACGACGAGGCCCTTTGGTGCGGCTTGCTCGACGCATCGACCCTTGACGGTTTCTCCACGGCGCCGCTATGGGCGTGCCATGCGTCGGGCGACTCTGGCCGTCGTGCTCGTGCTCGCCGTCGGGGAACGGTCGATGGCGGAAACCTCGCCCCGCATGTCGCGCGAGCGCATCGTACGCAGCGCGGCGCGCATCGTGCATGGCACGGTGGTCGATGTCAGCGAGGGACGCGATGCCTCGGGTGCACCGTCGACGTGGGTCACCCTCGACGTGGCGCGCACGCTCAAGGGGGAGACGCAGACGCGGGTCACGTTCAAGCAGATCGGCGTATCGACCCCGCTCGCGGACGGCGCGTTCGTCCAGATCGCCGGGCTCCCCTCGTACCGGGTCGGGGACGAGGTCGTACTCTTCCTGCGCGGCGAGAGCGTGCAAGGCTTTACGAGTCCGGTCGGTTTCGGACAAGGGGCGTACCGCGTCGCGCGCGACCACGGAGAAGCGCGAGCGGCCGACGATACCAACAACGGCGACCAGCGACTCGAAGCGCTCCTCGCCGAGGTGGAGCGCCTGGTCGCCGAGGGACCGTGATGCGACGGTTCCTGCGGCTGCTCGTCGCTGCCGGACTCGGGGCCATGGTTCCGTGTGCCGTGGCAGGAGGGCCGCTCTACGTCGCCACCGACGGCACGCCGTACGTCTGGAGGACCGACCCGATTCCCTTCAATCCCGACCGCGGGAACCTCGGCGTCCTCAGCAACGCAGAAGCGGTCGCGGCGATCGCGACCCGGTTGGGGACCTGGACGGCGGTGCCTACCGCGGCGCTGCACGTCGTGGACGCGGGCGCGCTTCCCGTCGACGTCGGGGCCAGCAACTGGAGCACGTACGTCTTCGTGTGCGATGACGGCTTGAGCCCGATCGTCTTCGACGACGGCAAGATCACCGAAGCCGTCTTCGGGGAGGGCGGCCGCAACGACGTCGCGGGCTTCGCGAGCGCGTGCACGAGGGGCGATCCCCCCATGATCTCCGAAGGTCTGGTGGTCCTGAACGGTCGAATGATCGACGGAAGAAGCAGCGGCAACAACTTCGAGCTGCCGCTGGATCAATTCTTCGGCGTCTTCGTTCACGAGTTCGGCCACTTTCTCGGACTCGCCCACTCGCCGGCCGGGTCGCATGAGCTGGCCGACGCAGATCCCGGCAACGACGAGGCCGTGGCGACCATGTTTCCCTTCATCGAACCAGGGATCGACGTCGGAACGCTCGCCCTCGACGATCGCGTGGCACTCTCGAGCCTCTATCCCGCTCCCACCTTCGCGACCGATTTCGGCACGATCACCGGGCAAGTCTTCCTGCAGGACGGCGTCACGCCGTTCCAAGGCGCGTGGGTGACTGCACGGAAGCTCGACGATCCAGCACTGACCTCGGTCGGCGCCGCCTCCGGCGCCCGCTACCTGAGTCAGTTCTCACCGCCCGCGCTCCAGGGCCGGTTCGAGATTCCGGGGCTGCCCCCTGGGAGCTACACCGTCGAGATCGAGGAGATTCCAGGGACCTACAGCTACGTCGGTCCGTTCAGCCCGCCGCCGCGGCTGCCGGGCCCGCCCGAGTTCTGGAACGGCGCCGATGAAGGATCGACCAGGCCTCCCGACGACCCGACGAGCTTCGTGCCCCTCGTCGTCAGCGCGGCCACGACCCTCGACGACATCGACGTCGTGATCAACGAGAAGTTGCCCCCGCCCAACGACGACTGCGCCAATGCGAGCGACACGCTCTTCGAGGTCCCGGACATCACCGCCGCCACCACCGAGCCATCGGATCCCCTCCAGTCCTGCAGCCCGGGCGGGCCGAGCCAGAACGTGCGCAGCGTGTGGTACCAATTCACCGCGCCTGCCGACGGGACCATCACCGTGTCGGTGTTTGCGTTCCAGTATGCGGCCGTCCTCACGGTGTACACCGGGTCGTGCGGCACGCTCGTCGAGCAGGCGTGTGGGGACGCCTCCGGGGGCTCCGCATCGATCTTCGGATTGCCGGTCAGCGCGGGGACGACCTATCGGTTCGAGGTCACGGCCCTCCCGGGGGAGACGGGCGAGAGGGTCGGCTACCTCCTGGGCTACTTCCCGGCGAACCCGCTCTGCTCGGCAGGCGCAACCATCGACCACGCCCGCCTGACGGCGACGGGCCTCGCCGCACCCGCAGGTGACGAGCGCCTCGTCATGTCGGGGCACATTCCGTCCCCGCCGGGCAGCCCGGTCGTGTTCGACCCCGTCAACACCGGCGCCCAGCTCCTCGTCGAGGAAGTCCCCTTCGAGAGTCCCGACTTCTTCACCGTGTTCGAGCTGAGCCACCGCACGACGCCGATCCCCGCCGGGGCGCCCGGTACTGGATGCGATCCAATGGACGGCTGGGTCCAGTCGGCCTCGTCGGCCGTCTATACGAATCGATCGAATGCCCTGCCGCCGGCGTGTCTGCCCGGCAGCGCCAACGGCCTCGTCCGGATGAAGCTCCGAGATCGTCGCCAGCTCGACGGCTCGATAGCCTACAAGGTCCGCACCCGCGATTCCGTCGTCGTCCCACCGGAGGAGGAGCCGCGCATCACGGTCGTGCTGGGCACCACCGCTTCGGCCGGCATCGCCGGCAGCTGCGGCGCACGACACGTGCGGAGGCCCGCCGCCTGCGTTTGGACTACCGACCGCGACCGGTTCCGGTGTCGCGATCCGGGTTGAAGCGGCTGGGTTCGTGCCTTGCTGAGCAGGGGCGAAGGCGTTCCCTCACGAGCCGCGCGGTAGGGGCAGCGTCGGGAACAGATCTCCCGACTCGAGCGAGCGGCTGCGCTGATCGACCGGCTCCAGCTCGGGAAGGTCGTCGTGCGCGGCGCCCAGCTCCTTCAAGCGCCGCGCGCTCACCATCACCCGCCGCTCGAACGAGCCCACCGCATCATTGTACGCGTCGACCGCGCGGTCGAGCGACTTGCCGACCTTGTCGAAGTGGCCGACCAGCGTGCCGAGCCGTTCGTGGAGCTGTGCCCCGAGGTCGCTGATGGCGCGGGCGTTCTCGGCGAGCCGCTCCTGGCGCCAGCCGTAGGCGACGGCGCGGAGCAGCGAGATCAACGTGGTCGGGCTGGCCGGAATGACGTGCGACTCCACGCCGAACTCGATCAGCACCGGGTCGACGTTGAGCGCCGCGCTGAAGACGCCTTCGCCGGGCAGGAACATCACGACGAAGTCGGGGGACTGCTCGAACTGCTCCCAATAGGCCTTGCCGCCGAGCGCCGTCATGTGCTGGCGCACGCGCCGCGCGTGCTCGCCGAAGAGCCGGTCTCGGTCGGTGTCGCTCTGCGCGCTGTGGGCTTCGAGGTAGGCCGTGAGCGGGGCCTTGGCGTCGACCACCACGCTCTTGCCGCCGGGGAGGCGCACCACGAGGTCGGGCCGCAGGCGCCCATCGTCACCGGTGACGGTCGGCTGCTCCTGGAAATCGCAGTGCGCGACCATGTCCGCCAGCTCGACCACCCGGCGAAGCTGCATCTCGCCCCACCGCCCGCGCACGCTCGTGGCCCGCAGCGCCCCGGACAGGTTTGCCGTTTCGGCTTGCAGGCGCTGCTCGCTCTCGGCGAGACCCCGCACCTGCTCCGAGAGCGAGGCGTACGCGCCGGCCCGGGCCTTCTCCAGCTCCTGGATCTTCGTGTCGACCGCGACCAGCGACTCGCGCAGGGGGGCCACCAGCTCGCCGATCGCCTGCTGGCGTCCGGCGAGGTCCTTGCCCGCGGCTTCCTGGAGCGCGCCGAGCTGCGAGCGCGCCAGCTCGAGGAACGACTGGTTGTTGTGCCGCAGCGCCTCGCCCGAGAGCGTCGCGAAGGCGTCGCGGAGCCGGGTCTCCGCGGCCACGAGGACCGACAGCTTCTCCTCCGCGGCCATGCGCTCGGAGGCGAGCGTCGCGTCGAGGGCGGCGATGCGGGCGTCGGCGCGCGCGCGCACGGCGAGCCAGGTGACCAGCGCGCTCACCAAGGCAGCGGCGAGCACCGCCCCCGCCGTCACCCACCCGTCCACCACGTAGACCCCCATCGGTGCACCCCTTAGCTTGCCTCGTCCGGGCGATCCAGGCCTAGTCGGTCTCCGAGGAGGGATCGCCATGGTCGAGAAGACGATCGAGCTCACCGGCACGTCGACCAACTCCATCGAGGACGCGGTCGGTCTGGCCGTGGCCCGCGCCACCGCCACCATCAAGGGCGTGCGTCCCGAGGTCGAGATCGACCGCATCACGGCGGTCCAGGAGGACGGGGAAATCACGTCGTGGCGCGTGAAGGTCCGCGTCAGCTTCGCGGTGCAAGAGCGGATCCACGAGTAGCATGGCCGAGCCGAAGGTCCGCGAGGTCGCGGACGGCGTGGCGGAGGTGTTCCTGCCACTGCCGATGCGGCCGACCATCATCAACGTCTACCTCGTGCGCGGGGAGTACGGGTGGACGCTCGTCGATACGGGCATGCACACGGGCGACAGCGCGGCGGTGTTTCGCAGCGCGCTCGACGAGGTCGGCATCGCGCCCGGCGACATCACCCGCATCGTCTCCACGCACCACCACGTCGACCACTACGGCGCGTCCGGCCCCTACCGCGAGCTCACCCACGCCGAAGTCTGTCTCCACCCCCTCGAAGCCGAGCGCGCCGAGGCCATGCGCACCGCCACGGCCGAGGAGCCCGACTGGCTGCGGCGCCACGGCGTGCCGATCGTGCCGCCCGAGCAGAAGATGCCCTCCGCCGCCCGCTGGTTCGGCACGGTGTACGCACCGGCGGTCCCGGACCGTTTGATCGCGGACGGCGACGAGATCGCGCTGGGCGGCGGGCGCATCCTCGAAGCCGTCTGGACGCCGGGGCATACCTCCGGCCACTGCTGTCTCCTGCTGCGTCCCGAGGGCATCCTGTTCGTCGGCGATCACCTGTTGCCGAAGATCACCCCGCACGTCGGGATCTTTCCGAACGGGCCCGAGAATCCCCTCGGCGACTTCCTGGCCTCCCATGAGAAGATCCAGCAGGTGGACGCGCGGCTCGTCTGTCCCGCGCACGGCGGCGTCTACGAGGATCACCGGCGGCGCGCCCGCCAGATCATCGACTTCCACCGGGTGCGGCTGCTCACCATGCTCGACCTGGTCCGGCGCACGGCGCTCACCGCGTACGACGTCGCGCTCGGAGCCTTTGCGATCTCGCCGGACAACCGCTTCCAGGTGATGGCCGCGACGTCCGAGACGCTCGCGCATCTGGAGCTGCTCCGCAGGCAGGGGAAGGTGCTGCGCAGCGACGGCGATGGTGTGGTGCGTTACCGGGCTCGTTGATCCGCGTCGCGTCCCCGGGGTAGCCTCCGCCCATGCTTCGAGCCACCGTCGTGCTGCTCGCCCTGGCGCTGTCAGTCCCCGCGTTCGCCGGCCGCGAGTTCGTCGCCGACGAGACCGACTTCACGTGTCTCCGCGACTGGACCAAGGTCCGCAACATGCGGGTCTTTCATCGCAAGGCGAAGAAGCTCAAGAAGGCCATTCGCATCCTCGAAGGTGCGAAGCCGGGCAAGCGGCTCCCGAAGGGCACGATCGTGCAGCTCGTACCATTCGAGGCGATGGTGAAGCGCGGCGGGAAGTTCAACAAGGAGGGCAGAGGGTGGGAGTTCTTCGCGCTCGGCGTGAGCGCCGAAGGCACGACCATCATCGAACGCGGCGGTGCCGAGGTGGTGAACCAGTTCAACGGCACGTCGTGTCAGGGCTGCCACAGCGCGGCTCCCGACTTCGACTTCGTGTGCGAGAAGGATCACGGCTGCGTGTCGCTGCCGGCCTTCGTGACCGACGAGCTGATCGCGACGCTGCAGGACACCGACGCCCGCTGCCCACCGCTTCCCTGAGGCCTGCGGAGCCTCGTCGACCGCCGTCGTGCGGTCGACTGCGCTGTCGCTGTGCGACACGCCATGAGTGCGCGCAAGTGATCGGCACATCGTGCGGAAAATCGTTGGACGCCGTCCCAGGATCGCGTGTAAAGCCCCGTGATTCGCTGCCGAATCCGATCATGGCGGCGCACACACGCAGACGAACAGAAAGGTAGGACACGCAACATGCAGAAGCACTCGATGCTCCTTGCCGCACTGGCCCTCGGGGTGGGCCTGGCCGCGGTGCCCGTTCGGGCTGAGGGTCCGTGCGTCGACACCGACAACGATTCGGTGTGCGACGAGGTCGACAATTGTCCGTTCGTGAACAACCTGGCGCAGCTCGACGCCGACGGCGACGGCCTCGGCAACGCATGCGACAACTGCGTCTTCAAGGTGAACCCCGATCAGAAGGACAGTGACGGGGACGGGTTCGGTGACGCCTGCGACGAGGTGGGCAAGCCGGGTGGCTGCACGCCGGGCTACTGGAAGCAGGACCACCACTTCGACTCGTGGTCGGGCTATGCTCCTGGCGATTCGTTCGAGGCGGTCTTCGGCCGCAACGTTCCCGGCAACCCGACGCTGCTCGATGCGCTTCGCTCGGGCGGTGGTGGACTCAACGCACTCATGCGCCACACGGTCGCCGCGCTGCTGAACGCGGCGAGCCCCGAGGTCGACCCCGTGGCTGCATTCAACTCCACCGCGGAAGTGATCGCCGCGTTCCAGGCAGCGGTCGACAGCGGTGGCTACGAAACGACGAAGAATCTGTTCGCGGCCTCCAACGAGGCCGGCTGCCCGCTCAATTGATCTGATCTCCGAGGCGAGGCCTCCCCGCCGGTTCGCCGGCGGGGAGGCCTCCATCCACATCCGAAGGGCCGACATGGAGAGGATGCGCAGCAGAGCCCGGTGTCCGGAGAGCGCGGTGTCGTAACGGCGCTCGCCAGCGTCCTCCTGTTGACCCTCATCGCCACGGTCGTGGTGGGTGTCGACGTCGGACGCATCGCCTTCACGGCCGGCGAGGTGCAGACCAGCGCGGTCGTCGCCGCCGCGGCAAGCGAAGTCGCTTCTCGCCCACCAGATGGGGGCAGGGGAGAACGCGGCTGCTGCCGCCCTGGCGGTCGTGGCGGGCAACCGCATCGACGGTGCACCGGCTTCGGGGGCGAACCTGGCCTCGTACGGCGAGGGACTCTGGAGCTTCGATACCAGGTCGTTCCTCCTCGGGGGAAGCCCGACCAACGCGGTTCGGGTGACGGCCACAGCAACCGTCGACAACCTCGTCGCCGCAGTCCTCGGTGATACCCAGAGCACCGTGACGAAGACCGCGGTCGCGGCCGTGGGCTGCCCCGCCTCCGCCCGCCCGGTCTTGCCCGTCGCCGTCGGCGAATGCGAGTTCGAGGGGTTTCAGGCCTCCGGCGACTGCTCAAACCTTCCCTCGCTCGTCCAGCGGAATCCCGGCGAGGACAACTCGTGCTGGACGAGTCTCAGCGACGACGCGGAGACCAACGCCAGCCTCGTGCGAGCGATGCTTCCGGTGGCATGCGGCTGCTCGGGCTGTGACGGCGAAGCCGCGGCGCCTTTGGGCGTCGGGGACCAGATCGGCAGACGAACGCCATCCTGCACGCGCTCGAGGGCTGCGCGGCGAACGGCGTCGACGAGTTCATCGTTCCCGTGGTCGCGTGCGACGAAACGGGCCGCACCGCGTGCCAAGCGGGGGAAGTGAAGGGGTTTGCCGCAGTGAAGATCGGCAACGTCGTCTCGGCGGGGAATCCGAAGACGCTCGACCTCGAGGTCTTCTGCGACGACACGGTCGGGTCCGGTAGTGGCGGGGTGTGTGCCGGCGTGCGAACCGTGGCGATGGTCGAGTGAGCCGCCCTGCCGCGAGACAGATCGTCCGCCCATAGCGTCGGAAGCTTGACATCGCGGCGGCGCAGCGTCTTCGCGCAAAGTCTCGCTAGTCCGCCCGCTTCGTCCGGAAGTCCCAGACGACGCCATCTGGCACGGTCCCTGCTTCCGTTGATCGGACGCCGCGTCGTTCCGAAGGAGGAGGACACCATGGTTCGTCGACTGCTGGTGCTGGGGCTCTGCTCGATGCTCGGTGGTGGGCATGCGTATGCCGCCGGCACGAAAGTCTCGATGCTGGACTCGGGCGGCGCCACGCAAGGCTCGGCGAAGGTGAACCTCGCCAAGGGCTCGGTCAACGTAAAGGTCGCGCTGTCTCCGCTGCCTGCGACCGTCGACACGGGCACCGCGCAATTCGACGCCACCATCTACAAGGCCTACCTCCTCTCGAGCACCGATGCGGCGATCGAGATCCCGCTCGGCAGCGTGTACCCGAACTCCAAGAGCAAGGCGGTGGTGAAGGGAGCGCTCAAGGGCGATCTCAGCGCGCTCGGGCTCGACCGGGTGGTGATCGTCGCCTTCTCCAAGGACGGCGTCGACTCATTCGACGTGCTCACCGGCACGATCGCGGTCCAGTAGCGGAGCGACCGACCGATGCACACACGAGCCATCCGGACCGCGGCCGCGCTCGCCGTACTCGCAGGCGTCCTCCTCGCGACGCGACTCGCCGGGGCAATCTGTGCGCCGTCGGTGGTTGGTATCTTTCCCGCGTCGGGCATCGTCGGGACTTCCGTGCCGGCGACCGTGCCGGGCAGCGGGCTGGCCGGTGCCACGGCGACCGTGTTCGGCGAGCCAGGCCTCGCCGTGACGGTGCAGAACGCCGCCGACACCCAGGTCTCGCTCCAGCTGCAGATCGCCGCCGCCGCCGCGCCGGGGGATCGCATCATCTCGCTCACCACGCCGGCTGGGACGGTCGCGGTGAGCTTCACGGTGAATCCGGTGGGCGGGCCGATCGTCGCCGACGTCACGCCCCCCGCGATCGCGACCCAGGGCTTTGGCCTCGACCTGACCATCA
>Ga0187892_10011610_pt1 | contig 10722 bp, 10 predicted proteins | sample MA1701073metaG_FD_139345 | JGI IMG/M metagenome (GOLD analysis project Ga0187892, IMG submission 139345) | Bio-ooze microbial communities from a basaltic lava cave in the Kipuka Kanohina Cave System on the Island of Hawaii, USA - MA170107-3 metaG ...
AACCGTGAGGTCCTGACCCGAGATACCAAAGCTTTCCTCCTGTGCGAGAAAGCGTGCCAGATGCCCGATCTCCTCGGGGGAGATGATCCTGCGCTGCGGATAGCTCCTTTCAATCTCTGCCATCTTCGCCTTCTCGTCGACTCCTTCGTTGCGGGCGATGGTCTCGATCCAAAGCTTGCCGAACCCCGTGCTGACCCAGGACGGGCAAATGGCGTTGACGGTGATGTTGTATTCGCCTACCTCTAACGCCAGAGCCCGCGTCAACCCCAGAACGCCAGCCTTTGCGGCACAATAGGCACCATTCCGCGGGCCCCCCACATTTCCCGCCGTTGATGAGATGTTGATGATGCGTCCCCAGCGCTTGCGGATCATTTGCGGAAGAACGGCTTTGGTACAGTAATAGGTTCCGGTCAGATTGACATCAATCACTTTCTGCCAGAGACCGTCGTCGTGGTCGGCGATGGTCTGTTCGCAGGTGATGCCCGCTGCGTTGACTAAGATGTCAACGGATCCTAGCTCTCTGAGTGTGGACTCGATAAAGTTCCGCGCCTCCTCTGCCACCGTCACATCGAGAGGAAGTGCCAGCGCGCGTACGCCGCAGGCGCCAATCTCTTTCCGGGTGTCCTCGAGATCACTTGAAGAAAGCAGGTTAACGATCTCACCGGGACGGCTTGACCCACGGTCTTTGGTGAGAGAGCCAATTGCCACATCGACTCCATCACGGGCAAGCGCCAACGCGATTGCCCGTCCCATACCGCTGGCTCCCCCGGTGATTGCAGCTACCTTGCCTTTTAGTCGCATATGAAGTCCTCATTTGAAATAGGATATGAAGCTTAATTTTCACGCTCACTCGATTCGATTCCGGCTCCCTGGTGTCTTACTGGGGACCCCACTCGAGTCTGCTGTCTGTTAGATTCACAAAGACCGATTTGGCCTTGGTGTAAGTCCGATAGGCTTCCATTCCGAAATCTTCTCCTAGGCCGCTCCACTTCTGTCCTCCCGTGGGCACTGATGGATCCCAGTACTCCACCGTGTTGCACCAGATGATGCCCGCCTGAACAGCCGCCGCCATCCGGTGAGCGCGTCCCAAGTTGGAGGTCCAGATGGACGCAGCCAGCCCGTAGTTGATGCCGTTGGCCAGCCGAACGGCTTCAGTTTCATCCTTGAAGGTCAAAACGCTAAGGACGGGGCCAAAGATCTCTTCCTGAGCAATGCGCATCTCCGGCTTGACTCCCACGTAGATCGCTGGCCAGATAAAGAAGCCTTTGGCAAAGGAAGGGTCGTGGCGAAGTCCGCCGCTCAGGTAGGTTCGGGCTCCCTCCTCCTCGCCCAGCGCCAGGTAGCGCTCCACCCTTTCATACTGGGCCCGGCTTACGACGGGACCGAGATCAGTTTGCTCACTGGCAGGATCTCCAACTCTCAAACGAGATGCGCGTGCCGCCAGCTTTTCCAGGAACTCTCCGGCGACGGACTCTTCAATAATGAGTCGGGAGCCAGTGGTGCAGATCTGGCCAGCATTGAAGAAGCCGCTGAAAAGAACCCCGGCCAGAGCTTGTTGCATGTCTGCATCCGCGAACACAATGCTCGGACTCTTCCCGCCAAGCTCGAGCATTACGGGCAGCACTCTCTCCGCCGCGGTTCGTAGAATTACCTTTCCCGTGGAAGTACTGCCGGTAAAGGAAATCTTGTCGATTCCAGGGTGCCGAACCAGGGCCGCACCGGTTTCTGGTCCTCCGTTCACAACGTTCACCACGCCGGCAGGAATCCCCGCCTCGAGACAGATTCTGGCCAGCTCGACCGTGCTCAGTGGCGTTTGCTCGGCCATCTTCAGCACGACGGTATTCCCGGCAGCCAGAGCCGGAGCCAGCTTGATGCAGGAATTGAGAAAGGGATAGTTCCAGGGGACGATTCCGGCAACCACTCCGTAGGGTTCTCGTACCGCGTAGTTGAAGAGGCCGGTTTCCGAAGGAAAAACCGCACTTCGAAACTTGTCTGGCACGCCGCCATAGTATTCGAAGATTCTCGCGCAGACCGGGATGTCGCCGTACTTATTGTCTTTCAGAGGCTTGCCGCAATCGAGAGCGTCCATCATGGCCAGTTCGTCGGTCTTCCGGCGGATGATCTCTGCAACTTTCCCGATCAACCGCCCTCGCTCCCAGGGAGGCATACGCCTCCAGGGCCCCTCGTCGAATGCCTGTCTGGCCGACCTGACGGCCCGATCAACGTCTTGGTCGTCGCCATCCGCGACCTCAGCGAGCACCTCCTCCGTGGCAGGATTGATCGAAGTGAATATCCTTCCTGATAATGAGTCCACCTCACAGCCATCAATAATGTGACCTATGCGCATTCTTTTTCCCCCTGAACGAATAATGTCGTGATGTCACGGCCCCGTCAAAGTGCCTGGCCCTCCCTCACGGTCGGGCTACTGAGCGGGCCGAGGCTCGAGTCAGAAGCCCGCGCGTCAGCAAGGGCTGTGCCTTAACGCAATGACCTAGAGGACTTTGACGGGGCCGTGGTCGTGACGCCCTGTCGTTGAGGTCATCGGATTGTGAAGACTACCTGGTGGTACCAATTGTTTCCGTATCGGTTGACCAGGGTTGTGTCGGGAGCCTGGGGCTGCTGTTCTCCCTGGTCATCAAAAGCCCGGCAGACGACTGTTTGAGGTCCCGCGGACGGAGACAGCCAGGGAAACTCCCACCGCATCCAGGCATGCGGCGTTGGTCTGTCTAGCAATGACGCCGCTTGCCATGTGATCCCATTGTCCAAGCTCAACTCCACTCGGGAGATTAGACCGTCCCCCGTCCAGGCTGCGCCCGCAATCAGACAGGTTTCTTTGGCAAGGTGTTCACCCGATGCGGGACGCGCAATCTGAGATTTCACCTTCATCTTCAACGCCGGATAAGTTTCGAATTCGCCTCCAGGCAATCTGCGAGCCGTAAAATAGCGCTTAACCATGTAAAAGCCTTTGAACGGACGATCGATCAGGCGAATGCGCGAAAGCCATTTAACGTGGGACATGGCGTAATAGCCGGGAACAATGAGCCTCGCGGGAAAACCATGCTCCCACCGAAGCCGTTCGCCATTCATTTCCCAAGCGATCATCGTCTCTGCCGCCAGCGCCTTCTCGACAGGGATGCTGCGGGCATAGCTCAGGGGGACGCTCTCGGCTTCATCGAGGCCGAAATCCCCACCTTCGAAAACCACTTCTTTCGCTGTCGTCAAGACTCCAGCCTTGTCCAGGAGTTGGCTCAAGGAGATTCCACGCCATTCTGCAGTACTGACCAGCCCGCCTCCAGGGGGGTTTCCGGAACACTCGAAGGTCACGATCCTGCTTGTCGATCGAAGGGCAGTCAGTTGCGTGTAATTGATCTCGAGAGGCCGAGCCACCAGACCTTCCACCTTCAATTTCCACTTGGCCGGGTCGAGCTGAGGGTAGTCGAGATGGCTGCGCAGAAAGAACTGCTCTGTCGGTGTGATGAGCGTCGCCAGCCGGGAAAAGCGGAATTCGCGCCAGCGAGGCGGAGGTTGCTGGGAACTTCCGAGACCTCTGTTTCTCAGAATCAATGTGAGGGCCGGAGCGGAGGCAAACATCCATTTCAAGTAACGCCGTCGATCCATATCAGAGTCCTTGAAGAAATCAAGAGGCATATCGGAAGATGCTGCTAACAGCCTGCGCCCGCCAGGTAGCGGTATTCGTGGTAGTTACGGTGACTTATTTTGGTGCGCATCAAAAGCAGCCGGTTCCCATGTGTCATGCCAGCGCAGCCGGGCACACGCTACGTCGTGCCTCAGAGACTCTGGATTCCCGCTTTCGCGGGAATCTGGAGATTGGACAATTGTGAAGCGGCAGGAGGCCGCTTCTTCCTTCTAGAGCCCCAGCGGGGCGTCAGACGGTAGCCCAGGGAGGTACCAGCGGCAGGAGCCGCTGGTACCTCCCTGGGTCAGCGTTCCCACAATTTTGTTCCCTCTCCCCCAACACGTTTTTTGTGTTGGGGGAGAGGGTAGGGTGAGGGGGACGACCCGGCTCATTTGCGAAAATCATGCTTCGTGCCGAGAAATGTTTGGAGAACAACGAAACGCGAGACTCTCCACTCGGTAACAAATGGCCCCCCTCTCCGACCTCTCCCCCGAATCGCCTAAAGGCAGGCGATTCGGGGGGAGAGGGGAAGAATTGGTCGGAACGCTGACCCAGGGCGGCGCGAGGGGCTCCTGCCCTCGCTTGCCTGGGCTGACGGATTACGACCCTTCGGGCCTGCTGCTAAGCAATCGAAGACTTGTGCAATCAAACACTAGCTCTTTCACTACCCAACTTGGAACACGCAGAGCTCCATATTGGTTTGCATCACTCTGGCGAACCCGTCTTCAGATTTCGCCTGAAGGACACTTTTCGGGTGACCGGGCAGCGCTGCTCAGGTAGCAGGTCGGTGTGATTCCAAAGAGCTGAGCATTCAGGAGCAATATTGAACAGCCTTCGGGAGGCACTGAGCCAATGATGATGTTTACGGTTAGAGACTGCGGGAAGCGGGCCTGTGCTCTTTCTTCTTCCGTGAATACTCGCTCACATTGAAAGGATGGTAAGACACCATGATGCGAATACTTCCCTTCTCAGCAATACTTTTCGTCTCGCTGGCTTTGGTCAACTGTGATACCCAGACAGGCCGGGTCGAGAAGGCGCCAGCAACTACCGACGCCGACAACACGGCTCGCAATGAGCGCGACCGCAATGCCGCAACGCAGATCCCGACCGATCAAGCCGAAAACGAAGCCGATCGAGAGATTTCGGCCAACGTCCGAAAGGCTGTGGTGGCTGACGATTCACTCTCCATCAACGCTCAGAATGTCAAGATTGTTACTTCCAACGGCACCGTCACGCTGCGAGGGCCGGTGAAGACTGCCCGGGAAAAAGAAGCCATCGAAGCCAAGGCCAAACAGGTGGCGGGGGTCAACAGTGTTATTAACCAGCTTGAAGTTGAAGCAAAACCGTAAGGGGCTAACGGAGCTGAGAAGTCAGAGCTCAGTCAAAAGAGCTCACCAGGCAGCTGGGCACTATCAATCTGACACGATTTGTAGCGATTCGGCGCGGAATATGACGGCCGCGGACCTGCCACAACATACAGCAGGTCCGCGCTACACTTTCTGGCCGCCCTAGTTTTGTCCTCGATGCCTCGGTTCCCGAGTCGGCTTCCTTGCGAACGTTCTCAGCGAACTCTGAGAAACGCCACCAGATCCGTCTTCTCTGCAGAGGTCAAACGGGTCTCCAGAAGTAGATTGAAGAACTCGACGGTATCGTCGATCGACCAACCCCACCCCCATTGGGCTCGCTTAGCATTCAGGTTCATATCGACCTCTGTTTAATCTCGTCACTTGGGCCACCGGTTTCCATCATTTGCTTGAAGCGCCACAAATCGTCTCGAAGCGGCTGGGCCGGATCTTCTCCAAGAAGTTTTGCGATTTCCAAGCCGAACCTACCGAACGGCGGCTCATAGCTCATCACGACCTTCACTTCGGTCCTCCCGTTTGGAAGACTGCGAAACCGCACCGAGCCGGCATTATTGATGTCCGCACTCTCCAGCGAGCGCCAGGCGATCAGCTCATTCTCGATTTCGTTGTGGATCTCTGCATCCCATTCCACAGTCTTGCCGGCGGGTGCTTTCACAACCCAGTGAGACCGGCCATCGTTCAAAACCCGCACTGATTCGAGATGTTTCATGAAAGTGGGCAGGTTCTCGATGTTGCGCCAGAAGCGGTAAAGCTCTTCGGGCGAACGGTCAATCGTGACCGCATGTTCAACTTTGATTCCTTCGCCATGTCGAACACTCGTGACGCCGTTCTCGTCTTTTGTCGCTGTGTCCACTCCCAGCACTTTATAAAGCTGGCAGCGGCCGGTGATTGCGCGATGCAACAAGCCGCCGCCGGCCGTCATTAGCAAAGCTCGATTCCAGGAATGGTGCCTCGCGCCATAAGCCAGCAACGCGCCACCCCCTAACGCCGAAGCCCATCGCTCTGGCGTGGAGACATTGACATTTTGTGGTCGCGCCTGACTGCGGCCAGGGACTTCTCGAACAAACGATTCTGCAGTAGCCATCTTCTTACTCCCTTCAAGTTTTAGAAGAATATTGGGCTATAACGCCTTCGGAGCGACGATAAGTCCAGGCTTCGCGGGTTTCAGTCCAATATTGATCCAAAGGTTGGAAGTATCGCTTCACACCTCCAAGTCGATAAGGAGCACCTGCAAATAACCCATGCTATCGGTCCGAGATCAATTCTGAACAGACCGTTGTCTTTTTCAAGGCTAATCTGAATCGTTTGATCTTGGCATGCCTGCTTCAGCTTGGGCGAGGCATGGAAACGGAGGAATATGCCATCCATCACAGGCATTTTTTCAAGATTCGAAGACGCCAAGCTGGCAGCTATGAATATCACCAGAACTGTCGGCATTGACCTGGATCAGATGAACCTTCTGACACCTGCTGCTGAGCCGGAGCTTTCTTCGGTTCCCACGACAGATGCTGAGCAACCTGGCGTTGGCAAGGCTTTCGGAGGTTTGCTGGGGGGTGCATTGGCAGCGGCGGGCGGAATGCATTTGGGAGCCGCGGCTGCCAGCCTGGTGGTTCCTGGCGTGGGACCGGTTCTGGCACTCGGAACTGCGGCGGCCGTCCTGGCTGGCGTTGGTGGGGCAGCAGGCGGAGCAGCTCTCGGCGACTACCTCGATGAGTCTGCTACCCAGGGTCTTCCGACTGACGAACTCTATCTCTATAAGGATGCCCTCAGGAAAGGTCGCAGCGTCCTGGTTGTTCCGATTGATAACGAGCAGCAAGGGGACGAGGTCGCAGCGATCCTGTCCGCGTCGGGCGCTGAGAGCCTGAATGCTGCGCGAGAAAGTTGGTGGATTGGTTTGCGGGATGCCGAGGAAGCTGAAGACACAGGAGGAGAAGATTTTGCACGATTGGAAAGCAGCTACCGGCTGGGATTCGAAGCCGCTCAACAACTGCAGGTTTTTGGAAAGCGTTTCGAGGATGCGCTTCCTTATCTCACCAAGCGCTATTCGAGCGAGCTTTGTAAGGAACCGGCCTTTCGCTTGGGATACGAGCGTGGCACACGGCATGCCGAAAAGTTGCAAGAACGGTACCCGCCTATCGAGGCCCTCTGAGGAGCACTGAATGGCGAGGCAACGCATTGCTCAAAAACGCTCCGGTTCTGGAAGCGACAAGGTGACTGACAAGAGAGCCGAACTTCTCAGATCGGAGATCGATCTTGGCTTCACCTTCGTCGCGGTCGCTCTCACGTCATACGCTGCCGGCAAGTTGGACCAGGCTAGGCAAGCAGCTAACGACGCGCAGAAAAAATTCAAAGCAGCTCAGAAGCAGCTGGCAAATATCAAGCTGAGTCGAAACGAACAGCGATTGGCCACTGATAGGCTCAAGAATCTGGAGCTAGTGCTCGCAACATTTGAGGCCAGAGCTCCTGGCGTCTTTGCGAGCCGCCCATCCGCCGAAACGGCCAGCGGCGAATGATTTGTTTTCGAGAAATCCTTCCGGCGCATGAGGTCGCAACAGCGGCATAGAAGGTGGACGGAGCACGCTCAGCGCCGGAAGGAATCGATTTCCAATTTTTTCAGGGCTTGCCCTTTGAAAGGGGACAAAAACGCGCGCGGAGCTCGCGTTCCACCTCCAGGAAATCTCCCTCGGTGTTCTCTTGATCGGAACAGCGTAGCAATCGGGGCATACTGGAATTTCAGCCTGAAAGCCCCACCTCAGTCCGTTCCTTCAGGACGATTGAATGTCATTCATTTTGTCCTGAGGAACGACAACTCTCAGAAGAAGAGTGGTGATGGTGAGCAATTCGAGACAGTCTTCGTTCTGGAACACTCCCATCATCCTGTCGCCGGTACTAAGATGAACAGCCACCCAAGCTTGTCATGACGGCGCCCGTATTCAATCAAACCTACTTAATAATGGAGGGCAATCGCATGCAACTCGCAAGTCTGGAAGATCTATTCACGAATGAGCTCAAAGACCTCTACGATGCCGAAAAGCAGATTCTGAAAGAGCTGCCGAAGATGGTTGATGCAGCGTCTTCTCCGAAGCTGCAAAAAGGTTTTCAGCAGCATTTAGAGCAAACCAGGAAGCACGTGGAGCGGCTGGACCAGATTTTTCAAAGCCGGCAGGTTTCTGCAGGCCGCAAGAAGTGCAAAGGGATCGAAGGGATCCTGGAGGAAGGCGGTGAACTGTTGAAACAGGAGGTCGATCCCGACGTGCTGGATGCGGGATTGATCGCGGCAGCGCAGAAAGTCGAACACTACGAGATCGCCAGCTATGGATCAGTGCGAACCTATGCTGAACTCTTGGGGGACGGCCAAGCGGCTGCGTTACTCGAGCAGACCCTACAGGAAGAGAAGGCCACGGATGCCAAGCTTTCGGAGCTTGCCAAGAATGAAGTCAATCTGGAAGCGGCAGATGCCGACGACGATGTCCGGACGTCGGCCACGCGCCGTCCGGCGCGAACGGCCAAGAAATGACGACGGAGGGCCCGGTATTTCATAGCGGGTTCGGAGTACAGGGCCCATCCTGCATTCGGTTTTGGCTCTGGCCGAGCCGTCCTGCCCTTCGGTTCGCATCCAGCCAGTGCTAAAGCAGCTCAACCCCCCATGTGGACTTGGCATTTTCTTATGAGCTGCCACACCGCTAGGGTGCGCGGTGTGATCTGCGAAAGAAAATGGCGGTCGAATCCCCTCCTGGGAGGGGCAAGGGCCGTCAGGCCCTGGGGTGGGTTATGGAGTAGGGAACGGACCCACCCCGGCGCTGTGCGCCCACCCCTCCCAAGAAGGGGATTTTCTTAGAAGGTGACTCGAACCCGTAGAGCCCGCAGTCTTCTCACACCCACATTCTTCCCGCTGGAGCAATATTGAACAGCTTTCCCCCTCTCGAAAGTCACCATAATGGATGGTGACTACTTTTCAGTGGGGGAGTGCCATGTCGATGCATCTTTCGTCTCTCAAACAACTCTACATCGAAGAACTAAGTGATCTTTACGATGCCGAGAGTCAAATTCTCAAGGCGTTGCCCAGATTCATTAAAAGGGTTTCCAGCATAGGTCTGCGCAAGGGATTCACCCAACACCTGGAAGAAACGAAGACGCATTTAGAGCGTTTGGACCAACTTTTTGACGACATGGGGGGACGGCCAAAGACCCGGAAGTGCAAGGGAATGCGGGCGATTCTGGAAGAAGGTGAAGACATCCTCAACAGTGACGCGCGTGGAGACCTTCTGGACGCCGCCATCATTGCAGCGGCTCAACGTATGGAGCACTACGAAATCGCCGGGTATGGTTGCGTGCGAAGTTATGCTGGCTTGCTGGGCGACAGCGATGGCGCCGAGCTTCTGCAGGTGACGTTGGACGAGGAAAAGATGACGGATAACACCTTGACCGAGCTGGCGAAACAAATCAATCTGCAAGCCTTCGAAGCGAGTGAAACGGAAGCAACGGGTCTGGCCCCGGCGAGGAGAAGGAGAGCGGGCAGAGCCTGATCTCAGCTTGCGGAGTCCCTGGCGGTCGCGAGGCAGTTAGTTCAGGAGCCGTACGCATACAGGAAAGCCTGATACGGATCAGGAAAACCCCGACCCCACGGGCTTCTCAAGCCTTGAGGTTCCCGAACCTGTGGAAAAAGTTGTGATAAATTCTGCTGGTCGCTGTCGGCGTAAGAGCGATGGCTCCCGCCGAGCCTTTCTGGATCAGGCTCTTGCGGCACGGGCTTGGCAGCAGTCGCGGCGAGTTTTTTCACAGCCCACCTTTTCACCTACTCAACTTCTCCCGCATCGGCAGGAGAGGAAACAGGCCACCTAAAGAACCTCTCGAGATTATGGCCCTTCGAAAACGACTCAAGTGGCTGGTGGTGGTGGCGCTGATTCTGGTCGCCGCGGCTTGCCTTTATCTGTTCCAATTTCACAAACCCCTCCGCCAGCTCACCTACAGCCAGTTTCTGGCAGAAGCCCGCAGCGGGCGTCTGGCGGAAGTGCACATCGGCGAAACCGAGCTGGTGGGGCTGGTGCGCCCTGAGAAAAACAGTCCTGCAGTGCCTGAAGTAGTCGCCCGGCGTTTGCCAAGCGTCGAGCTGTCGGAGTTTTTGAAAGAGCTGGATGCGTTGCGGATTCCTGTGGCCGCAGCTAAAGACCGCTCTGCTGCATGGGCGGCTGCCCTCGGTTGGTTCTTCCCTGCGCTCCTGCTGTTCACGATCGGGGCGCTGGTGTTTTGGCGCACCCGCCATAGTGCGGGGGGATTACTTTGGACTGGGAACGATCATGGCAAGATTTACGACCAGTCGAGTGCTTCCAAAGTGACGTTCGAAGACGTGGCGGGCGTCGATGAGTCCAAAGCCGAGCTGGTCGAAATTGTCGACTTCCTTAAGAATCCTCAAAAGTACCAGCAACTGGGTGGAAGAATTCCCAAGGGCGTTCTCCTGGTGGGCCCTCCCGGGACGGGCAAAACGCTACTTGCCAAAGCGGTAGCCGGAGAAGCGGCTGTGTCTTTCTTCTCCATCTCGGCCTCCGAGTTCATCGAAATGTTTGTCGGCGTGGGCGCTGCTCGCGTGCGTCACTTGTTTGAACGCGCCAAGCGCAAGGCTCCTTGCATCGTTTTCATCGACGAACTCGATGCCATCGGCAAATCCCGCTCAGACCGGCGGCACAGCGGCAGTCACGACGAACGGGAACAGACACTCAACCA
>Ga0187892_10011611_pt1 | contig 10722 bp, 8 predicted proteins | sample MA1701073metaG_FD_139345 | JGI IMG/M metagenome (GOLD analysis project Ga0187892, IMG submission 139345) | Bio-ooze microbial communities from a basaltic lava cave in the Kipuka Kanohina Cave System on the Island of Hawaii, USA - MA170107-3 metaG ...
AATCCTGATGCGCAACACGCTGATCCTGACAGAGCAAATCAAGGAGAACCGTGCTGCTGGCCTCGATGACTATCACGCCGTCATCGAAGCGACGGTGCAACGCACGAGGCCCGTGGTCCTGACCGCACTTGCCGCCGTACTGGCCTTCGTTCCGCTCACATACTCCGTCTTCTGGGGATCGATGGCCTATACGCTGATCGGCGGCACGGCGGTCGGCACGGTGCTGATCCTGCTCTTCCTTCCTGCGCTCCATGCCGCGTGGTTCCGGATCAAGCCGGCTGCTGATGAGGTCCATGAGCCATCTGACTCGATGCAGGAACTGGAAGTGTCCGCCACCGATTTGTCACCGGCGATTGCATGATCTGCTTAACGGTTGTTGCGACAAACGCAGTCTCGGCGTGACGGAGCGATGCAGGAGAATCACGCCACAAGTCCGCTTAGGGTCATTAACGGATATCGGCCAGCCGACCAGGGACGTCCGCTTAGCGCCAGGAAGCGGACATGCTTTCCGCGTCGCGCTTGATGCGTGGAGCTATTCGAAGCAGGATCCGCTCCGCGTCAGGGTGGGCTCCCTGCAAGAACGCTGGCACTCCCTACTTCGTCCCTGTTATTGCCCTGATTTAGACAGCGAAGGATGCTGCGGGCGGTCCTTAATTTAGCGAAATCACGCGCTATTTGATCGATTCTCGTGCCAACAGGGTCTGCCACATGGTGATCCTTCCCTGTATTTCTCCCTGTTACCAGGGAAGCGGGTCAACAGAGACGGGTTCGCCGGTGACTGCCTCCACCGAGCCTTCGCACTGTTGCGAGCCAACAGACTACCGTGGGTAGACGGCGCGTGCCACCAGTGGAGTGGCTAGATTGAGGACATAGGGAAGCATCGCGTAGGCCGGTGCGAACAGACTGGTGGTCATGGAAAGGATCGCGGATGCGATCAGGATAGCGAGTTCGACACGTCCGCTCGGCACTTGCGCGCGACCGGTATCTCGTTCACCGATCATGGAGATGGCGACGGCTGACAAGGATAATAGAATCATGTTGGCGCCGTAGATCCAGGTGGCCGCGGGGAAGTCATATCGGCTAACCGCGAGCATCGAGAACGGCAGAAAGGTGACCGATAGGAGATGAAAGAGAACGGCCCACGCATATTCTGCGCTGGCCATTTCCGGCTCCTCGTTCGCCCGTGCGCGTCCGAACCAGAAGCTCACGAGGACGAAAAAGGTGATGAGATAGGCAATCAACGTGTCGGCGAGGCCCGCGAGCCCAGCGAGGAACTCCTGGTTGCTCTTGGGGTCAAATTCTTCTGGCAGTTCGATATTGACGACCAGCAACGTCATCGCGAAAGCGAAAACGCCATCAGTCAATCCCTCGAGCCGGCCTCTGGGAATGAAGCCGGCTGCCTTTATCGACCTTGACAAACGCGCCCCGCGTTTAGGTTCGTCGTTTGGCTCTGCGGGCGGAAGTTGCCCGCCTAGGGAATCCTGGTCTCGAGCCACCTTCCAGGTCAACTGCGTCAGAAATATTGGGCGGGTTCCTTCACGATGTCTGCTCTCGGTCAAAGGAGCACCACGCCAAATTCCCAGCAAATTTAGAACTTCACCCGCGGACTAATCGCGCATAGACAACGGACTCGTCCGCGCCTAGGCTGGTGCTTGGGATCCATAGATAGCCAGAGTGGGTGCGTCGGGCTTAGTTGTGGTGCTGAAGATGACGGCCTCCGGTTTCCGATTCGAAATCGATCCCAAGTGCATTCAGCGGATCGTTCCCCCGAACCCGTCGGAAAGATTTGAAGGGATAGATTTTTCGTGCTCCGGCAATATCATGGCCATCGCGACCTCGAAAACCAACAAAGTCCTGTTGTTTCAGCGAAAGCCCGACGGCCGCTTTGAAGACGCGCCATTTCAGACCATCGGCCAAGCACCCAACGAACTCGACTATCCCCATGACGTCTCGTTCTCGACGAGCAGCGACACTGGACTGCTCGCGGTGGCGCAGCGCACCGGCGCTATTTCCATCTATAAAAATAATGGATCCGATAAGAATTATGGCTCCGAGCCAGCTTTCAAGATCCGCGGCCCACAATCGAAACTGGCTTACTCAGATGGCGTTGCCTTTGTCCCGCCGAACAACGATTATCTGGCAGCTTGCAATCTCGAACTGGGGACCATTTCGTTTTTTCGAAGGATTTCGCTGTTGCCCATCGCCTTCGAAGAGGTCCCGGGGTTCGAGCTTAAGCATCCAAGCGTCTTGCATCCCGATGGTTTGGGGTTCTCATGTTGTGGTAGGTGGCTGGCGACCGCAAACCATGGAAACGGGTCGGTCAGCATTTTTGAACGCCAAGACATCATTCTCTCAGGTGGTAAGCTCGTCTATGGGCCGGAACCAGTCACAGTCATTCGAGACCTCCAACTTCGCTACCCGCATTCCGTTGCATTCACGCCGAAGACCAACCACCTCATCGTCACCAATGCGGGGGCGAATTGTTTCAACGTCTACGAGCCAAGACCACATTATTCCGGCATGCGATGGTCGCAATCGCCGGTGGCGCAAGTGGTCGCTCATGACGACGAGGCATTCGAAGAGGTCAACAAAGCCAACAAGATGGAGGGCGGCCCCAAGGGCGTGGCGATTCATGGGGACATTTTGGCCGTCTGCAGCCCGCAGATCGGAGTCAAACTCTATTCTTTTTCCGCGAGAACCGGGGCTGGTTTGGCCGACGGAATTCCAGAAGGGCGTCGCACTGATACAGCGCGGCTTTGAAAACTTCGCCCCGCTGCTCCAATCGTTGCTCAGTCAGCGAAATTCCCTGTTTCAATTCTTAGGGAATTCGGAGGGAAGGCCTTGAATTTGCTCCCGGACGGGAGAGCTCCACCGCCATCATCGGCCTCAAGCGTCAAAATTTCCCTGTATTTTCCCGCGAGACAGGGAAATACGAGGCTGAGACGGGTTCGCCGATGACTGCTTCCACCGCCAGCTCGTCCCCTGCTTTTACGCGAAAGCTCGCCCGCCCTAAGCGAGGGCACCCGAGCGGACGTCGCCAAACGTCTGCTTGCAGAGGGTCACAAGCCTCGCTGGCATTACGCAAAAACGCCCCGTTCTGCCCTTGAATGGCCGAAAACGACCCGCCCGGGTCATCGCCTATGCCGACCTTTAGAGCGGATCGGCTTCCGAGTAAGGCTCATCTTCCCCAGGCGAAATCGGGCCGAAAATCTGCTAGAAGGGGACGCACCAAGCTGGGGGAGAGATTTGCCAAGAACTGACGTCACGGGGGACCAATCCTCTACCTGTGGATCGGGGACATTGGATTTCGCGCTGATCGGAGCCGCTGGCTACATCGCGCCCCGCCACATGAAAGCAATCAAGGCTATCGGCGGCGATCTGAAGGCGGTCTTCGATCCTAGCGACTCCACTGGCGGCGTTTACAGCCATTTTCCGAAGACGAACGTCTTCGTGGAATTCGAGCGATTCAGCCATCACGTCGATGAGCTCAAGCACAGAGGCAAAAGGATCGATTACGTGTCGATCTGCTCTCCCACTCACCTGCACGATGCCCATTGCGGCTACGCCTTGCGGTCGGATGCAGATGCCATCTGCGAGAAGCCGATTGCCCTAAATCCGTCGAGCCTCGATGCGCTCGAGGAGATTGAGATCGACACCGGCCGTCGCATTTTTGCGATTCAGCAATTGCGATTGCATCCGGCAATCGAAGCTCTGAAGTCGAAAATCGCGGCCTCGCCAAACAGCGCATTCAATGTCGACGTCACCTACGTCACCGCACGTGAGCCATGGTATCACGCCACATGGAAGGCAGATCATGCCAAGTCCGGCGGGATCGTAACGAATATCGGCGTGCATTTCATCGATGCCCTCGTTCATATCTTTGGTCCCGCGTCCTTGAGCATCGCCCATCTGCGAGACCCGCACCGGGCTGCGGGATTTCTCGTGTGCGGACCCGCGAACATTCGCTGGTTCTTGTCCGTGGGCCAGGACGACCTGCCTCCATCGTCGAAGGGCACGACGTATCGTTCGATAACCCTCGACGATGAAGAGATCGACCTGTCCAACGGCCTGACGGATCTTCACACCCGAAGCTATCAGGAGATCGTCGCAGGGCGCGGCTTAGGCCTTCGCTGCGTCAGACACGCGATAGAGATCATGTCTGCTTTCCGCACGGCGCCAATCGAATTGCGCCGCGGCGAGCGTCATCCGTTCGTGCAAAGGCATTCGCCGGCGAACCAGCGGCAACCAATGCAAGGGTTGAGCCTGGTTGCGCCCATCCTTGCCGAGATGGATTCCCCGCCCACATAGGCCATCGATTCCGCAATGACCGACCTGTGGCGCAACGACCCTCGTTTCCCGGACGTGCGCATTCACGAAAGCTCATATGTCGACGCGTCCGTGAGCATCGGCAAGGGCACGGTGATCTGGCATTTCTGCCATCTGCTCACCGAGGTTTCGATCGGCCAACGCTGTTCGATCGGGCAGAACGTCATGATCGGTCCGCGCGTGAGGATCGGCGATGGCTGCAAGATTCAGAACAATGTTAGCTTGTATGAGGGCGTCATCCTCGAGGAAGACGTGTTTTGCGGACCAAGCTGTGTTTTCACCAACGCCACCAATCCGCGCGCATTCATCTCGCGCAAGGCAGTACCCGAGCCGACTCGCGTCAAGCGAGGCGCGACGATCGGGGCGAACGCCACGATAATCTGCGGCCGTACGATAGGAGCGTATGGCTTCGTCGCTGCGGGCGCCGTGGTCACGAGCGACATCCCAGACTTTGCACTGATGGCAGGCGTTCCCGCCCGCAGGATCGGATGGGTGAGTCGCGCCGGAGAAATGCTCGGCGGTGATCTCATCTGTCCTCGCGATGGGTCACGCTACCGTTTGCAGCCCGACGGCAACCTCGAACCCGCTTCCGATTGATCTTTCGGCATGGACATTCGCGGCAAGAAGCTTGTGGTAATCGGTGGGGCGGGCCTCATCGGTTCGCACTGCGTGGATCTGCTGACCCGCGAGGATATCGGGCAGATCGTCATTTACGACAACTTGGCGCGTGGAACGCATGACAATATCGCGGCGGCTCTACGGGATCCGCGGGTCACACTGTTTGAAGCCGGTGGCGACATCGGACACACCGATATCCTTCAAGCGGCGCTCGAAGGCGCCGACGGCGTTTTTCATTTTGCCGCACTCTGGCTGCTCCAGTGCCACGAGTTTCCGCGCGCGGCGTTCGATGTAAACATTCGCGGCACCTTCAATGTCATGGAGGCCTGCACCGCCCGCAACGTCGCGCGGCTGGTCTATTCCTCGTCCGCCTCGGTTTATGGCGACGCGACCGAAGAGCCGATGACCGAAGATCACCCTTTCACTAACAAGAATTTCTATGGAGCCACGAAGATCTGCGGCGAGGCTATGTTGCGCGCCTTCCATCACCGTTATGGATTGAATTACGTCGGCTTGCGGTACATGAATGTCTATGGCCCGAGGCAGGACTATCGGGGTGCCTATAGCGCCGTCATCATGAAGATGCTGGACGCAATCGATCGCGGCGAAGGTCCGACGATCTTCGGCGATGGTTCGGAGGCATTCGATTTCGTCGCGGTCGAGGACTGCGCGCGGGCGAACCTTTGCGCGATGAAATCAAGTTCGGTCGATCGCTTCTACAATGTCGGAACCGGAAGGCGCATCTCGCTCAAGCAAATTGCCGAAAAGCTGCTTGAGTTGACAGGCTCCAATCAGCCGATCCAGTTTTTTCCGCGCAGCCAGGCAACGCTCGTGCGCAATCGCATCGGTAGCCCGGTGCGGGCGAAGGCTGAAATCGGTTTTGAGGCCGCTGTCCCTCTCGATGAGGGCTTGAAGCGCCTGATCTCGTGGCGCAGGTCGCAAATAGAAGCGGCGGCAAACCGGGAAAGAAAGAACGCGGAACTAGGGCGCTGAGCCCTTTGCATTCGGGGGCACCCGACCATGTGTGGCATCGCAGGCGTCCTAAATCTGGATGGAGCGCCGGTCTCGGCGGAGATGCTGTGGCGCATGACCAACGCGCTGTCGCATCGCGGGCCGGATGGGGAAGGCCTCTGGATCGAGGGAGCGATCGGGCTCGGTCATCGACGTCTCGCGATCATCGACCTCAGTGCAGCCGGACGTCAGCCCATGCAAACGGCCGATGGGCGTTACGTCCTTTCTTACAATGGCGAGATCTACAATTTCCGTGAACTCCGCACGGAGCTTGAGTCAAAAGGCTACCGCTTCCGATCGCGCACGGACACCGAGGTCTTGCTCTACAGCTTGGCCGAGGGGGGCCTGGCCGCGATCGATCGGCTGAACGGCATGTTCGCCTTTGCGCTGTGGGACCGCGCCGAGAAGCGGCTGACGCTCGCTCGCGACCGCTATGGCATCAAGCCGCTCTACTACTGCACTGCAGGCCGGACAATCATGTTTGCGTCCGAAACCAAGGCTTTGCGATTTCACCCCAACTTTCGCGCCACCATCGATCGGGAAGCGTTGCTCGAGTATTTCACGTTCCAGAATTTCTTCACCGACCGGACCCTGTTCCAAAACGTGCGTGTGGTGCCGGCTGGCTCTTACCTGACATTGACGGCCTCCGGCGACTGCAGGATCACCCCATACTGGGACTTCCAATTTAAAGAACCCGACCGAAGCCGGTCGGAGGAGTCCTATGTCGAGGAACTCGATCACTTGTTGCGCCAGGCCATAGCGCGCCAGCTTGTCTCCGATGTGGAGGTCGGCGCGTATCTCTCCGGCGGCGTGGATTCCGGGGCCATCACGGCGATCGCTGCGCGTTCGCTGCCTCGCATGCGGACCTTCACCTGCGGCTTCGACCTTGGCTCGGCCTCCGGCACCGAGCTCGACTTCGACGAACGGGCAGCAGCCGAGAGCCTGTCAAGCGTCCTTAAGACCGAGCATCACGAGATCGTGCTGAAGGCGGAGGACATGGAACGGGCGATGCCGGAACTCGTCTGGCATCTTGAGGAACCGCGTGTCGGCCAGAGCTATCCCAATTTCTACGCGGCCCAGCTCGCCGGCAAGTTCAACAAGGCCGTACTCGCAGGGACCGGCGGCGACGAGATTTTTGCCGGTTATCCATGGCGTTATTTTCGCGCGACGAAGCTTCAGGAATTCGCACAGTACGTCGACAAATATTATGCCTACTGGCAGCGGCTGATTCCCGACAGCATGGTCCAACAGGTTTTTCGGCCGATCTGGAGCGAGGTGTCGCACGTCTCCACGCGTGATATTTTCTTCAACGCGTTCGCCGGGCATGCCGGCCGGCCGACAAGGCCGGAGGACTACATCAATCAATCGCTATATTTCGAAGCCAAGACATTTCTGCATGGGCTTCTGATGGTGGAGGACAAGTTGTCGATGGCGCACTCGCTGGAAACGCGGGTCCCCTTCCTCGACAACGATTTGGTCGATTTTGCCACAAAGCTCCCAACTCGGTTCAAGCTTCGCGAGCCTGACGAGATGACGGCAATGAATGAGAGCGGGCAGAGCGCCAGGACGCCCCGCAGTTTTCGCCGCGCCAATGACGGCAAGCTCTTGTTGCGCAAGGCGATGGGCCGGCACCTGCCCGCGGCGGTGATCCGAGGCGAGAAGCAGGGCTTTTCGGGACCGGACGCGAGTTGGTTTAGGAATGAGAGCATCGATTATGTGCGCGCCGCTCTCGACTCGAAACATGCAAAGCTGTGGTCGTATCTCGACCAGCAGGCAACGCGTTCGCTCATCCACGAGCACCTCGAGGGCAAACAGAACCGCCGGCTCTTGATCTGGTCGCTGCTTTATTTCGAGGAGTTTTTGCAGGCACGCTGGCAGCCCTATGACGGCGAAATCTTCTCGCCTGCCGAAATCTTAGCTATTCGATCGGTCCATTCACGAGTTGGAACAGAAACCGGGGTGAGTTGAGTAACCACAGCAGCTCGATTCTTGTGACCGGCGCGAGCGGTCTGTTGGGCCGAGCCACTCTCACCTGGCTTGGCACCGCCTGCCGCGTCTACGCATTGACCCGAAAGCCTCCACAACAGCCCCTCCCACAAAATGCCGCGCTTGTTGTGCACGACTTGCAGCGACGAGATGATCTTCCACTGACGGAAGCACCCGAAACAATCGTACATTTGGCCCAATCACCTCGCTACCGTGACTTCCCCGAGGGCGCCACTGAAGTGTTCGACGTAAACGCTGGATCAACCCAGCGCCTGCTGGATTGGGGCTACCGCAATGGGGTGCGCCGCTTCATCTACGCATCCACAGGCGGGCTTTATGGACATGGCGAACACGCGTTTCGAGAGGATGCTTCGGTCGACGGCGTGGGTGCTCTCAGACACTATTACGTGAGCAAGCGTTGTGGCGAGCTTCTGGCTCAATCGTACACGGAGCACATGATCGTGGTAATCCTGCGTTTCTTTTTCGCTTACGGCCCCGGCCAAGCGAAAGCCATGTTGATGTCGCGACTGATCGGCCGAGTGATCAACCAGCAGTCTATCGTCTTGCAAGGCTGCGACGGTTTTCGTCTCAACCCCATTTATGCAAGCGATGCTGCTGCTGCGATAGGAGCTGCTGTCTCATTGGAGACGAGCGAGACGATCAATGTTGCCGGAGAGCAGATTCTGACCCTGCGCGAGATTGCAACGACGATTGGAGATTTGGTCGGTATCGCGCCTCTGTTCGAAACGCGATCCTACGAGCCTGCCAAACATCTCGTTGGGTGCACCGACAAAATGAAGCGGCTTTTGGGGTCACCTGAAGTGACGATTAAGGCGGGGCTTGAGCAAATGATAGACTGCGATTGGGACCAAGAGCGCATTGAATCACGGAACCACCATATTGTCGCCGATCGGCCTGCCCAGCAGCGCTAGTTCCGAGCGCAGCCCCGCGACCGGGTCGCCGCCATGACCCCTGCGGAGTGCCTCGAATGGCTGCGCTCGTTTGAGGATCGGCATGGCCGTCCGCTTCGCGTACTGCATGTCGGCAACATCGGCAACAATGCCTACTTGAACGCGAAGTTTCTGCGCTCGGTGGGAGTGGACGCACACGTCGTCTGTCGCGATTACGAACACGTCATGGGGACGCCCGAATGGGAAGAGGTAGAGCTCCTTCACCCGCACGGCGACGATTTTCGCCCGGGTTTCGCCGAGGAGGATCTGGGCTCCTATCGGCGGCCGTCCTGGTTCATAAGCGGCTCGCTGCCCTCTTGCCTCATGCAGATTGAAGCGCTGTGGGGAGAGGAGCCGTCGCGGCTTCGCAAGGTGCGGAACCGGTCTGTCGAACGGGCGGTAAGCCTAACGAACATGATGTTTGGATCGCGGTCGTCGATTGCCCTGCGCCAATGCCTGACGGAGCCGAGACTGTTCGCGTACAATCTGCTTCGACGCCTCGGATCGCTTTCGGGCCTATCGATGCTGAATGGATCGGAGCCAACCAAGCCCGTCGACCACACGCGCGCTTATCAAGTCTTCATCGACGAATTCGATCGGCTTTTTCCCGGGCGGCCGGATCGCTTGACAGCCGATGACATCATTCCATTTCAGTTTGCGGTGAAGTCCTTCCGCGACATGTTTCGCCACTACGATATCGTCCAATGCTACGCGACCGAGCCAATTTTTGCATTGCTGGCAGAACAGCACCCTCTCATTGCCTTCGAGCATGGAACTCTGCGCGAGTTCACAATGGACGACGCACCGATCCACGGGCTTAATGCGCTGGCTTACCGCAAGGCGGACCATGTGTTGATCACCAACGGGGACTGCCTCGCCTATGCCAAGCGATTGGGCATCGAAGCTTACAGTCCGATGATCCATCCGATCGATGTGGACCAGCATCGTCGCGACTATGGCGATGCGATACCCGCTTTGCGGCGGAAGATCGGCTCCGACGTCATTCTGTTTTGTCCGACCCGTCACGACTGGGACATCAAGGGAACCGATCGCTACATTCGCGCTTTGCCGCTCATCAAGCAGCGGACAAATGGCCGCGTGAAGCTTGTCCTCGTTCGCTGGGGTCGGCAGGTGGCCGAAAGCGAGGCGTTGATCAGGGATCTCGGATGCGAAGATGATGTGGTTTGGCGCACCACCATGTCGCGCATTTCGATGATCAAGCACTTTCGCGCAGCAGACGTTGTATTTGACCAGATGGTGCTTCCGGTATTTGGGTCCGCAGCCCCTCAGGCAATAGCCGCCGGAAAGCCTGTGATTTCAAGCTATGTGCCGGAAGAGACGCAGTGGATCATTCCCGAACCGGCCCCTCTGTTGTCCGCATTTTCGCCGAACGATATCGCCGCAGCGGTTGCCACGGCACTCGAACCCGCCTGGCGCGCGGACTATGAGAAGCGGGCGCGATATTGGACGGATCGCCATCACCACCCGGACAATGTCATTTCTCAGCATCTCCGCGTTTACCGGAAGCTGTTGGAGGGTGACCGTCAAGACGAGTTGCCGGCCTCGCCGGCTAGACGTTCGACAAAGTCCCTTGGCTCCCAGCCATGCGATGCCTGACGCAACATCAAATCCAGCCAAGACCGTAGCAAGGCGCGGGTTTCAGACAGCTCGGACGAGCTATCAGAAGTACCTCGGCGTGCGCGCAGCAGGCACGGGCCACATAATTCGAGCAGTCGATGAATTGCGCGCTGAAGGCATACCGGTCGAATTGTCGATCATGGAGGATGTGCCAAACGCGGAGATGCCACAACGCATTCAGCGCGCCGATGTC
>Ga0187892_10011612_pt1 | contig 10721 bp, 8 predicted proteins | sample MA1701073metaG_FD_139345 | JGI IMG/M metagenome (GOLD analysis project Ga0187892, IMG submission 139345) | Bio-ooze microbial communities from a basaltic lava cave in the Kipuka Kanohina Cave System on the Island of Hawaii, USA - MA170107-3 metaG ...
CAGGTCGCTCAGCACGTCGCCGTAGAGATTCTCGAGCAGGAGCAGGTCGAAGCGCGTGGGATCCTGCACCAGCCCCATGCAACCGGCGTCGATGATCATCTCCTGGTAGCCGATCTCGGCGAATTCGGCGTCGTGCACCGCGCGCGCGCACCGCATGAACATCCCGTCGGTGAGCTTCATGATATTGGCCTTGTGGAAGACGGTGACCTTCTTGCGCCCGCGCTGGCGCGCGTAGCGGAAGCCCCAACGGGCGATGCGCGTGCACGCCTTCTCGGTGGCCACCTTGGTGGTGGTCACCACCCCGGGGGCCAGCGTGGCCTCGATGCCGGAGTAGAGGCCTTCCGTGTTCTCGCGCACGATCACGAGATCGACCCCGCTGAAGCGGGTCGGCACCCCGTCGAGATTGCGCACCGGCCGCACCGCCGCGTAGAGGTCGAGCTCCTTGCGCAGCCGCACGTTGATCGAGGTGAAGCCCTCACCGATCGGCGTGGTGCACGGGCCCTTGAGCGCGACCTGGTGGCGCGTGATCGCCTCGAGCGTCTCCCGGGGCAGCACGTCCTGGCCCTGCTCCAGCGCGGCCAGGCCCGCCCGACCTTCGACCCACGTGAGGGGCGCGCCCGCCGCGCCGAGGATGCGCCGGACCGCGGCGGTCACCTCCGGCCCGATGCCGTCGCCGGGGATGAGGACGACCTGATGACGGGTCATACGTCCATTGTACGCGCCCGACGCGCTCGGGCCGCCAAGGCCTTCACGCGTATGCTAGAGTGCGCGGCAAGGAGGACGGCACCCATGGCGGACGCGGTGCATCTCGGCAGCGGGAAGGTCCGTGAGCTGTACGCCCTCGACGACGAGCGGCTGCTCCTCGTCGCCTCGGACCGGATCTCGACCTTCGACGTGGTCCTGCCCACCGAGATCCCCGACAAGGGCCGGGTGCTGACCGGGCTCGCCGCCTTCTGGTTCGCCCGCACCCGCGCCATCACCGCGAATCACCTGCTCGCGGTCCGGGCCGACGGCCGGTCCACCGAGTGCCGGCGGCTCGAGATGCTGCCGATCGAGTGCGTGGTGCGCGGCTATCTCTCCGGCTCCGGCTGGAAGGACTACGCCAGGACCGGGGAGGTCTGCGGCCACCGGCTGCCGGCGGGCCTGCGCGAGTCGGACCGGCTGCCCGAGCCGATCTTCACCCCGGCCACCAAGGCCACGAGCGGGCACGACGAGAACATCACCGGGGCGCAGGCCGCGGCCCTCGTGGGCGCCGAGCGGTTCGCGGAGGCCGAGCGGCTCTCGATCGCGCTCTACCGCTTCGCGGCGGCCTACGCGCTCGAGCGCGGCATCATCATCGCCGACACCAAGTTCGAGTTCGGCGCGGACCGCGCGGGCCGGCTCGTGCTGGGCGACGAGGCGCTGACCCCGGACTCCTCGCGCTTCTGGCCCGCCGACGAGTACGCGCCGGGCGGGCCGCAGCCCTCGTACGACAAGCAGTACGTGCGCGACTACTGCGAGAAGATCGGCTGGGGCAAGACCTACCCGGGCCCCGAACTGCCGCCGGACGTGGTGGCCGGCACCCGCCGCCGCTACGTCGAAGCCTTCGAGCGGCTCACCGGCCTCCGCTTCGACGACTACCTGGCAAACCCGTCCGTCGTGCTGGCCGGCTAGGCTCCCGCCCGCCCCTTCAGGTGGCGATCGAGGAAGGCGAGCATCTTCGCCCAGGCGTCCTTGGCCGGATCGGGCCGGTAACGCTCGGCGTTGGCGAAATTCAGGAAAGCGTGGCCGGCGCCGTCGTAGCGGTGGAACTCGTGGGGCTTGCCGAGCCGGGTGAGCTCGGCGTCGATGCGATCGACGTCGGCGGGTGACGGATTGGTGTCCTCGCGCCCGAAGAAGCCGATGATGGGACAGGCGATGTCCCGCGTGCGGTCGAAGGGCGACGGCCCCTCGCCCCAGGCCTTCATGATATTGCCGCCGTAGAAGACCCCGGCCGCGCGCCAGGCGGCCGGCCGCGCGCCCGCGGCGAGATACGTCAGCCGCCCGCCCATGCAGAAGCCGAGCACGGCGAGGTCGCCCACCCGCGCGTCGGGCAGCCGGCGCAGATGCGCGACGGCGGCGTCGATGTCAGCGAGGATCTCGGTGTCGCGCAGCCGGCCGATGCGCGCCATCATGTCGGCCCCGTCCGCGGGCTGCCGATGATAGAGGTCCGGCGCCACCGCGGCGTAGCCGTGGCGCGCGAGATCCTCCACCCGGTCCTCCATGAAGCGCTCGAGCCCCGGCCCGTGCATGATCACGACGATCCCGGGCGCCGCGCCCCCGCCGCGAGGAGCGTCGACGTACGCGCGCATCGGCTGGCCTTCGACCTCTAGGCTGTCCCAGCGTGGCATGGCGGGCCTCCTATGATTTGCCCTTCGGCTCGAGCTTGCCCTGCACGGCCGCCTTCACCTGCTCCTCGGCCCAGGCCATGGCGCGCCCGGTGGGCATGCCCCCGATCGCCTTGGCGAGCATGTCGGGCACGATGAAGTTGACATCGATGAGCCGGCTCACCGCGCTCGGCTTGGCCGGCCAGCTCCGGGCGTGACCGAAGTCGGCCTCCCTGGGCAGCATGGCGAACTTCGGATTCTTGCTCCAGATCGGATGCTCGGCGAGGCCCCGGAGCGGCGCATGGTTGAACGCGCTCGAGGCGACGATCCAGGCGTCGTAGTTCTCCTTGCGGAAGAGGTACTGGATGAACTCCTGCGCGAGCTCCGCGTTGGGGGAGAACTTCCAGATGCCCAGGCTCAGGATCGACGGCGCGGAGTGGGTCCCGCCCGGGCCGGCGAGGCTATTGTGGAACGCGATCTCGTCCGCGATGGGCTGCTTGTTGGTGACCGCGGCGACCCAGGCGCTGATGGGGTTGTGGATCCAGGAGCCCTTGCCGGAGAGGAGGAAGCGATTGTTGGAGGCGTCGTCCCAGGACAGGACCTCCGGCTCCATGGCGTCCCTGTAGAGCTCCTTGTACCACTCGATCACCTGGGCCGTCCTCTCCGAGTTGATCGCCGGGGTCTTGCCGTCCGCCTCGAACACCCTGCCCCCGTACGACCAGAGCACCGACGCGGACGTGGTGTTGGCGTCGTTGCTGTGGCTGATCGCGATGCCCACCGGGTTGCCCTGGGCCTTGAGGATCTTGCCGTACTTGAGCAGCTCCGCCCACGTCTTCGGGGGCTCGAGCCCCGCCTTCCGGAAGTGGGTCGTGTTGTAGTTGGCGGGAAACGAGTTCCAGTGCCAGGGCACCGAGCGCCATCCCGAGGTGGTCTGGCACGACTCGGCGGCGAATCCGTACCAGCCGCCGTGCTGCTTGCCCAGCCGGTCCACGACCTCACTCACGTCGACCAGAAGGCGCTCGTAGAGGAACGGATCCGCGGAGGAGGTCCGAACGATGTCGTGACCGGCCTGGGTCTGGGCCTCCGAGGCGAGCTTGGCCGGCAGCTGGCTGGACGAGATGGTGTCCACCCGGACCTCGACGCCGGCCTGCTTGCCAAAGGCCTCGGCCTGGCGGCGCAGCTCCTCGTCCGAGGCGGGGACGAAGCTGTTGAAGGAGAGCATGGTCAGCGTGCGCTTCTGGGCGAAAGCGGGGGCCATGCCCAACGCGAGCCCGGTGGCCGCGAGGACGCCCGTCCGGAGGAACTGCCGTCGATGGACCCGAGCGCTCATGTGACGAGCTCCTTGTCTCAGGGGGCCTTGTGGAGGGCGCCGTCCTTCATGATCATCCGGAGGGCGCTGCGATCCTGGAGGATCGCGATGTCCGCGAGAGGATCGCCATCCACCAAGAGCAGATCGGCGAACGCGCCCGCGGTGACCACGCCCAGTTCGCCGGGCTTGCCCATGAGCTCGCCGCCCAGCTTGGTGGCCGCGACGATCGTCTCCATGGGCGAGAAGCCGAGAATCTTGACGAAGAGCCACAGGTCCCGGGCGTAGGTGCCGTGCGGCGTGACCGGGAAGCCGTAGTCGCCGCCGGGCAGGACGCGGATCCCCCGCTTGCGCATGCGGGCCACCACGTCCACCGAGACTTCCAGCTCGCGCTCGAAGGCCTGGGACCGCTCGGCCGTGACGCCCCCCTGCCCGGCGGCCTGGCTCAGGTTATAGGTGATGCCGAGCGCGGGGCCCACGAAGATACGGTCGCGCGCCGCCTCCAGGGCGTCCAGCGCGCGCTCATCGGCCCAGTTCGCGTGGTAGATGACCTCGACGCCGTGGCGGAGGGCGCGCAGGACGGACTCCGCGCTCCGGCAGTGCGCGGCCACGCGCAGCTCGGCCGCGCGGGCGATCTCCATGGCCGCCTCGACCTCGGCATCCGTCATCGGGGTCTGCTCGGACGGGAAGCTGGAGGTCCCGATGTCGCCGGACACGTTGAGCTTGAGCAGGTCCACGCCCTCCCGGGCCAGGAGCCGGCACACCCGGCGGATGGCGTCGGGCCCGTCCGCCACCCAGGAGAAGGTCGGCGTGTGGTAGTGGGGCAGGTGGAGGAGATTGGTGTCGCCGAGACCCCCGGTGACCGTGATCTCCGGGCCATTGGCGAGGAGGCGCGGCCCGGGCACGCGGCCCGCCTCGATCTCGCGCTTGAGGACGACGTCCAGCCGGGGCTTGGGCGCCGCCGCCGAGAACGCGCTCGTGTAGCCGCAGTCGAGCATGGTCTTCGCGTTGCGCACCGTGATGAGCATGTGCTCCTCGGGAGGCACCCGGGTGAGCTCGTACGAGGACATGTCGGCCAGGCCAATATGCGCGTGCGACTCGACGAGGCCGGGCATCAGGGTGGCCCCGCCGCCATTGATCACGGTGGCGCCCCCGGCGACGGGCACCGCGGACCCCGCGACGACCTCCGCGATGCGGTCGCCCTCGACCCGTACCGCTCCGGCAAAGGGCTCCCGTCCGGTGCCGTCGAGAACCTTCACATTGGTGATCAGGTAGCCCATCGCGGTCTCCCCTCTGAGGTTGGAGGCGGGCAAAACCTATCCGGACAGGATCGATCTGTCAATGGGAAATCGATTAACTAACTGAATATCGATTCCCGACGGCTTCCGCCGGTGCTAGTATCCGGCATGCTTTCACGCCGGAAGGCCAAGACCCTGCAGGAGCAGGTGTACCAGAAGGTCAGGGCCGACATCCTGGCCGGCAAGCTCCGCCCCGGCCTGCGCCTGAAGCTGGCCGCCCTCCGGGCCGAGCATCGAGTGAGCCTCAGCGTGGTGCGCGAGGCCCTCACCCGCCTGGCCGAGCAGAAGCTCCTGCGGCTGCGGCCGCAACAGGGCTTCGAGGTCGCCTCGCTGTCCGTCCCGGACATCCTCGACCTCACCGCGGTCCGGATCGCCATCGAGGGGCTGGCGCTCCGCCGGGCGATCGAGCTGGGGGACGTCGCGTGGGAGGCCAGGGTCGTGGCCGCGAATCACGTGCTCGGCGCCACCCCGCGGGACGACTTCTCGGATGGCACGCGCCGGCTCAGCGAGGCGTGGGCGGCCGCCCACGCCGGCTTCCACGCCGCCCTGATCGACGCCTGCGGCAGCCCCATCCTCCAGGACATCTGTCGCTCGCTCTACGACGCCTCCGAGTTCTACCGCCGGTGGACATACTCCGAGAGCGGATTCCCGCGCGACGTGGTCGTCGAGCACCGTGGCCTCATGGAGGCGACGCTGGCCCGCGACACCGAGCGCGCGGTGGCCCTGCTCACGCGCCATTTCGAGAACACCACCCGCACCGTGCTGGCCCGCCTCCCGGCGATCTCTCCCGCCCTACGTTAGCGACGCAGCGCCCAGGCGAGTCCGAGGCCGCCCACGCCGATCAGCAGGCCGTCCACGGTGCGGACGGGGGGCGGGAGCAGCGGACACCAGAAGGCCAGGCCCACCGCATAGGTCACCGCGGCCCACCGCGGGAGCGCGCCGGTCTTGCCGACCGCGCGCGCGAAGATGACCGCGCCGATCGCGAGGAGGAGCAGCCCCAGCAGCATGACCAGCACGGCGGCGCCGCGATAGATGAGCCCCACCAGCTCGGCCACCGCGAGCTGGCCGTCGAGGTACAGCCGCCCGATCGCGGGCAGCGCGTAGAGCTCCACGCCGAGCGTCGGCAGGATCAGCGCGACCCCCACCCCGCTCAGCAGCGTCGCCCGCCGGGCCCGGGCTTCGACCCCGGCGGCCGTGAGCCGCGTGTACAGGGCGGGCAGCACGCAGAGCAGCAGGACGAAGCCGGCCAGGGCGAGGTAGTGGGCGATCAGCCAGGGCGCCGAGGTGACGGCCCGGCTCGCCCCGGCCAGGGTCTCGGCCGGCGTCGTCGGATCGAAGGGAAAGAACGGTCTGACGAGCGGGAACGCGGCGAGGGCCACACTCGAGAGGCCAAGGGTCAAGGCTGCGCCACGCATGGCGACCTCCTCTCCCGACCGGAGTTGAGCTGCTCAGGACCCGCCGCGCCCGAGGTACCCGCCCTTGCGATCACGCGCGCGCAGGTCGGCCGGGCGCTTGCCGGCCGGCCCGTAGCCTCCACCGCCCGGCGTGCTCACGAGCACGCGGTCTCCGCGCTCGAGCACGTGCTGCCGCCGATGATCGATCGTCTTTCCGTTGATCTGGACGGCGCCGAGCCCGCCCGCACCGCCGCCCGCCAGGCCCGGCGCGGGGAAGCGGGTGCGCTCGGCCATGAAGCTGACCACGATGGGGCGGCGGGACTCGCTCTCGATCAGCATGTCCTGGCCGAGCCCGCCGCGGAACCGGCCGCGCCCGCCCGATCCGGCCCGCATGCGCTTGTAGTGGAAGAAGAGCGGGCTATTGCGCTCGGCCACCTCCACCGGCGTGCTCGAGATATTGCTGGGCCACGAGAGCACGTGCTCGCCGTCCTTCCCCGCGGTCGCGCCCATGCCCCCGTTGAAGAAGAGCACGGTGGTGTACGGGCGGCCGTCGTCGCGCACGCCCGACTGGGCCACCGCCCAGAGGGGCGAGCCGGCCGCCGCCGCGACGCGCTCGGGGATCACCTGGTGCAGCGCGCCCAGGATCAGGATCGGCACGTAGTGCCCGGTCTGCGCGCGGCTCACCACCGCGGCCGGGAACCTGGGGTTGAGCAGGCAGCCCTCGGGCGCCTGCACCTTCACCGGCCGGTACATGCCCTCGTTGTTGGGCAGCCCCGGCAGCAGCGCGCAGCGCACCGCGTAGGCGGTCATGGCGTACGTGTAGGCCATCACGCAGTTGATCGCGCGCGGCTGCGCGGGCGAGGTGCCGGTGAAGTCGGCCAGGATCTCGTCGCCCCGCACGGTGAGCGCCACGCGGAAGCGGTACGGCGCCTCGAAGCCGTCGGTCTCGATGCCGTAGCGGTAGGTGCCGTCGGGGACCAGTCGAATCGCGTCCCGCATGGCGCGCTCGGAGCGGGCGAAGAGCTCGTCGGCGAGGCCCTCGAGGGAGTCGAGCCCGTATTCCGCCATGAGGCGGCGCACCCGATTCTCCATCAGCTCGTTGGCGCTCACCTGCGCCCAGATGTCGCCCACCGTCTGGTCCGGCGTCCGCACATTCGCCCGCAGCAGGCCGAGGAGGGTCTCGTCCACCTGCCCGGCCCGAATCAGGTGCGTCAGGGGGATGTGGAAGCCCTCCTCGAACAGCTCGCGCGCCTCGATGGCGCGGATCCGCCCGCCGATGTCCGGCATGTGGGCCGTGGTCGCCGAGAAGGCGACCAGCACCGGTTGACGGCCAGCGCTCTCCTTCTGATGGAAGATCGGCTTGACCAGGCAGACGTCGCTCATGTGGCCGGTGCCCTGCCACGGGTCATTGGTGATCAGCACGTCGCCGGGACGCATGTTCCGGGCGCCGATCCCGCTCAGGAAGTGCCGCACGGTCGCGGGCAGCGTGCCGATGAACGACGGGATGCTGCCCGAGTTCTGGGCCAGCGCGAAGCCGCGCGCGTCGGTGAGCACGCAGGCGAAGTCGTTGGCCTCGTTGGAGAGCGTGGAGAACGAGGTGCGCACGATGGCCTTCGCGGCCTCGTCCACCACCGAGATGATCCGCGTCCACAGCACCTCCAGCGTGATCGCGTCGAACGGCGCGGACGTCATGAGCCTCCCCTCACCCTGCCTCTCCCCCTCCGGGGGCGAGGGTTTCTCGGCTCCCCCCTCTCCCCTCCGGGGAGAGGGCAGGGTGAGGGGCCTGGTGCTGAGGGGCCTGGTGGTACGGGGCCAGGGTCATCACGATATTGCCGCTCTCGGCCACACGCGCGGTCGCCCCGGGGCCGACCACGAGCGTGGAACCCTCCTCCTCCACCACCGCGGGGCCGGCCAGCTCGTCGCCGACGCCGAGGCGATAGCGGTCGTAGACCGTCGTCTCCACCCAGCCCTCCCCGCCCGGGAAGTAGGCGCGCCGCGTGCCCTTCAGCGCGCCCCGCGCGCCGCCGCCGCCACCGCCCTCGAGCACGACCTCGCTGCCCGACACCGGCGCCCGCACCGCCACCCGGACATTGATGAACTCCACCGGCACCCCCGGCGGCGTCAGGGCGAACTTCTCGCGATACGCGGTCTCGAACGCGTCGCGGAGCACCGCGCGCCCCGGCCCGCTGTCCTCGTAGGGGCCGGGCGGCAGCGGCACCACCAGATCGAAGCCCTGGCCGAGGAAGCGGCCGTCGGCCAGCCGCTGCACGGTGGCGCTCTCGAGCTTGAGCCCGGTCTCCGCCATCACCGCCCGCGCCTCGGCCTCGAGCCGCGCGAACGCCGCCTCGAGCGCCGCGATGCTGCCCCGGTCGAGCCGGATGCCCACGGTGGCCACCCGGTCCACGCGCGCCGGCGCCACCAGCAGGCCGAGCGCGGAGGCCACGCCGGCCGACGGCGGGCAGATCACCCGGCCGATCCCGAGCTTGCGCGCCACCGAGTAGGCGTGGACCGGACCCGCCCCGCCGGTGCAGAGCAGCGCGTAGTCGCGGGGATCGCGGCCCCGCGCCGCGATGTGCACCCGCGCCGCGCCCGCCATGTTCTCGTTGACGATGTCGTGGATGCCCCACGCGACCTTCGTCGACTCGAGCCCGAGCCGCCGCGACAGCCCCTCGACCGCGGCCAGCGCCGCCGCCATGTCCACCGCGACCTCGCCGCCCGCGAAGTAGTCCGGGTTGAGATAGCCCAGCAGGAAGTCGGCGTCGGTCACGGTCGGCTCGCGGCCGCCCAGGCCGTAGGAGGCCGGGCCGGGATGCGAGCCCGCGCTGCGCGGGCCGACCTTCAAGAGCCCGATCTCATCCACCGCCGCGATGCTGCCGCCGCCCGCGCCGATCTCGATCAGCTCGATGGTGGAGATGCGGATGGGCAGCCCGCTGCCCTCGATGAAGCGCCGCTGGCGGGCGGCCTCGAAGCTGTAGGCGGTAAGCGGCTCCCCGCCGTCCACCAGCGAGAGCTTGGCGGTGGTGCCGCCCATGTCGAAGGCCAGAATGTTTTGCGAGCCGCTGCCGGAGGCGAGGCGAGCGGATACGGAAGATCCCGCCGAGCGGAGCGAGGCTCCCGCGCTGTCCGGCTGGCCGAAGAAGGCGGCCGCGATCGCGCCGGCGGCCGGGCCCGATTCCAGCATCTGCACCGGCACCCGCTGCGCCTCCTGCACGTGGGTGAGCCCGCCGCTCGAGAGCATCAGCAGGAGCGGCGACGGGATGCCCAGCTCCGCCACCCGCCGGGCCATCAGCGCGAGGTACTTCTGGGCCAGCGGCTTGATGTAGGCGTTGGCCGCGGTGGTGGAGGCGCGCTCGTACTCGCGGATCTCCGGCGCCACCTCGTGCGAGGTGGTCACCGCGACGCCGGGATGGCGCTTTGCGATCCGCCGCGCCGCCTCCGCCTCGTGGCGCGGGTTGGCGTAGGCGTGGAGAAAGACCACCGCGATGGCCTCGACCCCCGCCTTCGCGAGCGCGGCGGCCCGCGCGGTCAGCATCCGCGTGTCCAGGCGTCGGGCGATGCGGCCGTCGGCGCGGGTGCGCTCGGCCACCTCGAGCCGCAGATGACGCGGCACGAGCGGCTCCGGCTTGGCGATGGCGAGGTCGTAGAGCTCGTACTTGCGCTCGCGCCCGATCTCGAGGGTGTCCGCGAACCCGGCGGTCGTGATGAGGCCGGTCACCGCGCCCTTGCGCTCGATGAGCGCGTTCGTGAACAGCGTGGTCGCGTGGACGGTCCGGGAGAACGCGGCGGGATCGAGCCGGGCCTCGGCGAGCAGCCCCGCCGCGCCCGCCGCCACCGCCCGGGCCGGATCGTCGTGGGTGGTGAGGACCTTGCGGCTCCACCGCCGCCCGGTGTCGTGGTCGTACGCCACCAGATCGGTGAAGGTCCCGCCGATATCGATCCCGAGCGAGTACTGCGCCACCGGTGACGCCGGCTAGAAGATCGCGAGCGGGTGCGCGGGCGCGCCGGTGGCGCCGACCAGGCGCAGCGGCGTCGCGGTGAACAGGAACTCGTTGCGTCCTTCCTCGGCGCACGCCTTGGCCAGCCGCTCCGGATCCGAGTTGTCGATGAGGGCCAGGCCGAGGAACGGGATCGCGAGGTGCGCCGACATGCCGAAGCCCGGGTAGCGGCTCGGGCGCTCGTCCATCATGTCCCACGAGATCCCCGCGATGTCCTTGGCGCGAAACCACTCGAGGCAGGAGAGGTGGAGCCCCGGATGCTCCGAGATCCGCGGCTTCCAGTCCGGGTTCTCGAGCCGGAACCGCTCGTCGCCGCTGCGCACCACCACCACGTCGCCCGGCTCCACCTTCACCCCGGCGCGCCGCTCCGCCTCGTCCAGCTC
>Ga0187892_10011613_pt1 | contig 10721 bp, 8 predicted proteins | sample MA1701073metaG_FD_139345 | JGI IMG/M metagenome (GOLD analysis project Ga0187892, IMG submission 139345) | Bio-ooze microbial communities from a basaltic lava cave in the Kipuka Kanohina Cave System on the Island of Hawaii, USA - MA170107-3 metaG ...
CAAGCCGATGTTGGTTGGCGACGTACGCTGCGCCAACTCAATTCTCAAAGCCTCCTGAGAATTGTCAGGCGGCAGCCAATGCGTCTCCGGTCCTACAAAATCGTCAAAGAACCGCCAGGTTTCGCGGGCAACCCGGCGCAGATAGGCGCGGTCTTCCCGCCCCAACTCCGGAATGAAACGGAGACGCTTGTGTCCGTTCATCAAGTGCGCGGCCAGAGGCGAGATCAGCCAGAGAAGGAGAAATGGGAACGCCTGCTGCCAGACAGGCGCGTCCCGGTGATCTAACGCGATTGCAAGCAAAGCCGTCACCAGCGAGACGATTATGGTGTGAAACACGATCGGGCTGACCTGCCGTGTGGCCCGCCAATAGGCGACCTGCGCCGACTCCCACTCCAGCAGATGCCGCCGGCTGATAAGCCGGCGAAACCAGACGCGTCCGATGGCATCCAATGAAACATACGCCGAGTGAGGCAGAAGCGCAGCGTTGACGAGTGCCCTCAGCAAATCATTGGCTTGGTCGCGCCATTGCGGAGCGCCTCGCTTCAATGCCTGGATGATGCGTGCCGGCAAAGGCAGCAAAGCGGGCAACAGCAGGCTGGTACCAGCCAGAATGCTCCACACGGCAGTGCCGGACGCCTGAAACCAGCTCAGAACCAGCAAGGCGAGTGAGGCCGCCGGCACCAGACTGCGGCGCAGGTTGTCAAAGATTTGCCAACGGTTGCTCAGCGAAAGCGGGTTGGGAGCCCAACGCCCGTCCCTCGTAGGAACCTTCGGGAAAATCCAGTCGACAATCTGCCAGTCGCCCCTGACCCAGCGGTGCTGCCGGGAACTGAAAGCCTGGTAATTCACAGGAAACTGCTCAAATAGCTCGATGTCGCTGGCCAGTGCCACCCGCACATGACATCCCTCGATCAAGTCGTGACTCAATAGCATTGCATCAGGGAAACGTTTGGACAGAACGCGATGAAAGGCCCGCAAGTCATAAATGGCTTTCCCGTGAAATATGCTTTCGCCAAAGAGGTCCTGGTATACATCGGATACGGCTTTTGTGTAGAAGTCGGTTCCTTTGGCGTCTGTGAAGAGGGAGGTAAAGTAGCTCGCCGTGGCTCCGGGGAGTGTGGTGCTGACACGAGGCTGAATGATGGTGTGGCCACTGACGACCGCACGCCCGTCCGGACTCAGGCGTGCATGGTTGAGCGGGTGAGCCAGCGTTTCGACCAAGTGTCTGGCTGTGTCGTGAGGTAGCTGGGTATCGGCATCAAGGGTAATCACAAAACGAATGCCTTGCAGATCATCAGGGCTTCCGACGAGAAGCATGTCATCGAGTTCGTCAGGCACACCGAGGGCTGCGTCTGGCACCTCTCCGGTCCTGCTAAGACGACTGAGCAGGCAGTTGAGCTGCTCAATCTTGCCTCTCTTGCGCTCCCAGCCCATCCATCGTTTCTCAGTGTGCGACCACACGCGTTGGCGGTGAAACAGGAAGAAACGGTTCGCACCATATTGCGCATTCAATTGCTCGATGCCTCGCACCGCAACCTCGAGGAGCTCCGCGTCCTCAGGCGCATGCTGTCCCATGGCGTCGGCAAAATCAGAAAGCAGCGAGAAATACAGATTGGAATCGGCGTTGGCCAGATATCGAACTTCCAGTTTCCCCAATTCGTGCCGAACAGAATCCCGCGTCAGCAGCATCATGGGAACCACCACCAAAGTTTGATACTCGCCGGGAATTCCTTCCTTGAACGATAGTTTGGGCAGGAGGCGCGGCGGAACCGTAAGACTGACGATGTAATTCACGAGCTGAAGAGCGATCTCGCTGGCTGGAAAAAGCGCTAGAACTCCCAAAACAGCCAACGCTCCAAACGAAACCGAATCTCGTGACCAGACAGACGCCAGGTATAAAATAACGCTCGTAATGGTCCCGACACTTCCCAGATAAAGACGCGTTGGATGCTCACGCACGCATCGCAACACTCTGCTGGAAAAGGGAAGCCGGCACCCTACCCGCGATTCCAGGACGGTTCGACCGGCGCCAATCAGGTAGTAGCCGGTGTGATCCGTCCCTCCGTCATTCCCGCGAAAGCGGGAATCCAGACGCTCGTCGGGAATCACTGGATTCCCGCTTTCGCGGGAATGACGCAAAGAGAGGTCGGGTGGAAGCCCGTCGTGTTGGCCTTCCTGGGCCGCTGCTGCTTGAGCCAGTCGCAGTGCCTCACGCACGACCTCCAACTCTTGCCGCTTTGAATACCGCGCCACTTCTTCTACTACCTGCCGGCAACGGTCACGCGTCGAGAAATCTGAGAGCGGATGGATACCTGCCGGGTCTTTTTGCAAGAGCTGTTCCACGTGATTGCTCAGTTCAAAAATGTCACGCCAGTCGAATTGAGCAAGCAAGCGAAGACTACCGATGGCATTGGATATGGAGATTTGATCGGCAGCCTGTCGGGCCTGTTCCTGCCGTATGATGTCCTGCAAAGACATTCCTGACTTCACTTCCAGCCACTTCTGCACGGCTGATAACGTTTCCTCTTCATCCAAGAGCTGGCCAGCGAGTCGCACCGCGAAATGAGGAGGCAAAACCGTTTGAGAACGGGCTAGCTCGGCCAGAATGTGCGCTAGCTGGCTGGCATTGCCTCGAGTTGCATTCAACAAACGGTTTGCCCAGAAATCAGCCCGCTCGCGTTCATTCTGACGGCGGCTGACCGCCAGACCTCGTCGTGCCAGGTCTTCAACCAATGCAAAACGAAGCATGAGAGGAAAGACCCAAAGTTCGGCAATTGTGAGTGACGCTTGCTGCTGATAGGTTTGCAGAAACTCGACGAGAAGATCGCGTGTCAATCTGGCATCGGTGCCTTGAATCAGCTCCAAGGCAAGATGATAGATGCGCAGCGTTCCGGGACCCACTTCGCGGCCACACTGTGATCGATACTGCGGAAGACTCCAGGGCGGGCTGGCCGGAATTTCGGTTTTAGTAGTCAGTATGGGAAGTACTTTGTGATACTGCCTCGGCAGGTTGCGGTGAATATCGGCAATGTGGCCCTGAATAATGTAACTATTGTCCAGCAACCATTCCGCCGCCGGGGTAATCGGCTGCAGAAGGAGGGCCGATTGGTCCAAGCTTTCACGCACCTGCTGCAGAACCTGACCAGTGGCTTTCAGCCGGCGAAGCAAACCCTGCGCTTTCCCGGAAGGCGGTCCCACCTTGTGCGTTGCCGTCAAGTGCAACGCCAGCTCTCGGAGCTGTTGAGCCGTGAGGGGTGCACTTCGTTCTGGGGCGGCCGGAGCGCCGGTGGGCAGCGAAGGAGTGGGCCGGTCAAGGAAGATGGCCGGGTTGCCTTCGCCGCTGCGCAGAACGTCAAGAACCTGCTTCGTATCCCGGCGGCCAGCCACTCGAACCATCAACAGGGATTCTCCATCCAACACCCAGTCACTGTACTGAGCGATCAAGTTTCCCGGAATTCCCAATCCCAGACGCCGGGCCGACCAACGGCCTGCGAGAAAGCCCGCAGCACCGAACAACAACATACTTGGACCGGAGAGTTTCAGTATCAGTCCCAGGCACAGGACCAGGCCGAGTGCAGCGAGGGCGCCCAGGAGCTTTGCTGCCTGACCCTCTGCAACCCTGATCAACCCATCATCCGACCTGCGAATCACGGCTGAGCGAAGATATCTTCGGGCTTTGAGGCCTTTGAAAGCGGCGGCCGAGCCATCGTCGTTCTTGGAATAGAAACCCAGTATCAGAGTCATCGCTGTAAGTAATCCGGTCCCTCGACTTGAACCCCGGCCCCGCAGAGCTGTGAAAAATTCAAGCTTGCAGGGGACGCCGCATGAGTTTGGGGCTTTGCAGCCTCGATCCGCTGCAAAGGGCATTGTAGGCCGAGTCCCCTAATCTAGTTCAGCGCATTCTTCCGCCGTCCCCCTCTCCATTTGGTGTTTGGGGCGAGGAGAGCCGGCGTGTTTGTGCTCTCTGCAGGGTAATGATGATGGGTCTGCCGACTCTTGCGACGGCTCTGGTGAAAGGGGCTTGGCTGGGGCGGCGGCAAACAGATTTCCGGGGCGAAGGCGGCAATCACCGGATTGTGGTGGGCTTTCTCATCTTTTTTTGGCGCCGCCTCCCAACCGCACTCCTCAATGGTTGTCCGACGGGTGGCGCCGAGCAAACCAGCCCAAACAAAAGCCTGCTCCAAGTCCGATGAGCAGGGGAGCTATGGGAACCCTAGCGGCCTTCTCCCTCAATCCAGTCCAGCCATCGTCTACCAGATGATGAACGGAATCTTGCAGGGCGTGGGTTCTTTCCTTGGTATAGTCGATTGCAGCGTCTAACTTTTCTCCGGCAGCGCTGGCGGCATTTCCGATCTGCGATGCCATGCGTGTGCCAAACTTCTCGAGGTTTGTGGCTGCGTGAGGCATGATCGTTCTCCTTTCCGTGGAAACTTGGCTGTCAACAACTTACCTACTGTTGTTGATTTTCTTTTTGCAACAGCGGGGCCAAAGTGCAACGGAATACCGAATCTCCCACTAGTCGCCAACGGAACAAGGCCGCCTCATCAGGCGGCCACTTTTTTTTGGCGCGGTTAGTTCTAAAAATTACTGAAGCCGGTATTATTTACTGCGTTTCCGATAGGAATCGACGGGCTATAACTTCTGGAAAGGAGTAGGATGCGTTGGCAAAAATCGCCAACGCATCGCGCACGGGTTTGATTGATTCGTTGCTGAACAAACGCAACGCATCTTACTGCCACCTGCTGCTTTAGAATGCAGGTCAGTGTCGCATGACGTTGCGCGCGTTCTTGAAAGTAACCTAATGAACTCATGTTAGCTCAGATCTTGGGAGCTGCTTCCTCAAGCAGCCCTGGCTCTGTTTGCGCTCTTGGCTGTTCCCTTGAAATTCTGCTCTAGAACCAGGTCGGCTGTGTCTACGACAAAGAAGCGATCCTGGAAGCGCACCATCGAACAGTGGTTCATCTGACAAATGAGTTCGACTTCGATTCCGCAATACAAAGCTTTCATTATCAGGGTTCCGTTCATAACTTTTGCTCCTGATCGTCTGCTCATCACGAACGTCTCTCTTTGCATCCGGAAGGCCAAACACCGAGAAAACAAAAAACCCGCCGCTGGTGCACAGCCTCCTCACGGGCAGCCCCATTCAAATGGCCGCTATCGAGGAAGGGGCCGGGATGAAAACCTGTTTGGAGCAAATCGGTGCTGGGTTGAGGCGACGCCCTCAGCGATATCCTCGTCCGGTTGTTTCCCAAATAATTCTTGGGGACAGTGACTCTATCGTATTCGGGCAGGCAGCAGGCGGGCGATAGAAAAATTACCTAATCCTGGACTTCCTACCTGACCAGGGCGCGCCCTCGCGAGTTCCTCGGTTGACCAGTGCTTACAAACGTCGTTTGGCACAGGATTTGCACCTTAACCGGCGTGACATGCCCGTCCCCAGCAAAACCAATGGGGCCGCCGTAGATCACGAGCGAATATCTCAAAGAAAGGAGGCCGCCAAATGCTTTGGACCATCTTTGTCGTTCTCATGGTGCTGTGGCTGCTCGGAGTCGTGAGCTCCTACACGATGGGAGGATTCATTCACCTTCTTCTTGTTATCGCCTTGGCTGTGGTTCTAATCCGGGTGATTTCAGGACGTACGCCTGTTTAAGGGCTGCGAAAGGAGAGTAGCGAGAATGAAAGCCACAACGGTAGTTGGCATTCTCTTGATCATTCTTGGAATCGTCGGATTGGCCTACCCGCGAATCAACTACACCACGCGGGAAAAGATCGTCGCTCTTGGCCCAATAGAGGCAACCAAGGAGGCCAAGAAGTCCATTCCCTTGCCTCCTATTCTGGGGGGCCTGTCGCTAGCTGGCGGGATCGTGTTGCTTGTCGCCTCTGGCAAGGGCCGGTAGGGCTGCCAAATACAGCATTCAAAGGAGTCGATATGAACTGGGATCGTATTGAAGGAAACTGGAAACAGTTTAGAGGACAAGTCAAGGAGCAGTGGGGCAGGTTTACCGACGACGAACTTGACGTTGTCGCCGGGAAGCGGGATCAGTTCCTCGGAAAGCTTCAGGAAAAGTATGGGCTGACGAAGGATGAAGCTCAGCGTCAGCTTCGGGAATTCGAAAGGAATTGCAAAGACGTTTCCCAAAGGGCTGCACGATAGTCAAACGAACAATCCAAACTCAAGACCAGGGCGCACTCCGGTGCGCCCTTCGTCGTTTCGGGCCAACTTAACGTTCCCCCTGGGAGGTGCGGGCGCCCCGCCAGGCGTCCCGCCCGCACCCGTGAGCGCAGGCCAGCGGCCTTCAGCCGCACGGTGGGGAGCTGTGAAGAAATTGAAGATTGGCTCCGTCCAGCAAGGAGCAGGAGCGCCCGCTCCACTCAGGTGGAACGTGCGCTCTCCGCGCGTTTTCGGTTGTGGATTCAGAACCGTGATGTCAGGATCGTCCCGATTCAGTTTTTCACAGCTCCAGGCGGACGGGACGTCCGCGCTCCCAGGGATCAGCCACACGCGCTCGATATGTTCGGAATGACTGCCCCAGTCAGTACGCGACCGAAGGCCGGGTGACTTGGCGTGTGGCAAGCACTTTCACCAACACACAGCCGGCAACAAACCCGCCGATGTGCGCCGCATAGGCTACGCCACCGGCTTGGGAGTCTGCGCCTAGAACGCCCAGCCCATTCACCACCTGAAACAGGAACCACAAACCGAGGGCCATGAAAGCTGGGACTTCCGTGACGGTACGCAGCATTAGGACTCTCACCCGACGGTGTGGAAAAAGAACCAAGTAGCCGCCTAAGACGCCCGAAATCGCACCCGAAGCTCCCAGGCTGGGAATGAGCATATTCCCATTCAGAAAGGTTGTCGCAGCCACGTGCGATAGTGCGGCAATCAAACCGCACACGAGATAAAACGTCAGATACCGACTTCGCCCCAGCGCGTTCTCAATGTTATCTCCGAAAATCCAAAGAAACAGCATGTTCCCGAAAAGATGCGCCAGTCCGCCATGCATGAACATGGAAGTGACCAATGTTAAATAGACCGAAATCGGCGTAGGCTGCAGTCCAGGCAAGCTGAACCGATCGCCGCTCAGAGGATCCTCAATGCTTCGTCTTGCCGTCACCACATCCCTGCCGGTAACGATCTCTTGCGGCACGGTTGAGAATGAGTAGGTGAAAGCCTCATTCGTGCCCAATCCTTGCAAGAAGACAAAAACTAAGACGTTCGCGACGATGAGCAGGTAGTTCACAACGGGGGCCATCGTGCGATCACGATTGTCATCACCGATGGGAAAGAGCATGGGTATTCCTCGAATGATTAGACGTGGATATAGGTATGGCCACGCAATTCAGCGGTTCTCTCTTGCCGCTAAGTTAGTGCTTGGGGCGGGGAGCGTTATTGGACCCCCTGGCCAGCTCGATTCTCTCCCCCGATATGCTGCCCCGTTTGGGTGCCGGAAATGTCTTCCCAGTCTTCCAGATGATCTCCTGAGCAAGGCTCGTGCGGAGTATTCCACTGAGTGAAATACTCTGTCACAACGTTGCAGTTCGGGGTCGCCAGAAGTCCTGTGTCGGCACAGATCAATTGCTCGACGATTCCGGCTGGTCTGGAAAACGACTTGTTAGAAGCAGGAAGCTGTTTCATGAACGCTGTCCAAAGGGGAACAGCCAAGCGGGCTCCGTAGGCTCGACGGGCAATTTCGCGCGGTTGGTCATAACCGATCCACACTCCAGTAATGACCTCGGGAGTGAATCCGATGAACCAGGCATCGCGATAGTCATTCGTCGTTCCTGTCTTTCCTCCGACAGGCAGCTGGAACCCGGCAGCCCGTACTCCAGACCCGGTTCCCCGGTTGACGGCATCCACCAGCATGCTCGTCATCAGGAAAGCGACTTCCGGACTCAGAACCTCGTGTGCTTCCGGTTTTGCCTGATAAAGCACCCGACCTTGTTTGTCTTCAATACGACGAAGCAGAACCGGTTGAACCAGTTTGCCTTGGTTTGGGAATACAGAATAAGCCCGCACCATTTCGAACAGAGTTGCTTCGCCGGAACCCAACGGCAACGAAATGACCGCGGGAAGAGGACCTTCCAGCCCCATGGCACGAGCCAAAGCGACGATTCGGGCAACCCCCACCGCTTGCCCGGTCTGAATCGCGACGGAGTTAATGGATTTACGCAAAGCAGTGCGAAGGGTGACGGCGCCCGAGAACGACTCGTCAGAATTGGCGGGTCGATAGAGGCCCTGATCGGTCTCAAACTCGAGAGGCGCATCCTGAATGACCGTGGCTGGCGTCATGCCGGCATTTAAAGCGGCCGCATAGACAATAGCTTTGAAGGCAGAACCCGGTTGGCGCTTTCCGTAGAGAGCGCGGTTGAATTTGCTTTCAACGAAACTCCGCCCACCCACGAGGGCACGGATCTCTCCCGTCTGAACGTTCATTGAGACCAAGGCCCCTTGGAGATTGTTGGTTCTGTTGCTGGCCGTTGCTGCTGCGGGCCGTCCCTGTTTCAGAAGTTTGTATTCTTTTTCGATCCGAGTAAGATGACCCCCTACTGCCTCTTCAGCCGATAACTGCATTTTCGCGTCGATGGTCGTATAAACACGAAGTCCACCAGCAAAGGTTTGTTGGTATCCAAGGGTGTGGAGGACCTCGGACCGTATCGCGTCGGCAGCATAGGCCAAACGATTCGCGTCGTCGGCTTTGGGGAGGACTTCAACGCGCTCATGGCGTGCCGCCTCAACCTCAGCGGTGGTGGCGAAGCCATGACGGACCATGGCTTCCAGCGCGACATCGCGACGTTTCAGGCACAGCTCAAGTTTTGCGTGGGGAGAATAGACCGATGGCGCAGCCGTGATGCCTGCTAACAGAGCGGCCTCACTCAGACTCAGTTCGCTGGCAGGTTTTCCAAAGTAACCCTGCGATGCCTCTTCGGCCCCGTAGAAACCCGAGCCCCAGTAAATACGGTTTACATAGAATTCGAGGATTTCAGGCTTGCTATATCTTTTCTCGATTTTTCTCGCCAACCAAAGTTCCTGCAGCTTTCGCCAATAGGATCGGCTCGGATTTAGAAAGGTGTTCTTTGCCAACTGCTGTGTGAGCGTGCTTCCGCCTTGCTCGATTTTTCCGGCACACAAGTTGGCCCACCCCGCTCGCACAATGCCACCCAAGTCGTAGCCGTGGTGCCGGTAGAAGCCTTGATCCTCCATCGCGAGAACGGCATTTACAAGGTACGTAGAAATGTTTGATAAAGGAACCACGGTTCGCTTTTGTTTCCAAAACTGGCAAAGTTCTTTGCCGTTGCGGTCGTAGACGTGGGAACTTTCTTCCATTTCCGGTATTAAGTTCACGTCGAGCCGGCGAATCTGCCAGTCTGCAATCGCTGCGATGAGAACCAGGCAGCCAGCCACCCCTGCGAGGCTTGCCGTCAATATGGAAGTAGCCTTTGTTCCTGCCACGGTAGACCACAAAATGGCTCCTTGCTCTCGCAGGAACCCCCAAGAGCGGATATAGGCTTGTTTTATGTTTGTGTCTCTTTTCATCTTACCGTGACCACTGCAAAAGCCGTGCCAGTGACGCAGTGATTTTCACAACTCGGGTTTTCCTTTCACGACACCGAATTTCCCTGGTGCAGCGCGGGCGTCCCGTCACACCTGGCAATAATTACCTGCTCGCGCAAAAGTTTTTTGGTTTGACAGCGTAATAGCGGGGCCCCTTTTCCGGGAAAGCCAGATGGGAATACTATTTGCAAGGGTTTGGCGAAACGGTTGCAGCGAACAACACTGCCCGGAGCAAACGATGTTTAGAACTCAGGGAAGTGGCGCGACCCGATTTAGTTATTAAAGGGGCAACAGGAGACCGCAAATGAACGCAACAGCAGAGGTAGTTTCAATCAGTGAGAGGCTCAGTCAAAGAGAAGCTTCCGACCCGATCGAACAGGCCTTGAATTCACTGTCGTTCGGTAAAAGGGTGCTGAATCTCCGCAAGAATCAAGTCGTATTCTCGCAGGGAGAGCCTGCCGATGCGCTCTACTACATCCAGCGGGGAAAGGTAAAGCTGGTGGTCGTGTCCTTTGCCGGCAAGGAAGCAACACTGTCGGTGATGGGAAGAAGAGAGTTCTTTGGGCTGGGCAGTTTGCAGCAACGCTCTCAACGCCTGGCCACAGCGACCACGCTCGAGCCGTCGGTTATCGTCCGCATTGAAAGAGACATGATGCAACGGGAATTGCGCAACCACCCGCGACTCAATGAGGTGTTGATGACGCAGCTCCTTTCCCGCACTCTGACTCTTCAAAAGGATCTGTGCACGCATATCTTTGACCCCAGTGAGAAACGGTTGGCACGCGTCCTTTTGAAACTCAGTCGGCTCGGGGAAGAAGATCAGGTGGAGCAGGTTTCCATGCAGAAAATTTCGCATGACACATTGGCTACCATGGTCGGGACTACTCGGTCTCGAATTACCTATTTCATGAACAAGTTCAAGAAATTGGGCTTCATCGATTATGGAAAAGGCATGATGATTCATCCGACCCGACTAGCGACTGCAATCCAGCAGGATTGATCGGTCGCTTCGTCCAGTGAGCTGGTGAACTCAGGCAGCGAGCTCGAACGAACTCGCTCCACCTCGGCACGCTTCTGGAGTTTCTATTCTACATTCTCGGTGCAGGCGAGACGCCCGCACCACAACCGGAAGCAACGACAGCCAGCATTGTGGTGCAGGCTTCTAGCC
>Ga0187892_10011614_pt1 | contig 10721 bp, 8 predicted proteins | sample MA1701073metaG_FD_139345 | JGI IMG/M metagenome (GOLD analysis project Ga0187892, IMG submission 139345) | Bio-ooze microbial communities from a basaltic lava cave in the Kipuka Kanohina Cave System on the Island of Hawaii, USA - MA170107-3 metaG ...
CGTTCGATCCAGGCGTTCCACTCCGGCCACCACGAGCCGTCGTGCCGCTGCGCATTCGACAGCCACTCGTCGGCGCTGCCGGTCAGCGCGTCGTCGGTCCAGTAGTGATACTTGCCGCCCGCCAGCGGATTGACGATGCCGGCGATGTGCCCGGAGCCGCCGAGGATGAACTTGACCGCGCCGGGCAGGCGCTGCGCGCCCATGTACGTGGCTTTCCACGGCGCGATGTGGTCCTCGATGGTCGACACGAAGCAGGCCGGTGTGCGGATCTTGTCGAGGTCGATGGGCTCGCCCGCCAGCGCGATCCCGCCCGGTTTCACCAGCGCGTTGCGGATGTACATGTTGCGCAGGTAGAAAGTGTGCATCTTCGCCGGCATGCGCGTGGAATCGGAGTTCCAGAACAGCAGGTCGAACGGGAACGGGTCCTTCCCGAGCAGGTAGTTGTTGACCACGAAGGACCAGATCAGATCGTTCGCGCGCAGCAGGTTGAAGGTGGCCGCCATCTCCGAGCCTTCGAGGTAGCCGCGTTCCTGCATCTTCTTCTCCAGGTTCGCCAGCGCCGTCTCGTCGACGAACACGCCCAGCTCGCCCGGCTCGGTGAAGTCGATCATCGCGGTGAAGAAGGTCGCGCTCTTCACCGGCTTGCGCTTCTTCGCCGCCAGCCAGGCCAGCGTGCAGGCGAGCAGCGTCCCGCCCAGGCAGTAGCCGATGACGTTCGCTTCCTTCTCGCCGGTGGCCCGCTCGATCGCTTCCAGCGCCGCGATCGGACCTTCCAGCATGTAATCGTCGAAGCCCTTGCCGGCGAAGCGCTGGTCCGGGTTGCGCCAGGAGATCACGAACAGCGTGTGGCCCTGCGCCACCGCCCAGCGGATGAAGGAGTTCTTCTCGCGCAGATCGAGGATGTAGTACTTGTTGATCCAGGGCGGAATGATCAGCAGCGGTGTCTTCCACACCGCCTGCGTGCTCGGCGCGTACTGGATGAGCTGGATCAGGTCGTTCTGATAGATCACCTTGCCCGGCGTGGTGGCCACGTTCTCGCCCAGCTTGAACGCGGAGGGATCGGTCATGCTGATGGAAAGCTGGCCGCCGCCGCGCTCCAGGTCATCGAGCAGGTTGTGCAGCCCTTCGATCAGGTTACGGCCGCCCGACTCCACCGTCGCGCGCAGCACTTCCGGGTTGGTGAACACGAAATTGGTCGGCGCCAGCGCGTCCACGAACTGGCGTGTGAAGAACTGCGCCTTGCGGGCGGTCTGCGGGTCCAGGCCCTGCACTTCGCCCACCGTGCGCTGGATGTTCTGCGCGGCGATCAAGTAGGACTGCTTGATGTAGTCGAACAGGAAGTTGTTCTCCCACACCTCGTTCTTGAAGCGGCTGTCGGATTTCGCCGGCGTGGCCACCGGCTCCGGGTTCTCGCCCAGGAAGCGCGACATGGCGCTCTGCCACAGGCGCGTGTAGTCCTGCCACATGCGCATCTGCGCCTCGGCGAGCTGCATCGGGTTGGTGATCAGCTTGGCCGCCAGATCGACGAACACGTTGGTCACCCCGACGTCGTCGCTGGGCAGCGGCGCCTTGCCCTGCTGCACGTGCGCCAGGAAATCGTTGGCCAGGCGCTGGCTCTGGCGCGCGATGTCCGCGAACTCGCGCGCCAGCTCCTCCGGCCCCGGCGTCGAGGGCGGCGGCAGGGAATCGCCGGGCGTTGCCATCAGGTCTTCCTGCTCACACCGCGACGAAGCGCAGCAAGCCGTCCTGCTCGCTGCGCGCCACCCGGCCCTGGTACAGCAGGTGGTTCAAGTGCGCGATCGCCTCGCCCATGGCGAACGACATCTGGTGGTCGTCGAGCGCGCGCCGGAACAGCACCGGCACGATCTGGGCGGCGGAAGCCGGCTGGGCGCAAGCCGCGAGCACCTCGCCCAGGCGCGCCGCGTGGTGCTCGTGCAGCGCCGCGGCGCGCGCCCGCAAGCCGCGAAACGGCAGGCCGTGCGAAGGCAGCACCAGCGTGTCGTGCGGCAGCTGCGCGTAGCGATCGACGGACTTGAGGAACAGGTCCAACGGGTCCGCCTCGGGCTGCTCGGCCCACACGCTGACGTTGGTGCTGATCTTGGGCAGCACCATGTCGCCGGAGATCAGCAGGCCCAGCTCGCGGCAATACAAGGCGGCGTGCTCGGGCGCGTGTCCGTAGCCGGTCACCACCGACCAGGCGTGCTCGCCGATGCCGATGCGATCGCCGTCCATGATGCGGCGGAAGGCGGCCGGCGGCTCGCTGATGGCGCGACGGTAGACATGCGGATGGGCGCGCATCACCTCCGCGCGTGCGCTGTCCAGGCCGTGCCGCAGAAACAGGGCCAAGGTGTCGTCCTTGGTGTGTCCGGGCAGCTGCGCGTAATTGACGTGCGTAGTGAGGAACTCGGCTTCGGTCATCCACAGCTCGACGCCGAAACGCTGCGTCAGCCAGCCCGCCAGCCCAACGTGGTCCGGATGGAAGTGGGTCACCAGCACCCGGTTGACGTTGCCGGTGGCCAGCAGCGATCCGAAGATCGCCTCCCACAACTCACGCGTGCGCGCCGAGTTGAGCCCGCAATCGATCAGCGTCCAGCCGTCGCCGTCGCGCAGCACCCACAAGTTGATGTGGTCCAGCGCGAACGGCAGCGGCATGCGCAGCCAGAAGATGCCGGGTGCGATTTCGAGCGTGGTTCCCGCTTCCGGCGGACCGGCGAACGGGAACTGCAGAGGGCTGAGGCCGGCCGCGGCGGGCCGGAAAGCGGCGGGATCGTTCATCGCAAGAAGGGCAGCGGCCAGACGGGCCGCTGCCCTCGCAAAATGAAATGATAACCGATCCGGCCCGCAACGCGGGCGAGGTGTTCCCCTCCTTTTCAAGGAGGGGTGGCGCGGAGCGCCGCGGTGGTCCGGCGGTTCAACACCACACCGCCCCGCCCGCTTCGCGGGCACCCCGCCTCATGAGAGGCGGGGAGCAAACGCTCCCAGACTACTGCGTCGGCTGCGACTCCATGGATTGCGCCGCGCGCTGCTGGTAATCCACGTAGGCGGGGATGGCGACGGCCGCCACGATCCCGACCACGAACAGGAGCGGCAGGATCAGCGCCAGAACCACCGCGCCGGTCGAGTTCGGGGGCGGAGGGTTGCCGAAGCGATTGGTGCCCTGCGTGCCCGGGATGATCCAGAACAGCAGCGGGACGACGGGAACGATCAGCAGCAGGGACATCCAGCCGGACATGTTGAAGTCGTGGCAGCGCTGGATGGTGAGCATGATCATGACTACCAGCATGCCGACCCCGCCCACGATCATGCCGACCGCGAGCAAGAACTGCAGGTCGGTCGCGCCGGCCAGCAGCGCGAACAGGCCGATTACCAGGTACATCACCAGGGTCATTCCCACGCCGTAGCCGATGTAGCGGACTCTGCCCATGCGGCCGGCAGCGGACAGGATCTTGACCTCGCCGTAGTGCTCGGCCCGGTCGGCGACCTTGGCGGCGGGCGTCTTGTAGGGATTGCTTTGCATGAAGACCTCCTCGGGAAGGTGGGTCGACGGTTAGGACACTGGTATCGGCCCGCCGGCGCCAGGGTTTAGCGGTGCATGAGGCCATCGGCCCCTGTTAACATTCGCAGGTCAATTGCTTTGGAGCGATAGCCGTGAAACCTGCCGACGCCCCCCTCCTCAAGCGCTTTGCCAGCCTGGATTTCGGCCTGGGCGAGACGCTCGACATGCTGCGCGAGAGCGTGCAGCAGTTCGCCGCGGCGGAGATCGCGCCGCGCGCCGCCGAGATCGACCGCAGCAACGAGTTCCCCGCGGATCTGTGGCGCAAGTTCGGCGACATGGGGCTGCTCGGCATCACGGTCGAGGAGGAATACGGCGGCGCCGGCATGGGCTACCTTGCCCACATCATCGCGGTGGAGGAGGTGAGCCGCGCTTCCGCAGCCGTCGGCCTGTCCTACGGCGCGCACTCCAACCTGTGCGTCAACCAGATCCGCCGCAACGGCAGCCCCGCCCAGAAGCGCAAGTACCTGCCGCGGCTGATCAGCGGCGAGCACGTCGGGGCGCTGGCGATGAGCGAGCCGGACGCCGGCTCGGACGTGGTCGGCATGCGCCTGCGCGCCGAGCGCCGGGGCGACGGTTACCTGCTGAACGGCAACAAGATGTGGATCACCAACGGCCCGGATGCAGATGTGCTGGTGGTCTACGCCAAGACCGATCCGGCGGCCGGTGCGAAGGGCATCACCGCCTTCCTGATCGAGAAGGGGTTCAAGGGTTTCTCGACGGCGCAGAAGCTGGACAAGCTCGGCATGCGCGGGTCCAACACCGGGGAGCTGGTGTTCCAGGACTGCGAAGTGCCGGAGCAGAACGTGCTGGGACAGGCGGGCCGAGGCGCCCAGATCCTGATGAGCGGCCTCGACTTCGAGCGTGCCGTGCTGTCCGGCGGGCCGCTCGGCGTGATGCAGGCCTGCTTGGACGTGGTGCTTCCCTACGTGCACCAGCGCGTGCAGTTCGGACAGCCGATCGGCGAGTTCCAGCTGATGCAGGGCAAGCTCGCCGATATGTACAGCACGATGAACGCCTGCCGCGCCTACGTCTATGCGGTCGGCCGCGCGTGCGACGCCGCCAAGTCGCCCGAGCAGGTGCGTGCGCTGCGCAAGGACGCCGCCGGCGCCGTCCTGTACAGCGCCGAGAAGGCCACCTGGATGGCGGGCGAGGCGATCCAGGCGCTCGGGGGCAACGGCTACATCAACGAGTTTCCGACCGGGCGCCTGTGGCGCGACGCCAAGCTGTATGAAATCGGGGCCGGGACCTCCGAGATCCGGCGTTGGCTGATCGGGCGGGAACTGTTCGAAGACACCAAGTAGGCCCCTCATCTCCTTGCGGGAGAGGGCCGGGGTGAGGGGTAACGCCATGCCCGACCTGTGGGACAACCCGATGCGTACCGACGGCTTCGAGTTCGTCGAGTACGCGGCGCCCGATCCGGCGGCGCTCGGGGCGCTGTTCGAGAAGATGGGCTTCCGCGCGGTGGCGCGGCACCGGCAGAAAGACGTCACCCTGTATCGGCAGGGCGACGTCAACTTCATCATCAACGCCGAGCCGCACTCCTTCGCGCAGTCCTTCGCGCGCATTCACGGTCCGTGCGTGTGCGCGATCGCGTTCCGGGTGCGGGACGCGGCGGCCGCCTACAAGCGCGCCATCGAGCTGGGCGCCTGGGGCGTGCCCAGCCAACCCGGGCCGATGGAGCTCAACATTCCGGCGATCAAGGGCATCGGCGACTCGCTCGTCTACCTGGTCGACCGCTACCCCGGCAACGACGGCGACCTGTCGATCTACGACGTCGACTTCCGCTGGCTTCCGGGGCAGGACCGCCGGCCGGCCGGCGCCGGGCTGAGCACCGTCGATCATCTGACCCACAACGTGCATCGCGGCCGCATGCGCGAGTGGGCCGAGTTCTACGAGCGCCTGTTCAACTTCCGCGAGATGCGCTACTTCGACATCGAGGGCAAGCTCACCGGGCTGCGCTCCAAGGCCATGACCAGCCCGTGCGGCAAGATCCGCATCCCGATCAACGAATCGTCCGACGATCGCAGCCAGATCCAGGAATACCTCGACGCCTATCACGGCGAGGGGATCCAGCACATCGCGCTCGCCAGCCGCGACATCTACGAGACGGTGGAGGGGCTGCGGGCGGCCGGGGTCGCCTTCCTCGACACGCCGGACGCCTACTACGACCGGGTGGACGAGCGCGTGCCCGGCCATGGCGAGGACCTCGCACGCCTGCGTGCCGACCGCATCCTGATCGACGGCGCGCCGACCCAGGGCGGCGGGTTGCTGCTGCAGATCTTCACCAAGACGGTGATCGGTCCGATCTTCTTCGAGATCATCCAGCGCAAGGGCAACGAGGGCTTCGGCGAGGGCAACTTCCGCGCGCTGTTCGAATCGATCGAGGAGGATCAGGTGCGCCGCGGCGTGTTGCCGCCGCGTCCGGCCCAGTAGCGCTCGCGCAGCAGCCGCTTCTGCAGCTTGCCGGTCGGCTCGCGCGGCAACTGCGTCTCGAAGTCGATCGAGCGCGGGCACTTGATCGGCGACAGCTGTTGCCGGCAGAAAGCGATCAGCTCGGCCTCGAGCGCCGGCCCGGCGTCGCGCATGTCGTGCGGCTGCACCACGGCTTTCACCTCCTCGCCGAACTCGTCGTTCGGCACGCCGAACACGGCCACGTCGTGCACGCTCGGGTGCATGGCGAGCAGGTTCTCGCACTCCTGCGGGTAGATGTTGATGCCGCCCGAGATGATCGTGTAGGCCTTGCGATCGGTCAGGTACAGGTAGCCTTCCTCGTCCACGTAGCCGATGTCGCCCAGCGTGGCCCAGCCTTTCGCGTTGTGCGCTCCCGCGGTCTTCTGCGGATCGTTGTGGTACGCGAACGGCCGGCCGTCGGCGAAATAGACCCCGCCGACCTCGCCGGGCGGCAGCTCCTCTGCATCCGGACCGCAGATCTTGAGCCGCCCCAGCACGGCCCGGCCCACGCTGCCCTTGTGCGCCAGCCAGGAGGCCGGATCCACCACCGTCATGCCGGCGCCTTCGGTGCCGGCGTAGTACTCCCACACGATCGGGCCCCACCAGTCGAGCATCTGCTCCTTGACCGGGATCGGGCAGGGCGCCGCGGCGTGAATCGCCCACTTCAAGGATGACAGATCGTAGCGCGCGCGCTCCTCGGGCGGCAGGCGCAGCAGCCGCACGAGCATGGTCGGCACCAGCTGCGTGTGCGTGACGCCGTGCACCTGCACCAGCCGCAGGAATTCGGCGGCGTCGAAGCGCTCCATCACGATCGCGGTGCCGCCGAGCCGCATCACCGTCATGCAGAAGCTCAGCGGTGCGGCGTGGTAGAGCGGTGCGGGCGAGAGGTACGCGGCGTGCTCGTCGAAGCCGAACAGCCGGCTGCACAGCTCGGCGATCGGGGTGGGCGCATCGATCGCGGGCGACGACACCCCCCGCAGCACCCCCTTCGGGCGGCCGGTGGTGCCCGATGAATACAGCATTTCGCTGCCGGCGGTCTCGTCGGCTACCGGTCGGGTGGGAAACCGATCGAGCGTCCGCTCGAGGCTGTCGTAGCCGTCGATGCCGCCGTCCACCATCAAGCGCGCGCCCACGCCCGGCGTGCTCGCGCGAAGCTCCGCCGCGACGTCGCGCAGCGCGTATGAGGTGACGAACAGCTTCGCGCCGCTGTCTTCGAGGATGTACCCGGCTTCCGCGGCGGTGAGCCGGCTGCTGATCGGCGTGTACACGATGCCGGCGCGCTGCGCGCCCCAGCACAGCTCGAAGAAACGCGGATGGTTCTCCAGCATCAGGGCTATGTGGTCGCCGGGTGCAAGCCCGTGTGCGCGCAGCAGGTGTGCGAACCGGTTCGAGGCCTCGTCGAGCTGGCGGTAGGTGACGCACTCGCCGCTGCCCGCCATGCGGTAGGCGATCTTGTCCGGTGTGGCGCGCGCGTGGATCGACGGGTGCACGGTGTTATTCCGCGGCTACGGATCTCCAAGTATAGGCGCGCCCGAGCCTCCGATCGGCCCAGCACGGCAGACGGCGCGCGCCTCTGATAGCCTTTGCCCAAGGCACCGAGGAGGAGACTTTGCCATGGCGGAACGACCCCTGCCGGCGATCACGCCGGAGACCCGGCACTTCTGGGAAGGAACCCGGGCCGGCGAGCTGCGCCTGCAGCGCTGCGGCGCTTGCCACGAGGTGTACTTCCCGCCGCGGCCGTTCTGCCCACAGTGCGCGTCCGAGGACGTCGTCGTATTCCGCGCCAGCGGCCGGGCGACGCTGTACAGCTACGTCATCCATCACCGCGCCGCCCCGGGTTTTGCGCCGCCGTACTCGATCGCGGTGGTGCAGCTCGAAGAGGGTCCGCGGATGATGACCAACGTCGTGGAAACGGCGCAGACGCCCGAAGCGCTGCAGCTCGACATGCCGCTGGAGGTGGTGTTCCAGCGCATCGACGGCGACATCACGCTGCCGCTGTTCCGGCCCGTCCGAGGTGCGTCTCATCGAGCCGGGAGCGCCGCATGAAGCCCGGCAGCATCGCCATCGTCGGCGCCGCCGAGACCACCGAGCTGGGGGCGATCCCGCACACGTCGCAGATCCAGCTGCACGCCGACGCCGCGCGCAACGCGCTGCGCGACGCTGGGCTGAAGCCCTCCGACATCGACGGCGTGGCTTGCGCCGGAGAGGTGCCAACCAACGTGGCGCACTATCTGGGCATCGCGCCGAAGTGGGTGGACGGCACCGCGGTCGGCGGCTGCTCGTTCATGCTGCACGTGCGGCACGCGGTTGCGGCGATCGGCGCCGGCCTGTGCCGCACGGTGCTGATCACGCACGGCGAGAGCGGCCGCTCGCGCATCGGAGCGCTTCCGCGCAGCGTGCCGCCGGCCTCGCTGCAGGGGCAGTTCGAGGCGCCGTTCGGCATCCTTGGCCCGCCTACCATGTTCACCATCCCGGTACTGCGCTACCTGAAGACCTACGGCGTCACCCAGGAACAGCTGGCGATGGTGTCGGTGGTGCAGCGCGAGTGGGCGGCGCGCAACCCGCGCGCCATGATGAAGGATCCGGTCACGGTGGCCGACGTGCTCGACTCGCGCATGATCGCCTATCCGTTCCGCCTGCTGATGTGCTGCCTGGTCACCGACGGCGGTGGAGCGTTGGTGCTCGCCGCCGCCGAGCGTGCCAAAGACTTCCCGCAGAAGCCGGTGTACATCCTCGGGACGGGCGAGAGCGTCGAGAGCCCGATGATCAGCCAGATGGAGGATTTCACTTCTTCGCGTGCCTTCCGCGTCGCGGGCAAGCAGGCGTTCGACAGCGCCGGCATCCGGCCCGCGGACGTCGATCATCTGATGATCTACGACGCCTTCGCCCATCTGCCGCTGTACGGGCTGGAGGATCTGGGCTTCGTCGGACGCGGCGAGGCGGCCGCCTTCATCGCGGAGCGCAACACCGCGCCCGGCGGCAAGCTGCCGGTCAACACCAACGGCGGCGGCTTGAGCTACACGCACACCGGGATGTACGGCATGTTCGCCTTGCAGGAGACCGTGCGCCAGGTGCGCGGCACCGCGCCGGCGCAGGTCAAGGACGTGCAGGTGGCCGTGTGCCACGGCGTGGGCGGGATGTTCGCGGCAAGCGGCACCATCGTGATGGCGGATCGCCACCCTTGAGCCGCGCCCATGACGCTCGACTACCGAAAGCTCAAGAACTGGCCGTTCCAGGACATCGTCCAGACCTACACGGCCGAGGATTGCATGCTCTACGCCCTGGGCGCCGGGTTGGGCGCGGATCCCCTCGACCGGCAGCAGCTGCGCTTCGTGTACGAGGACGGCCTGCAGATGCTGCCGACGATGCCCGTGGTGCTGGCCACACCCGGCTTCTGGCTCAAGGATGCGGACACCGGCATCGACTGGAAGACGGTGCTGCACGGCGAGCAGGCGCTGACCATCCACCGCCCTTTGCCCACCGCCGCGACGGTGCGCAGCCGGATGAGCATCGAGGAGGTCGTGGACAAAGGTCCGGGCAAAGCCGCGATCCTGTATTCGCGCCGCGACCTGTACGACCACGCGAGCGGCGAGCTGCTGTGCTCGCTGTGGTCGAGCGGCGTGTGTCGCGGTGCAGGCGGCTTCGGCGGGCCATCCGGTCCGACGCCGGCGCCGCATCCGCTGCCGGACCGGGAGCCGGACCTCTCTTGCGACCTGCCGACGCTGCGGCAGGCGGCGCTGATCTACCGCCTGAGCGGCGACTACAACCCGCTGCACGCCGATCCCGCGGTGGCGGCGGCGGCCGGCTTCGAGCGACCGATCCTGCACGGGCTGTGCACCTACGGGGTCGCCGGCCACGCGCTGCTGAAAACGCTGTGCGGCTACGACGGCGCCCGCCTGCGCCGCCTGGATGTGCGCTTCTCCGCGCCGGTGTACCCGGGTGAAACGATCCGCACCGAGATCTGGAAGGAGGGGGCCGGCCGCGCGAGCTTCCGCGCCCGCTCGATCGAGCGCGACATCGTGGTGCTGAACAACGGTCTGGCCCAGTACGACGCTTGATCGCCAACACGACGACTGATCGCCAGGAGAACGACTGATCGCCAATAGGACGACTGATCTGGAGAACGAGAATGGGACAACTGGACGGCAGGGTAGCGCTGGTGACCGGCTCGGGCCGCGGCATCGGCCAGCAGATCGCGCTGCGCCTGGCGCGCGACGGCGCGCGCGTGGTGGTGAACGACCTCGACGAAGGACCGGCGCGCGAGACCATCGCGCAGATCGAATCGATGGGTGGGCGTGCGGTGGCCTGCAACGGCGACGTCACCGCGGCCGACTTCGGCGAGCGCATCGTGAAGACCGCGATCGACGCGTTCGGCGGCTGCCACATCGTGGTGAACAACGCCGGCTACACCTGGGACAACGTGATCCAGAAGATGAACGACGAGCAGTGGTATGCGATCCTGGACGTGCATCTGACCGCGCCGTTTCGCATCCTGCGTGCGTTCGTGAATCACGTGCGGCCCGCGGTCGAGGCGGAGCAGAAAGCCGGCCAGCATGTGATGCGCAAGGTGATCAACATCTCCTCGACCTCGGGCGTCAACGGCAACGCCGGCCAGGCCAACTATTCGTCGGCCAAGGCCGGCATCATGGGCCTGACCAAGGCGCTGGCGAAGGAGTGGGGCCGCTACCACGTCACCGTCAACGCCGTGGCCTTC
>Ga0187892_10011615_pt1 | contig 10719 bp, 7 predicted proteins | sample MA1701073metaG_FD_139345 | JGI IMG/M metagenome (GOLD analysis project Ga0187892, IMG submission 139345) | Bio-ooze microbial communities from a basaltic lava cave in the Kipuka Kanohina Cave System on the Island of Hawaii, USA - MA170107-3 metaG ...
AGCAGCAGCAACGGATACCGCAGGTGCTGGCGGAGCGCCGGCGGCATTTCGTCCAGCGTACGGAACATGTCCGGAAACGCGCGCTGGTAGGCGATGATGATGGGCTCGTGCGGCTCGACGACGTAGAACCGGACAGCGCCCGTCAGGCCATCGACGGTAGCCTTGACGCTGTTGCGCATGTAGCGGATCCCGCCCGTGCCGGCCCCGGGCACAGTCATGGCGCGCGAGATGGGAAACGTGTGCGCAACCGTGTAACCGTCGACCATCCAGACGACGCGGCCATCGGCAATGATCGGATGGGGCCGGGCATCCCAGCGGAGGAACGGCGCGATCGCGGACACGCGTTCGCCCACGCTGCGCCTGTGCAGCAATCGGCTTTCCCGCGTGAGGTCGCCAAAAAGCAGGTTGCGGTCGCCGAATCGCCAGGCAAAGACAAACTCGCGGAAAAAGGAGCCCAGAGCGATGCCGGCTTCCCGCATCGCGTCGCCATCGGGCAGCGAATCACTCGGATTGAGAATCAGGTACTCCTGGATCCGTTCGCCGAAGTATACGCTGGGCCTGCGCAGCAGCATTTCGGGAATCACGTCGCGCGACACGCGGGATGAACCGCCGACGCTGTCCAGTCGCGGTGCGGCGCTCAGCTGCCAGAACACGGGATTGCCATCCGCCGTTTTGTCCGCCACGGGCGCCGCTACCGCGCCGTTTCCCCTGGCCTGTTCCGCATTCAGGTGCAGGTTGTTCCAGGACCGTGCGTTCTCCGTCAGGCCCGACGCATCGAACTCGCGTACGCCAATGGCAACCTGCGTCGCTTCCTCGGTTCCATAACGGTCGAAGTGGACGCTGGGGAAATCGTAGTAGCCGAAGCCCGACTCGCGCTGCTTGAACTGCGTCTGCAGCGGCTCCGGGTCCCACAGCGGCAGGTGCCGGAGCACATCGGTCAGCTCTGCGGCCACCGGTGTCCGGCCAGGCTCGACCGAGTACAGTCTGCGCTCGACGTCCGCCAGGTCCCAGCCACGCCGAGTGAATTCGATGTTCCAGCCGATATAGAGACGCTCGCGCTCCAGCTCGTTGGGCACGACGCGCAGCTTCTGGACCAGCGACGGAAACGCGATGCCCAGGCCCACGCCCGCGACCAGCAGCACGCCGATGGCGGCGACGGCCGGCAGCCAGTTGCGCCGTACGGCCGAGTAGATGAGCGCAGCCGCAGTGAGGACGCAGGTCACCGAGAGGATGCGATAGGCGGGGATTCGTGCCTTCACATCGGTATAGCCGATCGCACCGACGAAGCCGCCGCCGTCGAGCAGCACATCATAGATCTGCAGCCAGTAGCGCGCGCCGAAGAGCAGCACCAGTCCGGCGACGATGATGGCGAAGTGCAGTTTGGGCTGGTTCTCGACCTCGAAGCGGCCGGCTCGCAAGCGGACGGCACCGACGAGGACGTAACCGACGAGCGCGAGTACGGCGCTCCAGACGGTGACCAGCAGCAGGAAGTCCACGAACCGGACGAGGAACGGCAGCGTGAACACGTAGAAGGACAGGTCGTGCCGGAACTGCGGGTCGCTGACGCCCCAGGCCGCGCGGTGCCACCAGGCCAGCGCGGACGTGGCCGCCTCGGATGGAAACGCGAGACCGGAGAGCCACCAGCCCGCCAGTACCGAGGCCACGACAATGCCGCCGGCGACGTAGCCCTGCGGAATCTGCTCGGCGATCTCGAGGTTGCCGTAACGGCGCCGCAGCTGCACGGGCCCGAGGTGGCGCACGACACGCAGCAGGTTGACCAGCACGACGGCCGCGCCGATGGCTGAAGTCACGATCCGCAGCACAGCCGCCGCAGTGACGCGGCGCCAGAGCACGTGGCCGTACCCGACTTCATCGAACCAGAGAACGTCCGCGTAGAAGCCCACACCGGCGCGGCCGAGAATGAGCAACAACACCAGCAGGAACCCGGCGTAAATCAACAGCCGGGTCGGACGTTGTATCATGCTAGATCGCCACTCCCTGACCGCGGAGCCATCCTTCCATGGTGTTCCGGATGAAGTCGAGCTGGGCCGGTTTGAGCGCTTCGTAGCGAAGCACGAGCACCGGCTGTGTATTCGATGCGCGCAGCAGGCCCCAGCCCCCGTCGAATTGAACGCGCGCGCCGTCGACGGCAATCACGTCATGGTCGCGCGAGAAATGGTCGACTGCACGCTGTACAATAGCGAACTTGGTTTGCTCGCTCACATCCACGCGAATCTCCGGCGTCGACACGTACTTGGGGAACGCGGCCACGAGCTGGCCCAGGGTGCGGCCGGATCGTGCGATCACCTCGGTCAGCCGGCACGCCCCATAGAGCGCATCATCGAAGCCGTAATAATCTTCGCCGAAACAAATGTGGCCGGAAAGCTCGCCGGCGATCGGCGCGTGCACTTCCTTCATCTTCTCCTTGATCAGCGAGTGGCCGGTTTTCCACATGATGGGCTCGCCGCCGCGCGCGGAGAAGACCTCGGGCACGGCCTGCGAGCACTTCACGTCGAAAACCAGCTTCTGCGGCGCACCCAGCCGGTCCAGCGCATCGAGGCCGAGCAACAGGAGCAGGATGTCGCCCCGGATGATGGCACCGGATTCGTCGACCGCGCCCAGCCGATCCGCATCGCCGTCAAAGGCGACGCCGAAATCCGCGTTGTGCTCACGGACCGCTCGGATCATGTCTTCCAGGTTCTTGTCGACGGTGGGATCCGGGTGGTGGTTGGGGAACGTGCCATCCGACTCGCAGAACAACGGGATCACCTCCGCGCCGATGCGGCGGAGCAGGTCCACAGCGACCAGGCTGCCCGTCCCATTGCCACAGTCCACCGCGATGCGTGTGGCGCGTGGCAGCCGGAACCGCGAGCCCAGGTCGTCGATGTAGCCGGGTATGATGTCCACGGCGCGGGAGCTGCCCGCTCCATGCGTGAGGTCTTCGTGTTCGATGCGCCGGCGGAGCTGCTGGATCTCCTCGCCGTAGAGCGCGTGTCCGCGGACAACGAGCTTGAAGCCGTTGTACTCCGGCGGATTGTGCGATCCCGTGATCTGGAGCCCGGCATCCGTGCCGAGTCTGGCGGCCGCGTAGTAGAGCACGGGGGTGGGAACTGTGCCGACATCGACGACGTCGACGCCGGCCTCGCGGATGCCGGCGATGATGCCGGCAGACAGGGCCGGCGAGCTGGGCCGGTTGTCGCGGCCGACGGCAACGCTCAGCGGGCCGCTGCCGTGACGGCTGCGGACCTCGCTGCCGAAGGCGCGGCCGATCCAGAGCGGAACGTCGCCCTTGAGTTCGCGGCCGACAATGCCGCGAATGTCGTACTCCCGGAAGATATGAGCGTCGAGCTGCATGTGGTGATCTCCATGGGCGGCGAAGCGCGTCAGGGCATGCGGCCGATGCTGCGGCCGCCGGGAATCAGGGCAGCAGACCCAGGCCTGCGGCCGGCAGCCGAAGCAGCGTTGCCGCGCTGCGTTCGACAATAGCGATGAGGGCTCCGGGGAACACGCCGAGCCCGACAATGATGATGGCCGCCGTGGCGAGACCCACGCGCAGTCCCGTGGACAGTTCCGCCGTCTGCGCCGTGGCGCCGTTCGGCTCGCGGAACCACATGTACCAGGCCAGCCGCAGGTAGTACCAGTAGGAGACGAGCGAAGCCAGCACAAGCACGACGGCCAGCAGCAGGAGTCCGCGTTCGACCGCGGCCCGCAACAGGAACACTTTCCCGATGAAGCCAGCCGTGAACGGGAACCCTGCGAGCGAAAGCAGGAACACGGTCATCGCGGCGCCCAGCAGCGGCCGCTGCCAGCCCAGTCCGCTGTAGGCATCCAGATCGAGCCGCGCTTCCTGCTGGCCGGCAACGGCGATCACGACGGCGAACGCGCCCATGGTCATGATCGTGTAGACCAGCGAGTAGAACAGGAACGACGCAACGCCGAGCGCGCTGGCGGCCGCGAGCGCGACCAGCAGATAGCCGGCGTGCGCGATGCTCGAGTATGCGAGCATGCGCTTCACGTTGCCTTCCACCAGCGCAACCAGGTTGGCGGACACCATGGTCAGGATGGCGAGCCAGATGGCGATCGCATCCCACGTGTCATAGAGCCCGGGAAACGCGGTGAGAAAAACGCGCAGGAACGCCGCGAACGCCGCAGCCTTGACGGCGGCCGCCATGAACCCTGCGACAGGCGCAGGCGCGCCTTCGTACGCATCCGGCGTCCACATGTGGAACGGGACGGCCGCAACCTTGAACCCGAAGCCGACGGCGAGCAGCGCGACGCCCACCAGCAGCAGCCGGCTGGCGCCAATGCCATCGACGCCGATGGTCTGGGCGATCGAGCCGAGATTGGTCGTGCCCGTGGTCCCGAAAACCAGCGCGACGCCGAACAGGAAGAACGCGCTGGAGAACGCTCCCAGCAGGAAGTACTTGAGCGCGCCCTCCGCACCGCGAACATCACGTCGGTTGACACCGGTGAGTACGTACACCGGCACGGACATCAGCTCGAGACCGATGAAGATCAGCATGAGATCGGTCGTTCCGGCAAAGACCATCATGCCGACCGTGGCGAACAACACGAGCACGTACAGCTCGCCCAGGCGCAGATTCTCCCGGGTCAGGTAGCGGTCCGAAATCAGCAGGAAGAAGGCGGCGGCGAGCAGAAACACGAAGTTGGTGAAAATGCGGAACCCATCGATGGCGATATTGCCGGCCATCTCGCCCGCCGGCAGTCTCGCCAGGACCAGGTTCGCGGCAGCAGCCAGAACGAGCCCCACTGCGGTCAGCGCCGTGATCGAGGAGCGCGACGGTCCGCTGCGGTCTCCCTTCTGAAAGACATCGACCAGCAGCACGACCATGGCCCACACGGAAAGCACGATCTCGGGCAGCAGCCCGACCACGTAGTCCGTGAACGGCGCCGGCGTCATTCGTGGGCTCCGGCGCCGGGACGATCGACGGTCGAGGCTGCCCCTCCGGACGTTACGGGACCGGCCAGCACAGGTGCGCGCCGCTGCTCGACCGATTCGATCAGGTGCGTCAGCGAGACTTCCATGCGCTCGAGGAACGGCTTCGGATAGACACCCATCCAGATCATGCCGGCCACGAGCGGCGCCAGCACGGCCAGCTCGCGCCGGCTCAGGTCCGGCACCTTCTCGTTCTCTTTCCGGTCCACCGTGTTGAACCAGATTCGCTGCACCATTGGCAGCATGTAATAGGCGGCGAAGATGACGCCGGTCGTGGCGAGAATCGCGACGCGCGGATGCGTTTCGAAGGTGCCGAGCAGGGCCAGGAACTCGCCAATGAAACCGCTGGTACCCGGCAGGCCAATGCTGGCGAGTGCCGTGATGATGAAGACGGTCGCGAAAACGGGCGCCACGGCCGCCAGCCCGCCAAAGTCGGCAATGCGGCGGGTGTGCCGTCGTTCGTACAGCATGCCGATCAGCAGGAACATCGCGCCGGTCGAGAGTCCGTGCGACAGCATCACCATCATGGCACCCTGCAGCCCGCGCAGCGTGAGCGCGAAGATGCCCAGCACGACGAAGCCCATGTGTGCGACAGAGGTGTACGCGATGAGCTTCTTCGCGTCCGGCTGGACTGCCGCGACCCAGGCGGCATAGGTGATGCCCAGGATTCCGAGCGCGAGCAGCACACCGACGATCGCGCCGTGCGTTGCGGCCTGCGGGAAGAAGGGCAGCAGGAAGCGCAGGAACCCGTAGGCTCCCAGCTTGAGCAGCACGGCCGCCAGGATGACCGACCCGGGCGTCGGCGCCTCGACGTGGGCGTCCGGCAGCCAGGTATGGAACGGGAAGATGGGTACCTTGATGGCGAACGCGAGGGCAAACGCACCAAACAGCCAGTACTGCTCGGCAAACGTCAGTCGCACCTGTGCCAGGTCCGCGTAGGCGAACGACAGATCGCCGGTGAGCGCCCGGTACTTGAAGAACAGGTACAGGATCCCGACCAGCATGAGCAGCGAGCCGAGCGCCGTGTACAGGAAGAACTTGATGGCGGCGTAGACCCGCCGCTCGCCGCCCCAGATGCCGATGATGAAGTACATCGGCACCAGCATGATCTCCCAGAACATGAAGAACAGGAACAGATCGCTGGCGACGAACACGCCCAGGATGCCGGCCTCGAGCAGCAGCATCATCGCGTAGAACGTGCGCTCGCGCTTCTGGATGTAGTTGAACGCGCCCAGCACGGTGAGCGGCATCAGCAGCGTCGTCAGCAGGACCAGCAGCAGCGAGATGCCGTCAATGCCGACGCGGTAGTAGATGCCCCACTGCGGGATCCACGCGGCGTCCGCCGCGAACTGAAGCCCGGGCACTGCGGGATTGAACAGGAACCAGAGCGGCAGCGAGAGGAGAGCTTCGAGGCCGGTGATCCAGAACGCGAAGTACCGCGGGCTCCGCCCGACGCCGGCGAGCAGAAGTGCCATCCCCAGCACGGGCACCGCCAGCAGCGCGTGGAGCACCCAGTCCGGGTAGCCGATCGCAGTCAGCACGCCATTCATTGGAGCACCACGATCGCGAGCAGCAGCAGCACTCCGGCGACGACGGCGAACGCATAACTGTTGAGCTGCCCCGTCTGCAGCCTCGAGCCGACCCAGCCGAAGGCACGGGACGCGTAGCCGACGCCGTTCACCGCGCCGTCGACCAGGTACTCATCAATGAAACGGGCCATGGCTCGGGACGCGGCCAGGACGGGCCGGACCACGAACGCATCGTAGATCTCATCGACGTACCACTTGCGGTAGAGCACGCGACCGAAGCCGGTGGGCTCCGCCGACTCGACGGCCGGCCGGATCTCCCGGCTCGAGATGCGCCGGTACGCCAACACCATCACGATGGCGGCCAGCGCAAACGATGCCGCGCCCCAGAACAGCTCCGTACCGCCGACCGGCGCGTGCTCCACAAAGGCCGGCAGGTTGGCGGCCAGCGTTGCATCCGCCACCTCCGTGACGGGGTGCAGCCAGTCGTGCAGCCATTCCGACGACGGAATCCAGCCGAGCAGCGGTGCGTCCGCGATCGCGCGCGGCACGTTGATCCAGCCGCCCACGACCGACAGCACCGCCAGCATGGCGAGCGGCACCCACATCACGGGCGAGACTTCGTGCAGATGGCGCTGCTCATCGTCGCGCATCCGCGGCCCGCCATGGAAGGTCATGACCATGAGCCGCGTCATGTAGAACGCGGTCAGCATCGCGGCTGCCAGCGCAATCACCCAGTAGATACGGAACCACGGCTGGAACGGCCCGACGGCGCGCGCCGCCGTCTGCCAGATGATCTCGTCCTTGGAGAAGAATCCCGCGAAGGGCCAGATCCCCGCGATCGCCAGAGTGCCTACCCACATCGTTGCCCACGTGATCGGCATGAAACGCCGCAGCCCGCCCATGTTGCGCATGTCCTGCGCATCCCAGTGGCTGTGCGAGTGGTGGAACGCGTGGTGCATGGCGTGAATCACCGCGCCGGACCCCAGGAACAGCAGCGCCTTGAAGAACGCGTGCGTCATCAGGTGGAACACGCCGGCTGCATAGGCGCCAATGCCCACGCCGATGAACATGTAGCCGAGCTGCGATACGGTCGAATAGGCGAGTACTTTCTTGATGTCATACTGCCTGAGCCCGATCGTGGCGGCGAACAGCGCAGTCACGGCACCGACGCCCGCTACGACAATGCTCGACACCGGCGCCAGCGCATACAGCACGCCGGAACGCGCGACCAGGTAGACGCCGCCGGTGACCATGGTCGCGGCGTGGATCAGCGCGCTCACCGGCGTGGGCCCCGCCATGGCATCCGGCAGCCAAACATAGAGCGGGATCTGCGCGCTCTTGCCGGCCGCGCCCAGGAACAGGAACAGCGTGATCGCCGTGATCGCGGCGCCGCCATAGGCAAACGTCACGGGCGCCTGCTCGAACACGGACACGAAATCCAGCGTGTGCAGGTTGGCGTACAGCATGAACATGGCGACCAGAAAACCGAAGTCGCCTATGCGGTTCACAATGAACGCCTTCTTGCCCGCATCCGCCTTCTCCCGGTCCTTGAACCAGAATCCAATGAGCAGATAGCTGCACAGCCCGACGCCCTCCCAGCCCACGAACATCACCGGGAAGCTGGCGCCCAGCACCAGCACGAGCATGAAGAACACGAAAAGGTTCAGGTACGCGAAGTAGCGCACGTACCCGGGATCCTCGTGCATGTAGCCCACACTGAACACGTGGATCAGGAAGCCGACCCCCGTGATGATCAGCGTCATCAGCATGGACAGCGGATCGAGCTGAAACGCCGCGTCGATGCGCAGTCCACCCACCACGATCCACTGCCAGTAGCTCTCTACAATGGGACCGTGCAGCTCGGCGCCGCGCATGCCGAGGAAGTTGACGACGGCGATCGCGAAGGCGAGCCCGACGACGCCCGGTCCGACGATCGTGGCGAGCGCTTTCGTGCCGCGGCCGGCCAGCGCGGCGCCGCCGTTGATGGCGAAGCCGAGCAGCGGCAGCGCGGCGATGGCCCAGAGCAATACCGGCTCGAATTCCGGCACGCTTACCAGCGCAGCAGGTTGAAGTTCTTCATGTCCACCGTCTCACGCAGGCGGAAAATCGAAATGATGATGGCCAGGCCGACGGCCGCCTCGGCCGCAGCCACGGTCATGACGAAGAACACGAAAACCTGGCCCTGAATGCCGATCGAGGTCGAGAGCGCAATGAACGCAAGATTGACCGCGTTCAACATCAACTCGATGCAGAGGAACAGGATGATCGCATTGCGCCGGAACACCACGCCGGCCGTGCCAATCGCGAAAAGGATCGCCGCCAGGACCAGCGAGCGCGTGAGCACGGTCAGACTCTCCGCTTGGCCAGCAGGACGGCGCCGACGATCGCGACGAGCAGCAGAATCGAGGTCAGCTCGAACGCGATCAGGAACTCGCGGAACAGCGGCTGTGCGATGGCGCCCACGGCGTTCAGTTGGGCAAGCGACGCCTCGATTCCCTGCGGTCCCGCGCCCTGCGCGATGGCAGCCGGATCCTGAACGCCGCGGAACACGGTCCAGCCGATGAGGCCGGCCGTCACGAAGCTGAGGACGATCCAGCCGCCCGAGCGCAGGTCTGAACGGTAGTCATGCCCCAGGTTCAGCAGCATGATGACAAACAGGAACAGCACCAGGATGGCGCCAGCGTAGACGATCACCTGCGCCGCGGCAATGAAGTGTGCGTTGAGCAGAACGTAGATGCCCGCGAGCGCAAAAAAGGTGAGCACGAGGAACATCAGGCTGGCAATCGGATTCCTGCGCGTCACCGTACCCAGTGCGCCGCCGATCGCGACGGAAGCGAACACCCACCAGAGCAGATCGGTCATTGGCCGAGCGGGTCCTCGGGGTCCCAGAGTGCGGTCACCGGGTGATCCTGCGCCATGAGGCGGTCCAGATCGTAGATGAAGCGCTCGCGCGTGTACTCCGCGTTCTCGTAGTCCTGGCCGACGTGAATCGCCTCGACCGGGCAGACCTCCTGGCACATGCCGCAGAAGATGCAGCGGAACTCATCGATCTCGTACACGACCGGATAGCGGTTCCCCTGGTCGTCCTCACCGGGCACGAGCCGGATGCAGTTGGCCGGACAGATCGTGGGGCAGAGTCCGCAGGCCACACACTTCGGCCGGCCATCCGCATGGACCGCCATGCGGTGCGTGCCGCGCCAGCGTGGGTGCAGTGCGGGCTTCTCGTCCGGATATTCCACCGTCACCTTCTTCGGCCGGATCAGGTGCCGGAACGTCAGCGCCATGCCGCGAAGTGACGCGCGCAGATACGAGGTGTTCACTTCGGGCCGCCGCACCATTCGCACGCCGATCGCCATCATGCCTCCTTCGCCGAGCCGGCCAGTTCCGCGTTCGTGAGGCGCGTCGCCGTGATGCCCGCCGGCAGCCCGCCCCGGCGCCGCGGCGCGCGGCCCGACGACGAGCCGCCGATCACGCGATCCCGATCCACCCAGAGGAGGAACGCCACTGTGGCCGCGGCATTCACGGCCGTCAGGATCAGGCCATACACGAAGCCGAATTCGAGGCCGATGGAGTCCAGGACGAGGACCGTGGTGCCTGTGAGCGTGATGTAGGCCAGCACCGTAGGCAGAATCACTTTCCAGCCGAGGTGCATGATCTGGTCGTAGCGGAACCGCGGCACGGTCCAGCGGATCCACATGTAGAGGAACACGAAGAACAACGTCTTCGTGGCGAAGGCAGCGAGCGTGAGCAGAGTCTTCCACACGGCGGGCGCCGCGCCTTCCACTACGCCGGGCGCAACCACGCGCATGTCATCGCCGCCCCAGAACGGAATGTCCCAGCCGCCCAGGAACAGCGTGGCCATCAGCGCTGAGGCAGTCAGCATGTTCGCGTATTCCGCAATGAAGAACATGCTGAACTTCATGGACGAGTATTCCGTGTGATAGCCGGTGATCAGCTCGGACTCGGCCTCCGCGACATCGAAGGGCAGGCGGTTGGTCTCGGCGAGCGCGCAGATGAGAAACAGGATGAACGACAGCGTCAGCGGGAACACGAGCCAGAGGCCGAGTTCTTCCTGCTGCGTCCAGACGATCTGCGTGAGCGTGACGTTGCCCGCCAGCATGAAGACGGGAATCAGCGACATGCCCAGGCCCACTTCATAGCTGACCATCTGCGCGCTGGCGCGGAGCCCGCCGAGGAACGCGTACTTGTTGTTGGAGGACCAGCCGGCCATGA
>Ga0187892_10011618_pt1 | contig 10717 bp, 8 predicted proteins | sample MA1701073metaG_FD_139345 | JGI IMG/M metagenome (GOLD analysis project Ga0187892, IMG submission 139345) | Bio-ooze microbial communities from a basaltic lava cave in the Kipuka Kanohina Cave System on the Island of Hawaii, USA - MA170107-3 metaG ...
CAGCGGCTCGCCAGCCCGGTGGTGGGCCTGGCCGCTTCCCCGAGCGGGCGCGGGTACTGGCTGGCCGCGGCCGACGGCGGCGTGTTCGCCTTCGGCGACGCGGTGTTCGCCGGCTCGGTGGGCGGGCGCCGGCTCGCCAGCCCGGTGCGAGCGATCGCGCTGGGATAGGTGGTCGGCACCGACGTCCCGCCGACCACCGGCCTCGAGGCACGGTCGGCGGGGCCCGGACGGGCCGCCGCCGTGGCCGCGGTAGCGGCCGCCACGGCGGCGCTCGGGGCGTGGGCAATGGACTGGTCGGTGCTCAAGACGGCCGCCGTCCAGATTGCGGTCTCCCCGGGGCCGCTGGCGCTGGCCCTGGCCGCCTACCTGCTGGCGTTCTGCCTCCGGGCCGCGGCCTGGCAGCAGGTTCTCCCGCGGGCGGTCGGCTTCGGGCGGCGGCTCCAGGCCCTGCTCGCCATGCTGGCCGTGAACCACGCGCTGCCGGGGCCGGTGGGCGAACTGACGCGCGCCCGCTTGGTGGCCGACGACCGGCCCGGAGGTCTGGGGTTCCGGGCGGCACTGGCCTCGGTGGCGGCCGCCCGGGTGGTCGATGTCGCCTCCATCGCCGTCCTCGCCATGGGTGCCGCCGCCCTGGCCGGGGAGGCGCCGGGGTGGCTGCGGGCGGCGGCACCGGCGGCAGCCGCGCTCCCGGTGGCCGCCTGGGCCCTGGCGCGGCGCCGGGGCGCCGGTCTCGCCCCGGGCGCGGCCGCGCGGGCCGGGGCCTTCGGGCTCGCGTCGTGGTTCCTGGAGTGCGGCATCGTCTCGGTGGTGGCCGCGGCGGCCGGGCTCCGGCTCTCGGTACCGGCCGCGGTGCTGGCCACCTGCGGTGCCGTGCTGGCCCAGGTGGCGGCCGTGCTGCCCGGCGGCGTCGGCACCTACGAGGCGGGCATGTCCAGCGTCCTGGTCGCCCTCGGGGTGCCGCCGGGCGACGCACTGGCCGTGGCCACCGCCACCCACGCGGTGAAGTTCGTGTTCGCCTTCGCCCTCGGCGGTCCGGCCCTGCTCCGACTCCGGGCCGCAGCTCCGAGGCCGACCGCCGCGGCCCCCGCATGACCGGCCCGGGAGGCCGGTCCATCAAGCGTTCACCGGCGTGGCCGCCGGAGGCGGGCAGGCCGGTGACCGGCCCGGGAGGCCGGTCCATCAGCACGCACCGGCGTGGCCGCCGGAGGCGGGCAGGCCGGTGACCGGCCCCGGAGGCCGGTCCATCAAGCGTTCACCGGCGTGGCCGCCGGAGGCGGGCAGGCCGGTGACCGTGCTCCCGGTCGAGGCCGACTGCTCCGGCAAGGTGGTCCCGGTCGCCCCGGTGGTCGTCTTCCTACCGGTGCGAGACGAACGGGCCACGGTGGCCGCGGTCGTGGCCCGGGTGCCTCGCCAGGTCGGCGGCCACCGGGTCGAGATCGTGGTGGTGGACGACGGGTCCACCGACGGCAGCGCAGCGCTGGCCGTGGCCGCCGGCGCCGACGTGGTGGCCCATCAGGGCCATCGCGGCCTGGGCGCGGCCGTGCGGACGGGACTGGCCGTGGCGGCCCGGCGCGGCGCGGTCGCCGCGGCGTTCCTCGACGCCGACGGCGAGTACGACCCGGGTGAGCTTCCCCGCCTGCTGGCGCCCATCCTGGACGGCACCGCCGAGTACGTGGTGGGTTCGCGCTTCGCCGGGACCATCGAGTCGATGCGGCCCCACCGCCGGGTGGGCAACCGGGTGCTCACCCTGGTGACGTCCGCCTTCGCCGGCCGCCGGCTGAGCGACGCCCAGTCGGGCTTCCGGGCGCTCGGGAGCACCGCGCTGAGGTCGGCGCAGGTGGCCCACGACTACAACTACGCGCAGGTGCTGACCCTGGACCTGCTGCGCCAGGGCTTCCGCTACCGGGAGGTGCCGATCACCTACCGCCGGCGGGCCCACGGTCGCTCGTTCGTCCGGCTGGGGACGTACTTGTGCCGCGTCCTTCCGGCCATGGTGGCGGCCCGGCGCGGGCCCCGGCCGAGCCGCGGCCCGGCCGGTCGTCTGGCCGGCTGGCGCCTGTGGGCGACCGCCTTCCTCCTGATCGCGGCGGCCGGGCAGCTGGCGGTGGGCATGCGGGCGTCGCGCACGGCGTCGGTCACCGGCGACGAGCCGTTCTACCTCCTGACGATGCAGTCGCTGCTCTCCGACAGTGACCTCGACCTTCGCGACGAGTACGCCGGCGGCGAGGAGAGTGCGTTTTGGGACGGGAGCGTCACGCTATGGAAGCAGATGGTGCCCCTGCCGGATGGCCGCCTCCTCTCGCCCCACGACCCCGGGCTGCCGGTGCTGGCACTGCCGGCCTACGCCGTCGGCGGCGTGCGGGGGGTGCAGCGGTTCCTGGTGCTCTTGTGGGCAGGCGCCCTGGCCTGCGGTGCCGTCCTGGCCCGCCGGGCGGGCGCTCCCGCGTGGGCCGCCGCTACGGCGGCCGTCGCGCTGGGCGCCGGGGCGCCGGGCGTGGTGTACGCGTCCCAGGTCTACCCCGAGGGTGCAGCCGCGCTGGCCGTGGCCACCGGCCTGCTCGCGGCCACCGGCTCGCGGGCCCGGCCCGTGCTCCTCGCCGTGGCCGTGGTGGGGCTGGCCTGGCTGGGCGTGAAGTACCTGCCGCTCGGGGCGGTGGCGGTGGTTGCGTTCGCTTGGCGCCACCGGGGCGACCGCCGGGCGCTCGCCGTCGCGGCAGCCCTGCTGGTCGCCGGTGGCGGGCACGCCGCCTGGTGGCACCTTCAGACCTTCGGCGGGCTCACCCCCTACGGCGCCAGCGTGGTGTGGCCGGGCCAGGGCACGGCGTCGATCCTCGGCGCGCACCTCGACGTGTTCCCCCGCGGCCACCGGCTCGCCGGTCTGTTCCTCGACGCCCGCTTCGGCCTGATCGGCTGGGCGCCGGTCGCCGCCCTGGCGTTCGCCGGCCTGCGCCGGGCTGCAGCCGTCCACATCGCGACGGTGGCGGGCTGCGTGGCCATGGCCGCGTTCGTGTCCATCACGATGATGGGATGGTGGTTCCCCGGCCGGATGCTGGTGGCCGGCTTCCCCGCGCTGGCCGTGCTCGCGGCGCTGGGCGCCGCCCGGCTGCCGCGCCCGTCGCTGGTGCTGGCCGCCTGGTCCTCGGCCATCAGCGTGGCCGTCGTGGTGGCCACCCGCACCGGGCGGGCCCGGTTGGCCGTCGACCCCTGGGTCATCGGGTGGCCCCGGCTGCCGGCGGGGTGGTGGCCCGACTTCCGGACGGTCGACGCCACCTCGTCGTCGAAGACGGCCGCCTGGGTGACCGGCGCGGTGGTGCTCACGATCCTCGCCGGCCGGCGGGCCCGTAGTCGCGAGGGCGGGCGCCACCGGCCGTCCGGTACCGCCTTGACCGTGGCCATCCTCGGCCTGGCCCTGGTCCTCGCCACCGTCGGCGCGGGCGAGGACCGCCCGCGCCACGTCACCAGCGAGTCGGCGGCCCGCCCGGTGACAGCTGGGAGCGGGTTGCCGGCGCCGGCTACGGGGCGAACAGGGTGACCGGGGTGCCGCGGGGGACCGTGGCGCCCGGGGCCGGGTCGCTGGCCAGCACGCGGCGGCCACGGCTGGGCACCACGGCCTCCACCTTGAGCCCGACGCCGGTCAGCAGCTCGGTCGCCTCGTCGACGGTGCGGCCCACGATCTGCGGCACCTGGACGACGTTGGGACCTTTGGAGACCACGACGGTCACCGTGGAGCCCTTGGGCGTCGAGGCCCCCGGGCCCGGCTGGGTGCGGATGACCACGCCGGGCTCCACGTCGTTGCTGAAGGCCTCGCCCCGGTTGGCCTTCAGCCCCAGCTCGGCCAGCTTGGCCTTGGCCTCGTCGAAGCTGCGGCCGGTCAGGTCGGGCACCTCGCGCGCCGGTGGGCCGGCCGACACGTTGACGGTGACGGCGGCGCCCTTGGTGGTCTCGCCGACGGGCGACCAGTCGATCACCGTGCCGGCCGGGACGTCCTCGTGGGGCTGCGGGACGAAGACCGGGGCCAGGTCCTGGCCGGTCAGGGCCGCCTCCGCCGCCGCCTGGTCCAGGGCGGTCAGGTCGGGAACGGTGCGGGGCTCGGGGCCGAGCGACAGCACCACATCGATGGTCTGGCCCTCCCGAAGCTCGCCCAGGGCCGGGTCCTGCACGATGACCTGGTCGGCGGGCACCACGTCGTCGTTGCGCCGCCCCGTCACCCGCAGCTCGAACTTCTCGTCGGCCACCTCGGCCCGCGCCTGCTCCAGGGTCCTACCGCTGAGGTCGGGGACGGGGTGCTCGGGGATGCGGAGCTGCACGATGGCGTAGCCCGTCCCCCCGCCCAGGGCGACCAGGGCCAGGAACAGCGCCACCCACGGCCAGCGCCGCCGGCGCCGCCGGGCGGAAGGCAGGACGAACGGGCCGTCCTCGGCGGTGGCCGGCCGCGCCGCGGTGGGCGGACCGTCGGCGACGGGCGCGAGGGCTGCCGGGACGCGGTCGCGGCCACCACTGGCACCGAGCTCGGTGAGGTCGGCGCCGCGGTCGGCGGCCACCTCGACCACGGCGGATGCGGGCGGCGCCAGGGGGAAGGGGTCCGGGGCCGGCAGGCGGCGGGCGATCGCCTCCAGGGCCCTGGCCAGGGCGCCGGCGTCGGGGCGGTCGGGCGGTTCGGGCGCGGCGGCCTGGGCCACCACGGGACCGAGCACCTCCATCTCCGGAGGTACCTCCAGCTCGGCACCCACCCGGCCCATGAGGGTGGCGATGGTGGTGTCGGCTGCGAACGGAACCCGCCCGGTGACCGCTTCGACCAGCACCAGCGCCAGCGCGTAGACGTCGGCCTTGCCGTCCACCGACTGGCCCTGCACCTGCTCGGGCGAGGCATACCGGGCCGTGCCCAGCATCGTACCGACCGGCTCGGTCCACGCCGCCTCGGCCAGGGCCCGGGCCAGGCCGAAGTCGGCGATGCACACCCGACCCTCGTCGTCGAACAGCAGGTTGGCCGGCTTGATGTCCCGGTGGACCAGACCCCGGCGGTGGGCGTAGTCGAGGGCCCGGGCCGCCTCCAGGCCGACCAGCAGGGCCTGCGACGGGCTGAGCCGGGTGCCCTGGTCGAGCATGTCCCGCAGGCTGCCGCCGGCCAGGTGCTCCAGCACCAGGAACGGCCCGTCGCCCGACTCGCCCCAGTCGAAGACCCGCATCACGTTGGGGTGGGTGAGCGAACCGGCCTGCTCGGCCTCGGCCCTGAAGCGGCGCAGGAACGACTCGTCCTCGGCCAGCGCGGCGTGCAGCACCTTGACCGCCACCTTGCGCTTCAGGGTGACGTCGTGGGCGACGAACACGTTGGCCGACGCGCCCCGGCCGATGGGCGCCACCAGGCGGTAGCGACCCCCGAGGACGCGGCCCACCTGGTCGGCCAGGCTGAAGGTGGCCACCGCCCGAGGGTAGCTTGCCCGCCCGGCTCGGGCGGGGACGCCCCGCTCGGCCACAATGGTCCCGCCATGGTCGCCCCCACGTCGCGCCGACCGCTGTTCACGCTGTCCCGGGTGGTGATGTCGGTACTGCTGGCCGTGGCCTTCGCCGGGATGTACGTCGCCTTCACCGAGCACGACGACTCGCCCAACCCCCGCCTCCGCCCCGCCGCCATCCGCACCGTCTCTCCCGAGCCGGACAGCCTGCAGCTGCGCCAGACCGAGATCTTCGCCGAGCTCGACCCGGTGTTCACAGCCACCATGACGGTGAACGGCACCCCCATCCCCGACGACCAGCTGCAGGTCATCGAGGGCCTGAACCGCTTCTCGTACACGCCGGGCCAGGGCAAGGAGATCGCCGAGCTGCCGCCCGGCCGCACCTGCGCCACCGTCGAGTACCAGCGCCGCGGCGACCTCGGCTCCCTCCCCACCACCTACCGCTGGTGCTTCGACGTGGCGTGACCCCCTCCCAAACTGGTCCGGTTAGTACCCGGAAACCGCCCCAGTTTCCTACGCGGTTCGGGGCTCCAGTTCGCCGGTCTCCAGGAGGCGGGCGAAGGCGGCTTCGTCGACGACCGGGACGGCCAGCTCGGCGGCCCGGGCCAGCTTGGCGGCGCCGGCGCCCGTCCCGGCCACCACGGCGGTGGTCTTCTTCGACACGCTGCCGGGGGCCTTGCCGCCCCGGGCCTTGACGGCCTCTTCGGCCGCTTGGCGCGACCAGCCCTCCAGCGTGCCGGTGACGACCACCGACAGCCCCGTCATCGTCTGCGGCAGCTCGGGAGCCGGCGGGCCGGCGAGGTTGAGCCCGGCCGCCCGCAGCGCGGCGACCACGGCGCGGTTGGCGTCGTTGGTGAAGAAGCGGGCCACGCTGGCCGCGATGGTGGGGCCGATGCCCTCGATGCGGGCCAGGTCCTCGGCGGGCGCCGCCTCGATGCGGTCGAGATGGCCCAGCGCGCGCGCCAGCACCTGCGACCCGGTGCCGCCCAGATGGCGGATGTTGAGGCCGACCAGCAGGTTGGCCAACGGCCGCTGCTTCGACGCCTCGATGGCCGCCCGCAGGTTCACCACCGAGATCTCGCCGAAGCCGTCCAGCTCGCGCACCCGGTGGAAGTCGAGCGAGTAGATGCCGGCCACGTCGGCCAGCAGCTCCCGCTCGAGGAACAGCCGTACGGTCCGCTCCCCCAGTCCCTCGATGTCCATGGCGCCGCGGGAGGCGAAGTGCTCGATCCGGGCCGCCCGCTGGGCCGGGCACTCGACGTTGGTGCAGAAGGTGTCGCTCTCGCCCTCCAGGCGGACCAGCGGCCCGCCGCACCGGGGGCACGCGGTCGGGAACGCCCACTCGGCCAGGCCCTCGGGCCGCAGGGCGAGGACCGGGCCGGCCACCTCGGGGATCACGTCGCCCGCCTTGCGGACGACGACGGTGTCGCCCGGCCGCACGTCCTTGGCCCGCACCTGGTCCTGGTTGTGCAGCGTCGACACGCCGACGGTCGACCCGCCCACGAACACCGGCTCCAGCACGGCGAAGGGCGTCGCCTTACCGGTCCGGCCGATCGACACCATGATGTCCCGCAGGACCGTGGTGCGCTCCTCGGGCGGGAACTTGAAGGCGACGGCCCAGCGGGGCGCCTTCGAGGTGGCACCGAGCTCGCGGCGCTGGGCCAGGTCGTCCACCTTGACCACCACGCCGTCGATCTCGTAGCCCACGTCGTGGCGGCGGCGCTGCCAGCCGGCGCAGAAGTGGTGCACATCGGCCAGCGTGGCCACCACGGTCGCCTCCGGGTTGACCGGGAACCCGGCCCGGCCCAGCCAGGCCATGGCCTCGCTGTGGCGGCCGGCCACGCTCGGGGGGCCACCCTCGACGGCCCCCAGCTGGTAGGCCCAGAAGCCGAGCCGGCGGCTGGCCGTGACGGCCGGGTCCTTCTGGCGCAGCGACCCGGCCCCGGCGTTGCGCGGGTTGGCGAACAGCCGCCCGCCGGCCTCGGCCTGGCGGCGGTTGAGGTCCTCGAAGGCGGCGGTGGGCATGTACACCTCGCCGCGCACCTCCAGAAGGCGCGGCGGCGGCCCCGCCGCCGGAGCCAGCACGTCGGGGATGGCGGCGATGGTGGCGACGTTGGCCGTGACGTCCTCGCCGACGCGCCCGTCGCCCCGGGTGGCGGCCCGCACGTAGCGGCCGTCCTCGTACAGCAGGGAGATGGCCACCCCGTCGATCTTCAGCTCGCAGGCGTAGTCGACGCCGGCCGGACCGGCCTCGATGAATCGCTCCATCCGCTTGCCCCAGGCCAGCAGCTCGTCGAGGGACGTCGCGTTCTCCAGCGACATCATCGGCACCCGGTGCTCCACCGCGGCGAACAGCGTCGACGGTGCCGCCCCGACGGTGGCGGTGGGCGAGCCGGGCGTGGCCAGCTCGGGGTGGGTCTCCTCGATGGCCGCCAGCTCGCGCACGAGCGCGTCGTACTCGGCGTCGGCGATCTCGGGGTCGTCGAGCTGGTGGTAGCGCACGTCGTGGTGGGCGATGAGGGCTCGCAGCTCCTCGGCCCGCGCCGTCGGGTCGCCGGGGCCGGGGGCGCTCACGGGGCGGGAGGGCGCCGGCGCCGGCGGGCCGGGGCGGGCGACATGGCGGCCAGCACCTGCTCCCGGGTGGCGTCGAGGACAGCCAGCACCTCCTCGGCCGGAGCGGACTCCTGGCGGATGGCGAGGCTGTACCGCTTGATCATGTCGAGGTCGACCAGTCGCACGTCGGGCACGCCCGATTGTCGCCCATCGGCGGCGCCCTGCCAGAGTTCGACCGTCCACCATGGTCCTCCAACGTCTCCTCCCGTGGGCGGTGCGGGCTGCCTGGGCCGTGCTACCGCTGGCCCTCGGGCCCAGCCTGGGCGCCGCCCTCGACCCCCGCAGCCGGGCCGTCCAGCTGGTCGCGGCCGGCGGGCTGTGGGCCGGCTGGGCCACCGCCCTGCTGGCCACCCTCGTCCCGTCGCCCATCGCGCTGACCGTGGCGCGGGTGGTCGCGCCGGGCGCCGGGGCCGCAGCCGTGGCGGCGGCCGCCGAGGGGCACGGGTCCCCGCTGGCTCTGGGCGCCGCCCTGGCGGCCATCGTCCTGCTCCTGCTGCCCGAGACCGGTCAGTACTTCGTGAACGGCGCCTCCTACCCCAACGAGCGGCGCTTCCCCCTCCGGCCCCCGGCCGCCGTCCTGGTCCTGGTCCTCCCGCTGGCGTGGGCCCTGTGCGTCGGCGGGCCGGTGGCGGGTTCCCTGCTGCTGGCCGCCCGCCAGTGGGTGGCCGGCGGCGTCGCCTCGGCGCTGGCCGTGCCCCTCACGGTGGTCCTCGGCCGCTCCCTGCACGGCCTGTCGCGCCGCTGGCGCGTCTTCGTTCCCGCCGGCCTGGTCGTCCACGACCCCATCGCCCTGGCCGACCCGGTGCTGTTCCAGCGCCAGGTCATCGCCGCCTTCGGCCCGGCCCGGGCCGGCACCACCGCCCTCGACCTCACCCAGCGGGCGCCCGGCCTGGCCCTGGAGCTGGCGCTGACCGAGGAGGTGCCGCTGGTGCGCACCACGCCCGGCCAGCGGGGCGGCCTGCCGGCCGCCCCGCGGGCCGTGCTCGTCACCCCGACCCGACCGGGCGCGGTGCTCCGGGAGGCGGCGTCCCGCCGCCTCCCGGCGGGGCCATGAGCGCCACGCCGGCGCCCAGCACCCGGTCGCCCTCGTAGAGGGCGACCGCCTGGCCCGGGGCCACCGCCCGCTGGGGCGTGGCGAACGCCACGCCCCAGCCCTCCACCACCGCGCCCACGGCGGCGCCGTGGGCGCTGCACTGGGCCGACACGGCGGTGCCGGGCGGCACCGCCGTGCCGACCCACGACCAGCGGTCCAGGGCCACCCCCTCCACCAGCAGTGCGGCCAGCGGGCCGACCCGGACCGTGCCGCCGACCGGGTCCACCGACAGGGCGTAGCGCCGCTCGGGCCCGCCGCCGGTGCCGCCGAGGCCGCGCCGCTGGCCCACCGTCACCAGCTCGACGGCGCCCACCCGGCCCACTTCGCGGCCCGTGGCCGCCTCCACCACGCGGCCCGGGTGCAGGCGGCCGAGGCGGTCGCCCAGGAAGGCGTCCCGACCGCCCGAGCTGGTGACGAAGCACACGTCCTGGCTGTCGGGCTTGGCCGCGGTGCGCAGGCCCAGGTCCGCCGCCCGGCGGCGGACCTGGGCCTTGGTCAGCTCCCCCACCGGCAGCAGCACCTGGGACAGGTGCTGCTGGCCCAGCCCGGCCAGCACGTAGGACTGGTCCTTGGCCAGGTCGGCGCCCCGCCACAGCCCCACGCCGCCACCGCCGCCCGGCGCGCGGGTCACTCGCGCATGGTGGCCGGTGGCGACGGCGTCGAAGCCGAGCCGCCGGGCCCGGTCCACGAAGCGGTCGAACTTGATGTGCCGGTTGCAGTCCAGGCACGGGTTGGGCGTGCGACCGGCGGCGTGGGCGGCCACGTAGGGCCCGACCACCTGGGCCTCGAAGTCGGCGGTGAAGTCGAAGACGTGGTGGGCCACATCGAGCTGGTCGCACACCCGCCGGGCGTCGTCCACCTCGGCCGCCGAGCAGCACCCGGCGTCGCCGGCGTTGGCCCACAGCACCATCGTCGCCCCGACCACGTCGTGGCCCTCCTCCCGCACCAGCGCGGCGGCCACCGAGGAGTCCACACCCCCCGACATGGCGACCAGCACGCGCACTGCTAGTTCCTGAGCTGCGACACCGCGGCGGCGACGGCCGCGAGGGCCAGGTCGACGTCGGCCTCGGTGGTCGTGGTGCCGAGCGAGAGCCGCAGGCTCCCCCGTGCCTCGGCCCGCGAGACGCCCATGGCGGTGAGGACGTGCGAGGGCTCCAGGGCGCCGCTGGCGCAGGCCGACCCGGCCGCGGCGAAGACGCCGGCGTCGTCCAGCAGGACCAGCAGCGCCTCGCTCTCGACGCCGGCGAACCGCAGGTGGCAGTTGCCGGCCACCCGGCCGGGGCGGTGACCGGTCTCCACGGTGCCGGGCACCGTCGCCAGCAGCCCGTCGGCCAGGCGGTCGCGCAGCGCGCCGACCCTCGTGACCTCGGTGGCCCGGGAGGCCACCGTGGCGGCCATGGCCGCCGCCATCCCCACGATGCCGGCCACGTTGTGAGTGCCGCTGCGCCGGCCCCGCTCCTGACCTCCGCCGTGCTGGATCGGGTGCACCACCGCCGGGCGCCGGACGGCCAGCGCGCCCACGCCCTTGGGACCGCCGAACTTGTGGGCGCTCACCGCC
>Ga0187892_10011619_pt1 | contig 10716 bp, 6 predicted proteins | sample MA1701073metaG_FD_139345 | JGI IMG/M metagenome (GOLD analysis project Ga0187892, IMG submission 139345) | Bio-ooze microbial communities from a basaltic lava cave in the Kipuka Kanohina Cave System on the Island of Hawaii, USA - MA170107-3 metaG ...
AGACGTGGTGGACGTGATGCTGCGCCTGGTCGACGGCGGGCACATGCTCGGGACGTCGTGCGTCAACCTCGCCGAGATCGAGGCGGGGCTCCGCCAGACCGAACGCCGTCGCGCCGGCGTGCTGCTCGACCGCCTTCGGTTCCTGCCGACCGATCGAGAGGCTTCGCACCGCGCCGGCCGCTACCAGGCCGAGTGGGCGAGGAAGGGCCGCACGATCCAGACCCCAGACGCGCTCGTGGCTGGTACGGCCCGGGCGAACGGCGCCGTGCTCGTCACGCACAACGTCGACGACTTCCCGATGCGCGACGTGCGCGTCCAGCACCCGGACGAGATCGATGCCTGAGGCCGAGGACTACCTCGGCCCCCGAGGCCAAGGCGCGCGTCGAGATCGACAAGCAGCTCACCGCGGCCGGATGGCTCGTGCAGCGGCACAGGCAGATGAACCTCGGCGCCGGTCGCGGCGTCGCGGTACGCGAGTTCCCCATGGCGGCCGGCCACGGCGAGGCCGACTACCTGCTGTTCGTCGACCGCAAGGCGTCGGTGTAGTCGAGGCGAAGAAGGCCGGGTCAACCTTGACGGGCGTCGAGTGGCAGTCGGCGAAGTACACGGCGGGGCTGCCCGACAACGTGCCGGCACTGACGAAGCCGCTGGCGTTCGCCTACGAGTCGACCGGCGTGGGGACGCGCTTCACCAACGCGTTCGACCCGGAGCCGGCGAGCCGCCAGATGTTCACGTTCCACCGGCCCGAGACCCTCGCCGAGTGGGTGCGGGCATGGTCGGAGTGGGACGGGATCGAGCGGGCGACGTTCCGCCAGCGCCTTCGTGACCTACCGCGACTCGACCCTGCCGGGCTGTGGCCGGCGCAGGCGGTCGCGATCCCCAGCCTCGAGGTGTCGCTCGCCCACTTCCGGCCGAGGGCGCTGATCCAGATGGCGACAGGCTCGGGCAAGACGTTCACGGCGGCCAACATCTGCTACCGGCTCATCAAGCACGCCGACGCCAGTCGCGTGCTGTTCCTTGTGGACCGCGCAAACCTCGGGCGGCAGACGCTCAAGGAGTTCCAGGCGTTCACGACGCCCGACGACGGCAGGAAGTTCACCGAGCTCTACAACGTCCAGCACTTGCAGTCGAACACGATCGACAAGCCCTCACGCGTCGTCATCACGACGATCCAGCGGCTGTACTCGATCCTGCGCGGCGACGCGGAGATGGCGCCCGAGCTCGACGAGGCGTCGGCGTTCGAGTTCGAGCCGTCGGCTCCCGTCGAAGTTGCCTACAACCCGGCGATCCCGATCGAGACGTTCGACGTGATCATCGTCGACGAGTGCCACCGCTCGATCTACGGCGTGTGGCGGCAAGTGCTCGACTACTTCGACGCCTTCATCATCGGCTTGGCGGCGACGCCCGGGGAACAGACGTTCGCCTTCTTCGACCAGAACATGGTCATGGAGTACGACCACGAGCAGGCCGTGGCCGACGGGGTGAACGTCGACTTCGACGTCTACCGCATCGACACGCAGATCACCGGCCAGGGCGCCACGGTCGAGGCCGGCCTCGTCACCAAGTTCCGCGATCGCCAGACCAGAGAGATCCGGCTCGAGAAGCTCGACAACGACGTCGCCTACGACCCGAGCGCGCTCGACCGCAAGGTCGTGGCGAAGGACCAGATCCGCACCATCATCCGAACCTTCCGCGACCGGTTGCCGGAGATCTTCCCCGGTCGCGACCACGTACCGAAGACGCTGATCTTCGCCAAGGACGACAGCCACGCCGACGACATCGTCCAGGTCGTGCGCGAGGAGTTCGGAAAGGGCAACGACTTCGCCGCCAAGATCACCTACAAGTCCGGCTCGCAGGGCCAGCGCCCGGAGGACCTGCTGGCGTCGTTCCGCAACAGCTACAACCCGCGGATCGCGGTCACGGTCGACATGATCGCCACCGGCACCGATGTGAAGCCGCTGGAGTGCGTGTTCTTCATGCGAATGGTGAAGTCCCGCAACTTCTTCGAGCAGATGAAGGGCCGCGGGGTCAGGGTCATCAACCCGACCGACCTGCAAGGCGTGACTCCCGACGCGCCGGCCAAGGACCGGTTCGTGATCGTCGACGCCGTCGGCGTGACCGAGGCCGATCTGCACGACACCGTCCCGCTGGAGCGCGAGCCGACGACCCCGTTCGACAAGCTGCTCCAGCGCCTCGCGTACGGCGAGCGCGATCCCGACCTGATCTCCTCGGTGGCGGCCCGCATCGCTCGCCTCGACAAGCGGATCACCAAGGAGGACCGGGCCGAGCTCGAGGAGACCACCGGCGTGCGGCTGACCGACCTCGCCCACGTCCTCGTCGACGCGCTCGACCCTGACCGGCACCTCGCCGAGGCGCAGCGATCCACCGGCAAGTCCGATCCCACCGCCGACGACGTCGCCGAGGCGGCGACGGCGCTGATGGACGCAGCAGTGCGGCCGTTCGACGACCCGGAGCTGCGCACCAAGCTCGTTGAGATCCGCCGCTCCTACGAGCAGCTCATCGACGAGGCGTCCAAGGACGTCGTCGTCAACGCCCGCTTCTCCGTCGACGCCGCCGACCGAGCGCGACGGACGGTCGAGTCGTTCCAGCAGTTCATCGAGGACCACAAGGACGAGATCACCGCGCTGCAGGTGCTCTACAGCCGGCCGTACAAGCAGCGGCTCACGTTCAGGGACATCAAGGAGCTGGCCAACGCCATCGGCCGGCCACCGCTGCGAGCGACACCGGAGCAGGTGTGGGAGGCCTACGAGACGCTCGACCGCACGAAGGTGCGCGGCTCCCCAGGCCGCGTGCTCACGAACCTCGTCTCCCTCGTCCGATACACGCTCCACCAAGACGACGAGCTCGTGCCGTTCCCCGAGGTCGTGCATGTCCGTTTCGATGCGTGGATGACACAGCAGGAGGCGAGCGGCCGGACGTTCACCGACGAGCAGCGCACCTGGCTCGAGCGCATCCGCGACCACATCGCCGCGTCGCTGACCATCACCGTCGACGACTTCGAAGCAGTTCCGTTCGTCCAGCACGGCGGCCTCGGCAAGGCCTACGAGCTCTTCGGCAATGACCTGTCACCGCTCCTCGACGAACTGACCGAGGTGCTGGCCGCGTGAGTGAGCTGCCGGACGGGTGGGTGGAGACGACGCTCGGAGCCATCGCAGATTGGGGAAGCGGCGGAACTCCGAAGGCAACTGAGCCCGAGTACTACGGCGGGGAGATCCGCTGGGCCGTCATCGGCGATCTGAATGATGGCGTCGTTGACACGACCATGGGGACGATCACCGAGGCCGGGCTTAGTAACAGCAGCGCGAAGGTCGTGGCCCCTAACACGCTGTTGATTGCCATGTACGGGTCTATCGGGAAGCTCGGAGTCGCCGGGCGACCGATGGCCACCAATCAGGCCATTGCGTTCGCGAATGGTCACGCAGGTGTCGCCGACAACAAGTTCCTCTTCTGGTTCGTGCGGTCGCAGCGTGCGGCGCTCACAAGTGCTGGAAAGGGAGCTACGCAGAAGAACATCAGTCAGACGGTCCTGAAGGCGTGGTCGATCGCCCTCCCGCCATTCGCAGAGCAACAGCGGATCGTCGCCGCGATTGAGGAGCAGCTCTCACGACTTGATGATGCCGAAACAAGCCTCGGTGCATGCCGGGCGCGACTCCCGCGTCTTCGCCGTGCCGCATTGCAGGCGGCGTTCCCTCAGCACTGGCCGGCGAAGCCGCTTGTCGAGGTCACGGACGCCGGTCGGCCGATTTGCTACGGGATCCTGAAACCGCGATCCGAGAACGGCGAGATTCCCTACGTGGAGGTGCGGAGCATTCGTGATGGCGTGATCGACGTCAGCTCGTTGCATCGGACGACGATGGCTCTGCACCGGGAGAGTTCCGGAGGAGCGAACTGCGCACTGGCGATGTCGTTCTCGCCATCCGCGGTTCGTGGGACAGGGCAGCAGTAGTCCCATCGAGCCTCGAGGGGGCGAACGTGAGCCGGGACGTCGCTCGGATCGCACCACTCGACTCACTACTTCCCGCCTTCTTGGCGTACTTCCTTGAGAGCCCGCGTGCGCAGGCGTACTACGCACGTCACGCCCGGGGCGTCGGCGTCCGCGGCATCAACATCGGCGACCTGCGTCGCCTAGACGTACCGATTCCGGATCTCGACGAACAGCGAGCCGCTGTGGAAGCTCTTGAACTCCAACTCAGCCTGATCAGCGCTCTCGCCACGGCGCTCGATCATGGGCGGGTGCGATCGGATCATCTGCGTCGGGCAATCCTGAACGAGGCGTTCTCCGGTCGGCTCGTTCCGCAGGACCCGAGCGACGAACCCGCGTCCGACCTGCTCGCTCGCATCCTTGCGGAGCGACCGTCAGCGTCGAAGCAACGGCAGAGGAAGCGCGCATGACCGATCCCAAAGCGCTCGTCCAGAAGCTCTGGAACTACTGCAACATCCTGCGGGACGACGGGCTCTCCTACGGCGACTACGTGGAGCAGCTCACGTACCTGCTGTTCCTGAAGATGGCGGACGAGCAGACACGCGCGCCCTTCAACCGCGAGCCGGTCGTGCCGTACGGGCTCGACTGGCAGTCGCTCAAGGATCGGGATGGCGAGGAGCTGGAGGCGCACTACATCAAGATCCTGAACGACCTCGGCAAGCAGCCGGGGATGCTCGGCGTGATCTTCCGCAAGGCGCAGAACCGGATCCAAGACCCGGCGAAGCTGCGACGGCTCGTGGTCGACCTCATCGACCAGGAGCGATGGATGGTCCTCGACGCCGACGTCAAGGGCGACGCCTACGAGGGACTGCTGCAGAAGAACGCCGAGGACACCAAGTCGGGCGCCGGCCAGTACTTCACGCCGCGTCGGTTGATCCAGGCGATCGTCGAGGTGATGCGGCCCCAGCCGGGGATGGCGATCTGCGATCCGGCGTGCGGCACCGGCGGCTTCCTGCTGGCAGCACACGAGTTCATCGCCGGCGAGAACCCGCTGCTCGACCCGGACGAGAAGCACCACCTCCGCTACGACGCCCTCCACGGGTGGGAGATCGTCGACAACACCGCCCGCCTGTGCGCGATGAACCTGCTGCTACACGGCATCGGCGCGGCCGACGCGGAGAGCCCGATCCGCGTCGACGACGCGCTCAAAGCCGACCCCGGCGACCGGTTCGAGATGGTGCTCACCAACCCGCCGTTCGGACGGAAGTCATCGGTCACCGTCGTCGGCGCCGACGGTGAGGCGAAGCGGGAGGATCTCACGGTCGTCCGCGATGACTTCTGGGCCTCGACGTCGAACAAGCAGCTCAACTTCGTCCAGCACGTCAAGACGCTGCTGACCATCGATGGCCAGGCAGCGGTCGTCGTTCCTGACAACGTGCTCTTCGAAGGAGGCGCCGGCGAGACCGTCCGACGAAAGCTCCTGCACGAGTGCGACGTGCACACCCTCCTCCGCCTGCCGACGGGCATCTTCTACGCCCAGGGCGTGAAGGCGAACGTGCTGTTCTTCGACCGCAAGCCGGCCTCGGAGACGCCGTGGACGAAGGAGCTGTGGGTCTACGACCTGCGGACCAACCAGCACTTCACGCTCAAGGAGAACCCGCTCCGATCCGACCACCTCGCCGACTTCGTCGACGCCTACTCGGCGGATGACCGCAGCAAGCGGCAAGAGAGCGTGCGGTTTCGGCGGTTCGGCTACGACGAGCTGATCCAGCGGGACAAGGCGAGCCTCGACGTGCTCTGGCTACGCGACGAGTCCCTCGAAGACACGGACGATCTGCCCGCCCCCGAGGTGATCGCCGCAGAGATCATCGAGGACCTCGAGGCTGCCCTCGCCCAGTTCGCCGAGATCGCCGCGTCCCTGTCATCGCGGGCGGAAGACGGCACGTAGTGGCGAAGTACGACCCGCTCTTCGATTACCTCTCGCGCGCCACCGAGCCCCGGTTGCGGCTCTCGTTCGCAGAGATCGAGCGGATCATCGGCGACTCGCTCCCCGCGTCCGCTCGGCGTCACCAGGCATGGTGGGCTAACGAGCGCGTCGGCACGCACGTCCACGCGCGGTCATGGCTGGATGCCGGGTACGAGACGCAGCACCTCGATCTCAACAGCGCGACCATCGAGTTCGTTCGCTCAGCGCGCGCGGTGACAACCAGATAGGAGGCATCGATGGACACCCAGGTCCGGACGCCGCAGATGGTGTTCACGCTGCCGCAGCGGCTTGTGGTCCCGTTGTTCCAGCGACCGTACGTGTGGAACGAGGAGAACCAGTGGGAGCCGCTCTGGAACGACGTCGTCCGTGTCGCCGAACGGGTTCTTGCGGCGCCGCACCGCAAGCACAACCCTCACTTCCTCGGTGCCGTCGTGCTCCAGCAGCTTCAGACCCCAACCGGCCTTATGTCGGAGCGCACGATCATCGACGGCCAGCAGAGGCTGACCACCCTGCAGCTCCTTCTCGATGCCCTGCACGTCGAGTTGCTGGCGATCGGAGCAACCGCCCCGGCGCTTCGAATCGAGCCGCTGGTCACGAACGCTGAACCGTTCCGCTCGCGCCCGGAAGATCAGTTCAAGGTGTGGCCGACGAACCGCGATCGGCCCGCGTTCAACGCAGTCATGGGTGCGACGCCACCGGTCGACTACGCCGAAATCGGCTTCGCCGGCGAGCGGATGGTCGAAGCGCACCGCTACTTCGGTGAGCAAGCTCGCGGGTGGCTCCTACTGAACGGCGAGGAGGACGCGCAGCCACGAGCAGCCGCGATCGAGACCGTGGCGCGCGAGCTCCTGCAGATGGTGGTCATCGACCTCGCTGCTGACGAGAACGCCCAGGAGATCTTCGAGACCCTCAACGCACGCGGAGCTCCGCTCACCGCGGCCGACCTCATCAAGAACTTCGTGTTTCAACGCTTGCAGGAGACCGGTGCCGACGTCGAGGCGGCCTACGAACGCCACTGGAAGGACTTCGAGACAGCGTTCTGGGAAGCGGAGGTCAGCGTCGGCCGCCTCCGGTACGCGCGGTCGTCGATCTTCCTCAACCACTGGCTTGCAGCGAAGACCGGCGAGGAGGTCGTGGCGCGCGAGGTGTTCACGCGCTTCAAGAACTTCGCAACCTTCGATACAGAAAAGGACATGGTCGGCCTCCTGCAGGAGGTCGATCGCGCCGCGCGCGTCTACCGCGACTTCACCGAGCGCTCGAGCGCTGTCACGGGCCCGATCGACCGGCTCGGGATGTTCGGCTACCGAACAGGCGTGTTGGAGAGCGAGGTCATCAAGCCTCTCGTCCTTCACCTGCTCGACCCCGAGGAGTCGCCGGTTCCCGCCGACCAGCTCGCGAAGGCCCTCGACGTCGTGGAGAGCTGGATGGTCCGGCGGATGCTCGTCAGAGCGACGACGAAGTCCTACACGCAGGTTGTCGCCGAGCTCATCAGCCAGCTCAAGAAGGGAGGCCGCACGACCGCCGGCGACAGCCTCGAGGCGTACTTCAGCGGGCAGAGCAGCGCGAGTCGCTACTGGCCGGACGACGCCGAGGTGCGCGAGGAGCTCAAGACGCTGCAGGCATACCGCCGTCTTGGCCGCGGTCGCCTGCGGATGGTCCTCGAGGCCATCGAAGACCACTTGCGGGGTTGGCGCGACGGGAAGACGCCTTTGGGCGAGGAGCGTGTGGCTCGGGGCAAGCTGCACATCGAGCACGTCATGCCACGGAAGTGGGAGCTCCACTGGCCTCTGCCTGCCGGGCTGCGTGCAGATGAGCGCGACCGGCTGATCCACACCGTGGGAAACCTCACGCTTCTCACCGGCCGGCTCAACGCGAAAGTGTCGAACGGACCCTGGCTCGGACCTGACGGCAAGCGGCAAGGCCTCGAGGCGCATGACGTCCTGATGCTCAACCGGGAACTGCTAAAGGGCAGCGAGAGTGCGTGGACCGATGGGGACATCCGCAGCCGCTCGGAGCTATTGGCGTCACTCATCGCCGAGATATGGCCCGTACCCGAGGGCCACACCTCGGGCTTCGCTCACGAGAAGCCAGTTCAACGGCATCGCGTCGACGTACTGGATCTCCTGAGTGCCGAGTTCCTCGATCACGGCACCGTGCTCACACCGCGCCGCAAGAAGTTCCAGCACGTCGAAGCGACGGTGCTCGTCGATGGGCGGATCGATATCGGCGGTGCCATTCACGGCTCGCCATCAGAGGCAGCTCGAGCCGTAACCGGCCAGCAGACGAACGGCTGGTGGTTCTTCCTCGTTGACAAGTCGGCGAAGCGTTCGCTGCGAGACGTGCGGCGCGACTACATCGAGTCGTTCGCTGAAGACGTGGACGAAGGTGACGACGACGGCGAGGACGATGAGGATGCCTAAGCAAGACCACGCTGCAACGACGTGACTCGCTACCCGATGCCCAAGGAACGGCCCATGTCTCGCTCTGGCGCGTGCACGTCGCGCACCGCCCGCGCCATGCGCTCGTGCTCGTAGCGGTCGATGTAGTGCTCGGGCTGCGGGCCGATCACGTCACGAACGGTCGTCGCTTGCTGAGGCCAGGGCAGGCCGTTCTCGTCGAGGTAGACGGCGAGGCCCTCGATGGCGCGGTCCCAGCGCAGTCGCTCGCGTTGCGTCGTCGGGCGGAGACCGACGAGGTCGAGCGCAGCTTGCGGCGGGTCGGCGATGGCGGTGATCCGAACGGTGAGCCGCCGAGCTGAGGTGGCGGCGCTGAGGATCCGGGCCCGCTCGAACTCGGCCGCGTGCTCAGTGGCGAACGCGTCGTGCGCCTCTTGCTGCGCTCGCAGATCGGCGAGCCGATCCTCATGGCGTTCGATGGCGTGCTCGGTCGAAGCGACCTTCTCGGCGAACTGTCGGCGCGCGCTCGGCTTCCATCCCGGCTTGGCGTGCTGCAGCGCCTCGCCGCGGGTACGTGCTGACGCGAGCCGCTGCTCCTCGCGCTCGATCGCGTCGACAACTGACGGCGGCTGCTTGGCAAGGACCGCGTCCATGCGGCGCGACTGCTCGGTGAGCTCCTTCAGGGTGTGCGTCTGCGCCAGCGCGGCTGCCTCGATAGACCGCGGGTCCGCCTCGACGGCGAGCTGCTGGTCGCTCCGCCTGTTGAGCGCGCCGACCACGGTTTCGAGGCCCGACCGCTCTGGCTCGATCGACCGAGGATCGTCCTCGGCGTCGAGATCGAGGTCACCGTCGACGACGTAGAGGTTCGTGGCGTCGGTGGCGCGCGTGATGGCGACGTAGCCCTCCTCGAATCGGGACGCGTCGGACGGGTGGTAGCGGGCGCGATCGAGCGTGGCGCCCTGCACGCCGTAGGTCGTGCGCGCGTACGCGTGCTCGAGGTGGCCGGCGTCGAGGTAAGAGGTCGGGATGCGAACGACGCCCTCGTGCTCGAAGACGACGTCGACCTCGTGCCGCTCGTGGTCGATGGCGGCCACGCGGCCGACGCTGCCGTTCTTCACGAACTCGCGCCGGCCCGGTGCGTGCAGCGAGCGGTCGTTCCGGCGGGCGACGACCTCGTCACCGACGAGGAGCTCGCGGCCGTGGGCGACGAGCGGCTCGCCCGTGAGGATGCCTTCGGACTTGAGCAGCGCGCGGGCACGGTCGTTGAGCGCGCGCCGTGCGGCGTTGGTGCCGGCGAGCATCGGTGATGAGGAGCCCGCGCGGCGGTCGGCCCACCAGCCCCGGACGAGCGCGTCGTAGGTGTTGGTGGCGGTGTCGCCGCGGTGGACCTTCCCGGCGTGGTCGTACCGGTCGAGCGCAGCGGCGATGTCACCCTGCCGGTACTCGTCGATGGCGGTGCGCTCGGTGTGGTCGCGCTGGCGGCGGTTCTCGACGAGGCGGACGACCGTGCCGTCGTCGCGAGCGGCGAGCGCCTTGAAGACGCCGCCGGTGTCGACGGCGGTGTGCTGGTCGGGGTCGCCGATGAGCTTGATGCACCCGTCAACGGCGCGGACGTGAGCGACGAGGCGAGCAAGCTCGCGGGTGCCCACCATCGACGCCTCGTCGACCAGCACGACGGTTCCCGGAGCGAGGCGATCACCGCGATGCTCGAGATCGATGAGCAGGCTGGCCATCGTCTGCGCCGGACGTCCGGCGTGATGGACGAACCCGACCGAGGCTTCGAGCTCGGCGGCGGCAGTAGCGCTGACGGCACAGCCGACGACTGGGACCCCCGACGCCGAGAGCGCTTGCGCGCATGCCGACGCAGCGTACGTCTTGCCCGAGCCGGGTCGGCCGACGACCGGCTGGATGCGCGCGCTCGGGAAGCAGACGGCGCGGACCATGGCGGCCTGCTCGTCGCTGAGGTCGGGCTGCAGCGCGAGCAGGGCCTCAACGGTGGTGTCGGAGGCGGCGGGCGTCGCCGGTTCGTCGGCCCAGCGGAGGAGTCGGGTCTCGATCTCGATCAGTTCCGGCGTGCTGAAGGCCGCAGTGCCACCGGTGCGGATGCGGCGGTTGTCGAGGCCGACGACGACCTGGGAGTTGCGCCCCGAGGTCGGGCCGGCGAGCACGACAACGCGTTGCGAAGCAAGGAACCGATCAGCCAGTCGCTCGACCTCGGCTGCGGGCGCGGATGCGCCCATGGCGGCAGCGATGTTGCCGACGACGTCGCGTCGTGTGAAGGTGGAGGCCCGCTCGGTCAGCCCGAGGGTGCCGGCGAGGTGGTCGTAGAGCCGCTCGATGTCGCGGGGCGAGCGCTCGTGGACTGTGGCGCGGCCGAAGCACACGTCGAT
>Ga0187892_10011620_pt1 | contig 10714 bp, 13 predicted proteins | sample MA1701073metaG_FD_139345 | JGI IMG/M metagenome (GOLD analysis project Ga0187892, IMG submission 139345) | Bio-ooze microbial communities from a basaltic lava cave in the Kipuka Kanohina Cave System on the Island of Hawaii, USA - MA170107-3 metaG ...
TCACGGGTTGGTAGCTCTTGCTGTAGAAATGATCTGAATAATCCACGGACTCACATCCGTGGGATTGTCAACGGTTGGTCTCTCACTTATCTCGAGAGTGCTTTGTCCACTGCCAAACGCCAGCCGTCACCTCGGCCGGTAGGCGGTGGCCTAACTGGCGTGCCACCAAAATAATCTGTCCCCGGTGATGAGCCTCATGAGCGAGGAAATACCCCAGTACGTGCCCAACGTCCAGCGGAAGATTACGCCACACATAGGATGCTGTGGGCGGGATGTGTCCTCCTTGATCACAACCGAATTCGAGCAAACGCAACATCCCTTTACTGCTACGTTCGAGCGCGGAAACGAGAGTCTTAGGTTTCACCTTGTGACGATCAACGCTCCGCGGTACCGTGATGCCGTGCTCCTTGCCGAGTGTCTTGATCCACATACAGCGGGCATTGTGGATGTGACCAGCAATCATCCGTAGAGTGCGCCGTGGCGCTCCCGGAACAGAAAGATTCCAGACCTCAGCCGGCAAATGCTCGACCAGATAGATTGTGACCCGATTATTGGTCTTCCACGTGTCCAGGATCGAATCTCGGAGGCTGAGTCCAGACGGCATACCACAGACCACTGACTATTGACCACTGACTATTGACCACTGACTATTGACCACTGACTACTGACCACTGACCACTGACTACTGACTACTCCCCAAAACCTCTCGCATTGCCACCCTCAGATCCGCGAGCGCCTTCCCACCGTCACCCTTGAATGTTGAGCCATGCATGATGGCGAGCGTCTGAGGGGCGAGCGCCGCCAGCCGATCTAAGGTCTCATCCGTTTTGGAAGTATAAGGATACGCGTGGGCGAAGGGACCTTGCTGATCGCTAATCAGGCCCTGCTTGAATCGGCCTACCACGTCCGAGCTGGTTTGCGGCTCGACTTCCCCCTGATGAGTGAAGAGATCCGAGCAAAAAAGCGTTCCCTGTGTCTCCTCAAATAGCAGACCCGCCTCCCAGCAGTGCGGGACGTGTGGAGTCTGAAGAAACCGAAACCGATATTTGCCCGTGCTAAACACCTCACCGTCTGTCATGGCTCGCGCTGGACGGCTGGCAAAGTCGTTCACGCTCACTATGGCTCCAACAAAGCTACAGACCGGCTCGGCTTCCGGGGCCACCACCAGCCAATCATTAAGCGCGCCGCACTCGTCGGCCTCGAAATGGCTGAAACTGATCCACCGTATTTTCGAGGGCGCAATCACACGCGCGACCTCTTCCTGCACCAAAGGGAACATGCCTTTCATGCCGGTATGAAACAGCAGCGGCTCGTCATCTTTTACCAGGAATTGATTGAACTGCAAGTTGATATCCGGGACGTAGGTCGAAATGCGGTACACGTCGGGAGCGACTTCCTGTACGGGCATTTTATTCCTCCTTAATCGATTTGCTTCTCTAATAGTAACGCGTAATCCATCCGGAAAATGGATCAGGCCTATTACCTGGGTATCTTGCCTCTTTTAGAGAGCTCTTTGTTCGGGTAATTTCGTGTCATTTCGTGGATCGTTTCTTTTGCCGCTAAAAACGAACGATCCACGAAATCACACGAAACGACACCAAAACTCACAGGAACTCAGCAGCTTGCGAAGCCGCGAAACGCAATTCTGGGGCAGTGAGCTGCAGCTGATTCGTCACGGCTTCGCCGCCCGTTGTGAGGCGTGGCTCTGCCCCGCCGTCCGGTCCACCTTTCGATTGGGCTCCGCCCCTGGTGCGGCGCTTTGCCCCTGCGACAACGGTATTGATCTTCAGTGCAAGATTAAGTCATTCAAGCGATCAGGTGAAAATCTCGTTCCTGAGCGTCAAAGAAAAGCCAGGGATAGTTGAAGGCGCAAAGCGCCGCACCAGGGGCGGAGCCCAATCGAAAAGGTGGACCGGACGGCGGGGCAGAGCCACGCCTCACAACGGGCGGCGAAGCCGTGGCGATTGGGGAGTCCATGTTCAGTCGCGTAGGTCTGTTATCGTCACTCAAGCTTTCTACCATGCAAGACCAGCTGAAAGATCAAACTCCCTATCATTGATACAGCCGTCAAAAAGTAAACCGATAGCAAAGCGAAAGCTTGCGCCGTACCGCAGGTTCTATCTGGATCCGCTTTACTAGGCAGGTACACCCAAAACAGAATAGCCAAGTAAAAGAACAAGGTCGGTGACAGGAGAAACCCTACAGCGTGAGCCAAGGAGTTGTGAAACCGTCGAAGCCTGAAATAAACAAGGACGCCAAGCAGCTGTGGCAGCGCCAACATACTAAACAGGACAAGACATCCCCACATTACCTGAAATACGTCTTTCAGGAGTTAATCTCGCAATCGATGAGTCGTCGTTAGTCTATCACTCATCATTTAATCTGAAGCAAGGAACTCAACAATCAATCTTGCTGTCAACGGCGCATAGCTTCGCCAGATTGTCCTCGGGCCCACATGGAAGAACCAATCTTCGTGTATTTTCGTGTGATTTCGTGGATCGATCTATTTGCTACTTCTGGTGTTGTTGAAACTTCTCGCTCTACTTTGAAAAACCGGTCCAATCGGGAGATTGCATCCTCATTTCGCTCTTCCTGATCTGCCCCGAGATAAAACACTAGCTTAAAGTGACGCTTTTCTTTCTCACCTTTCTCGGCGGCTATTTTCACCAAGTGATAGTTACAGCGCATCCTTCTGGTTGAGGCGCAAGCTGTTTCTTCAAGTATAACGGTGAAAGCGTTTTCCCTTTTCTCACCGTCCTGCCAGATAAACAGAGGACACAAAGTGAATACCAGAGCTGTGAGGATTAGATTCATTTACATCTCCATCTATAGCCTAGTAGCCTCGGCTGTAAAATTCCCAGCAGTGAACTGCTGGGCTATTGTCAGGTCGTCCGCTACGCGGACTAAGAGAGTAACGTTCTGACAAACTCCCAAACCGGCTAAATTGAACAGTTTATTACCACAGACTCAGAAGCCGCAAACCATAAAGATGTGCCGCAAAAATGAAAGAGAGCCGACGAAATGGACGAAAAGATCACAATCTCGCGCAGCTTACTCTCTGACCAAATTGTCAAAGCGCATGCTGGAAGGGGTGAAGAGCAGCCTGACTGTGCCGGTGGGGCCGTTTCTTTGTTTGGCGATCATGATTTCTGCGACGTTCTTTTGATCTTCGGGTAAGCTGTCGCGCTCTTCAGGGGTCTTGGCATATTGATCTGCCCGATAAATAAAGGCGACCAGATCAGCGTCCTGCTCGAGCGCTCCCGATTCCCGCAGATCCGCGAGCTGCGGCCGGTGATCTGAACGAGCTTCGGGCGCACGTGAGAGTTGCGACAAAGCAACCAGCGGAACATTCAACTCCTTTGCCAACCCCTTTAACTCACGGGAAATCTGCGAAACCTCCTGCTGGCGCGACTCGAACCGCTTTGCCGAACCCGTCATTAACTGCAAATAATCGACCACTAAAAGATCCAGCCGTTTCTGCTCGGCTGCCAGACGCCTGGCCTTAGCTCGCATCTCAAGCACAGTAATCCCCGGCGTGTCATCCAGAAAAAGTCTGGTGTCAGCAAGCGTACCCAGCGACTTTGCTATTTGCGCCCATTCCGCACGTGACAGAAAGCCATTGCGGAACCGCTGGGCATCAATGTTGCCCTGGGAGCAGAGCATACGCATCACCAGAGCTTCTTTGGACATTTCCAAAGAGAAGATTCCGACGACGGCACCGGCGTGAATGGCAGCGTTTTCCGCCAGCATCAAGGCGAAGCTGGTCTTGCCCATTGAGGGTCGAGCCGCCACGATGATCAGGTCATTGCGCTGCAGGCCTGAGGTCATTTGGTCCAGGTCAGCGAATCCAGTAGTTAGGCCCGTAAGGACCGCGGCCCGGCCCTCCATCTCCTGGACCTTTTCCAGCAACTGTTCCGCAATTGGCTTGACGTGCGTAAATCCCTGGCGAATGCGCTCGTCTGCGAGCTGGAAAATCGCCTGTTCGGCATGATCGAGGATAATCTCTGGCTCGTCCTCTTCTTCCAGAGCCTCCTGAGTAATCTTGCTGGCCGCCTTGATCAGTTGGCGCAACATCGACTTGCCCCGCACAACCTTTGCGTAATGGGCAATGTTGGTTGAGTGCGGCAACCCGTAAGTGAGATTGGTTATAAAGCTGATGCCGCCGACGGATTCCAGGGCGCCTTCTTTCTTGAGCTCTTCCCCAATCAGGATGGGATTAATTTCCGCGCCCCTTTCGAATAGCGCAGTCATAGCCACAAAAATACGCCGGTGCGATGGCACATAGAAATCCTCTGGTCGCAGCAGCTCAATGGCCTGACTGATCAGGCCGTTGTCAAGAAGTATGCCACCGAGAATTGCCCGCTCGGATTCTGAGCTGTTGGGCAGTGAACGTTCCAGTGATTGTTCGCGAAGCGGATCTGGAGCAGCCATCAGAGTTAATTAAAGCAAAAGTAGACCCTGAAAATAAAAAGACGCAGCAACTTAATTAGCTTGCTGCGTCGAAATATGCAACCGTCGATAGCGTTAAATCTTACTCGGATGCGGTAGGACTCTCCTCCGAGCTTTCCTCGCTTTGGCGAGCCAGCTCAGCCTCCTGTTCCGGAGTGAGGTGTCCCACAATTACCTCGCCTTCGGCGGCTACTTTTACCGGCAGATTCACGGTCACCTCGCGATGCAGGCGGACAGGTACAGTGTACTCACCCAGCCGTTTCAAGGGCTCGCGCAGGTGAATCCGGTGACGGTCGATTTCATACCCTCGCTCCTGCAGAGCTTCTGCGATATCCATGGAAGTTACGGAACCGTACAGCGCGCCCTGCTCGCCAGCTTTCCGCTTAAACTCAAGAACCAGAGTGGCAAGTTTTTGCGACTGCGCATCCGCGGTAGCTCGCTCTTTGGCTTCTTTCTTCAACAACGCAGCACGCTCCTGTTCGATCTGCTTCACGTTGCTGGTTGTTGCTTCAACGGCCAGCTTTCGCGGCAATAAATAGTTTCGAGCATAGCCTGCTCTGACCCTAACGATCTCGCCGCGCGCTCCCAGGTCGCCGACATCCTCGCGTAGCAATACTTTTGTATGCGCCATCTTAGAATCAATATCCTTTCTCAGTCGGTGGTGTACGGGAGCAGGGCGATGTTTCGAGCTCGCTTGATAGCCTCGGCCAGCATGCGCTGGTGGGTAGCGCAGTTCCCAGAGATTCGGCGCGGTAAAATCTTTCCGCGTTCAGGGATATAGTTCTGTAGCAAACGGACGTCCTTAAAATCGATTAAATCGACCTTTTCGATACAAAAACGGCACACTCGGCGCCGGTGTATGCGTCGGCCACCGCGGCCGCCCGGCATCCCTCTACCACGATCCAGATCCTCATCACCATCGTAACCGCGTGAGCGGTCTTCATAACTTGTCGACATTAGTTTTTGTTCCTTCTCAACTGGGCGATATGAACTGACCGAACTGCCCGCAAATGGGGAGACGCTCGGCAGATCCAGTTAACTTTATTAAGCTTCGTAGTTCTCTTCCGTAGCAAAATTCTGGCTTTGATTATTGCCGGCCCCGGCACCTTTGGCTTTGCGAGCAGCCTTGGCCGCGCGACGAGTCTTGAATTTTTCGGCTCGACGGCGATCTTCGTCTACACGGACCGTCAGGTAACGCAGGATACGGTCATTGACGCGCATGCGACGTTCAAGTTCGGCGATTTCGCTGCCCGAACCCTCAATCTCCAGCAACACAAAGGTACCTTCGGTCTTGTGTAGAATTTCGTACGCCAGCGGTCGTCTGCCCATCACTTCTTCGCGATTGATAGTCCCGCCCTGGTCGGTCACCAGCTGTTTGAAATTCTCAGTAAGGCGCTGCACCTCGTCATCATCGGCTGCCGGATCGGCGATGAAAACTACCTCGTATTGTCTTTTAGTATCCAAAACGTTACCCCCAAACATTTTTGATTTTTGATTTTTGATTTAGATCGAAAATCCACAATCTAAAATCAAAAATCTAGTTATATTGGGCCATCGCCTTGAGGGCCCCATCGCGGATAATGCAACGCAAGGCGGAGGCGCTTGTCTCAAGGATCTCTTTTACTGCTGACCTTTCGGACCGGGGAAAAGTTGTAAGCACAAACCGGCTCGTATCCTCAACCGGGTGATTGGGCTGTATGCCAATACGCAGTCTGATGAATTCCTGACTACCGAGCGTGGCAATGATGGATTTCAAACCGTTGTGGCCTCCGGCTGAGCCGCGTTCGCGGATGCGGATCTTGCCAAATGGCAAGGCCAGGTCATCCGAGATTACTATCAATTCACCAGGCTCAACCGAGCCCCCGCTTTTTCGCAACAAACAACCAACGGCTTCACCGCTAAGGTTCATATAGGTTTGCGGTTTGACCAACCTGACCGCCTGACCTTCCAGTTCTCCCCGTCCCACCAGAGCATTGCACTCACGGCGGTTGACCTCAAAACCCTCGTCACGAGCCAGCTTGTCAATCAACATGAAACCCAGATTGTGGCGCGTCCACTCATATTCCGAGCCGGGATTCCCCAATCCTACAATCAATTGCATTGCCGATAGCAGTGACTCTTTGCTGAGCTGAAGCTGAAGGATTCCAGCCCGAAATTACTTCTCGGATTCCTCCTCGTCTTCCTCTTCCTTCTTACCCTTGCTAATCAACTCGGGCTCCGCAGGTGCCTCACCTTCAGCAGGTGCTGGTGCTGCTACCGGTTCTTCCTTAACGATACCCACAGTCGCAATCACTGTTTCGGGATCGTCCAGAATATCAATTTTCTCGTCCTGCGGAATGTCGGAAACGTGCAGTACCTCGTGAACGGCGAGGTTGGTAACGTCCACTTCGATCGAATCGGGGATGTCTCGGGGGTCACACCGGATCTCAATTTCGCGAATGATCTGTTCCAGTACTCCCTGTTGTTCGCGCACGCCGATGGGTTCACCCTGCAGCTGCAACTTGACGGTGACTTCGATCTTCTGCCCTTTGACTAATCTTTGAAAGTCGGCATGAATCAGGCGGCCGCGCACTGGGTCTATCTGGCGATCGCTGAACATTACCTCGCTGGGGCCAACCCCTTCGATATCCATCGTGAAGATCGTATTGCGGCCTGTTTCCGAGCGCAGGATCGCTGCCAGCTCACTAAGTGGAGCCGCCGCGGCCACAGTATCGGCGCCGCCGCCGTAGACCACAACTGGAATCAGTCCTTCCCGGCGAGTCCGCCGGGCGTCATTTTTACCGCGCCCGTTGCGCTGCCGAACCCGAATGGTGATCTCTTTCCTCTCCGCCATGGTTCTCCGTCTCCTTTACACACTTTCAGCGACCCAAGCCATTGCCGATTTTCGATTGCTAATTGCCGATTTGAACTGGTGCGTCAGGCACCCTGAATAAAATGGGCAATTGGCAATCGGAAATCGGCACTGACCGTGGTCGCTGATGGTCTTCTAAAAAGCCATCAGTGTTTGCCCTTCGCTATACGAAGAGCGAGGAAACGCTGGTTTCCTCGTGGATCGACTTGATCGCTTTCGCCAGAAGTGGCGCGATACTAAGTACTCTTATTTTATTCAACCCGCGCGCGTTTCCGCGAAGCGGTATCGTATTCGTTACGATAATCTGCTCAATATCCGAATCGGCCAACTGCTCGATTGCTCGCCCCGAAAACACCGGATGCGTGAAGCAAGCATGAATCCGGCTGGCGCCAGCTTCCTTCAATGCCCTGCCAACCTTAGTCAGCGAGCCGCCGGTGTCGCACATGTCATCGACGATCAGGCAGCTTCTGCCATCAACGTCGCCAACCACGTTCATTACCTCGGCGATATTGGCTTTCTCACGGCGCTTATCGCACAAAGCCAGCTCAGCATCCAGGCGCTTGGCGTAGGCTCTGGCTCTCTCAGCACCGCCGGTATCCGGAGCCACCACCGTCAGGTTCGGCAATTTGTTGTCCTGGTAATAGCCAATCATTACCGGGGCCGAGTAAAGGTGGTCGACCGGGATATCAAAGAACCCTTGAATCTGTGCCGCGTGCAAGTCCATTGTCAGCAGCCGGTCCGCGCCAGCGACGGCGATCAGGTTTGCTACCAGCTTTGCCGAGATCGGAACGCGGGGGCGATCCTTCTTGTCTGAGCGCGCGTAACCGTAATACGGAACCACTGCCGTGATGCGTTCGGCAGATGACCGGCGAAAGGCATCCAACATCACCAGCAGCTCCATCACATGCTCGTCAGTAGGCGGGCAGGTTGGCTGCACGATAAAAACGTCTCCACCACGAACGTTTTCATCGATTTGAAAATTGAATTCGCCGTCTGAGAAACGCTCGGTAAAGGCGCGTCCCATGTCACAACCCAAATGGCGGCAAATCTCTTCAGCCAGCTGGGGGTTAGCGTTTCCAGAAAAGATTTTAATACCACCCGTTGTGCTCATAACATCCTTGCCGATTGCCGCCCAACCCCGGATTGCGGACAGCAACGTCCAGGTTAACCTAACCTAATCAAGCAGCGCCCAGATCGGCAATCGGAAATCGGCAATCAAAAATGTTTGGCTGGGGCGGGAGGATTCGAACCTACGAATGCCGGTTCCAAAGACCGGTGCCTTACCACTTGGCTACGCCCCAGAATCAAGGACATGCTAAGAAGAGCTTGAAAATGTGGTCCCATGCGAACCCAAGGCGCGAATGTACTTGCTGCGCGAAAGAGTTTCACAAGAAAAGAGTCGCCAACCGGCTTCCGTTTCAAACTGCCTCAGGGCTCGCTGCTGCGATTCTACTCCGTCAAAGATACCAAATACGCTGGAGCCGCTGCCAGCGAGCAGAACCTCCTGGGCGCCCGCCTTCAACAAGGCGCTTCGCACCCTCTCGATCTCTGGCTCTCTCTCAAAGATCACACTCTCAAAGTCGTTATGCAGAGGCCATTGATCTGAGTTGCTCAAAATTTCCTGCAAACGCGAACTAGGAAGAATAGAGTCCGTATTGGCGGTTGTCAAGGCAGTGGCCCGCAGAGCCCGGTAGGCGTCCGCGGTCAAAACTCCGACCTCTGGTTTAGCAATCAACAGAGCTAAAGGCGAAATGTCCGGTAGCGGCAAAAGATCGGTTCCGATACCGGTGGCCAGCACCCGGCCACCCAAAAAGAAGAATGGCACATCAGCACCAAGTTTTCGGCCCAACTCAATTAGCCGGGCTTGATCCAATTCAACCCCCCATAACCTTCCCAGTCCCAGTAGGGCGACGGCTGCGTTTGACGACGCCCCACCCAGGCCGCCCCGGGTTGGTATCCGCTTTTGGAGCTGAATTTCGGCGCCAAATGGAAGGTTGTAGGTTTCCCTAAGGAGTTGTGCGGCGCGGATGATTAGGTTCGAACTGTCATGCGGGACGTCGGCCGCACCGCAATGAAGCAGTAACTGCTGGTCACTGCGGCTGCCAAACTGAAGCTCGTCATGCAGGGAGACAGTCTGCAGGATCGTTTCCACTTCGTGGAAGCCATCGGGCCGCTGGCCCAGAACACGCAGGCTTAAATTGATTTTTGCAAATGAAGGAAGACTGATTTCAGGCGTAAACACTTATGGCGGCTGATGCTCAAAGGCGCCAGCCGCCATTCGAGTCTAACCCGCACCAAGCGTCTAGCGCGTTATGAAAAGCTGTGTGACGTAAACGCGGCCGTCTGAACTAACAAAGACTCCGACAGCCGACGCGCGAAACTCACGGCCCAGGAGATTACTACGATGTGCAGCAGAGTCCAACCAGCGCTGCACTGTTGACGTTCCCGGATCGTCGTAACCTCGATTATAAGCGATGTTCTCGCCGATGGCTCTAAAGCGAATGCCTGCCAAACGCGCTCGATCCCTCAGGTCGGAACCATCGGGTGCCACATGGGAGAAGAACCCCTGTCGGGCCATCTTCTCAGAGTAATCGCGGGCCAGGCGCCAGAGCTCTGAATCCCAGGAGAGAGCGACCCGACCACGCTCAACTCGGACTGAGTTCGTTAGCTCAAAGGCCCTGCGCTCGATTGGATTGGCCTCGGCTATTGAGCTGGAAGCTGCAGCCGACAGAAAACCTTTAATGGTGAGCTGCGGGAATTGGAGCGCATGTGCAGACTCAGGCTGGAAGACTGCGGTAGTAATGTCACCCCCAGGGTGCAAGTCGAGGGGGGCGACGATAGCCTCACCTTTAGCTTTTGCGATGGGTACTACCGACCCGAGGACGAAACTGATGAGAACAAGACTGGCAGCTTTCTGGAGTGTTCGGTGAGATTTTCTACAAATCATGGGTTTAATTGCAGCCGTCGTTTTCTGGAAGACCCCTTTAGAGGATTTGAGGTAATCCCCCTACGGCAGGGGGAATAGGGCCTTTTTAGCCGGCTCGGTGAGGCTCCAACCCGAACGCGGTCTCACGACTCTAACACTGCAATAAACAAATATCAATAAGTTTTAACGCCACCATGGCTCTGGCCTCGTGGTGCTTCAACCAAGGCAAGCAAAGAACTCGTGACACCACCGGCTAAAAGCCGGTGGTGTCACGTTGAATACTGGAGAATCAAGTCAGGGGCTGACGATTTGGCGGGCATTTGAAAGCAGCGGTAAGAATTCGAAAGTCTCGCCTCTGCTTCTCGCAATCCGCAATCCCAAATTCAAAATTTACTTCCTAAATCCTAATTCTTAATTCCGCTTTTCATCGTCCGCGAACTGCTGAATGGTCCGCTTCCAAGCCTGGCGGCTCGGATACGAATAAATGA
>Ga0187892_10011621_pt1 | contig 10713 bp, 7 predicted proteins | sample MA1701073metaG_FD_139345 | JGI IMG/M metagenome (GOLD analysis project Ga0187892, IMG submission 139345) | Bio-ooze microbial communities from a basaltic lava cave in the Kipuka Kanohina Cave System on the Island of Hawaii, USA - MA170107-3 metaG ...
GAGCGAGCACGGGGCTCTTGCAGACAGCAATCGCTATGCGGGACCGCTCATGGCGGCCACGCACACCGTCATCAAGGCCCCCGGCATCAAGCCGAGGACCAGCACGGCAAGCCCGTTGAAGCTCAGCACCACGCGCGTATCCTGGCCGCAAACGATGGGCGAGATGTCGTCGGGATCATCGAAGTACATGAGCTTCACGATGCGCAGGTAGTAGTAGGCGCCGATAATCGAAAACACCACGGCGATCACCGCTAAGGACACGAATCCCGCGGCCAAGGCCTCTTTAATCACGAACCATTTAGCCCAAAAGCCCACGAAAGGCGGCACCCCCGCGAGGCTAAAGATGAGCATCAGCATCAGCAGCGCCAGCCACGGACTGTGGGCGCAGGCGGCGCTTGTCGCCGATGCGGTCGACTTGCCCGCGGAGCCTCGTCGCCGGCGTCAGCGGGTTCTGGCACACGGGAGCGGCCGCCACGTCGGCCACCTTCACCCGATGAGTCCCGGTCAGCGTGCCGCTGGCCGCGTGCACCACCGCGACGATGTCGTGCGTGCCGGGGGTCCGGGGCTGATAGCGCACCTTCACGAGATGGCTCGTGTTCGCCGCAATGAACGGCACGTGCTCGACCTCGAAGACCTCGCCACCGTTCGCCGGGTCGCCGTCGTAGAAGGTCACGAGCACCGCACCGATCGGCTGCGGGCCGCTCCTGAGCCGCACGCCGACCTCGGCCGTCTGGAAGCGCTTGAGCCGATGCCGTCGATCTCGCCCAGGGCCGCCAGAGACGCGGCACCTCGCCGGACGATCTCGGCCAACTGCTCGTTGGTGAGCACCGCACGAGACCACCACCTCCTCGATCGCGAGGGCCTCCGGCGACAGCCCGCCGGGGGGCACCGTGCATTGGCTGCCTTGCGGGCAGATGTAGACGTCCTGGTCGTAATAGCCGACGTTGTTGCTGATCGGCTCGACGTCGACCTGGCCGAGGCTCGTGAAGGGCGCCGTCGGAATCGCGTTGAGCCCGTGGTCCTGGTACTCGGGCACGAGGTTGCCGGAGGCGTCCTCCATCCACACGACGATCCAAAACTTGAGCGACACGCCGCCGCAGCCACCCGGGAGCGGGCAGGTCGCGGTGTCGAACGTCGTGGTCGCGATGGCGGCGTTGAGGCCGGTGTTGTTCACGTTGTTGCCCGCGATGGGATCGAGCGAGACGGTGTTGTTGTTGATCAGGAAGGCGTCGCCGACGAACTGCTGGGTCGTCGTGTCCCACTGCTGGCCGTAGAACTGCACCTTGACGTGCGCCACGGGCGGCGTCGCCTGGGCCATGTCGAGGCGGCTGTAGTTGTAGACCCGGGCCGAGAGCTGGATCGTGTCGCCCTCGTTGACGAGCGTGAGCTGCGGACCGGTGACGGCGCCGTTGGGCAGGACGAAGAGGCCCTTCATCTCGTAGCCGCCGGTCGACTGCACGTCGTCGCGGTCGAGGATGTTGAAGCAGTAGACCGACGAGAGCGGGCCCGAGCCCACGGAAAGCAGCGACCAGCGGAAGGGATGGTTCAGCGCGACGTCGGGGGCGCTCAGGTACGGCGCCGTGCCGTCCTGCCACCAGTTGCCGGTGCCGGGGGCGTCGGGCTGCGCCGTGAAGGCGAGGCGCAGCGTGCCGTTGATCGTCAGGTCGACCTGCCCCTCGAGTTCCTGCTTGAGCTCCGTCTGGAGCACGTCGGGATTGGCCGCGTCGCCGAGGATGAAGCCGTCGAAGGGGTAGCTGTAGGCCTCGCCGAGGTCGAAGCCCGGCACCGACACGCCGAAGCCGTTCGTCGAGGCGGTCGTCTGCACGGCCGTGTTGAGCGTCGTGATCGTATCGGAGGAGTTCTCGCTGAACGAGGCGTTGCCGGTGATGCCGCTCCCCGAGATCAGGCCCGAGACCGAGACCGACTGCGACTGCGACTGCGAGTGCGTCGTCACGGTCCCGGTCGACATGTCGCTGCTGTTGCCCTCCATCCAGTTGAGCGTCTCGCTGGCGTCGGCGCTGCCGGTCGTGAACTGCTCGTCGAAGAACTGCTGGAAGCCCATGGGCGCCCCGAGGGCCTCCTCGAGCTGCAGCAGGTTCTGGGGGTAGGACAGGATGTTCCCGACCTCGTGGAAGGGCTGGTACCACTCGACGGTGGTGCCCGGCGTGTGCGGGTTCGGCTGGATCTGGTCGGGCCCGGAGAACGTCATGTTCAGGGGCAGCTTGGCTTCGCAGGTAGGCTGCGTCGCCGGACAGGCCAGGTGGCCGAGCACGGGGTAGGTCCAGATGTTGAAGCGCTGGGTGTCGAACCACAGCACGTCGCCGAACCCGGTGATGACGTCGATCTTGTACGAGAAGGCCCCGTACGTCCCGAACTTGTTCGCCACCAGGTTGTCGTGCGACGTCATGACGGTCGACTTCATGTCGGCCCCGATCGAGCCGATGTCCGGCGCGTTGAAGGTCACGCCGCCCCCGGAGCCCGTGGTCGTCGAGTAGGTATAGCTCGTGCTCTGTGTCGCCTGGTTCTGGACCGTCGAGCTGGACGCGACCGAGAACGTCGCGTCCATGCCGCGCACGCTCGTCTGGTCGGTCGCGGGGAAGGCGGTCATGTTCGCGAGGTCGAAGGTGAGCGGATCGTTCACCGGCTGCTGCACGTAGTCGATGTGCATGGGCGGCGCGCCCATGACGATGCGCGGCTGTGAGTGCTGGGTGATGACGGCCTTCTGCGGCGGCCCGAGGAGCAGCGACCGCCCCTGTGTGTCGCTCGCGATCAGCAGAGCGTTGGCCGGGTCGACCATCGTGAGCGTCCCGACCGTGGTCTGGTTCAGGGTGAAGGCGTAGCCGTTGCCCGGGTCGACCGCGTAGAGCCGCAGCTCGTGCTGCCGCACATCGCCGACGATGCAGGCGACCAGCAGCCCGATGTCGAGGTTCGGGGGCGTGGTCTCCGGATCCTGCTCGTCGAAGTCGAAGTCGCCGAGGGCGATGGCCGTCGCGTTCAACTCGATCGGTAAGCCGCCGCATGTGGTCTGGGCGAACGACACCGCGTTGGCCTGGGTGAAGACGCCCTGCGACTCCACGACGACCGCGAGGGTCGCGTTAATTGACGCGTTGCCGGTCCCGTTCTGCATGAGGAGCACGATCTGATCGGCGTCGCCGAACCAGTCGACCCGTCCGACGGCCATCGCGAAGGTCGGACCTTCGCTGCCCTGGCCCTGCGGGTCGGCGATCGACGGCGTCAGGTCGGACGGGACCTGCACCAGGCTGAGCTCGATCTCCGCCGTCCCGTCGTAGGCGACGACCAGCTCGCGATCCGTGGTGTCGTCGTCGAACTGCCCGCCTTGGAGCGCGAAGATCGCCGGGCTCTGCGTCGCCGGCGCGAAGCCGGCACTGCCGGAGAGCTGGATGTCGAGGTCGGGGACGTTCGGCGTCGTCGGCGGGACCAGGGTGTAGATGGCGAGGTTCGGCAGCACGACGGCGGCGATCTCGCCCGGCCCGTCGCCCTGCACGTCGAGCACCGCGAGTGCCTGTGCGCTGGCGGCGAACACGGCCCCCAGTTGGATCCCCAGCTCGAAGTCGGTGGGGTCGACGGCGGACGCCACCTGGATGCCGCCGCTCGAGAAGCCGATCAGGATCTCGGCGTAACCGTCGCCCGTGAGGTCGCCCATCGCGAGGAGGTCGGGTACGCAGCCGGTGGCGGAGGGCGCGCAGACGCTGGTGGCGAGCGCGACGTTCAGCGTGCGATTGGCGAGCGGATCATAGACGTTGAGCACGGCCGCGGTCGGCGCGGTCGTGCTCCGCGCCAGCGTCACGATGACGTCGTTCGGGAGCTCGAACATCCGCCCCGAGGCGAGCGCCAGTGGGATGCCGCCGGGGACGTAGGGGGGCTCGTCGAACACGATCGGGACCGTGCCGTTCTGCGTCGGCAGGATGACGTTCTCGTTCTCCAGTCCGAACCCCCCGTTGCCGTTCACACCGAGCACGAGGTCCTGGACCGGCAGCATCAGCCGGCGGCCGAGCAGGACGTCGTCGACAGCCGTGAAATCCGGCGGTGACTGTCCCCACGCGGTGGCGGAGAGCGCGAGAATGACGACGACCAGTGGTGTCCTGCGATGTGGCATGGGTAGGGTATGGAAGAATAAACGCTCTTTATTTTTAACAAGAAGAGTACTGCTGGGTGAGTCGAGTTGTCAAACACGCGAGTCTTCGGTTTAGAACCGGGGACTTTCCGGGTCATTCCTCGCCCCGAGGCGCCAAGTTTCGGGGCGTTTTGGCGTCGCGGGCCGGGGAAGGGCCAAGGGGCGGGTCGGCTCAGGGGCTGAAGCGGATGGGAGCGGGGATCGGAGAGGGATCAGGTAAGTTGGAATCGATCGAAGGCCCTGGCCGCTGCTCGGGGCGGTGCTCGGGCGGGCGAACGAGATGGGTGAGGAGAGCTGTCCATCGATCCCTACGATCCCGTTGTCCTGTTCATTCACATGACGACACCAGCGGCTTATTTCACAGATCGTGGGAAGTCCCGCGTGCATCTTGAGCCGGATGTTGAGAACGCCATCCTTGAGGCCATCGCCAAAACGAGTGCCGAATGGAAAAAAGCCAAGCGCCAGCATGATCGCGAAGGCCGCGCGAAGGAGCGCGCAATCGAGGAAGCCTACCACAAACGCAATAGGAGCATCTCAACCAAGGAGGCCGCTTTTCGAGTGATGCGCGACGCCTACAGAGCATCGACCCCTCGTAGAGCGGCGGCATGAACTCACTGCCGATATGAACAGCAAGGGAATCGTCAGCGGCACGACGGCGAAGTGGATGAGCAGCGCCGTCCACTTCCATCGCAGAGCGAGGCGGATGATCGGGTCGTAGAGCCAGGCGAAGAACCGCGACACGGGTTCTGCGACTCGGGCTTCAGGCGCTTGCCGCGGATGAAGATGGTCATCAGCACCGGAACCAGCGTGATCGACAGCCCACAAAATGCCATGGGAATCGAACGTTTGCCTGGTATTACAATCGGCGCTCTACTTTGGTACCCTGTTTGCGGTGAGACTCGTTTTGAATTAGTGCCAAGAGGACTTTCACACCAATAATTCATTGTTTCTAGCTTAGCGCAAACGACGTACCCGGAACCAAATGATGAAGGAGGACAAATGCGTAGAACCTTAAGCGTGATCGTATTTCTACTATCACTTACCGCGTGTGCTACCACACCTGAACCGGCGGCTCAGGAGATCCACTTGAAAGACGGCTCACACCTGTTCGTCGATCCGGACGGCACGATGCGGATGATTGATCAGCACGGTAGACCGACGTCTATGTCAGAGGGCGTCGAAATGGAGGCGCAAGATGGAACTCTGATCATGATGAAAGATAAACATGTCTGGAGGACGCTGGGCCCGAAGGGACCGCTGATCTACGGCATTGAGTAGATGGCGGATAGCGCGCCCGGTACCATGGCCGGGCGCGTTCTGCGGGGTTTTCCGAAACGTCGCACCTTTCGGCACAAACCGCACGTTCGCCTTTTGGCGATTACCAGAACGTATTGCTTCCACAAGTGGGACGCGGCCGGGATCACCACGAGAGTCAGGATCACGGCGCCTACCATGCCGTGTTGATGGGTTACGCGAGCATTGCCACCGGCGTGGAATCGATCAAGCTCAGGCGGTGCACTAATAGTCTTCCGAGCTTGAGAGGCCCGAAGTAGACGTTGCGTTCTCGGCGCGCCAAGCAGGGCCGCCTTCGGCCCCGGCCAGCTTCGCTGGGGCTCGGGTACTCGCCCCTGGCCCTGGCTTTCCATACCCCGTCATCGATCTCTTCGAGTCCGACGTATTCTCCGGCACAGGTAATGGAAACATTGACCCACTGGTGATCCACCGAATACCGCCATTGTAGCTAACATAGCGGAGCTCAAAGCGGTCTGGGTATTCGAGAGGGGGTAGTTTATTAGTGCATCTCTCGGGGTGCGCGTTCGTAAAGGGAAGCAGGTATTTGCATGTCCAGCGCCTCGTGGGGTCGTTGATAGTTGAACCCTTCGCGGAAGTGGTTGAATTTACGCTGTTGGGTGCGCGCATTGGCTGCCGGGGGGCGAGTGGTTTCGGCTTAGTCCAAAACGCCGCGCGCTGCCATCAAACCGTGCATCCAATTGCACGTTCCGCAAATTGCGATCTGCTCTATAATCTGCGTCTGATTGGCAACACGCTCGAATAAAGGGAACGCACGATGCCCCTCTCCGGCCCACCGCTTGATCGACCGATTGCTCTCACCGAGGTGCTCGCCATCGGCCTCAAGACCAAGCCCGATGAGCTCGCACTCGTCTCGAACGAAAGCCGCTGGACGTGGCGCGAGCTCGACGCTGCGGCAGATCGAGTCGCCGCCCACTACTTGGCACTCGGACTAAAACCGGGCGATCGCGTGGCGTCGCTCTTGCCGAATCGCGGCGTGCTGATCGTCCACTATCTCGTCTGCCTGCGGGCCGGCCTGGCCGCGACGCCGCTCAACTATCGCTATCAGGCCCCCGAGATCGACCATGCGCTCGAAGTCAGCGGCGCTTCGATCCTCGTCGCCCACGCCGAGCGCGACGACGACCTCGCCAAGAGCCAACTCGCCGGCAAGCTGCCGTTGGGCCGCGTCAGTTTCGGCGCCAAGGACGGCCGCGGCCGCAGCCTCGAAGAGTATCTGCAAACGCCGCCGCCGCCAGTGACTTTGCCCGCGCCGCCGCCATCCGCCGCGTCGATCATCTTCTTCACCTCCGGCAGTACCGGCAAACCCAAAGGCGTCACCCACACACACGAAACCTTTGGCTGGCTGGTGTGTGCCCGCCGCCGCGCTTCGTCGCTCCCCGCCACTAGCAACACCGCCGATGCATCCAGCGCCACCGCCAGCGCAGCAAGCCAGTTCTGGTTATCGTGCTGCGAGCGATAGAAACTCAACACCGGAAACGACAAATGGCTCTCCAACAGATCCGCGGCCCACACTTCCCACTCGGCCAAGTACCGCTCGATCTCCGGACAGTCCCGAAACCCGTTCGCGCGTCGGAACAGCTCGCCGGCCGTCGGCGGCGAGCCAGCCCGCGCGTCGAGTAGCGCGATGCTCTGCTCCCGCCCCGAAAACGCTTGGTACAGCACCGGCAGGTTGCCGATGATGATCGCCATGAAACCAAACCCGGTGCCCGCTTCAATCACCGACACCGCCTTGCCGACGAACGTGTCGGGCGTGACGTCGCCATAGCCAACGTCTCGCCGCTTTGGTAAAGACACTGCCGGAAGTCGCCGCCCAGCTCGCCCGGCAGCGACTCCTGGCCCCAATGCACGAGCGCAAAGCCCACAATCAGCACCGCCACCCAACACGCGAACGATCCAAACAAGGAGAGCGGCCCAAAGATGCTCAGCCGGCGGCGCTATTCTTCAACGGGTCGTTCATATTCGTCGGCGGCATGCAGGTGGCCATCACGGGTTTCGGCATGTGCACGATGAGCGCGGAAAGCTTGGGCAGACAGGCGAGGAGCACGAACCAGGCGGCGATCGACCAGACGATCGCGCGACTGGTGGCGCCGGTCGCCCGTTCGATCCCGACCAGGCTGGGACTCGCGCTCAGCCCGGGCGCCGACAGGAACCCGCCGACCGCACAGCCCAACCCGTCGGCGAGGACACTGCCCGCGATGCCCCTCGGCTCCGGCTTCGTCCACCCCGCGTCGTTGATCTGCTGGCAGGTCGTGAGCACGCCGACCGTGCGCAACCCGATCCCGGCGATCGCAAAGGGAACGATCAGCGCCGCACTGAAGGTGACGCCGTCGGGAGGCGAAGCGGAATCATGGCCGCCGGCGCCGCGGCAATTTCGACGGCGAAGCTCGGTGGTAGCTGGCCGAGCTGCGCGGCGGCGAGGTAGCCGACGACGATCCCGATCAGCGCCAGAGCAGTCGCAGCAGGCGTCGGCCCCACACGCTCAGGCCGACCATCGTGACGAGGGCGACCCCGAACACCAGCTCGACCGCGCCGAAGGCCGGCGTGGCGACGATCTTGGCATTCCAGGCGACCGACAAGCCGATCTTCGCCAGCTGATGCCCACCGCCATGAGGATGATCCCCGACACTACCGCCGGGAACACTTCGCGCAGACGGGTCACGATCCGGGACAGTCCCATCTCCGCAGCACCGGCGAACAGAATCATGCCCACCACCAGCGGAAGACCGCCGGCGGTCGCGGCCGCCATGCAGGCGGGCAGGTAGATCGCCGACACGTACGTGCTCCGTTGCACCGGGGCGTAGCATCAGAAGCGCAGCGTCACGCCCCCGCCGGCGCCGTACTCGGAGTGCCACTGGCCCACCAGCGAGAGCCAGCGCGTGACCACGAACTCGCCGCCGCCGACCCACTCGTCGGTCTCCTTGCTGTTGAACTCGTAGCTGCCGAACAGCGAGAAGCGCGACGTCAACACCAGCTCGCGGCCCACTTCGGTGCGGACGTTGCCGTCGGTGCCCACCCAGAACGCTGTGTCGAACTCGAGCGGCAACAGCCCCCGGAAGCCGAAGATCCCTCGCTGGCTCTCGTCGGTGAAGTTGCCGCCGGCTTGCAGGCTGAAGAGCCGGTTCACGTACCGCTGATAGGTAAGCGAGATGTCGTAGCGGTCCTCCCAGTCGTACTCCCACTCGACCACCCCGTCGTTGCGCGTGTTGCGCACGACGGCGACGCCGTCGGTCATCTGGCTCAAGAGCACGACGTGGGCGAACGCGTAGACGCTGTCCCGGTAGAGGTTCGGCCGGATGCCGATCAAGTCTGCCGAGACCTCGGACCCCTCGTAGTGGACGACGCGCGCCATGCCCGACTTCAAGTGGTAGAGCACATGGCAGTGGAAGAACCAGTCTTTCTCCTCGTCGGCCGCGAACTCGATCACGGTGCGGCCGCCGGGGTCCACGTCCACGGTATGTTTGAGCGGCGCGTAGTCTCCCTGCCCGTTCACGACGCGAAAGAAGTGGCCGTGGAGGTGCATCGGGTGGTGCATCATCGTCTTGTTGACGAGAATGAAGCGCACGTTCTCGCCGCGCCGGACGAGGAGGTCGTCGGACTCGCTCAGCGTCTCGCCGTTGATCGTCCAGACGTAGCGCTCCATGTCGCCCTCGAGCACGAGCTCGTACTCGCGCACCGGACGGCCGGCGGGCAGCGCCGTCGGATGGGGAGCGCGCAGCTCGGCATACGGCGTCGGCGGTCGCCCCGACTGTGGGCGCTCCATCTGCATGCCGCCGCTCATCGCCGGCATGGGCATGCTGTTCGCCTTCATGCCGGACATGTCCATCCCCTGCATGTCCATGGGCTTGCCGGCGTCCATGTCCATCGCCGGCTTCCGCCACGGCAGATAGGGCGACGGCATCATCTCGAAGTCGATGAGGCTGTAGATGTCCGGCGGCGGCACGTCGGGGGCGAGCACGCGGCGGCCCCGACCGATGAAGAGCGACGAGTGGCCCGAGCCGTCCTGCGCCGTCGCGCGCAGCTCATACGCCCGATCGCCGGGCACGCGGAGCAGCAGGTCGTACGTCTCGGCGATGGCCATGAGGAACCGGTCTTTCTCGAGCGGCACCACGTCCTGGCCGTCGGCAGCGACGATACGCATCGGCCCCCCGGCGTAGCTGAGGTAGTAGTACGTCGCGGCCGACGCCCCGATCACCCGCACGCGCACCGTCTCGCCGGGCGCGGCGTCGAGGGTCGCCACGGGCTGGCCGTTGGCGAGAAACCGATCGTAGGCGACGTCCGACACGTCGGCCTGCGGCATGGAACGAATCGAGCGCTCCCACAGACTCCTGAGTCCCCCGTGCCGAATCGCCCCCAGGAGACTCTGCCGCTGCCGCTTCTTGATCGCGTACCAATCGCTCCCACGCTTGAGCGTGCGCATGATGGTGGACGGAGGGTCGTTGCTCCATTCCGAGAGCACGAGCACGTAATCCCGGTCGGCTTGGGGCGGCGTGTCGCGCGGCGTGATCACGATCGACCCGTAGACGCCCTGCTCCTCCTGCAGTTTCGTGTGCGAGTGGTACCAGTAGGTGCCCGACTGGATGATCGGGAACCGGAACTCACGCATCGTCCCGGGCATGATCGGCGGGGTGGTGAGGAACGGCACACCATCCTGCGAATTCGGCAGCAGGATGCCGTGCCAATGGATCGAGGCGCCGACGGGCATCTGGTTGTGGACGCGGATTATCGCGTGGTCGCCCTCCGTAAAGCGAAGCGTCGGACCCGGGAGCCCGTCGTTGATCGTCATGGCATCGGCGGGTGCCCCGCCGATCTGCAGGGTCTTCTTCTTGAGCGTCAGGTCGTAGGAAACCTCCGCCGCCAGACTCCCCGTGGCGTGGGCGACGACGGCGAACCAACCGACCAGCAAGCACACACGTCTAAGCATGCCCCGAGCATAAGACGCAACGGCCGTCCAGAAACGCGAGAGGTTGGTCGCAGCGCTCAGGCGCTGCTCGGCAGGCGCACCGCCATGCGCGTGCCGCCCAGTACGGTGCTTTCGATGGCGAGCGCGCCTTGCACGAATAGGGATTTTAAACGCCCTTTTTCGTCAAAAGGTAGGGTACTGCTGGGCTGGGCTCGTGAGCTGTCAAGCATACGCCTCTTGAGAATAGAAGATATAGACGCCCCCCTTTTAAAAGTCGAGGGCTACCATCATGGATGGATACCTCAAAGTGGTAGGCTAGACCACTGAAACCAAATGTAAAGTAAAAAGGAGGCGTCTATGAAACAGA
>Ga0187892_10011622_pt1 | contig 10713 bp, 9 predicted proteins | sample MA1701073metaG_FD_139345 | JGI IMG/M metagenome (GOLD analysis project Ga0187892, IMG submission 139345) | Bio-ooze microbial communities from a basaltic lava cave in the Kipuka Kanohina Cave System on the Island of Hawaii, USA - MA170107-3 metaG ...
ATCGACGCAGAGGGAAGCGAGGCCGGTCTGGAGATTGCGCCGCTGCATCTCCTTCAGGAGCGTGAGAACCAACCAGAGCCAACCGCGCGCCGGTGCGATGGTGCTTGCGCGCTTCGCGCAGGAAGGGTAACGTCAGGCTGTCATGATTACCGTGGAAGCCACCAAGGATGAAATTCGTGTCCACATCCCCAAGCGCGACATGCCGGCGGATGCGGCGAACGTGTTTGTAGATTGGCTGCGGGTCGAAGCTGCGGCGCGTCGCAGTCGGTTGACCGACGCGGCAGCCAAGGCATTGGCGGAAGACGTCAACGCCGATTGGTGGGCGCGCAATCAAGGCCGTTTCATGACGCACCCGGGGCAATGAGTCCGTTTATCGTCGTGGACACCAGCGTCCTCTTTGCGGCGTTGGTCAGCGGCCGTTCCCGATTGCGCGAAGCGTTCTTCGCCGATGTGGTATCCCCCTTCTGTGCTCCGCGGTTTCTCTTCGTCGAGCTGTTCAAACACAAAGATCGGCTGCTCGCGGCCCACGGAATTGTCCGAGGACGAACTCCTTGACGCCCTGAATGCGCTGTTGGCGCGTCTCTGCTTCGCGGATGAGTCCACCATCGCCTTGGGCACCTGGCTGGAAGCGCGCCGGCTGTGCCGTGAGACGGATGAAAGGACACGCCGTTCGTCGCGCTGACACTGCATGGTGGATGGCCGGCTCTGGACGGATGACGAGGAGTTGAAACGCGGTCTGCAAACGAAGGGCTTCGACCGATTCTTTGAGCCGTAGTCGGGGCGCGGTGCACTGCCCGGAAGCAAGTCGTCCACTTGGCTAACTATCGGGCTGTGTAGTCCTCAAATCCGTTCCAAGATCAACGCCGCGCCTTGTCCGCCGCCGACGCAGAGGGAGGCGAGGCCGGTCTGGAGATTGCGCCGCTGCATTTCCTTCAGAAGCGTGAGGACCAACCGCGCGCCGGTGGCCCCGACGGGATGGCCGAGGGCGACGGCGCCGCCATTGACGTTGAGTTTGGCGCGATCAAGGTCACCGATGGGTTCTTCCTGGCCGAGTTTCTCTTTCGCGAACTTCTTGGAAGCCAGCAACTGCTCACACGCCATCACTTGCACCGCGAACGCTTCGTTGATCTCGATCAGTTGCATGTCGCTGAGCTTCCTGCCCGCTTTGCGCAACGCCAGCGGGATGGCGTAGGCGGGGCCGAGACCCATGCGTTTCGGGTCGAGGCCGGCGTAGCTGTAGTGACTCAAGTACCCAAGTGCCTTGTGCCCGAGTGCCTGGGCTCGGGACTCGGACATCACGAGCAACGCCACGGCCCCATCGGTAATTTGCGAAGCGTTGCCGGCGGTGACCGTGCCGTATTTGCGGTCGAAGATCGGCTTCAGCTTCGCCAGGGCTTCCATCGTCTGGTTCTCGCGGACGCCGTTGTCGTCGGAGATGAAGCTCGTCTTGCCGTTGAGATAGACCGTCATGATCTCATCCCGGAGCCGCTCGCGACCGGACATGGCTTTCTGATGCGACGCCAACGCGAACTTGTCCTGTTCCTCGCGCGGCACATGGAACTCTTTCGCCAGCACTTCCGCCGTCTCGCCCATGATCAGCCCACAGACGGGGTCGGTCAATCCGAGCAACACGCCGACCTGCGGACGAAAATCGGCGGGACGGAAGTTGACGAATGCCTGGAGCTTCTCGGGGGCGGTCTTCGCTTTCTGCAGCGCCGCGAACTTGTCCGACGCGGTCTTGGGGAACAGCAGCGGCGCGTTGCTCATGCTCTCGGCGCCGCCCACGATGAAGACCTCGCCGCGGCCGGCAAGCATCTGCTCGTACGCGCTGGTAATGGACTCCATTCCCGACGCGCAGTTGCGGTGGACCGTGCGCGCCGGTATCCGGTCGGGGATGCCGGCGTTGAGCGCGATGACGCGGGCGACGTTGGCGGCCTCGGCCGGCTGGGCGACGCAGCCGAGGATCACTTCGTCGATCGCGTTCCTGTCAATGCCGGTGCGCGCGATCAATTCAGACACGACAAGCCGGCCCAGTTCGTACGCCGGCAGGTCTTTGAAAACCGTGCCGGCCTTCACGAACGGGGTGCGAATGCCGTCGATGATGGCGAGGCGTTGCATGGCTGCTAATGGTCAATGGTCAAGTTCATGGTTGACCGACAACCAATAACCGACAACCAGTAACCCGTTCACTTCGGCCTGTTATCAATCACCCGCTTCTCTTTCAATTCCGTTTCCATCCGCACGCGCTTGAGCATGTCGTCCAAGCTGTGTATTTCGATGCGGTTCGGGCTGATTTCGATTGCTTGATGGATTTGGGAGGAAAGCTGGTCTTTCAGCTTGTCCGGGGACGCCCCGTTGCGCGGCGCGACGTGCAGGATCACCTCGTCGAGACCGAGCGGGTCGTCGTGGGCCTTGCGCAACTCGAGTTGCCATTCCTCGATGTCCGTGCAGCCGTCGAGCAGGTGCTGGAGCGAGTTGAAGTCCACCAGCGTGCCTTTGATCTTGTCGAGTTTGAGGTCCGCGATGTTTGAGCGACGCGAGATTTTTCCCACCAGCCGCGGGAGCGTGCGGTGGCAATACGGACACGGTTCCCAGATCACGCCGCCATCGATCAGGTCGCCGGTGCGGTAACGCAACACCACGGTCCCGCGCGCGTCAATCGGAGTATAGACAATCTCGCCGGGTTCGCCTTCGCCGCGCACCTTGCCGGTCTCGGGGTCAACGATCTCCACCGCGCCCATGTCGGGATAAATATGATAGCCGGGAGAATGCGGGAACGGCGCCGGGCATTCGCCCCAGGCGAGCTTGGCTTCGGTGAATCCGTACGTGCCGCAAATGCGGACGTCTTTCGACCCCATCTCGTCCAGGATGGAGAGCATCTTCTGCCGCATGCCTTCGGGTGTCTTCTCGCCGCCGAGGATGATCCGGCGGACCTTGGCGAACTTCACGCCTTGCTCGCGCGCGGTCCGCAGGACGTGATACACGAAGCTCGGCATGCCGATGATGACGCTTGCGTCGAACTTCTCGATCATCTTCACGTTGCCGTCGGTGCCCATCACCTTGCCGCCGCCGGTTGGCACGTTGAGCATGCCGAACTCGAAGCACGCGAACACAACTTGCCAGAATGCCAGGTGCGGCGCGAAGGGGAACATGTTGATTGCGCGGAAGTCGGTCGAGCCTCCGAATACTTCGATCAACCGGTGCCCCGAGACCCGCAGCCGTTGCAGGTCGTAATCGGTATAGAAAAACGGGATCGGCGCGGACGAACGTCCCGTGGTGGCGGTCATGAAGATCGGCCGATACTCGCGTTCCAGTTCGCGCTTCACCACGTCCCGCCCCTCCAGAAGCGCGCGCAGGATGACTCGCGGCTGCCGCTTCAGTCTTTCGGCGTCCGGCTGGAGGATGAATTGTAGGAACCGCTGCGGCTCGTCAGCGGTCGGCAGCAGGTCGCTCTTCTGTGTGAACGGAATCGCTTCCAAGTCGGCAACGGTCCGGATCGAGCGCGGGTCGATCCGGTGCGCCTCGAAGAGACGGCGGTAATACGGGCTGTGCGGGGCGACGACGCGCGTCAGGAAGCGGTGCAAGCGCTCGTCACGCATCTGTCGAAGCGTTCGAGCATCGAGCTTGTCCACGTTGTCGCTGGGCATCACGTCCGACTCCAAGGCAGACTAACATTGCAGGATTGATGCCGCAAGCTCGGCGGCGCTGCAAAGTGGCCTGAATGCCCTCGTTCTCGTCGTCCTCGAAATCTGCGGAAATCGGGAACGAGGACGAGGACGATTGCGGGGAGTGAATCTTGCAGCGCCGGCCGCCGGCGCAAAATCGGGTTAGTGGTGGCGAGGGCCAGAATCGAACTGGCGACACACGGATTTTCAGTCTGACCTGAGAATCGCCAATTTTGCTTTTTCCCTCAGCAACTTCGTAAATATGATGATTTCTCCGTTTCATCACCGTGCAACAGAATGCAACGTGGTGCCGTAGCGATTCACCTGCCAGCCCCGAGATTGCCCCGTAAGCACCACGGGCAATCGTCTCGATTCTCGCACCGACGACATCTATAGCATAGTGGGCGCACCGGCCAAGGGAGAAAATCTCTTCGCAATCAACATCTCGTCATCGACATTCAAATCCTACGGTACGAGAACACTCCTACCGAGTCGCTCCTGACCGTCGAGGCCCTCGAACGTAGAGATCGCGTCCTCCAGCATGATTTTCTCTGATACCACCGGACGAATCTCGCCCCGTTGGGCCAATTCATAGAGCAACTGTTGAAGCCTCGCCATGTTCTGAAACGGGCGTGTCAAAAGTTCGGAGCGGTTCAATCTTCGCGTCGGCTCGTTGGGGACGGCAACCTTCCAAATCTGCCGCGTCGTATCCGCCGATGAGGACCAATCGTCCCTCCCGTGCCAGCATCGTGAGGTCCAGTTTCAAGTTCAAATCGGGTCGCATTTCGAGAATGACATCGCCTGCGGCTCCTTGGCGCGCGATCAACCTTCGCGCTAGATCAGATCCTGCGGTGCCGACAATACGAGCGCCTCGACGTTTCGCCAATTCAACGGCGGCGAACCCGACCCCGCCGCTGGCGCCATGGATCAGCAAGATTTCGTCAGGCTCGATTTGCGCGATATCGAAGAGCGCGCGGCAAGCGGCCGCATACGGAATCCCCAAGACGGCGCCAGAGCTGAACGGGAGTCGTTCGGGCAACGGGAAGAGCTGGCGCCAATCGCAGAGGGCGAATTCAGCGCAAGCCCCGCTCAGGGTTCCGAGCGTAAAGACGGGATTGCCGGGTTTGAAGACCGGCACCTCGGGACCGACAGCGTCAACCAGTCCCGCAGCTTCCAGCCCTGGCACAAACACGCCTCGACCGTCCCGATAATCCGCGCCGATCAGCCGGTGAGTTTCGATAGGATGAACTCCAGCGGCCCGGACTCGAATGACGACCTCTCCCGGCCCCGGCTTTGGCTTCGGTACTTCCGCCAGCATAAATGAATTCGTCCCAACCCACTGGATGACCTTGACGGCTGCCATATAGTCGCTTTGCTTCATTTTCATTAAGACCTCCTTAATTTCGGTAACTCCACCGCTCCGCCTCGGAGCGACATTTTCCCTGACTTGACTTGTTCAACGAGTCGATGCCCATATCCTCTTTTTGGAGATGGATTTTTCGAAGAGGGTCTGAGCGCCGTAAGTGCCTGAGTCACGTCTTGGGCAATCGACCCACCGAACACTTGGAAAGCAAATCCTTGACAAACTCATACCAGCCAAAACTTCAGGATCATGCCGTCCTGAAGTGACAGTTCAGAACTTGCCCGAAGACCGTGCGGACTGCTATCTTCGCACTTCCGAAAGGCCCATCACGTGATGGCCTGGCCGAGGCATGACGGATGACGGTTTGGCAGAGGCGTCAAATGTCCACGCGATTCTTTACAAATCTAGGCGAATCTAAGCGAGCAAACGCTGCTTAGGAAGTTCAAGGGAGTCTTCGAGAACAATCCTGAGTTGGAGTGGTTCGACGCACTGGTCGGATTCCTGCGCGCCTCCGGCTATTTCGCCATCCGTCCCTACATGGAGAAAGTGCCGCACATTCGGATATTGGTCGGCATCAATGTGGACGCCGTCATGGCGGACTTCCATCGGCGCGGATTGTTGTTTCTTGCAGATCCAACCCGGGCGCTGGAAGAACTGAAATCGGAACTACGCAAGGACATCCAAACCGCCTCGTACACGAAGGAAACCGAGAGTGGCGTGCTTCAGTTCGTCGAAGACGTGGTGACGCAGAAAATCGCGTTGCGGGCACATCCGACGAAACGGTTGCATGCCAAGATGTACATCTTCCGACCCAAGGGCTTCAACGAACACAAGCCCGGCGCGATCATCACCGGCTCATCGAACCTCAGTGCCGCCGGACTCGGCACGGAAGAAGAAGTCAGCAATTACGAGTTCAACGTATTGCTCCACGATTACGCCGACGTGAAATTCGCCACGGACGAGTTCGAGCGGCTATGGGAGGAATCGGTGCCGGTCCTGCCGAAGCTTGTGCAGGATGTCCGCGACTCCACTTATCTCAGCACCGAGGTCACGCCATACGAGTTGTACTGGAAGCTGCTCACTGAATACTTCGGGCCGAGTATCGAGTATGACCCGAACGCCATCACCGATGTCCCCGAGGGGTTCAAGCGGCTGGCCTACCAGATTGATGCGGTCAACAGCGGCTACCGGCTGCTGGAAAAGCACAATGGTTTCTTCCTCGCCGATGTGGTCGGGCTGGGCAAAACCATCGTGGCCGTGCTCATCGCCAAGAAGTTCTTCTTCCACAACGGCTTTCCCGACCACCGATCCCATACCTTGATCGTCGTGCCTCCGGCGTTGGAGGACAACTGGGAATGGACGATCAACAAATTCCGCCTCGATAACGTCCGCATCATCACCAATGGCAGCCTCCACAAACTCAAGCATCCAGAGCGGTACGACCTCGTGATCGTGGATGAGGCCCACAAATTCCGCAACGACACCGCCGAGGCGTTCGATGAACTCCAGCGCGTTTGCAAGACACCGACCCAGCGAGAACTTTCGGACGGCTCGCGCGCGCCGAAGAAAGTGATCCTCGTGAGTGCCACGCCGTTGAACAACCGGCCCGCCGACATCTGTAACCAGATTGCGCTGTTCCAGGATCTACGCGACTCCACGCTGAGTATCTCAAACCTCCGCCACTTCTTCGCCCAGCGCGACAAGGAATACCGCGAAGCTCGGAATGAGCCGGACATCGAGACCGCGCGTCAGAAGGTGAAGACCCTTTACGAACTGATCCGCACCAAGATTATTTCCGAAGTGATCGTCCGCCGCACGCGCACCGACTTGAGGGAGAACGAACAATACGAGAAAGACCTGACAGACTAGGGAGTCGTCTTCCCCAAGGTCGAGAAGCCGCGCCCCATCTATTATCCGCTCGCACCGGCCTTGGAAGACCTGTACGACCGCACGGTCGCGTTGCTTTCCGACCCGAATGGGCTCACCTACAATCGTTACCGGGCCATCCAGTTCCCCAAGGAAGACAAAAAGCGCAAGTACCTGAACGCCGATCGCATCTCGCTGCAATTGGCGGTCATCATGCGCACGCTGTTGATCAAGCGACTCGACAGCAGCTTCCACGCATTTCGCGAATCGCTCTGCCGTTTCCGCGATGCTACGAACATCATGGTGCGGATGTTCGAGAAGGGTACGATCTACATCGCTCCCAATCTCAACGTCACCGAGTTTCTCATCGAAGACCGCGAGGAAGAACTCATCGCCAAGATCGAGGCACGCCAGTCCACTGATCCCACGATCACGATTTGCCAGCCTGCCGATTTCGAGGCGGGATTTGTCGCAGGGCTGCAGAGCGATCACCAGAAACTTGTCGCCTTGTGTGAGGAATGGGACGCGGTAAAAGAAGACCCGAAGCTCGACGTGTTTCTGGATCGCCTGAAGAACGAACTCTGCAACCGTAAAATCAATCACGAAGGCAAGAAGCTGGTTATCTTCTCCGAAGCGAAGGACACGACCGACTACCTTCGCGATCGGCTTGCCAAAGCCGGGTACGACCGCGTGCTTACGGTGGACTCACACAATCGCAAGGAACGGATGCCACTCGTGCAGGCCAACTTTGACGCCAACTTCCCGAACAAGGCGCACGATTATGATATTTTGCTCTCCACCGAAATTCTCGCGGAAGGTGTGAACCTCCATCGCGCCAACGTGATCGTGAACTACGACACGCCTTGGAATGCCACGCGGCTTATGCAGCGCATCGGGCGCGTCAACCGTATCGGCACGACCGCGCCGAGGATTTACATCTACAACTTCTATCCGACCGCCAAGGTGGACGACGACATCGAATTGAAAAAGAAGGCCATCATGAAGCTGCAGGCCTTCCACACCGCGCTCGGCGAGGACAGCCAGATTTACTCCGAGACCGAGGAGTTCAGTACATTCGGTTTGTTCGAGCGCGCACCCGAGGACGACGAGCGCGATGAGCGGCTCGTGCTGCTGATGGAACTGCGTCAATTTCGGCAGCAACACCCTGAGAAATTCCGGCGAATCCAAAACCTCTCACTGCGTTCCCGCGCCGGCCGCGCCGACGCCGCGCGTGCCGGCAGCACCGTCACCTTCATCCGGAGCAATCGGCGCGATGGCTTCTACCGGCTCAAACCCGACGCCTCGCTGGAGGAAATCTCGATGCTCGAAGCCGCCACTGAATTTCGCGCGCCCGACCCGAAAGAAAAGACGATCCCGTTGCATGGAGCGCACCACGACCACATCAACACCGCGCTCAACCGGTTCAAGGAGCAGGCGACAAGCGAAGTGCTCGAAAGCCAGACGGTCGAACACACGCCCAGCCCCAATGAACGCCGCGCATTGACTTATCTCGATACCTTCCTGAGCCTGTCCATCCTCAGCGATGAGGAGAAGCATCTGGTCCAGGCTGCCAAACTCGCGCTTCGCCGCGCCCGATTCCAGAATCTCCAGCGACAAATCAATCAGCTTCAGCGCTCTGTCAAAAACGTCCACGTCGCCCCCGCGATCCAAGCCGACAAGCTCGTCGCGCTCCTGCGCACCTATCCATTGCTGGAGCAGCCGGAGAAATCCGCCGCGACCGTCAATCCCAAGCTGCTCGACACGCCGCCGGACATCATCCTCTCGGAGTCGTTTGACTCGCCTTCCGCACGCGGAGTATAATGACGCCATGAAGATCGAACTGCCTGACCTTCCCGCTACGGAGCATATGACGCCGGACGAACTGCGCCTCGAACTCGCTTGTGCCCTGTTTGCCCAGCACAAGATTAGTGTGGTGACTGGCGCTCATCTGGCAGGCGTGGACTTCTTCAGTTTCCAGCGTGCCCTCGGCGAGCGAAAGATTGAGATCGTAACCGAGCAGAGCCTCAAGGAAGACGTAGAAACGCTCAAGCGCCTGTTTCCCTCGTGATTGTTGTGGCTGACACGTCTGTTGTGCTCAATCTCGCCCGTGTGGGTCACGACAGTCTGTTGCGCGCTTTGTTCCAGGAAGTCTGTATTCCGCCCGAGGTGCAGCGTGAGTTCCTCCGGCAGGCCAGCGCGAATCCCCGGTTCCACGGTCTTCAGCCGCCCGCGTGGCTTCAGGTTCGCGCCCCCGCGACCATCCCCGAGACGATCCATGCGAATCCGCTTCTTGACGACGGCGAACAAGCCGCCCTGGCGCTCGCGTTGCAACTCCACCGATGCCATTCTGATTGACGAAGAAAACGGACGCGCGGTTGCAGAACAACTCGGCTTGACCCGCATTGGCATCCTCGGTGTGCTGCTCAAGGCAAAGGCCAACGGTCTTATCCGCGGCATCGCCCCGATCTTGGAGAGTCTCCGCCAAGATGCCGGCTTTTGGATGTCCGATGCGCTGCGCCGGGAAGTTCTCCAACTCGCCGGCGAGACGCCATGACCGCGAAGGATCTCCAAACCTTCCTCACCCAGCCTTACGACCGTGCCGCGTGGCTCGGCAATTTGCGGACGGTCTTTCCGCGCACTGATCTGTTCGCACAGCCGCAGGACTGCCCTGTCGGGGACAGCCGCGCGGAGTCCGTCATCCAACTGGGCAACTCGCACCTCGCCAACGACCGCCGCCTCGCCATCCTCGAAGTGGCCGTTGCCGAAACCATTGACCTCGCTCGCAACCGCGTCGGCCTGCGCAACCTCGTCAGCCGGTTCATTGACCAGGACAAACATCACGGCGTCCTCGCTGTCTTCCGTTCGCCGCAGCCGAGCTATCGGTTCACCTTCGCGGCACGCGAGAGCGCCTTCGACGATGCCGGGCGGGTCGTCAAACGCGAGACCGCGCCGCGCCGCTACACCTATCTGCTCGGGCCTGGTGAATCCTGCCGGACAGCGGCGGAACGCTTTGCGGAACTCGCCGGGAAGAAGGATGCCGCGACGCTGAAAGACGTGGAGACCGCGTTCTCCGTCGAGAAGCTCAACACCGAGTTTTTCGCCGACTACTGCAAGGTGTTCCAGCGTGTCCGGACCGACATCGCCAAGCGACACGCGCGCTGGTCGAAGGAGGTCGTCGAGCAACAGACCCAGACCTTGCTCAACCGGCTGTTGTTTCTCTACTTCGTCCAGCGCAAAGGCTGGCTCAACCGCGAGCGCGACTACCTGGTGCGAAACTTCCGCGAGCATTACGCCGCCGATCCCAATGGTACGAGCTACCTCGTCAAGTTCCTCCAGCCCGTGTTCGTCAAACTCAGTTCCACGGGCGCGCAAGCTGACATTGGCGACCATGACTTACCGTTTCTCAACGGCGGTCTCTTTAGCGATGAGTACGGCGCGGAGCAACAGGAGGAATCAGCGCGCCGTCACATGGAACTGCGCCTTAGCAACGAGACCTTTCAGCATGTCTTCACCGACCTGCTCGAAATCTACAACTTCACCATCCGCGAAGACTCGCCGCGCGACCGGGAAGTCGCCATTGACCCCGAGATGCTTGGCAAAATCTTCGAGTCGCTCGTCCTCCAGATCGAGAAAAGCGAGGGCGGCACGGAATCATTGCGTCACGACACCGGCAGCCATTACACCCCGCGTCCCATCGTTGCCGCGCCACTTTCTGTTCGCATCGCGCGCCGCCTTCCTTCTGATCCATCGGCGCCACCGCCACCGGCGAGCCGTCTTCGGCCTCCACCAAGCTGACCGTGCCGATGATCTCGCGGATCA
>Ga0187892_10011623_pt1 | contig 10712 bp, 7 predicted proteins | sample MA1701073metaG_FD_139345 | JGI IMG/M metagenome (GOLD analysis project Ga0187892, IMG submission 139345) | Bio-ooze microbial communities from a basaltic lava cave in the Kipuka Kanohina Cave System on the Island of Hawaii, USA - MA170107-3 metaG ...
ACCCGGGTCACCTCGGCGGCGAAAGCCGACAACTGGTCGACCATCTTGTTGATGGTCGACTTGAGCTGGAGGATCTCGCCGCGGGCGTCCACCGTGATCTTCTGGGACAGGTCGCCCTGGGCCACGGCGGTGGTGACCTGGGCGATGTTGCGCACCTGGTCGGTGAGGTTGTCGGCCATGGAGTTCACCGAGACGGTGAGGTCCTTCCACGTGCCCGACACGCCCCGCACCTCGGCCTGGCCGCCGAGCTTGCCTTCGGTACCGACCTCCCGGGCCACGCGGGTGACCTCACCGGCGAACGCGCCGAGCTGGTCGACCATGGTGTTGATCGTGTCCTTGAGCTCGAGCAGCTCGCCCCGCACCTCCACGGTGATCTTCTGGGACAGGTCACCCCTGGCCACGGCCGTCGTGACCTGGGCGATGTTGCGCACCTGGCCGGTGAGGTTGTTGGCCATGTAGTTCACCGAGTCGGTCAGGGCCTTCCACGTGCCGGCCACCCCCGGGACCTCGGCCTGACCGCCCAGGCGGCCGTCGGTGCCCACCTCGCGGGCCACCCGGGTGACCTCCCCGGCGAAGGCCGACAGCTGCTCGACCATGGTGTTGATGGTGTTCTTCAGCTCGGCGACCTCGCCGCGCGCCTCCACCGTGATCTTCTGGGACAGGTCGCCCTTGGCCACCGCGGTGGTGACCTGGGCGATGTTGCGGACCTGGCTCGTAAGGTTGCCGGCCAACTGGTTCACGTTGTCGGTCAGGGCCTTCCACGTGCCCGACACCCCGGGCACGCCGGCCTGGCCGCCCAACTGGCCGTCGGTGCCCACCTCGCGGGCCACCCGGGTGACCTCCCCGGCGAAGGCCGAAAGCTGCTCGACCATGGTGTTGATGGTGTCCTTCAGCTCGGCGACCTCGCCGCGCGCCTCCACCGTGATCTTCTGGGACAGGTCGCCCTTGGCCACCGCGGTGGTGACCTGGGCGATGTTGCGCACCTGGCCGGTGAGGTTGCCGGCCAACTGGTTCACGTTGTCGGTCAGGGCCTTCCACGTGCCCGACACGCCGGGCACCTCGGCCTGGCCGCCCAGCCGCCCGTCGATGCCCACCTCGCGTGCCACCCGGGTCACCTCGGCCGCGAACGCGCCGAGGGTGTCGGTCATGGAGTTGATGGTCTCGGCCAGCGTGGCGACCTCGCCCTTGGCCTCGACGGTGATCTTCTGGGACAGGTCGCCCCGGGCCACGGCCGTCGTCACCGAGGCGATCGACCGCACCTGGTCGGTCAGGTTGGAGGCCATCACGTTCACCGAGTCGGTGAGGTCCTTCCACCGGCCGGCCACCCCGGGCACGTCGGCTTGTCCACCCAGGCGGCCCTCGGTGCCCACCTCCCGGGCCACCCGGGTGACCTCGTCGGCGAAGGCGCCCAGGGTGTCGGTCATGGAGTTAATGGTGTGGGCCAGGATGGCGACCTCGCCCTTGGCCTCCACCATGATCTTCTGGGACAGGTCGCCCCGGGCCACGGCGGTGGCCACCTGGGCGATGGAGCGCACCTGGTCGGTGAGGTTGGAGGCCATGACGTTCACCGAGTCGGTGAGGTCTTTCCACAGGCCCGACGCCCCCTGCACGTCGGCCTGGCCGCCGAGGCGGCCTTCGGTGCCCACCTCCCGGGCCACCCGGGTGACCTCGTCGCCGAACGACCGCAACTGGTCGACCATGGTGTTGACCGTCTGCTTCAGCTGGGCCACCTCGCCCCGGGCGTCCACCGTGATCTTCTGGGACAGGTCGCCGTCGGCCACGGCGGTGGTCACCAGGGCGATGTTGCGCACCTGGTCGGTCAGGTTGGAGGCCATGACGTTCACCGAGTCGGTCAGGTCCTTCCACGTGCCCGACGCGCCGTGCACGTCGGCCTGGCCGCCCAGGCGGCCTTCGGTGCCCACCTCCCGGGCCACCCGGGTGACCTCGTCGGCGAACGACCGCAACTGGTCGACCATGGAGTTGACGACCCGGCCGATGCGCTGGAACTCGCCCTTGACGGGGTGGTCGTCGATCTCCAGGGCCATCTTCTGGGACAGGTCGCCGGCCGCCACCGCCGAGATGACGCGCGCCACCTCGTTGGCAGGCTGCACCAGGTCCTCGATGAGGGCGTTGACCGATCCGGCGGCCGCCCCCCAGAGGCCCCCCGCCTCCTCCAGCTCGACCCGGGCCGTCAGCCGGCCCTCGGTGCCCGCCACCCTCGCCACCCGGGCCAGCTCGCGGCTCAGCTCGGTCTGGCGGGACGTCAGGGCGTTGAAGCGGCGGGCCACGTCGCCGTACACGCCGTCGTGGGTCGTGGAGAGGCGGACGCCTTCTTCGCCCGCCTCGGCGGCCTCGAGGGCGCGGCACAGCTCCTGGAGGAACTCGTCGTCGGTCGCCTCTATGTCGGTCGCCTCTACGTCAACTGGCACGATCTCCACCTTCCCGGAGCGCGCGCCAGCCCTCGTCACGAGTTGTACCACAGCCCGGGTGGCGCTCAAGGTCGGGATCGGCAAACCTAAAGAGCAGACCGCGGGCAGTCCGGAAGCCAGGCAATGCGCCAGCCCTCACCCCTTCCGAACCGCAGCGGGGGGGCTTGCATCAGCCCTGGCGGATCGCGCCCTGCGCCCAGCCTCAGGCCTTGCGCACCCCGATGTGGACGTGATCGAAGTGGCCGGCGACCTTCCACAGCACCTGGATCCGGTAGCCGTCGACGGTCTTGCGCAGGTTGCCGCCCTTCCATCCCGGCTCGCCCAGGGAGGAGCCGATGCGCTCGGCCGCCTCCTGGGCCTCGGGGGTGGGCACCTGCACGCCCGCCACCGACAGGTCGCAGGCCCACGAGCGGGTCTGCGACCGGTGGTGGTCCGATGTCGACGCACCCCACGTGCGGCCCCAGCACTCGTTCACGTACAGGCGGCCGTTGTCGGTGACGCCCAGTTTGGCCAGGTCGGCCACGATCCCCTCGGTCCCCTCGTGGCGGCCCCTCGGGTTGAACCACTCCGACGGGGCCGTGGGCACGACCAGGGGGGCAGGAGCGGCCGTGGTCGGGGGCGGCTCCCACTCGGGGAACCCGTGGGCGGCGGTGAAGGCGGAGCCGTCGGTGGAGGCGGCCGGGAGCGTGTCGGCACCCACCACCGCCGCCGCCGCGGGACGGGCCCTGGCCGCCTCCACCTTGGCCACCAGCACCTCGAACCCGCTCGGGGCCCGAGCCGCCCACCGCCGCTCCGACAGGACGTCGAAGGCGTCTGGTGGCCGGCCGCCTGCGACGGTTGCGTTCTGGCACGCCAGTAGTCCGAACATCGCGGACGCAGCCAGCAGGCCGCGCCCGGGCGCGGGTGTGATCTTCGCCACTCGGCAGACCCCCAAGGTCGGTACGCCGGGAACCCCAGACCCGGCCCGAGTGCGAAAGCGTAAAGGGTGCGCCACCCTTATCCGGACAGGTTCGGCGGCGGTTGAGCTCGGCTGGCCCCCTAGTCGGTGAACAGACCGTTGCCCAGGCGGCGGACGAGGGACCGGAAGCGGTCCTGCTCCTCCTTGGTCCGCCCCAGGTCCTCGAGGATGTCCTCCGACCGCCGGCCGGGCACGCCCTCGGCGGCCGACGAGAGGTACGCCTCGGACCGGGCCAGCCAGCAGCCCGCCTTGATCAGCATCTTCTTGGGCACAGTCGACTTGGGCACAGTCGACTTGGGCACAGTCGACCGCTCGAAGTCGTCGAGGCGGCTGCGAGCCACGTTGTAGGCGTACAGGCCCCGCCGGTAGCGGACCTCCTGGTCGGACGGCCCGCCCAGCCACATGGCCCGGGCCAGTGCGTTGTAGGCCTCCTTGTAGCGGCCCCGGGACGCCTCGTCCTCGGCCGCCTCGATCGCCGCCTGGTACTCGGCCACCCCGTCCTCCATCCCGCCTGATGCTCCCCGGCCTCGACGGGAGCAAACTCGGTGCATGGTAAAGGCGCACGCCCCGGGCCGGGTGAACCTTATCGGCGACCACACCGACTACACGGGCGGGTGGGTCTTCCCCATGGCCGTCGACCGGGGCACGACCGTCGAGCTCGACCGGGGCGGCCACGTGGTCGAGCTGGCCTCGGCCGACGAACCCGAGCCGGCCCGCGTGCCCGTCGACGTGGCCGACCCGGCCGCCGTCGCCCCCGGTTGGGCCCGCTACGTGGCCGGGGTGGTGGCCGTCGTGCGCCCCGTCACGGGGGGGACGGGCACCGTCCGCACCACCCTTCCCCTCGGCGCCGGGCTGTCCTCCAGCGCCGCCCTGGAGGTGGCGGTGGCCCTGGCCCTCGGCTTCTCGGGCACCGCCCTCGAGCTGGCGCTGGCCTGCCAGCGGGCCGAGCACCTGGCCTGGGGGACCCGCACCGGCATCATGGACCAGCTCGCCTCCGCCGCCGGAGTGGCCGGCTCGGCCCTCCTCATCGACTGCACGTCGCTGGAGGTGACCCCCGTCGAGCTGCCCGGGGGGGTGGAGGTGGTGGTGGCCGACTCCGGCCAGCGCCGGTCGGTGGCCACCTCCGCCTACGCCGAGCGCCGGGCCCAGTGCGAGGCGGCCGAGGCCGTCGTCGGCCCCCTCCGCACCGCCACCGTCGACGACCTGGCCGTCCTCGGCGACCCGGTGGTGCGGCGCCGTGCCCGCCACGTGGTCACCGAGAACGCCCGTGTCCTCGACTTCGCCGCCGCCCTGCGCTCGGGCGACCCGGCCGCCGCCGGCCGGATCATGTCCCGGTCCCACGCCAGCCTGCGCGACGACTTCGAGGTTTCCACCCCCGCCCTCGACGCCCTCGCCGACCACCTCCAGGGCGCGCCCGGGGTCCACGGGGCCCGCCTCACCGGCGCCGGCTTCGGGGGCTGCGTGGTGGCCCTGGCCAACCGGGGCAGCGGCATCCCCGGCTGGCGGCTCTCCGCCGCCCCGGGCGCGACGGTGACCGGTACCTGACACGTCCCGGGAGGCTGGTGTCTAAGCCCTCCTTCGGCGGTCGACCGCCCTGCTGGCGGCCACCTCGCGGTGCAAAGGTGCTGGTGAGAGGCAGGTCGGCCGCCTCGGCGCGTAGCGCCGAACGCGAAAGACACGAGCCTCCCGCGCCGGGCCGGTACCGTTCGGGCGTGCGGGGGAAGGTCGACGAGGCGCCCGAGGCGCCCGCCACGGCTCGGGCCGGGCCCGACGGCGCCGGCCCGCCGCCCGCAGCCGCCGGCCCGCCCGGCGGCCCGTCCGCCCTCGTCACCGCCCTCACCGGGCTGGGCGTGTTCCTGCTGATCACGGCCACGCTCTTCGTGGTGGCTCGGGTGTCGCTCTCGATCCTGCCCTACACCACCCAGCACTCCCGGCCCGACATCCTGGCCGACAAGCTGTGGTTCAACGGCTGGTTCCGCTGGGACGCCAGTTGGTACGAGCACATCGCCCACCGCGGCTACTTCGAGCCCTTCCCCGGCCAGCAGAGCCCGGCCGCCTACTTCCCCATGTACCCGTTCCTCATGCGCATCTGGGGGGCGGTGTTCCACGCCCGGGTGCTGGGCGGCATCTTCGTGACGGTGGTGTCGGGGGCGGCGGTGGCCGTCCTGTACTCGCTGTGGCTCCGCGAGAAGGTGGCCCGCCCGGCGCGGTGGACGGCCCTGCTGCTGCTGCTGCTCTACCCCTTCGCCTACTACCTGACCGGCGCCGTCTACGCCGACGCCACCTTCATCGCCGCCGTGCTGGCCGCCTTCCTCCTCCTCGAACGGGACCTTCCCGTGCTGGCCGGCCTGGCCGGGGCGGCCGCCACCGCCACCCGCCCCGTGGGCGCCCTGCTGATCCTCCCCCTGGTCCTGCGCATCGTGGAGCGTCGCGGGGGATGGCGCCGCTTCAGGTGGAGGGACGCCGGCATCCTGCTCACCCTGGCCGGCGTGGGGGGCTATTCGGCCCTGTGCTGGGCCCGTTACGGCTCGCCCACGGCGTGGATCGAGGCCCAGGAGCGTTGGAACCAGTCGCCCGGCCCGTCGACGTGGTTCAAGACCGAGTTCATCAGGGACCTCGAGATGTTCTCGCACACGTCCCACGACCTCATGGCCTACCTGTCCCACCCCGTCCTCACGCTGGTGGCCCTGGCCTTGGTGCCCCGCATCGTGCGCCGGTTCGGCTGGAGCTACGGGTCGTATGTGCTGGTCGTGGTGGGACTGTCCGCCCTCTCCACCCAGAACTTCTTCGGCATGAGCCGCTACGTGCTGGCCGCCTTCCCGGTCTTCGCGGTGGCCGCCGAGCTGCTCGTGCGCAAGCCCGTGCTCCGCTCCGTCTGGCTCGGCCTGAGCGCCGCCCTGCTCGTCAGCGCCACCTCTCTCTTCGCCCGCGGCTTCTACTTGTCCTAGGGTCCCGCCGTGGGCACGTGGGGACGGGCCCCGGCGCTGGGGCTGTTGGTGTCGGTGTCGGTGGTGGGGACGGTGTGGTCGACGGCCGCCGCCCAGGACCCGTCGGATGAGGCGCACGTCGTCCTCGAGGGCAAGGGCTTCGGCCACGGGGTCGGCCTCCCCCAGGACGGCGCCCTGGCCCTGGGCCGGGCCGGCGCCAGCGCCTCGGAGATCCTCGCCACCTTCTATCCGGGCACCACGCTGGGCCGCCGCGGCGGCCCGGTGAAGGCCCACCTCCTGGAGAAGCCCCGGCCGTCGCTGACGGTGGCCTTCCCCTCCGGCGGCACCGTCCACGACGGCCCGGGTGGGTCGGAGGCCCCCGGCTTCCCCGTCTCCGTGCAGCCCGGCGGGACGGTGCGGCTGTCGCTGGCCGGCGGCCGCTTCACGGCCGAGCCCCTGTCGGGCGCCACCGCCGGCCCCTTCCCGAGCCGCGAGCCGGCCTCGCCCGAGCCGGCTGCGCCGGTGGCCCAGGAGGCGCCGGCCACCACTACCACCGTGCCCTCCCTGCTCGGGCTCATCCCCCTCCCCACCGCCGCCCCGGCCCCGACCCCCGCCGCCACCGCCCCCCCGACCACGGCCGCCCCCGCGCCCCAGGAACCGCAGGTCCCCACCTCGTCCCGGTCCTTGTGGGCGGTGCCGGCCGACGACGGGGTCGTGGCCGTGGCCGACGTGGGCCGCCGCTACCGGGGCCGGATCGAGGCGGCCAACTCGGGCGGAACCATCCAGCTGCTCAACGACCTCGACGTGGAGGTCTACCTGCGGGGCATGGGCGAGGTCATCGACCCGAGCTGGCCCGCCGCCGGCCTCCAGGCCCAGGCCATCGTTGCCCGCACCTACGCCCTCGACGCCATGGCCGACGGGCGCCCCCTGTGCTCCACCCAGCAATGCCAGGTCTACCTGGGCGAGCAGGCCGAGTACGGGGCCATGAACCAGGCCGTGAACGCCACCCGCGGCCAGGTCCTGTTCCACGGCGCGTCCCTGGCCGAGGCCGTCTACTCGGCCAGCGCCGGCGGCGTCACCGCCACCCCCGAGGAGGGGTTCGGCATGACGGGCATCGACTACCCCTACCTGAAGCCCGTCACCTACGCACCCGGCGACCCCCAGGCATGGGAGCTGCGCCTCCCCCTGGCCGACTTCGCCCGCCGCCTGGGCTACCGGGGCCAGGCCCGGGCCGTCCGGGTGTCGCGGGCGGGGCCCTCGGGGCGGCCCCTCGAGCTGCTCGTTCTCGGGGAGAACGGCGACCACGCGGTCGACGGCCTGCGCGTCTTCTCCACCTTCGGCCTGCGCTCCACGCTGTACACGGTGAGGGTCGAACGGCCGGGCGACGCCGAGGCGGCGGCCGCCGCGGCCGCCGGCGGCCTCGCCCCCCGCCGCCCCCTCACCGGCGTGGCCATCGAGGCGGGCGGCGAGAGCTCGCCTCTGGGCAAGGGGCCGTGGGCGGCCGCCGCCCTCGTCCCCATGGTGGCGGTCCTGGGGGCTCACGCCCGCCGCCGGCGGGCCGCTACTCCCGCAGCCGTACCAGCGTCGGGTTCAGGGCCGCCTGCGTATACGTCGCCCCCGCGTTCCACAGCATCCAGTCGGGGATCCCGAGGGCGGCGGCGGCGTCGATCTGGGCCCGAACCTCCCCCGGCCCGTACGGGTGGCCCAGGCTGAAGTCCTGCAGCCAGGGCATGAGCACCGCGCCGGTGCCCGCCACCTTGGCCTGGAAGTCCTCCAGGGCCGCTTTCACGATGTCGTAGGGCTGGCGGTTGGGGTTGGCCACCCGGTACTCCCCGTTCACCCAGTGGGACGGGTAGAGCATGGGCGAGAGGTAGTCGACGTGGCGGGCCATACGGGGGATGTCCTGGCCGATGGCGTCGGGGCGGGAGGCGGCGATGCCGAACACGGCCACCCCCTGGTACACGCAGCGCTCCCGCAGGGCCGCCCCCGACGCGGCCAGGAAGCGCACCACCCCGTCCGCCGACGTCCCCTGCAGGCCGGGGATCACCATCTCGTCGGGATTGCCTTCGGGCCGCCGCATGTAGTCCCACATGATGTCGTCGATCCCGGCGTCGGCCGCCTCCAGGGCGATGTCGAGGTTGTAGCGGTGGACGTCGGGATGGATGGGGCTGGTGAAGCCCCCGTACAGCCCGCCTTCCTTGGCGTGCACCACCCAGTCCCGGCGGTCGTTGTTCCACGCCCACGCGGCCAACTGGGGGTCGCGGAAGGCCACGATGCGGCCCACGACCCGTACGCCGCGCCCCCGGAGATCGGCGACCGCGTCCCGCAGCCGGTACTCGGGCCGCACCGCGCCGATCTGGCGGGCCAGGGGGACGTTGGAGTCGTAGCCGACGATGCCGCCCTCGTCCTTGAGGTCGAGCTGCACGGCCGACACCAGCTTGGCGTCGATCAGCTGGAGGATCCCCCGCCGCAGCGGCTCGTAGCCCCACGCCGCCGCCGTCACGTGGACGCCCTGGCCGCCGGGGTAGGCGACGGGCACCATCACCTCGATGCTCGAGCGGTTGCCGGCCGTGTCGGTCGCCTCCACGTGCACGGGACCGGACGGGGGACGGTGGTAGCCGAGCTGGAACGTGCCGTCGTGGCGCACCGGCGCCCCGTTGACCACCAGGGTGGCGCCCTTCTCCACCCGCCCCGTCATCGTGATCGCCTCGCACAAGCCGACCGGCGCGGCCGGGACGGGCACGTCGAGGCGGGGCGGCGTGTCGTCCACCCGCACCGTCCAGCCGTGGGTGGAGGGCCACAAGGCGGGGCGGGGCACGCCCACCTCCACGGTGTGCTCGCCCTCGGCCAGCGTCCCCGGCCGCCACACGAGCGTGGTCCCCTCGACCGTGAAGGCCTTGGCCGGCACCGGCTTGCCGTCCAGCTCGAGGGTGGCCCGGTGGACCCGGTCGGCGGCGTCCACCGTGAAGCGCAGGGTCCGCTCGCCCAAGGCGGCCGAGGTCAGCACCTCGCCGCTGGCCAGGCCCTCGATGTCGACGTCCACCCGGGTGGCGGCCCAGGTGAGCTGCACGACGTAGAGCCCCACCGCGGTGCACACGGCAGCCACCGCCACGTTGCCCCACGGGACCGACCGGCCCCGGTCGCGAGTCAGGACGGGTCGCCGCCGCGGACCTCGAACGGGCCGGCCGGGCACGCCCAGGGCAGCGATGCTGAGGGGCGCCAGCGGGTCGCGGCGCGACCGGCGCCGCAGGCGCGGCGGAACGCCCCGTCTCCGCCTGTCGGCTACGCCTGGGATCTTCGACAGCTCGGCCGGCACGTTGAACTACTCCCCCGGTGGCCCTGTGGAAGTCTTGTCGATAAGCGGCCCGCCCGCACGGGACAGTCGGAAAGTGGGCTGGAAGTCCACGTGGTGCCGGCCCCGCCCCCGGCATGGGGCTGCGCCATGATGACCGGGTGTCCGTGCTGCGGCTGGTGACCGACATCGCCGCCCCCGCCCAGGTCTGCTTCGACCTCTCCCGCTCCATCGACCTCCACCTCGAGTCCATGGCCGCCTCCGGTGAAAGGGCGGTTGGGGGGATCACGTCGGGGCTGATCGAGGCGGGCCAGGAGGTGACGTGGGAGGCTCGCCACTTCGGCATCCTGTGGCAAGTCACGTCCCGCATCACCGAGTACGACCCGCCCCGCTGGTTCGTCGACGAGATGGACGAGGGACGGCCGTTCTCGACGTTCCGCCACGAGCACACGTTCGAGGACGTCGCCGGGCGCACCCGCATGACCGACGTGGTGGCGTTCCGGACCCGCTGGGGCCTGCCCGTCGACCTCGTCGTGCACGCCTACCTCCGCCACCTCCTGACCGTACGCAACCGGGCCATCAGGGCCCAGGCCGAGTCGGCCTCGCCGCCCGGGCCCTGAAAAAATCGCCCAGAGCGCGCCAGCCACCCCGTTGAGCGCTCTATACTGGCCCGAACAACGGATTGTTCCCCTCCTCGGCCACGTTCAAACACCGGTGAGGGGATTTTTTGTGGGCTGGGGCTCGCGGTTCCGGGGCCTTCGGCGCGCGCGACCCGACTGCGATGGCAACCACCACTCTCGACCGTCGAACCACGACGCGCCCCGGCGGGGAGCGGCTGATGCTCGCCCCCATCGCGGCGGTGATCCTCGTGGGCCTCGCCATCAGCGGCTCGGGCACCGTCGACCGGGTGACCCGCCTGCCCGACCACCAGCCGGCCGACCTGCGGGCCACGGCCGAGCAACTCTGGGGCCCCCTGTTCGGCACCGCCATGCTGCCCGCCCCGGCCGCTAGCTCCACCACCGCCGGTCCTGTCGCGCCACCGGCCACGGCCGCCGCCTCCGTCGTGACTGCGCCCGCGGCCCCCGCGGCCCCCGCGGCCCCCGCGG
>Ga0187892_10011625_pt1 | contig 10711 bp, 10 predicted proteins | sample MA1701073metaG_FD_139345 | JGI IMG/M metagenome (GOLD analysis project Ga0187892, IMG submission 139345) | Bio-ooze microbial communities from a basaltic lava cave in the Kipuka Kanohina Cave System on the Island of Hawaii, USA - MA170107-3 metaG ...
ACGACCAGCCCGGTCTCGCAGAAGATAATCAGGAACAGGATCGCGTAGGTCCACGTCCCGTAGTCCCGGATGATGGCATCGAGATGGACGTCAATGTGCAGAACGAAGTCGATGAGTTGCAGGAGCAGTTCCATGATACCTTTTGACGCAGCGATTCGCGCCGGCGTTGTCGTCAGGACGCGGGCCAGCCGAAGCGGCCGACCAGCGGAACGAATGTGCAACTGGCGACTTCTTCCGATTCGACACCGGTCGCGCCTTTGCGGAACAGCGTGAGTCGCTGCCGTTCGAGGTCACCGATCGGGATCAGCAGTCTGCCGTTCTCCGCCAGTTGATCGATCAGGGTTTGCGGCGCAGCCGGTGCCGCAGCCGTCACGAGGATCGCGTCGAACGGCGCGTAGCGTGACCAGCCTACGGTGCCGTCGCCGACGAGCAATGCGACGTTGCTGACGCGCAGCGCATCGAGCGCGGCTCGCGCCCTGAAGGAAAGTTCGGCAATCCGCTCGACCGAGTAAACGTGTGTGACGAGTTGCGCGAGGAGTGCAGTCTGGTAGCCACTGCCCGTGCCGATTTCGAGGACGCGATCTTCGGACCGGAGCTGGAGCGACTGCAGGTAGAAGGCCTGCAGCGATGGCTGCGACGCCGTCTGGCCGAATCCGATGGGAAGGGGCGCGTCCTCGTACGCCCGGTGGTGGACCGCTTCAGGCAGAAAATGGTGGCGGGGTACGAGGTCGAAGGCGCGCAGCACGACCAGGTCATCGATACCCGTGTCCGCGACCGCATCGATCAGTTTGCGGCGGCGCCCTTCCCACTGGAATGTGTTCAGAGGTTGAGCCCCCACTCGCCAATCTCCCGCAGCAGCCTGTGGTTGGTCAGGTCGATGTGCAGCGGCGTGACGGAGATGAATCCCTCGTGGATGGCGCGGAAATCCGATGTCTCCGCGCCCCACCAGGTGCTTTCGCCGCCACCGATCCAGAAATATTCGCGGCCATTGGGATCATTGGCGCGCGTCAACGAACCGACGTAGGCTCGGCGGCCGAGCGTCGTGACCTTGATGCCCTGCACCTCACGCGGATCGATCGGTGGCAGGTTGACATTGAACAGGGTCTCCGCGGGAAAGTCCGTTCGCACCAGGAGCTGGCGCAACAGCGTGGCCAGGTGCGGCCGCCAGTCGGCCAGCCGGTCGTGCGTCTTGCCGGTATAGGAAATCGCGACCGCCGGGATCCCCAGAATGCAGGCTTCCATGGCCGCGGCGACGGTGCCCGAATAGAGCACATCATCGCCCAGATTCGGGCCGTGATTGATGCCCGACAGCACGAAGTCCGGCTTCTCGCGCAGCAGTTCACCGACGGCGAGAATCACGCAGTCCGTGGGTGTGCCGTCGATGACCGTGAGGTTGTCTTCGACTTTGCGCGCGCGTAGCGGGAAATGCAGCGTCAGCGAATGACTGGTCGCACTCTGCTCTCGATCCGGCGCAACAATCTGCACTTCGCCGAACTCGCCGGCCGCAATGGCCAGTGCACGCAGCCCGCCAGCGAGATAGCCATCGTCATTGGTGACCAGAATGCGCATCACTTGCGCGCACTGGGACTCAGGACGCGGAGCAGCGACTCCAGCTCCGCGCGAATCGCGACCGCCGTGTCCGCGGCCAGGGCTCGTCCCGTCATCTCCGGAAGCTGCCCGGTCCGCCGCAGATGATCGAGCTTCGCGCGCGCCCCTTCGACCGTGTATTTCTCCTCGTACAGCAGATGCTTCACCAGCATGATCAGCTTGATTTCCTTCCGTTGGTAGACGCGGTTCCCGGATCGGTTCTTCGACGGGTTCAGCGGACCGAACTGCGTTTCCCAGTAGCGCAGCACGTGCGGCTTGAGCCCGACGATCTCACAGACTTCGCTGATCGAGTAGTACTCCTTGTGGGCGACTGTGCGCTCGCGCGGCGGCGCCTCGTGCGCGGCGCGATCGTCGCGCCGCTCCGCCCGGTCCTGAGGACTGGCCGTTCGCGTCGCCACCGGCGCGCCCGTCGGCGCTGCATCCCGCGCATCGACTTCGGCCTCATCCGGGATCTCCCACGGGAACAGATCGTCTCTCGGATCCATCATGACCAGAACTCCGGTTTGGGCTGTCGTTGCATCAACACCTCGAGCGCTTCCCGCGCCGTGATGCCCCCGAAGAGTACGGAATGCACTGCGTCGACGATCGGCATCTCGATGCCCTCGCGGCGGGCAAGCGCGTGCGCTGCCACGGTCGTGTCCACGCCTTCGGCTACGGACTTCATGCCGGCCAGAATCTCGTGCAGCGGGCGGCCGCGGCCCAGCTCCAGACCGACCTGCCGGTTGCGGCTCAGCTCACCGGTGCATGTAAGTATCAGGTCCCCCATGCCGGCAAGTCCGGAGAACGTCCGCGCGTCGGCCCCCAGCGCCTGTCCCAGCCGCGACATTTCCGCCAGCCCGCGCGTGATCAGCGCTGCTGTCGCGTTGTGGCCCAACCCGAGGCCCACACCCATACCCGCCGCAATCGCAATCACGTTCTTGAGGGCGCCACCCAGCTCGACGCCCGTCACGTCGCCAGACGTATACACCCGAAAGTAGGGCGTCTGGAACCGGGCCTGCGCCTGGGTGGCCGCCTCCAGCGACTCGCTCGCCACGGTGACTGCCGTCGCCAGCTCGCGCGCGACTTCCGCCGCAAAGCTGGGCCCGGACAGGTAGGCCGTCCGCACGGGCAGCCCTGCCGGCAGGCTTTCCCGCAGTACCTGCGCCATGGTGGCCAGGGTGCCCTTCTCCAGGCCCTTCGAGGCGCTCACGATCAGGGCTCCGGGCGTTATTGCCGGCCCGGCCTGCCGCATCACAGACCGCACATGCTGCGCCGGACTGACCGAAACGACCAGTTCCGCGCCGGTCACCGCCTCATCGAGGTTCGCGCTGGCCGTCAGACGTGGCGACAACGCGACGCCCGGCAGGTACAGCGGGTTCTCGTGGCTGCGATTGACACCGTCCACCACTTCGGGCTCGAGCGCCCACAGCCGCACGGCGCCGCCCTTCTTCGCCAGCAGATTGGCGAGGGCCGTACCCCAGCTGCCGGCCCCGACCACCGCAAGTGTCTCGCTCAACCTGCCCCCTTGCCGTGCCGGCCGAACCGGTGCTCCGTGCCCGCGAGCAGCCGGCGGATGTTGAAACGGTGGGCATGGACCACGAATGCGGCAAGGCCGATCGTCAACCAGAGCAGCGGACCCGGCCCGTTGCGAATGACGATGACGATGGGCACCAGCACGGCCGCAGTCATCGACGCCAGCGAGACGTAACCGCTGAGCCAGACGAGCAGCGTCCAGGCGAGAAGCCCGAGGACCGTGGCGGCCGGCGCGAGCGCGAGGAGCACGCCGGCGCTCGTGGCCACGCCTTTCCCGCCGCGGAACCCGACATAGATCGAGAAGACGTGGCCGAGTATGGCCGCGGCGCCGTACGCCATGGCCCAGTGCGGCGAGGTCTGCCCGTCCCAGAACGAGAAATACGCGGCGGGAAACCACCCCTTGAAGATATCCACGACGAATATCGGCAGTGCGGCCCGCCAGCCAAGCACACGGTACGCATTGGTTGCGCCGAGATTGCCGCTGCCGTGCTGGCGCAGATCGATGCCGCGCGCGATCCGCGCCACGACGTAGCTTGTGGGGAACGCGCCGGTCAGGTACGCGGCCAGAAGCAGCACACCCACCGCGAGCGGCGGGCTCACTTCGCTTTCTTCTCGGTGCGCGCGCGCAGCCGGATGCGCACGGGGGAGCCAGCAAAGCCCCAGCGCTCGCGGAATCCCTTGCGCAGGTATCGAACGTACGCCTCGGTCACCGCCTTGGGATAGTTGGCGAAGATCACGAACGTCGGCGGATCCGCGCTCGCCTGCGTGGCATACAGAAACCGGACGGGGGCACCCCGGTGGTGCGGCGGTGGCAGTCGCGTCGTCAATTCGGTCAGGGCCTCATTGACGGCGGGCGTTGACACGCGGGTCGCGCGGCTCTGCGCCACGTCGAGAATCAGGTCGAGCACCTTGTGTACGCGTTGCCCAGTGAGTGCCGACGCAAAGACGATGGGCACACCCGCGAGCGCCGGCGCACGGGCGCGCAACGCACGCTCGTACTCGACTGCGGTCATCGTCTCCTTCTCGACCAGGTCCCATTTGTTGACCACGATGATCATTCCGCAACCGCTCTTCCACGATTTCTCCGCGATGCGCAGGTCCTGCGTGTGGACCGGCTCCGTGGCATCGATCAGCAGCAGACAGATGTCCGCACGCTCGATTGCGCGCTCCGTGCGCAGGGCGCTGTAGTACTCGAGACCGGGCTCGATCCGCGCCTGTCGCCGGAGCCCCGCCGTGTCGACGAAAATGAGCAGACGCCCGTGATAACGCATGGGCGTATCGATGCTGTCGCGCGTGGTGCCCGCTTCTTCGCTGACCACCAGTCGCTCTTCGCCCAGCAGCCGGTTGATGAAGCTGGACTTGCCGACATTGGGCTTGCCGATGACCGCGACGTGAAGCGTGCCTTCCTCCGGCGGCTCCGCGGTCTGTGCGGGCAGTTTGTCGACGATGCGATCGAGCAGATCGCCCGAGCCCTTGCCGATCATGGCGCTGACCGGCACGGGTTCGCCGAGGCCCAGCGCCCAGAACTCGTGGTGCGCCAGCTCATCGGGCAGCCGGTCCATCTTGTTCGCGACCAGCAGCACGGGCCTGTCGGTCTTGCGCAGCAGTTCAGCGACGCGGTAATCGACGGGGTTCGGTCCTTCGCGAGCGTCCACAATGAAGAGCAGCAGGTCCGATTCGGCGATCGCGGCTTCGACCTGGCGCCGGACCGCTGCGGGCAGCGGCGCCGCGGTGTCCGGCTCGAGGCCGCCCGTATCGACGAGAAAGAAGGAGCGGCCGGTCCATTCTGCGAGCGCAAAGTTGCGGTCGCGCGTGACGCCCGGCCGATCATCGACAATCGCGCGACGCTGTCCGAGAACGCGGTTGAACAGCGTCGACTTGCCGACATTGGGCCGGCCCACGATCGCGACGGTCGGAATCCCCGCGCTCACGGCTGCAACAGCGCGGACGCCGGCTCGTGCGCCGCGACCACGCGTGCCGGCGCGAGCGCGGCCTGGACCTCATCGAATGAGACATCATCGATGAAGCGGGCCTCATCGTTCAGCGATTCCGCGGGCAGCAGAATCACATCACTCGCCTGGCGCGGCCCGGCCAGGGCGTCGAGGATATCCATGCCCGCGAGCAGTCCCGCCGTTGTGACGGTCGGGCCGAAGTACTCGTTGCGGACGGGCACGGTACGCACCGTCGCGCCGGTCCGCCCGCTCAGACGGGCCGCCAGCGGGAGGATCACGGACCCCATGCGTTCGCCGGTCACGAGCGTGATGTGCTGTCCCGCGAGCGGCGGCACGTGTGGCAGATTCTGCTCGAACGCGTTCAGGAACGAGCGAACCGCGCCTACCCCGTTCTCCGTCAGCGGCCAGTCGTCATAGTACGAGGCATCGGGCAGCGGTCGTCCTGCAATGAAGAACATCTCGTCGGCAACGTACACCCAGCCGCGTGCGCGCTCGGCGATTGCGTGTGCGCGCGCGCTGTCGACCTGCTGGATCGCGCGCTCCGCCTCGGCCGCCGTGAGCAGGCGGATCGGCCGGTTCAGGTTGTAGCGCGTCAGCCCGACCGGCACGACGGAGAGCGACAGGATGCCGGGTCCCAGGGCCCACAGATCCGCGATCGTGCGATCGAGGTGCACCCCATCGTTCAGGCCCGGACAGAGCACAACCTGCGTGTGCACTTCGAGACCGTGGTCGAGCAGCCGCCGCAGGTCGCCCAGAATGTCACCACCGCGCGCAACACCCAGCGCAGCCATGCGCACAGCAGGTTCCGTCGCATGTACGCTCACGTACAGCGGCGAGAGCCGCTGCTCGATCAGGCGCTCGAAGCCCCGAGGCCCGAGATTGGTCAGCGTGACGTAACTGCCGTACGTGAACGAGAGGCGGAAATCGTCGTCCTTGAGGAAAAGCGACCTGCGTGCGCCCGCTGGATTGCCGTCAATGAAACAGAAGGCGCAGCGGTTCGCGCACTGGCGGACGGGATCCGGCGCCGGGATGAGTCCAAGCGATTCGCCGGCCGGCTTTTCGATCTCGAAGAGCGTCAGCTCGTCGCCGGGTGCGACCACCTCGAGATCGAGCCGCTCATCGACTTCGCGGAACCGCAGGTCAATGCCATCGCGAACCGGCTGGCCGTTAATGCGAACAATACGGCTGCCAATGCCGATCTCGAGGTCTTCGGCGATGCTGCCCGGCACGACATCGGCGACGCGAACCATCCGCTGCGCTCAGCTGGAAGCGCGATACTTCCAGCCGGCCACCGGTTTGTCGGTGCGTGCCTCGAAGCTGAAATCGGTGGACGCATTCGCGGCCTGGAGCGTCGCGCTCACGGGCACCGTGGCCAGCGTTTCTCCGCCCTCGCCCACCAGCGTGAACTCGAGCGTAACTGTCTGGCCCGCGGTCGCTTTCAGGTTGGTCACGCGACCCGTAACCGTCACTGCGTTGTCACCGGGTCTCAGCATCACGCCTGTCACCTCGAACGGCAGCGACTCCGCGTGTTCGAGTGTGGCGACGACTTTGTCCTGCCACTGCTTCCGTACCGCCGGCTCGGTCGCGAGATCGCTCAAGGTCCGCTGCGCCTGCGCCACCATCATGATCGCGTTGCGGAAGTTCGGATCCGATTCGCGAACCTTTGTCGAGGCTTCGAGCAGCTCGGTGGTTACGGCTTCCATGCGCTTGTCCAGTTCCGCCGCGGCCGCGCCCGCGGCCGGGCGCCGCTGCTCTTCGAGCGCACTCGCGGCCGCGAACAGCGCCTGCCCGAGATTGTACCACGCGTCACGGGCATGCGGATTCTTTGCAAGCGACTTGCGGAACGTGCGCGCAGCGAGGTCATATTGTTCGGCGCTGTATAGGCCGACGCCGGCGTTGAACCACTCCGTGTCGGACAGATCAGCGTTCTGGAGCAGTTGATCGTAGACGCCAGCGGCTTCCTGCGTCTTGCCTGCCCTGGCGAGTGCGGCCGCCCACTCCGCGCGTGCCGCCGCATCGCCGGGATGCTTCGCGACGTAAGCCTGGTGAACGGCGACGGCGTCATCGCGGCGACCGAGCTGGTCGAGCAGCGAGGCCAGTCGGCTCGCCGCCGTGCGTTCCTGCTCCAGCCACTGCGCCCGGTCTTTTTCCGCGACGCCTGCGGTCGCCGGGCCCTGCGCTATCTCGAGCGCGCCACGGTACGCGGCCTCCGCCCTGGCCAGATCGCCTTTCTGCACGTAGAGCGAACCCAGCGAGAGCGCGGCTTCGGGCCGGCCGCGGTAAATGCGGTCTGCGGCCTCGAGTCGAGTGATCGCTTCATCGAATTGCTGCTGCGCAATCGCCGCTACGCCCAGGTTGTACTGGGCGACCCAGACCGCGAGACGCTCCGGCTCGATCTCCTTTGCGTACTCCGGGTATAGCGATTCGGCGCGATCGAATGCGGAATCCGCGCCGGCCGCATCGCCCAGTCGGGCCCACGCCGTGCCGGCCAGCAGCCAGATCCGCGGGTTCTCCGCGTCGCTCGCCATGCCCGGCCGCAGCGCTTCGAGCGCCTTGTTCAGCAGGTCGCGCCGGTCCGCTTCGCGGCTTGTCGATTTCGCGCGGTCGAGGTACACCTCCGCGCTTCGCGTGTGCATCGAGTTCGACGGCCGGCGCTGCGCCTGCAGCGCTGCCGGCAATGCGAGCACGGCGAGCAAGGTCAGCCCACCGAATCGGTTCATTGGCGTCCGTCCCCCGGTCTTACGCACCATAGGCTGGAAACGGTTCTTATACCCCTCGCCCGGTGTCAGGTGGCATCTCACGGTCGAGGGCCGCGCGCACATCGAGCGGCGAGAGGCCGAGCGCGCGCGCCGCGCGGGCCACATCCTCGAACTCGGGCTTGGCCCGCTCGTGACCGCCCGGCAGCCGGACCCGCTTCCGGCGGATATGCTGGCCCCGCCACTCGACGACTTCCTCCGACCGTTCCAGCGTGGACCGTCGCACCGGCCAGTAGCGGATGCCGAGGGTCGGCGTGTGCTGGAACAGCGTTTCCACGACGGCATCGATCGCGGCTTCGGGCACGAGCGCCTCGATGCGAATTCCGGGCCGGCCCTTCTTCATCGCGATGTTCTGCACGGTCACGTCGACGGCGCCGGCGGCGAACGCGGCCTCCTGGGCGGGCGGCAGGTATTCCGGCAGCAGATCATCCAGATCGGTCTGCACCATCAGCAGTGTGTCGCCGGGCGCCGTACCGCGGCACGCGATGAGTCGGAGGCAGTTGGGTCGGTCCGCCGTATCGCGCAGGCCGGCGCCAAATCCGCTGGTGGTGGTCGTGACCGAAGCCGGCGCGGCCTGGCCCTGCGTGAGCACAGCGAGAATGGCGGCGCCGGTGGGTGTGGTGCACTCGCCTTCGAGATCGAACCCGGTCAGTGGGATTCCCTGGAGCAGATCGAGCGTCGCGGGTGCCGGCACGGGAAAGCGGCCGTGTTCGATTTCAATCCAGCCGTGTCCGACGGCAACCGGCCGTGTGAAGAACGACTCGAAGCCGAGCTGTTCGACGCCAGCCATCACGCACGTGACATCGAGAATCGCATCCAGGGCGCCGACCTCGTGGAAGTGCACCTTCTCGGGTGACGTGCCATGCACCTTCGCTTCCGCCCGGGCGATGCGGCGGAACGCATCGGTCGCGCGGGCTTTCGCGACCGGTGACGCGTTCAGGCCATCAATGATCGCGAGGACCTGACGCAGATGGCGATGCGTGTGTTCGTGCGGCAGATCGAACCAGACGCGGCCACAGGCGATGCCCTGGCGCATTGCGCGGTCCGTGCGCACGGTGACGTTGGCGACGCCGATCGAAGCCGCGAAGGAACGGAGCCAGTCCGGATCGAGCCCCAGATCGACCAGCGCACCGAGTGTCATGTCGCCGCTGATGCCGGCGAACGGATCGAAAATGAGTGCGCGCATTCACGGCCTCGAAGAGGGTGGCTGGATCAGGGGCCCACGGTGGCGGATGCTTCGAGCGCTGACTGCAGTCGCTGCAGCGTCGAGTCACGTCCGTGCACGAGCAGGATTGCCCAGAGCGGCGGGCCGTGGTCGCGTCCGGTGAGCGCCATGCGCATCGGGTGGTAGAGATCCTTGCCGCGCGCGCCCGCGCGGTTGCCCGCCGCCTTGATCGAGGCTTCCACCTCGGCGCGTTCCCAGGCCGCCGCGCCCGCCAGCTCGGCGACGGCAGCGCGGAGCACCGCCGTGTCGAGCGGCGATGCGGGCGTCCACGCCGTCTCCGCCGCGGGGAAGAAAGACGCCAGCTGCTCCTCGATCTCCGCGAACGTGGCCAGGTGCGTGCGCACCGACTCGACAGCCAGCGGCAGTCCTGGCGCGGGAATGCGCCGCGCATTCTCGCCCAGGAACGGACGCAGCGCAGCGAGCAGATCGGCGAGCGGCATACGCTCGATATGCTTGCCGGAGAGCCAGCGCAGTTTGGCCGGATCGTACACGACGTCGGAGGCGCCGACCCGGTCGAGCGTGACTTCGCGAACGAGCTGCTCGCGCGTCAGCACTTCCTCGCCCGTCCGGCTGGACCAGGACAGCAGCGACAGGTAGTTCACCATCGCGTCCGGATGATAGCCTTCGCGCCGGTACTCCGAGAGCGCCTGGGCGCCGTGCCGTTTCGAGAGCTTCTGACGATCCGGGCCCAGCACAGTCGGCACGTGGGCAAACACGGGCGCCGAGCTGCCCAACGCTTCGTATAGCAGAACCTGCCGCGGTGTGTTGGACAGGTGGCCCGCGCCGCGGATCACGTGCGAGATCTCCATCCGGATGTCATCGACGACGACTGCGAAGTTGTACGTGGCCCGGCCATCGGCGCGGAGCACGATGAAGTCGCTGATGTCGCGCGCCGGGAATCGGACATCGCCGTGGATGACATCGCGGACGAGAATCTCGTCACGGGCCGGCACACGGAACCGCAGTGCGGCCGCCCGTCCTGCGGCGCGCAGCGCATCGCGTTCGGCGGGGGTCAGCCGGTCACAGCGGCCATCATATCGGGCGGCACCTTCACCGGCCTCTGCTGCCGAGCGTGTGGCGGCCAGCTCTTCATCGGTACAGAAGCACTCGTAGACGAGGCCGCCGGCATGAAGCTGATGTGCGGCTTCGCGGTAGATGTGCATCCGCTCGGATTGACGATACGGCGAATGGGTTCCAGGCTGCGGCCGGCCTTCGAACGACGGTCCCTCATCCCAGTCGAGGCCCAGCCATCGAAGATCGCGGAAAATGTCTTCCTCCGAGCCTTCGACGTTGCGCGCCGCGTCCGTATCCTCAATGCGCAGCAGGAACGCGCCAGCGGCCTGCCGGGCGCAGAGCCAGTTGAGCACCGCAATGCGAGCGTTGCCGATGTGCAGGGAGCCCGTCGGGCTCGGCGCGAACCGGGTGCGCATCAGGCGTGCTGGCTCAGGTAATCCGAGACCTGCGTGGCCAGGCGGCGCGAGAAGCCGGGGACGGCGGCAATCTCTTCAGGCGAAGCGGCGCGCAGCGCGCGCAGACTGCCGAACCGCCCCAGAAGCGCTTTCCGCCGGGCCGGCCCGATGCCCGGGATCTCGGTAAGTTCACTGCTCAGCGCCTTCTTCTGCCGGCGGCTGCGGTTGAAGCGGTGCGCGAAGCGGTGC
>Ga0187892_10011628_pt1 | contig 10709 bp, 8 predicted proteins | sample MA1701073metaG_FD_139345 | JGI IMG/M metagenome (GOLD analysis project Ga0187892, IMG submission 139345) | Bio-ooze microbial communities from a basaltic lava cave in the Kipuka Kanohina Cave System on the Island of Hawaii, USA - MA170107-3 metaG ...
ATTGCCGATGATATTGGCCATGATCTCGTTGCCAGTCGCCGGATCGGCGAACACCGATGCGGCCAGCATCGGAACAAACGCCACAGCAATAGCCGCAGCGCGGATCGCATTTCGAACATTCATCATGATTGCTCCAGTTTCACGAAAGTAATCGAGTGACGCCGAGCAAACCAATGTCGGCATCATTCTCATTACGTGCGAGCAGCGAATACGGATCAAGCACGACTGCGCTCGTTCACGCGATCTTGCTCAACCTTTCCCATTCGCGCGCGTGAAGTTCGCAACAGCGTCGAGCAGGTCGCAGAGAGCGGAACGGAGCGTTTCGAACCCGTCCGATTTCTCGACACTCTTCTCGTCCATGTAGAGGCCGCGGCGGATCTCGATCTGCAGCGAGTGGCGCCGCTCCCGCGGGCGGCCGTAGCGGCGCACGATCTCGCCGCCCTTGAACGGGTCGTTGACCGCGACGCCGTAGCCCATCGCTTCGAGCCGGCCGCGCACCATGTCGATGAACTCGCGGCCGCAGGTTGCGCCGTCGCCGTCGCCAAGCACGAAATCCGCCCGCGGCTTGCCGCGCCCCTTCGATAGCATCGAATGGCAGTTGAGGTGGTAGACGCAGTCGAACCGACGATGCGCCTCGTCGAGCATGGCGCCGAGCGCATCGTGATAGGGGCGATGATAGCCGGCGATGCGCCGGTCGATCTCCGCCGCGCTCAGCGGCCGGTCGTAGATCGGCTCGCGCGGCCCGAGCAGGCGCCGCACCACGCCGAGGCCCCATTCGCTGCGATAGGTCGGCGCGGCATGCGCCGGCAGCGGTTCGTCCATCAGTTCGCCGTCGAGATCGTGCTCGTGCCTATTGGGATCGACATAGGCGCGCGGAAATTCCGCCGCGAGAAACGATGCGCCGAAGGACGGCGCGTCCCAGATCAGCTCGTCGACCCAGGCATCCTCCGCGCGCCGCATCGTGGCCTGCGGCAGCGTGTGTCCGAAATCCGCCGGATAGCGGCGCCCGCTGTGCGGCGAATCCACGACCAGCGGCGCGCAGGCGGCCGCTTCGGGCCGGCGCAGCACGAAAACGCCCGGCATGCCATGCGCATCGCGCGGGGCTGCCATCGCCGGCCCCTCTGGCCAGCGGGCGGGCCGGGCCTCTATCGTTTGTCCGTGCCGTCGTCGCATGGCACCATTCCATACCCCGCTCGCGCCAGGATTTGAAGCAGCGCCCCATGCCAGCATCGGTTTCCAAAGACACGTTCGAAATGACGCGGCGGCTGATCGGTTTCGACACCACCAGCCGCAACTCCAATCTCGAACTGATCGGTTTCGTCCAGGAGTACCTCAAGGGTCACGGCGTCGATTCGATGCTGGTGCACGACGAGACCGGCAAGAAGGCCAACCTGTACGCGACGCTCGGCCCGAAGGACAAAGCCGGCATCGCGCTCTCCGGTCATACCGACGTGGTGCCGGTCGACGGGCAGGACTGGGCGACCGATCCGTGGCGGGTCGAGCAGAAGGACGGCAGGCTCTACGGTCGCGGCGCCTGCGACATGAAGGGCTTCATCGGCGCCGTTCTGGCGATGGTGCCGAAATTCGCCGCCACGAAGCTCCGGACGCCGATTCACCTGATCCTGTCGCACGACGAGGAGGTCGGCTGCGTCGGCGTGCGGCGCCTGATCCACATGCTGAAGGACATGCCGGTGCGGCCGCGCGCCGTGATCATCGGCGAACCGACCAACATGAAGGTGGTGATCGCGCACAAGGGCAAGCTCTCGATGCGCTGCCACGTGCGCGGATTCGAGGCGCATTCCTCGCTGGCGCCGCAGGCGGTCAACGCGATCGAGTACGCCGCCGAGGTCATCATGTTCGTCCGCAGGATGGGCGAACGGTTCGCGAGCGAAGGCCCGTTCGATCCCGAGTACGACGTGCCGCACACGACCGCGCATACCGGCATCGTGCACGGCGGCACGGCGCTCAACATCGTGCCGAAGGATTGCTCGTTCGATTTCGAATTCCGTTACCTGCCGCATCTCGACCCGCAGAAACTCTTCGGCGAGGTGCGCGATTTCGCCGAGCAGCAGGTCGCGCCCGCGATGCAGAAGAAGGCGCCGGGCACCGGTTTCCGCTGGGAGGACATCTCGGCCTTTCCCGGCCTCGACATGCGCGAGGATGCCGAGATCGTCGCGCTCGCCAAGGCGCTCTCGGGCGCCAACAGCACGACCAAGATCGCCTTCGGCACCGAGGCCGGCCTGTTCCAGAAGGCCGAGCTGCCGGCGATCGTCTGCGGGCCCGGCAGCATCGAACAGGCGCACAAGCCCGACGAGTTCGTCGCCGTCGAGCAGCTCGCCTTGTGCGAGCAGTTCCTCAACCGCCTCGCCGACCACGCGGCGCATAACGGCTGAGCCGTGGCGGAGGCCGAGGCAGAGGCTCCGGCTTCCGCGCGGCCCGTGCTGCCGCGCATCGTCCGCATCCTGCTGGGGCTTGCGATCGGCACCGCCGGCGGCCTCGGCTTCCACTACTTCCGGCTGCCGCTGCCGTGGATGATCGGGGCGATGGTCTTCACGACCGTCGCCTCGGCGGCGGGCCTGCCGCTCGCCTTCTCGTTCCGCCTGCGCGCGGCGATGGTGGTCGTGCTGGGCGTGATGCTCGGCAGCGCCTTCACGCCGGACCTGCTCGACCGGATCGCGGCCTGGGCGGTCAGCATCGCGATCATGCTCGGCTACGTGCTGATCGCGACGGTCGTCGTGCAGACCTATCTGGTGCGGATCGGCGGCTACGACCGGACGACGGCGTTCTTCGCGGCGGCGCCCGGCGGGCTGACCGAGATGATCCTGACCGGCGGCGCGCTCGGCGGCGACGAAAAACTGATCTCGCTCAGCCACGGCATCCGCATCCTGCTGATCGCGATCTTCGTGTCGTTCGGCTTTCGCCTGTTCGGCGGCTATCACCCGACCGGCGCCGGCACCATCGGCGAGCCGCTGCTGTCGATCGCGCCGCTCGACCTGGCGCTGCTGGCGGCGGCCGGCATCGCCGGCTATTTCATTGCCAGGCCGCTCAGGCTCGCCGCCGGCGTGCTGCTCGGCCCGATGATCCTGAGCGCTGCCCTGCATTTCGCCGGCGTCACCGAGTCGCGCCCGCCGGTCGAACTGGTCGCCGCGGCCCAGGTCGTTCTCGGCACCTCGATCGGCGCGCGCTTTTCGGGCACACCGCGCCGGACGATCGGGCGCGCGCTGCTGCTGTCGCTCGGCGCGACCGCGATCCTGCTGGCGATCACCGCCGGTTTCGCGGTGCCGATCTCGAGATTGCTCGCGCTGCCCGAAAGTCAGGTGCTGCTCGCCTATTCGCCCGGCGGGATCGCGGAAATGAGCCTGATCGCGCTCTCGCTCGGCGTCGACCCGGCCTTCGTCTCGACGCACCACGTCGCCCGCATCTTCATGATCGTGACGATCGCGGCGCCGGCGTTCCGCCTGCTCGACCGGATGCGGCCCCGGAAACCCTGACCGGCGGCGGCTTCGCCGCGGTTGGCCGGTGCGCGCGATCGGCTTAGACTCTCGCCCATGCGCGCATCGCTGGCGGCCCTGGGGATCCTGCTGGCAGGCATCGCGGCGTCCGAGACCGCCAGGGCGGAAGACGGACCGAGCGATGTCTTGCGAAGCTGGGAATCCGCGCTCGTCGCCGTGCGGATCGAGACGCCCGATCTGCGGCGCGTCGTGCTCGGCGGCCGAATCAACGCCGACTACATCGTCGAGATCCTGGACGGCATGTCGGAAGAGTATCCGCAGCCGGTCGTGATCTTCCTGCACGATTGCGGCTTCGCCTACAACGATCCGGAAGCCCGCCAGCAGATCAAGTTCATCGCGACGCTGGGCTACATCGTTTTCGCGCCCGACAGTTTCGCGCGCATGAACCGGCCGCGCGGCTGCAACGTGGAGGAGCGCAGTTTCGCCGAGGATGTCGACCAGGATCGGCTGCGCGAGATGCGGCGCGAGGAAGCCGCGTACGCCATCGACCGCGTTCTGGCGCTGCCTTGGGTCGATACGAAACGAGTCTTCCTCGTCGGCGCCGGCGAGGCGGGCGATGCGATACTCGCCTTCGACAGCGATGCGATTGCGGGCCGGATCGCGCTCTCGCCGAGCTGCATGCGCGAGATCGTCGCCACCCCGGCAACGCCGACCCTGATCATGCGCTCCGACCGCGACCTCTGGTACGACGCGGATCACTGGCCCGAGGCGACGGATGCCTGCCGGCGCGCGTTCGGCAACGACCCGACCGTCGAGATCGCGGTCGTCGACGGCGCGCTGCACGACCCGCTGATCTATCCGGCGGCGCGCACGCGCTTCTGGAATTTCGTGGTGCGGGCGGCGTTCTTCTAGAGCGGATCACGTTCTTGCGGGATCGCCGGCGATTCCGCAAAGACGCGTGATTTTGCTCCAAACATCAACGAGCAGAGCGGTTTCACGCGACCGGGTGTCGGTGCAAGCGCTGCCGCCCGATCGCGATCCGCTCCGGCCGACGCCGGCGTTGACGCGGTCGCTAGATCTCGAGCGGCGCCGGCTTCTGTCCGGCGCGATGGCGCTCCGCCATCGCAACCAGCAGCCGGTCGAAATCGCGCGCATAAAGCGCCGCATTGAAGAGCGGTGCGGATTTCCGGGCCGCCACGAGGCGCCGCTTCATCGATGACAGCGAAGCCGGATCGCGCAAAAAATCGAGCACGCGCGCTTCATAGGATGCGATGTCGGCGGCGATCAGGTCGGAGAGGCCGGCGGCGGTCAGCAGACTTGCCGCGACGCGCGAGGCGAAATGGTTGCCGAGCACGGTTACGACGGGCACGCCGGCGCGCAGGGCATCGAGCGATGTCACGTGGCCGTTGAAGAGCCGCGTGTCGAGGGCGAGATCGGCGAGCGCCAGCCGCGCCAGATGAACGGGCCGCGCCGGCCGGTCGGCGAAGACCAGCCGCGCCGGATCGATGCCGCGCTGCGTTGCCTCCCGCCGGAGATTGTCGGCCACCAGATCGTTGTAGCGATGCAGCCAGAGCACCGCGCCCGGCATTGCCGCGAGAATGCGCATCCAGGCGTCGAACAGCACCGGCTCGATCTTGTAGCCGTTGTTGAACGACGCCAGCACGGCGCCGTCCTCCGGCAGGCTCCAGTCCGCGCGCCGGCCGGGCGATGCGGTCTTCACCGGCTCGCCGGGCGGCATGTAGCTGTGCGGCAGCCAGGCGGGCGCCTCCGCAAAGAATCCGCGGTGCGCCGGCGGCAGCACGATGCGGTCGGCGATCACATAGTCGATGAAGCCGGCGCCGCTGCTGCCGGGAAAGCCGAGGAAGGTCGCCTGCACCGGCGCCGGCCGGCGCGCCATGATGTCGAGCCGGTGGCCCTGGGTCTGGCCCTTGGTGTCGATCAGGATCTCGATGCCGTCGTCGCGGATTCGCCGCGCGGCCGCGTCGCGATCGAGCGCGCCGATGTCGACGAAATTGTCGATGCCGGCGATCAGGCGGCGGCGGGTTTCGCTGCCATCGTCGGCGCCCCAGGCATAGGCGCCGACATGAAAGCGTTTCCGGTCGTGGCGCGGCAGCAGCGACGCCAGAAGCTGGCCGACCGGATGATCCTGCAGATCGTTGCCGAGATAGGCGATGCGGATCGGCGCCCCGGCGGCGAGGCGCGGCGCCGGCGGCAGCGGCGCGACGGAATCGAACGCGTGCGCATGCGCTTTGGCCAGCGCCAGGTTGCGCGCCGGATCGTCGATGCGGGCGAGCTGCGCGAAGGCGGGTTCCGGCGGCACGCGGTTCGCCGCGACCGCCGCCGCGTCCGCCGCATCGAGCCGCGCACCCAGCCCAGGCAGCTCGCGCCAGTCGCAGCCCTGCTGGAGCTGGTGATGGAGAAAGGCGAGCGCGGCACCGTTGCCGGGCTCGATCGCGAGCGCTGCGCGCAACAGTTCGAGCGCCTCGCGCGCGCGACCGGTATCGCGGCAGATGTTGGCGAGCGTGACGCGCGCCACGACCTGGTTCGGGTTGAGCGCGATGGCGCGCCGGGCGGCGGCAATCGCCTCGTCGAGCCTTCCCTGCATCTTCAGGTTGGACGCCAGCGCGCTCCAGGCGCGCGCATAGAGCGGCCGCACCGAAAGCGCGCGCCTCAAAAACGAGTCGGCACCCTCGAGATCGCCGCGCTCCTGCAGCAGATGGCCGAGATTGTAGAGCGCCTCGACATGATCGGGCGCGGCGGCAATGGCGGCGCGAAACTCGCGCGCGGCCCCGTCGCCGTCGCCGGTGCGGCCGAGCAGGATGCCGAAATTGAAATGCAGGCCGCCATCGTCGGGCGCGACCGACAGCGCGCGCCGGAAGACCGCAGCCGCCTCCGCGAGATTTCCCTGCTGCGCCAGCGCGACGGCGAGGATCTGCAGCGCATCGGCATGATCCGGCGCGCGATCGAGCAGCGATTGCGCCAGGCGCACGGCTTCGGCCCGATTGCCGGCGCGCTGCGCCGCGACCGACGCCGCCAGGAGTTCCGGCAGGCCGGCGCGCGGATCGGCTGCTTCGTTCGATGGCTGGCTGCCCATGCGGCCGTGACGCTAACCGCCGCCGACGGCGCCGTACAGCCGTCCGCCGCACCGATCCGAGCGGCCGCAGCACAGCGGCGGATTTCCGGGACCGGCCCGGTTCCGGCCCATCTTGCCAGCATTCCGGGCGGGAATAAGATCGCATGGCAACCGCTGCGAAAGCCCGCCCAGGGGGCGGGCCCGCAGGACGGGACAGAAAGGGAAACTCATGGTCCACCATTCAACGCGGCTCGCCGCCCGCCTCATCGGCGCGGCAGCCCTGGTCGCGCTCGCCGGTTCGGCGGCGCAGGCCCAGATGCTGACGGCGCTCGGCGAAGGCGAAGGCGCGGTCGATATCGTGGCCTGGCCCGGTTACATCGAGCGCGGCGAGACCGATCCGGCCTTCGACTGGGTCACCGATTTCGAGGCGGCGACGGGCTGCGAAGTCCGCATCAAGACCGCCAACACGTCCGACGAGATGGTCGCGCTGATGAACGAGGGCGGCTTCGACCTCGTGACCGCCTCCGGCGATGCCAGCGTGCGCCTCATCCGCGGCGGCAAGGTGCAGGAGGTCAACACCGACCTGATCCCGAGCTGGAGCACGGTCGACGAGCGGCTGCAGAATGCGCCTTGGCACACGATCGACGGCAAGCACTATGGCGTGCCGTACCAGTGGGGCTCGAACGTGCTGATGTACAACACCAGCGTGTTCCCGGAAGCGCCGACGAGCTGGTCGGTGGTGTTCGAGGAAACCACCCTGCCCGACGGCCAGAGCAATGCCGGCCGCGTGCAGGCCTTCGACGGCCCGATCTACATCGCGGACGCCGCGCTCTACCTGATGGCCCATCAGCCCGAACTCGGCATCACGGATCCCTACGAGCTGAACCAGGAACAGTACGACGCCGCGCTTAACCTGCTGCGCCAGCAGCGCGAGATCGTCATGCGCTACTGGCACGATGCGTTCGTGCAGATCGACGATTTCACCAATGAAGGCGTCGCGGCCTCGTCGTCCTGGCCGTTCCAGGTCAACATCCTGATCGGCGCAGAACAGCCGATCGCGAGCACGGTGCCGGAAGAAGGCGCCACGGGGTGGGCGGATACGACGATGATGGCGACCGACGCACCGCATCCGAACTGCGCCTATATGTGGCTCGAACATTCGATCAATCCGAAGCTGCAGGGCGATCTCGCGGCCTGGTTCGGCTCGGTGCCGGTCGTGCCGGCCGCCTGCGAGGGCAACGAGCTGCTCGGCGATGCCGGCTGCGAGACCAACGGCATGGGCAATTTCGACCGCATCTGGTTCTGGCGCACGCCCGAAGCGGCCTGCGCGAGCCAGGGCGAGTGCGTGCCCTATTATCGCTGGGTGACCGACTACATCGCCGTCCTCGGCGGACGATGACCGTCGCATGACGGATCCGGGCGGCGCCTCCGCGCGGGGCGTCGCCCGGATTTTCTTCGGATCGAGCGTCTCCTGAAGGGGCCGGCGCGCCGCCGCCGGCCGGGTTGCCTCATGGCCAAGCAAGCCACGACCGCGATCGAGTTCGCCGGCGTCTCGCGCCACTTCGCCGAGGTGCGCGCGGTCGACGCCGTGACCTTCACGATCGCGGACGGCGAGTTCTTCTCGATGCTCGGCCCCTCGGGCTCGGGCAAGACGACCTGCCTGCGCCTGATCGCCGGCTTCGAGCGGCCGACCGAAGGCCGCATCCTGCTGCACGGGCGCGACATGGCGGGCGTGCCGCCGTTCGAGCGCGACGTCAACACGGTCTTCCAGGACTACGCGCTGTTCCCGCACATGAACGTGCGGGACAACGTCGCCTACGGGCTGATGATCCGGAAGATGCCGCGCGCCGAACGCTACGCGCGGGCGCACGAGATGCTCGAGATGGTAAAACTGTCGGGGCTCGGCGAACGCAGGCCGGGCCAGCTTTCGGGCGGACAGCGCCAGCGCGTCGCGCTCGCACGCGCGCTGGTCAACCGGCCGAGCGTGCTGCTGCTCGACGAGCCGCTGGGCGCGCTCGACCTCAAGCTGCGCGAGCAGATGCAGGAGGAGCTGAAGGCGATCCAGCGCCAGGTCGGCATCACCTTCATCTACGTGACGCACGACCAGGGCGAGGCGCTCGCCATGTCGGACCGGATCGCGGTTTTCAATCACGGGCGCATCGAGCAGATCGGCGCGCCGGCGGAAATCTACGACCGGCCGGCGACGGAATTCGTCGCCGGTTTCGTCGGCGTCTCGAACCTGATCGAGGGCGCGGCGGCCGAGCGGATTCTCGGCAGCAGCCGGTCCTTCACGGTGCGGCCGGAGCGTATCCGGATCGCGGCTTCGGGCACGGCTTCGCCCGGCGATGCCTGTTCCGCCGAGGGCCGCGTCGCCGGTCTCAGTTTTCTCGGCGCGACGACGCGCTACAAGGTCGATATCGGCAACGGCACCGAGCTCAGCGTCATTCGCCAGAACAGCGACGGGCTGCCCTCCGACGATATCGGCGTCGGCGACACGGTCCGCCTGATCTGGGAAAAGCGCCAGAACAACATGCTGGCGGCGGATAAGAGGTGACGATGGAGTCTTTCGTTCGACCCCTCCCCCTCACCCCTCCCTCAAGGGCAGGGGGGTTGTTTATTCAAGTTGTATACGAGGCCGCGCGATGAGCGTCGCCGTCCTGCCGATGCCGCCGGCGAGTGTCGGACGGCGCGTCTCGTCCTTCCTCTACACGCACGGCTGGCTGTTCCTGGCGCTGCTGCTGGTGCCGCCGGTGCTGTGGCTCGGCATCATCTATCTCGGCTCGCTGCTGGCGCTCTTGCTGCAGAGCTTCTTCTACATCGACGAGTTCACCGGCCAGGTGGTGCAGGAATTCTCGCTGCGCACCTACGGACAGCTCTTCACCGCCGCCAACATGGACGTGATCCTGCGCACCGCGACGATGGCGGCGTCGGTGACGCTGCTCGATGCCGCGATCGCGTTCCCGATCGCCTACTATGCCGCGCGCTACGCCAAGGGGCGTTGGAAGGCCGCCTTCTATCTCGCGGTGATGCTGCCGCTCTGGTCGTCCTACCTGGTGCGCGTCTATGCCTGGAAGCTGATCCTCGCCAAGGAAGGCATCATCACCTGGGTCGCGACGCAGCTCCATCTCGGTTGGGCGGTCGACGGCGTGCTGTCGATTCCGGTCGTCGGCGGCTCGTCGCTGTCGGCGTCCTACATCGGCACCTGGCTGGTGTTCTCCTATATCTGGCTGCCCTACATGATCCTGCCGCTGCAGGCCGCGCTCGAGCGCGTGCCGCGCAGCGTGATCGAGGCCTCGGCCGATCTCGGCGCACGACCGGGCGAGACGTTCCGCAAGGTCATCCTGCCGCTCGCGTTTCCCGGCGTCGTCGCGGGCTCGATCTTCACCTTCTCGCTGACGCTCGGCGACTACATCATCCCCGGCATCATCGGCTCGTCGCGGCCGTTCATCGGCCAGGTCGTGCTGCAGCACCAGGGCACGGCCGGCAACATTCCGCTCGCCGCGGCCTTCACCGTCGTGCCGATCGCGATCATGGCGGTCTATCTCTGGATCGCGAAGCGGCTGGGGGCGTTCCATGCCCTCTGACGCCACCATCCGCAACGCACCGTCGCGCCGCGCGGAGAAGCCGCGCGAACCAAAAAGACGCGCCGCGCCGCGCGATCCCGGTACGCGCGCGGGCTGGGCGCTGAAGATCGCGGCGATCGCGGGGCTGCTGTTCCTGCACGTGCCGCTGTTCTTCATCGTGCTCTACGCCTTCTCGACCGACGACAAATCCTTCCAGTTCCCGCTGCCCGGCCTGACGACCAAATGGTTCGAGGTCGCCTGGGGCCGCGACGACATCTGGACCGCGATCTGGCTCTCGGTGCGGATCGCGTTCGTCTCGACCCTCACCGCCATCGTGCTCGGCACCTGCGCGGCGGCCGCGGTCTATCGCAGCAAGTTCTTCGGCCGCGAGACGCTGTCGCTGCTGATCATCCTGCCGATCGCGCTGCCCGGCATCATCACCGGCATCGCGCTGCGCTCGGCCTATGCGCTCGGCGAGATCCCGTTCAGCTACTGGACGATCGTGATCGGCCACGCGACCTTCTGCATCGTCGTGGTCTATAACAACGTGGTCGCGCGCCTCAGGCGCTCATCGCCGTCATTGATCGAGGCGAGCTACGATCTCGGCGCGGATTCGTTCCA
>Ga0187892_10011629_pt1 | contig 10708 bp, 12 predicted proteins | sample MA1701073metaG_FD_139345 | JGI IMG/M metagenome (GOLD analysis project Ga0187892, IMG submission 139345) | Bio-ooze microbial communities from a basaltic lava cave in the Kipuka Kanohina Cave System on the Island of Hawaii, USA - MA170107-3 metaG ...
AGCTCGAGGCGGCTCGGGTCCGTCGCGCCGCGCGGCGCGACGAGGCGCGCCGTCTCGCAACCACCGATCCAATTCGGGTATAACCGGGACTCCAGTTCACGCTGAACCAGGACACTGTCCGTCTCGAGGTCGATGTGATTCTTGCAATCACCTCCGCCGCTATCGAGGCGGCCGCGAAATCGACCAAGACCATCCCCATCGTCGGACACGACCTCGATTCAGACCCAGTTGCCAGAGGCTTTGTTGCCAACCTCGGCCGACCGGGCGGAAACATCACCGGCGTCTTTCTCGATCTGCCAGAGTTGTCCGGCAAGGCGCTCCAGCTGCTCAAGGAGGTGAAGCCGCGAACTACCAGAATCGCGGTGCTCCGGACTCTCACAACGACCCAGGCGCAGGTGCGGGCAGCCGAGAGCGCAGCTCGCTCGTTGGGCTTGCAGCCCCACATCGTGGAGGCTCGAGCGCCCGCCGACTTCGAAGGCGCATTCCGCGCGGCCGTCGCGGGACGTGCCACGGCTCTCATCGTGATCCCGTCCCCAATGTTCGGTGCTCATCGAACGGTGATTGGCGATCTCGCGGTCAAGCATCGGCTGGCGACGACCAGCATTTTCCCGCTCTACGCGGAGGCTGGTCTCCTGGTTAGTTACGGTCCGGACGTCGCCGCGATGCTTCGGCAAGCCGTGACCTACGTGGACAAGATCCTGAAGGGGGCGAAGCCCGGGGACCTCCCGGTGCTGCGGCCGGCTCAGTTCGAGCTGGTCGTCAACGTCAAGACGGCGAGAGCGATCGGGCTCACGATCCCACCATCGCTGGTGGCGCGGGCGGATCGCGTGGTCGAATGACCACGATCCACTCGAGACTGAACGTGACCTCTACGAGAAGTCTCCGGCGGTGTCGCACGGCGATTGGGTCATCTCCCACGCTGGGTGTCGAACTTCACGCTCCGGCCGGCCGGGGAGCGAGATCGCATGGCCGATAGCGGACCGATCCTCGTGACCGGGGCCGCCGGCCAGCTCGGGGCGGTCGGGCGGACCGTGACCGGCCTGCTCCTCGAGCGTGGCGTCCCGGTCCGCGCCATGGTCCGCCGCGAGGACGACCGGGCGGCCGCCCTCCGGGCCGCCGGCGCGGAGGTGGTCGCCGGCGATCTCCTCGAGCCGGCCGACGTCCATCGGGCCGCCAGCGGCTGTCGGCGGATCTACTTCGGCGCCGGCGACGAGCGTCCGAGACTTCGTATCGCTCCACGCGGATGAGTTCGGCGGGCCGCCGATCCTGACGGAGTGGCACGACGATGACGATGCGCAACCGGCCACCTCGAGATCCGGCGACCCGCGTGAGCGGTCGATCGACCGGCCGTCGCGGGTGGCCGTGGCTCATCGTCGCCGCCCTTGCCGTGCTGGCCGCCCCGCCCCCCCCCGGCCCAGCCAGCGGCCAAGGTCTGGCGCATCGGCATTCTCCACACGTCATCGTCGAGCAACGAGGCCGACCGTGTCGCAGCGCTCCGGCGAGGCCTGGCCGAGCTCGGGTATGCCGATGGGCGCAATATCGTCCTCGTCAGCCGGAACGCCGGCGCCCACACGAGCCGGCTCCCCGACCTCGCCGCCGAGCTGGTTCAGTCCAGGGTCGACGTGATCGTCACGTCGACCAACCCGGCGACCCCGGCCGCCAAGAAGGCGACGACCACCATCCCGATCATCATGACGGTCGGCGTGGACCCGGTCGCCGCGGGCCTGGTGGCGAGCCTGGCGCGGCCGGGCGGCAACGTCACCGGCCTCACCTTCGACGTCGATGCGACGCAGCTCGCGGGGAAGCGCCTGGAGATCCTCAAGGAGCTGATCCCCTCGGTGTCCCGGGTCGCCATTCTGTGGAACCCCCGCTACGGTCCGGGCGCGTCGCGCGTGAAGGGAACGGAGGACGCGGCGCGCCAGCTCGGCATCGTCACCGTCTCCGTGCCCTTGTCGGAGCAGAGCGCGATCGACCGCGCGTTCGCCGACATCAAGCGGGCGCGAGCCGATGCGATCACCGTGCTGTCGGACCCCCTCCTCGTCACGCTGCGCCCGGAGATCACCGGACTGGCGGCGCGCCACCGAACACCTGCCATCTACGCCCTCCGGGAGTTCGTCCAGGACGGCGGCCTCGTGTCCTATGCCACGAACCTCTCGGACCAGTGGCGGCGGGCCGCGCGCTACGTCGATCGGATCCTCAACGGGGCCAAGCCCAGCGAGCTCCCGGTCGAGCAACCGACCGCCTTCGAGCTCTGGATCAACATGAAGAGCGCCAAGGCTCTCGGCCTCGCCATCCCCCCGGCGCTGCTGATCCGGGCGGACAGGCTGATCGAATGAGTTCGATGAGGCGCCACCCCCGGCGCCGGCCGCTCGCCGCGGAGCAGTCGCACAGGGGTCCTCTGGGTCTTATGCGGGATACCTTCGTGCGGGGCGGACACGCTCGGCCCCCCGCTCACTGCGCGCGTCGCGGGCCGCGCGTCCTCGCCGCCGTCTTGCTCGCTTGCGCGGCGGCGGCGGCGCCGGGCCTTCCCTTCGGCATCGCTCCCGGCCCGGCCGCCGCCGAGCCGCCCGCTCACCCTGGGCCCCGCCTCGCCGCGGGCGGGCCGGATGCGGACGCCTACGGCGCCGGCAACGGTTACCCGCTCGGCGACCGCTCGACGTTCGCCAGCAGCGCCTACATCGTCGGCTCCTTCAGCCATCTCGATCGGATCTTCGACGCTCGGCTGATCCGCCGGGCCACCACCCCGTCCACGTTGAGGCGTGCCGCTGCGGAGCCGACGCTCCGTTACGTCTACGCGGGCGAGGCGCTCACGCTCGACGACCACCTCGCGCGCCACCCCACGACCGGGCTCCTGGTGGCCCGGGCCGACACCATCCTCATCGAGCGCTACCAGTACGCCCGGCACGAGCGGCACCGCTTGGCCTCGTGGTCCATGGCCAAGACGGTGACGTCGATGCTGCTGGGCATCGCCATCGGCGAAGGCCGGATCCGCTCGATCGACGACCCCGCCGCCACCTACGTGCCCGCGCTGGCTGGCACCGAGTACGGGCGCACCTCGCTGCGGCATTTGCTCCGGATGTCCTCGGGGGTCCGCTTCATCGAGCGCTACACGGGCCAGGACGACGTGGCGCGGCTGCTCACCGACAGCATCGGCCACGCCAGCGCCGGCGGCGTCGACACCGTGAAGCCCTTCAACCAGCGGGAGCGGCCGAGCGGCACGACGTTCGCCTACGCTTCGGCCGAGACACAGGTCCTGGGCCTGGTGCTACGCGGCGCCGTCGGACGCACGGTCGCCGACTACTTCCAGGAGAAGATCTGGGAGCCGATCGGGGCCGAAGCGGACGCGACGTGGCTCGTCGACCGGGCGGGCCAGGAGGCAACCTGGTGCTGCCTCAACGCCGTGCTCCGAGACTATGCGCGCGTCGGCCTGCTCCTCGCCCACGACGGGCACTGGCGAGGCCGTCAGGTCGTTCCAGCGGCGTGGCTCGCCGACGCCACCCGGGCGCACGGCCCCCAGCGCCTGAAGGTCGGGTTCGAGCCGGCCAACCCGGAATTCGCCGCCTACGGGTATCAGGTGTGGATCCTTCCCGGCGAGCGGCGGACGTTCTTCCTCTCCGGCTTGCTCGGTCAGCTGATCTTCGTCGATCCGGCCTCGCGGCTCGTTCTCGTCCACACCGCGGTGCGCACGCGGCCCGCCGATCTGGGCGCCGAGATCGCCCTCTGGCGGGCCGTCGTGCGTGAGCTCGGCCGATGATCCACCCATCCGCCGCCCGCCGCCACGCGCGACCATCCGCCCCGCCTCTCGGCCGGCGCCCGCCTCCACCCGCCACGGGCCGGTCATGGTCCGCCGGGGGCGCCTGACCGGCGCGATCGGCGCCCCGCCGGGGATCCATGACCGATCTCGAGGTCGCCATCGCCGTGGCCGAGGCGGGGGCCGCCGTGGTCCGGCGCCACTTCGGGGCGCCCCTGCCGCGCATCGACAAGGGCGCGGGCGATTTCGCGACGCCCGCCGACGTCGGGGCGGAGCACGCCATGCTGGCGGTCTTGCGGGGAGCGTGCACTTCGCGGCGGGCCTGGCGCTCTGCCAGGCCGCCGGCTGCGTGGTGACCGATCTGCACGGGCGGGCCTGGGGTCAGGATGCAACGGGTCTGCTGGCCGCAGCCGATCACGGCACCCACGCGACCTTGCTCGCGATCGTGACGAGCGTGTGGGCCGGCGCGCCGGCATCCGACGCCTGACGGGCGTTTGCCGCCGACGGTGCCCGGTGCGATCATGAGCCGCCGTGGCTGACGCGCAGACGTTGGGGGGCCGATCCGCGGATGGCTGACGCTCCGGCGCTCCGGACGCTTGGCGCCGAGGACTGGCGTCTCTATCGCGACCTGAGGCTACGCGCCCTGGCCGACTCACCGGACGCGTTCGGCGGCACGTGGGCGACAGAGACGGCACGCCCCGACGCCGAGTGGGCCCGGCGTCTGGCACCGACCCCCGACACGCCGTCGAACCTGCCTCTGGTCGCCGAGGTGCGAGGCGAGCCGGTCGGGCTCGGGTGGGGCCGCCTCGACGCGTCCCGCCCGGGCGTGGCGGCTCTCTACCAGATGTGGGTCGCGCCCACCCACCGCGGCCGGGGGGTGGGGCACACGCTCCTCGAGGCGGTCATCGCCTGGGCAACGAGCCAGCATGCCGCGTCCTTGGAGCTGAGCGTCGCGTGCGGCGATACTCCCGCGAGACGCCTCTACGAGCGTGCGGGCTTCACGCCCGTCGGGGACCCGGGGCCGCTCCGCCCGGGATCGACGACCCTGGCGCAACCCATGCGCCTCGCGTTGCGCCCTCGGCCCGACCGTGCGGCGGCGCCTGCGCCTCCAAGCCACCGAGTGGGCGACTGAGGCCGGGGGAGCCGGCACGGTGCCGTATCGTGTCGCGACCTCCCTCCGAGAGTTCTGCGAAGGCGAGCGATGGGCGCCGCGGACGACGCGCTGACGGTGGACACCGTGGGCAAGGCGTGACATGAGCGTTCGCTCCCGGCTCTTCCTCCTCGTCGTGGCGGCCGGGCTGGCCGGCTGGCCCGTGGCCGAGGCCCAGCCGGGCCGCGCGCCGAGGATCAGGGGGTGCTCCTGTACGCGGCCGAGCCCAAGCCGGGACAGTCCAGCCCGCTTCTCGAAGCCTTCCGCGGAGGGCTACGCGAGCTCGGGTACCGCGAGGGACGGAACGTCGTCGTCGAGTACCGCTGGGCCGGCGGGAGCAACCAGCGGGCGGCCGAGCTGGCCGCCGAGCTCGTGCGCCTCGACGTCGCGGTGATGGTTTCCACGGGCACCCCGGCGACCCAGGCGGCGCGGGCCGCCTCCGCCACGATCCCCATCGTCATGACGGCCGTCGGCGATCCCGTGGGGAGCGGCCTCGTGGCCAGCCTGGCCCGGCCCGGCGGCAACGTCACCGGGCTCAGCCTGCTCGACACGGACCTGGACGGCAAGCGGATCGAGCTCCTGAAGGAGGCGGTCCCCGGGCTCACGCGGATCGCCATGCTGTGGAGTCCGAGCGACGCCGGCATGGCGCTGGCCTTCGGCCGCGTCGAGGTGGCGAGCCGCAATCTCCGGCTGGCGCTCCAGAGCCTGGGGCTTCGGGATCCCGCCGAGATCCCGGGCACCCTTCAGGCCGCCGAGACCGGGCGAGCCCAGGCGCTCATCGTGACGGCTCAGCCCTTCACCATCCGGCACCAGGCCGAGATCCTGAACGTCGCCACCAAGCTGCGCCTTCCGGCGATGTACACGGACCGACGCTTCGTGGACGCCGGGGGGCTGATGGCCTACGGCCCCAGCCTGGTCGACGTCTATCGGCGCGCGGCGACCTACGTGGATCGGATCCTCAAAGGGGCCAAGCCGGCGGACCTGCCCGTCGAGCAGCCGACGAAGTTCGAGCTCGTCGTCAACCTCAGAACGGCCCGAGCGCTCGGGCTCGCGATGCCGTCGGCCCTGATCGCGCGAGCCGACGAGCTGATCGAATGATGCCCTCGCGACCGAGCATCGAGGCCCTGGACGCGACGCACGTCGAAGGCGGCCAGCCGCTGCACCGTCGTCGCGACCAGACCGCACCCGGCACCACACCTCGACCGACGCGACGACGGAACCAGCCTCATCCCGGCGCGGGTCGGGACCCACTGTGGATTGTGCCTATGGGTGTCATCGCTTATCATAGGTGTCCCCTGGGTCATCATCGAGTGGACGGTGGTGGTCATGTGTGCCCTTACTGCGTCGTGGAGGTCAACGAACCGCCAAGGGGGGGGAAGGAGGAAGGTCCAGCATCGCGATGGCGCCAGGGACACGGATGCTCGTTTCGTCGGATGGTGGTGGCTGGATCGTGCAGTTCGGGGGTGGCGGCGGGTCTTACTGGACCGAGGACGACGCGATCGCCGCGGCGCGCGTGTGGGTCACGTGGCTCCCTCCCGGGGCGTGTTCAGAGATCGTTGTCCAGGGGTCGGATGGGGTTCGCCACACGCGGTGGACCTACGGCCTGGACCCCTTCCCCGTCCCGCGCGCGTGGGGCCGGGCCAGCGAGGGGTGGACGGACGGGCGGCCCGCGGACGGGCATGCCCGCCGTACGGCCGAGCTGGCTCGCGCACCGGCAAGCCTCACTCGCGCAGCGGCAAGCCGCGAAGGAGCGTGAGGGCCATGAAGGGCAGAACCCTGCCACGGCTGCTGGCCTTGGGATGGGCCCTGTCCTGGGTGTTCGTGTGCGCCCTCTGGGCCCGAACGGGTGACTTCGACCGCGCCATGTGGCTCGCCGGGCGAAGCGTCGGCTACACCATGGAGGTGCTCGGCCACACGACCTTCATTCTCTGGCTGTTCTCTCCGATGGTCGCCGGCGTCACCGCCCTCGTGATCCGGGTCTTGGGAGGTTACGGCCGCCGTCGACCCGTCATCCTGATCTGAGCGTCGAGGGCCAGGACATCGTCTCCCCGCTCGTCGCCAGCGTCGCCGGCGCAACGGCGGTGGTGGCCCCAACGGGATTCGAACCCGTGTTTCAGCCTTGAGAGTGAGGCCGGGGGATGCTGACAACGAGCGTGAGTGAGTGAGTGAGTGAGTGAGTGAGATCCAGCAACATGATCACACGGTTGGCCCCGATCCAGAGCTTGGCAGAGCGCTTGCTCGGAAGCTCGATTGACATCGCCGAGTGGCACCATTTCGGCACCGGATTCGCGCCCGCGGGACGCTGTAGAATCAGGTCGCCATGACTCCGGCTCCCAGAGCAACTCACCGCCACGCACCAAGGCAGCCCTCGGCGGAGATCTACCAGTTCAGGATCTCCCTCCTGGAGATCGCCCCGGCCATCTGGCGGACGATCCAGGTCCCCGGGACCTACAGCTTCTGGGACCTTCACGTCGCCATCCAGGACTCGATGGGCTGGCTCGACTACCACCTGCATCTCTTCCGGCTGACCAAACCGGGCGCGGACGCCGTCGTCCAGATTGGCATCCCGGATGACGACGCCTTCGAGGGGGACGAGCCCATCCTGCCGGGATGGGCGATCCCGATCGCCGGGTACTTCACCCGCCCGGGCGCGGCTGCCAGGTACGAGTACGACTTCGGAGATAGCTGGGAACATGAGGTCACGCTCGAGGCGATCGTACCGCGCCAGACCAAGAAGCGGTACCCCGCCTGCCTGGCTGGAGAGCGGAGGTGCCCGCCCGAGGACTGCGGGGGCGTCCGTGGATACGAGGACCTCATGGCCGTGATGCACGACCCCTCGCACGAGGAATACGAGAGCACCCTTCGCTGGCTCGGCGGCCGGTTCGAGCCGGAGCGATTCGACCCAGGAAAGGTGAAGTTCGACAACCCGCGCAAGCGCTGGGAGCTGGCGTTCGGCGAGATCACGCGGCGCCGAGGACGCCGTCGCCCGTCCGGCGGCGGCTGACCGCACGTCGGCCTGCCAGGCTGGTCGAAGTCACCTCATGGCTACCCGGACACGCCAGCGAGGCTTGCGGCAACCGGCGGCAACCCCCAGGTCGAGACGTCGGGCCCGCACCCATCCCGGACGCACGCTGAGGCACGTGGTGGGCGCACGCACCTATGCGGTGTGGCTCGAAACCTTGAGCCTGCTCGTGCCCGATGGGCGCACCCACCGCCTCGCGATCGTCGTCGCCGGCATGCTCCGCCATGCGGTGGAGGCTGCGTCGGCAAGGTCCGGCGCAGACGAGCCGGAGCGATCCGTGGCCGCCGCGCTGCCCCGGGCGGCGGAGGAGGGCGATCCGGATCGGGTGGCACACGAGATCGACGACCTCCTCGAGCGCCTCTTCCGCGATGCGAAAGTGACCGCCAGGCGCGTGAAGGCACGGGGCGACGAGTACAGCATCCTCGACGGCGCGATTCAGGAGTTTGCCGTGTGGTACGCGATGCCCTGGGAATGACGAGGAGCTACCCCTTACGGGCCGCGTAACCCGGCCACGAGATCGTGACCTTCCCTGTCACACCTGCTGGTAGACTTCTGCCAGGGCGAGACGCCTTGGCGAGCGAGGGGGCTGCGTGGGCAAGAGGCGCCACAGGACGGGGAGCGGTATCCGTAAGGGTAGCGCCGCGAAGAGGCGCGCCACCACGGTCAGGCAAGCGCGGCGCGACGGTGGCGGCGGAAGCAGCCCTGGCCGCGTCGCCGAGACGTATCGCCACTACGACGCCACCAGCCCGATGCGCCCCGAGATCGGGACGCAGCCCCAGTTCCGGAAGAAGAAGCCCCCGGCCACGTATCGCTACGACTCGTCGCTTTCGCCCGCGCTGCAATGGGACGGCCAGAACCCGACCCGCGAGCTCGGTGAGTGGCTGCTCGGCCTGGTCGCCGAGGCCGCCTCAATCGAGCCGCCTCATACCTTCGACCGGCCGCGCGAGTTCAAGGCGAGCGGGGGCAGCGTCGTCCTTTCCGTAGGCTCGCTGCACGAGGCCGTCCAGCAGCTCCGGCGGCTCGGGCGGCCCTTCCTCGACTGGGCGGGAAAGGCGGAGCGGCTCTCCTTCGACGTGCCCACCCTGCCGCTCTTCATCCATGAGCGCCTGTCCACCAAGGCGATCATCGAGACGCTGACCAGCCACAAGCGGGACAAGCAGCAGACCCTCTACGAGCTGTTCGCCGACCCCCAGCACCCCATCACCGACCAGACCCTGCGAGCCTACGAGTATCCGGACAAGTGGGTGAATCGCCTCGTGCTCGGCGACTCCCTGGTGGTCATGAACTCGCTCCTCCACTACGAGGGGCTGGGCGGCCAGGTCCAGATGATCTACATGGACCCGCCCTACGGCGTGAAGTTCGGCTCCAACTTCCAGCCGTTCGTGCGCAAACGCGACGTCAGCCACAACGATGACGAGGATATGACCCGCGAGCCTGAGATGGTCAAGGCTTACCGGGACACGTGGGAGCTCGGTCTCCATTCCTATCTGACGTATATGCGCGATCGCTTGCTGTTCTGTCGCGACCTGCTAGCGCCCAGCGGAAGCATTTTCGTCCAGATCAGCGATGAGAACGTCCACCACGTGCGTGAGTTGATGGATGAGGTCTTCGGCTCGGGCAATGCACTGCCGGCCATAGTCTTTCGCAAGACAACCGGCGCGGGCAGTCCAAGCGGATACGTCGAAGCCCTCCCGCAGACGTTCGACTATCTGTTGTGGTATGCGAGATCTCGTGAGCGCACAAAGATCCGGAGGTTGTATCTTCCCCGTGACCTTCAGGCGGATACGAACTTTCGATGGCTGGAACAGCCGAATGGAACGCGACGGCAAGTGTCGGACACGGAGGATATTCTCGAACTCGCGGGGCGATACCGCGTCTTTCGGCCGAACCCACTCACCTCTCAGACAGGGGGGCCGACCACCCAGTACCCCTACGTGCACGACGGAAAAGAGTACCGACCAACGAAGGGTGGCTGGAAGACAAACTTAGAGGGCATGCGTCGCCTCGCTGACGCCAAGCGCCTCATGGGCATCGGTAACACCCTCGCGTTCGTTCGATACCACGACGACTTCCCATTCGTCCCCGTCGTTGATGTGTGGGATGACACGCGGCAAAGTGGGTTCGGCGAGGAAAAGCTCTATGTTGTTCAAACCGCTACCAAGGTCGTGAGCCGATGCGTGCTTTTGGCGACTGACCCGGGAGACTTGGTCTTTGATCCGACCTGCGGCAGCGGAACGACCGCGTTCGTTGCTGAGCAGTGGGGGCGCCGCTGGATTACTGTCGATACTAGTCGCGTCCCGTTGACTCTCACCCGTCAGCGGCTGCTGACAGCCTCGTTCCCCTACTACCGACTCGCCGACGACCAGCGCGGACCAGCAGGCGGCTTCGCGTATTCCCGCAAGCAGAATCGAAGGGGTCAAGAGGTGGGCGGTATCGTCCCGCACCTTACATTGAAAAGCATCGCGAATCAGGAACCTCCTCAAGAGGAAGTCCTCGTCGATCGACCCGAGGTTGACCGGGCCATAGTCCGCGTGACCGGCCCGTTCACCGTTGAGGCGACCATCCCATCCCCTGTGGACTGGGAGGGCGACGGGGTACCCGACTCGGGGCTCGCCGACGCCGAGGCCCACGGCTCCTTCGTGGACCGCATGCTGGAGGTGCTGCGCAGGTCGCCGGTGCTCCACGTGGGCGGTGGCAAGACCGTGACGCTCCGCAATGTCAGGGCGCCGGCGAAGACGCTGTCGCTCTCCGCCGAAGCCGTAGTCGTCAACGGGGACGAGCGGCC
>Ga0187892_10011631_pt1 | contig 10706 bp, 8 predicted proteins | sample MA1701073metaG_FD_139345 | JGI IMG/M metagenome (GOLD analysis project Ga0187892, IMG submission 139345) | Bio-ooze microbial communities from a basaltic lava cave in the Kipuka Kanohina Cave System on the Island of Hawaii, USA - MA170107-3 metaG ...
CATCCCGGAGGGGCGCCGCCTGATCCATCCCGGAGGGGCGCCGGCCGACCCGCCCCGACCGGGGCCAGGCCCTGCGGAGGGGCGCCGGCTGATCCATCCCGGAGGGGCGCCGGCTGATCCATCCCGGAGGGGCGCCGGCCGACCCGCCCCGACCGGGGCCAGGCCCTGCGGAGGGGCGCCGGCCGACCCGCCCCGGAGAAGCGCCGGCCGAACCATTCGCTGCCGAGCCCATCCGGATCCCGCCCCGGCGCCGTAGTACCGTCGGTGAGGCGGGACCGGACCAGAGGCGGCCGGCCACCGGTGGGGTGCGGCTTCCCGCGGGTGGCGGTCGGGTCGGTGATCCCGTGACCGGGTCGCCCGGCACCCAGGTGCGGGGCGGCCGATGGCGCCCCGGGGGTACCCCGGGATCGCAGAGCGCGAAGGAGCAGCCCATGTCCCGACCGAGAACCCTCACGGCGATGGCCGCGGCCGCCGCCGCCGGCACCCTCCTGCTCGGCTCCCTACCGGCCGAGGCCGCCCACAAGCCCACGTTCCGCGCCGACCTCCAGGGCGCGAACGAGGTTCCCAACCACGGCGACCTCCATGGCAGCGGCCGCCTCCGGGCCACGATCAACCTCAACACCGGGTCGGTGTGCGTGCGGATCCTCGTCACGGGCATCGACACCCCCACCGCCGCCCACATCCACGAGGCCCCCGCCGGCGTGGCCGGCCCCGTGGTGGTCACCTTGCCCACCCCCACGGTGGGCACCCTCAGCGGCGGGTGCGTCGACGTCGGCCCCGTCCTGGCCAACGAGATCGCCGCCGACCCCGACGAGTACTACGCGAACGTGCACAACGCCCACTTCCCCGGTGGCGCGCTGCGCGGCCAGCTCGAGCCCACGCCCGTCCCCTAGCTCGGGCGACGGGTCGCCCTCGGGCGACCCCGGGCTCACGGGCCCCCTCCCGCCCTCCGGGAGGGGGCCCACTCGCGCCCGGGCCCCCCGGGTCGCCCTCGGTTCAGTCGGCTACCCGCAGTGCCACCGCCGGGCGGATCCGCGACGCCTGGGCGGCGGGGAGCGCGCTCGTGGCCAGCGAGGCGGCCACGGCGGCGGCGAGGAGGAGGCCGACGGGCAACCACGGCACGGAGAAGTCGAGGCGGGACTCGCCGAAGACGTCGGAGTTCGACAGGAGCTGGAAGGCCACGACGACGGCGAGGACGGCACCGATCACCACCCCCTGGACGGCGATGAAGCCGGCCTCCAGGAGGAAGGCGAGGCGAACGAGGCGCCGGGAGCAGCCCAGGGCCCGCAGCATCCCGATCTGGCGCCGCCGCTCCCGCACGGCCCGCACCATCACCACCCCGAGGCCGGCCACCCCCACGACGAGTCCCAGCACGAGGTAGCCCTGCATGAGGCGTATGAAGCCCTCCTGCTGGGCCAGGGCCCGGTCGATGAGGGTGGCGAGGGAGGTGGCGTCGACCCCGACGTCGACGAGGCGCCCGTCGAGGGCGGCAGCCACCGCCTCGGGGTTGGTGACGCCGGGGGCGAGGGCCACGAGGTGGCGGTTCGACACGGCGTCCACGGCCAGGAGCTCTCGGGCCAGGGGGGCACCCACGAGGGCACCGTGGTCGAGGAAGTCCGAGGCGAGGATGCCCACCACGGTGAGCTGGCGGTCGTCGGTGGTGCGGGGGTTGATGGCCGTGACCCGGTCGCCCACGTGGAGCAGGTCCCGGGGGGCGCCGGCGGGGTCCTGGAGGAAGGAGTCGGAGAGGATGACGAGGGTGGGGTCGTCGAGGACGGCCTGGAACGCCGCCTCGTCGTCGGGGAAGCGGACGTCGCGGCTCGACAGCTCGGGCACGCCGCCCTGGAAGAAGTTGCGGTCGAAGCCCGACATGGCCCCGGCCCGGGGCTCGTCGCTCGTCGGGGTGGTGAACCGGGGGAAGCCGCGCACGATGGGGGCGACGGCCCCGATCTCGGGCTGGGGGAGCAGGTCGTTCACCGTGGCCGGGCTCGAGGCGTTGGAGTCGATGACGAGGTCGAAGCCGCCGCGCGACTCGGCGAGGAACTGCGGTGCCTCGGCCTGGAAGAGGTTGTTGAGCACGGCGAGGAAGACGAGGACGAAGACGATGAGGGCGTAGGTCCCGAGGAGCATGGCGGTGCGGAAGCGGCGGGCGGTGGGGTAGGCGAGGGCGAGGCGGGGGGCGAGGCCCCGGCGGAAGGTGGCGGCCACCGAGGTGAGGAGGCGGCCGGCGGCCTCGGCGTTGGCGGCCGCCAGCACGACGGCGGCGGTGACGAGGATGACGCCCTCGACGACGAACACGGCGATGCCGCTGCCCTCGAAGGCCCCGGGGACGAGGCTGGAGGCCGCCACCGACCAGGCGATCACGGCGGCGCAGGCCACGGTGACGACCCCGCGGCGGTCGGCCCGCCCGGCCAGCAGGGGCACGGCCCCCAGGGCCACGACGGGGGGTCCGGCGAGGAGGGGGACCCAGGCCCCCTGGCCGATGCCGGCCACCGTGAGGGCGCCGCCGGCGACGACGGCCACGGTGCCGGCCACCACCGGACGGCGGCTGCGCCGGGGGTCGGGCCCGGGCAGCTCCCGGATGGCCCGGATGACGTTGAGCTGGCCGATGCGCACGCTCGTGGCCCAGCTCGTGAGCAGGGCGATGGCGCCCCCGATGACCATCCCGCCCACGATGCTGGCCGGCCGGGCCGAGAACCGCAGGACGAGCCGGAACCGCTCCTCGACCCCGGAGTTCAGCACCCCCTCGGCCACGACCACCACGGCCCGACCCACCCCCACGCCGATGGCCCCGCCGGCGAGGGCGGCGGCGGTGGCGTAGAGGGCGCCCTCGGCCCCGAAGGCCCGGACGAGGCCGTTGCGCTTGAGGCCCACGGCCCGCAGCATCCCCAGCTCGCTGCGACGCTCCTCGGCGAGCATGACGAAGACGTTCACGAGCAGGAGCACGCCGGCCACCACGCTGAAGGCGCCGATGCCACCGAAGAGGTCCACGAAGTCGGCGGCATCGGCCTCGGCCCGCTCCAGCAGGTCGGCCTTGACCTGCTCGATCTCCACCCCGGCCGGGGAGCCGACGATGCTGCGGAGCTGGGCGGTCGCCAGGGCGGTCTGGTCGGCGCCTTCGAACACCCCGCCGGCGTTGGAGATGAGTACGAGCCCGGCTGGGGGGCGGGAGCCGGCGGCCTCGAGGGCGGGGGCGGCGGCGGCGATGGTCCCCGGGGGCACGAAGATCGTGGGCCGGCCGTACCCGGCCAGGCCGACCTTGGGGACGACCTGGCGGACGGTCACGAGCCGGCGGGTGTCGTAGGCGTGGAGCTCGAAGGGGTCGCCGGGCCCCACCCCGAGGCGGTCGGCCAGGTCGGTGGCGATGACGACCTCGTCGTCGGCCGGCGTGGCCCCCGCGCCCACGAGCCCGGTGTCGGCGGGTCGGGAGCCGAAGCCCCGGCCGGCGTCGAAGTCGACCTCGAGGAGGGTGGCGTCGGGCTCGGCCCGCCGGTCGGGCCCCAGCGTGACCGCGCTGGCCGGGGCCGAGAGCGCCCCGAGCACGCCGTCGATGCCCGGCGGGCGGCTGGCGGCGAGGTCGCCGGCCACCCCGGGGAACTGCTCGAGCCCGCTCACCCGCACGACCTCGTCCACCGGGCCCAGCTCGGTGCGGGCGGCGTCGCGGATAGAGGACCGCAGGGTGTCGCCCACGAGGAACGAGCCGGTGATGATGGCGGTACCCAGCAGCGAGCCGACGACCACGAGCACGGCCTCGCCCCGGCGCCGGCCCACGTTGCGCAGGGCCAGGCGGCGGATGGTGGGTCGCCGGAGGAGGTCGTGGGCGGCAAGGGCGAGCAGGGGCCCGGCGACGGCCGCCAGGACCCAGGTCACCACGCCGGTTGGGCGCCCAGGATCTCCGCCGGCGAGCCGTCGGCCACGATGAGGCCGTCCTGCATCCGCACGAGCCGCTGGGCGCCGGCGGCCAGGGCCGGGTCGTGGGTCACCATCACCAGGGTCTGGCCCGTCTGGTTCACCTCGTAGAGGAGCTTGAGGATGTTCGTGGCCGTGACGCTGTCGAGGTTGCCCGTGGGCTCGTCGGCCCAGACGATGGCCGGGCCCGTGACCAGGGCCCGGGCCACGGCCACCCGCTGCTGCTCGCCGCCGGAGAGCTCGTTGGGCCGGTGGTGGCCGCGGTCGCCGAGCCCCACCCGCCCCAGGATGTCCGCCGCCCGCTCCCGGGCCTCGGTGGGCCGCATCCCCACGAGGAGGAGGGGCAGCTCGGTGTTCTCCACGGCGCTGAGGACCCCGATGAGGTTGTAGGACTGGAAGATGAACCCCATCGACCGGGCCCGGTGCTCGGTGCGGCGGCCGTCGGCCATGGCGTGGACGTCGTGGCCGTCGACCTCCACCGATCCGCCGTCGATGTCGTCGAGGCCCGAGAGGCAGTTGAGCAGCGTGGTCTTGCCCGAGCCCGACGGTCCCATGACGGCGAGGAACGTCCCCCGGGCGAGCACGAGGTCGATACCCCGCAGGGCCGGCACCTCCACGGAGCCGCTGCGGTAGACCTTGGTGAGCCCGGAGGCGACGAGGATGGGACCCTCGCCCGGGCCCCGCAGGTCCGCTCCGGGGTCGGTCGTGACACCTCGGCGTCCCATGGCGCCGCCAGCGTAGCCCCCGGGCTACGGGGCGCCCCAGGTGGCACCCGGTAGCCTCCCCGGCCGTGGCCGCCCTCCAGTCACCACCGGGGACCCAGGACGTCCTGCCCCCCCAGTCGGCCCGGTGGGAGGCACTCGTGGGCGCCTTCGCCCGCCGCGTGGGCCAGGCCGGCTTCGGCCTCGTCGTGGGCCCCCTCCTCGAGGACGTGGCCGTGTTCCAGCGTGTGGGCCCGGCCACCGACATCGTGCGCAAGGAGATGTACGAGCTCACCGACCGGGGCGGTCGCCACCTGGCCCTACGGCCCGAGGGTACGGCCGCCGTGGTGCGGGCCTACCTCCAGCACCGGCCCCCGCTCCCCTTCAAGGCCTGGTATGCCAGCCCTCACTTCCGCTACGAGCGGGCCCAGGCCGGCCGCTATCGCCAGCACCACTCGCTCGGGGTGGAGGCCCTCGGCACCGCCGACCCCGCCCTCGACGTCGAGGTGGTGGAGCTCGCCTGGCGGTTCGTGACCGGCGACGTGGGCCTCGCCGGGGTGGAGGTGGTGGTGGGCTCGCTGGGCGACGGGCTCTGCCGTCCTGCCTACCTCGCCGCCCTCGCCCGCCACCTCGCCGCCCGCCGCCACGAGCTCTGCCCGGACCACGCCGAGCGGGCCGAGGCCAGCCCCCTGCGGGTGCTCGACTGCCGGCGACCCGCCTGCCGGGAGGCCACCGCCGACGCCCCTCGGCTCCTCGACGCCCTCTGCCCGGCCTGCGCCGAGCACTTCGCCGCCGTGCGGGCCGGCCTCGACGCCGCCGGCGTGGCCCACCGCGTCGACCCCCGCCTCGTGCGGGGCCTCGACTACTACACCCGCACCCTCTTCGAGCTCCCCGCCGCCGCCCTGCCCGGGGCCCAGAGCGCCGTGGGCGGCGGGGGGCGCTACGACGACCTGGCCGAGGCCCTCGGCGGCCCGGCCACCCCGGGCATGGGCTTCGGGCTGGGCATCGAGCGGCTCCTCCTCGCCGCCGACGCCGAGGGGAGCAACCCGGTGCCGGCCCCGGCGGTGGCGGTGTGGGTGGTGGACGTGACCGGCGGGGACGAGGCCTCGGCCCTGGCCCGGGAGCTGCGGGCCGCCGGCATCGGCTGCGACCGGTCCTTCGACCACCGGTCGATGCGGGCCCAGCTCCGGGCCGCCGACCGGGCCGGGGCCCGGGTGGCGGTGCTCGTGGGGGACCGGGAGCGCGCCGGGGGCGTGGCCACGGTGCGGGACCTGGCCACCGGGGACCAGCGCGAGGTCGAGCGGCCGGCCCTCGTGGCCGAGCTCGCCCGGGCCCTGGGCCCCGCCCGTCCCCCGGCCGGGGAGGGGCGGCGGTGACGATGCGCACCCACCGCTGCGGCGAGCTCGCCACCGCCGACGTGGGCCGGGCCGTGGCCCTCTGCGGCTGGGTGGACCGGCGCCGCGAGCACGGCGAGCACCTCGCCTTCGTCGACCTGCGGGACCACACCGGCATCGTGCAGTGCGTGGTCGACGGTGCCCACGACCTGCGGGCCGAGTACGTCGTGCGCATCACCGGCACGGTGCGACGCCGGCCCGAGGGCACGGCCAACCCCGGCCTGGCCACGGGGGAGGTCGAGGTGGGCGACTGCCGGGTGGAGGTGCTCGCCCCCGCCGATCCCCCCCCGTTCGCCCTCGGCGGCCACGCCGGCCCCGACGTCGACGAGGGCCTCCGGCTGCGCCACCGCTACCTCGACCTGCGCCGGCCGGGGATGCAGGCCCACCTCCGGCTCCGGGCCGCGGTGAGCCTCGCCCTGCGGGCCAGCGCCGCCGCCCAGGGCTTCGTGGAGGTGGAGACGCCCCTGCTCGTGGCCTCCACCCCCGAGGGGGCCCGGGACTTCGTCGTGCCCTCCCGCCTGGCCCCGGGGTCGTTCTACGCCCTCCCCCAGAGCCCCCAGCTCTTCAAGCAGCTCCTCATGGTCGCCGGGGTGGACCGCTACGTCCAGCTCGCTCGCTGCCTGCGCGACGAGGACCTGCGGGCCGACCGCCAGTTCGAGTTCACCCAGCTCGACCTCGAGGCCTCGTTCGTGACCCCCGAGGAGGTCATGGCCTGCGTCGACGAGCTCGTCGCCGCCGCAGTGGCCGCCGCCGGGCACCCGGTCCCCGGCCCCCCCCTTCGGCTCACCTGGGACGAGGCCCAGGACCGCTACGGCACCGACAAGCCCGACCTCCGCTTCGGCATGGCCCTCGAGGACCTCGGGCCCACCTTTGCCACCACCGGCTTCCGGGCCTTCGCCGGCGCCGAGGCCATCCGGGGACTGCGGCTGGCCGGCGGGGCGGCGATCTCCCGGGCCCGCCTCGACCGCCTCACCGACGCCGCCCGCCGGGCCGGGGCCGGAGGGCTCGTGTGGGTGCGGGTGGGCCCCGGGGGAGAGCTCGACTCGCCGGTGGCGAAGTTCCTCGAGGAGAGAGAACGGGCCGGCCTCGTGGCCGCCCTGGGGGCCGGGCCCGGCGACCTCCTCCTCGTCGTGGCCGGGGCCCGGGCGGTGGCCAACGCCGCCCTCGGGAGCCTGCGCCTCGAGCTGGGTCGCCCGGCGGTGGGCGAGGGGGGGCTCGCCTTCGCCTGGGTGCGCGACTTCCCCCTCTTCGAGGGTCTGGCCGCCGACGGGACGCCCGTCCCCGCCCACCACCCCTTCACCATGCCCCACCCCGAGGACCTCGACCGCCTCGAGGCCGACCCCCTGGCCGTGCGCTCGGCCGCCTACGACCTCGTCCTCAACGGCTGGGAGCTGGGGTCGGGCAGCATCCGCATCCACCGCCCCGACCTGCAGCGGCGCATCTTCGCCCTCCTCGGCCTCGCCGACGAGGTGGTGCAGGCCCGCTTCGGCTTCCTCCTCGACGCCTTCCGCTACGGGGCTCCTCCCCATGGCGGGTTCGCCCTCGGCCTCGACCGCCTCGTCGCCCTGCTCGCCGGCCAGGAGAACATCCGCGAGGTCATCGCCTTCCCCAAGACGCAGTCGGGCGCCGACCCCCTCACCGGCGCCCCCGCCCCCCTCGAGGCTGCCCAGCTCGCCGAGCTCGGGCTGCGGGTGGCGGCCCCCGCCCCCGCCCCCGGCCCCGGCTGACCCGGCGCGGGGCCCGGGGAGGGTCAGGGCCAGGTCACGGCCAGGGTCAGGTCCTGCACCGGCGCCCCGGTGGCCCGCACGGCGAGCTCGGGGGCCTGGGGCGGGGTGGCCCGGTGGTCGAGGCGCAGGGGCGGCCCTCCAGCCGCCGTCCCCGCCTCGGTTCCCGGGGCGGCGGGGTCGTCCAGCGGCCGCACGGTGAGGCGCAGCTCGAGGGGGGTCGAGGGGTCGCCCCAGTCGGCGGTGGCGGCGAAGCGGCCCCCGGCGGGGGGCACGAGGGTGAGCCGCAGCGTCCCCGGCCCCAGCTCGGTCGGCTCGAGGGTCACCGCCCGGGAGGCGGGGGTCCAGGTGGTGGTCACCGTCACCCCCCGGGCCCCGGCCGGGGGTGGCGCCCGTAGTCGGATCCGGGAGGAGCCCGAGGCGGCCACCAGCGCCGGGTCCCGGCCCAGCGATCGACACCCGCCGCCCGGCCCACACGCCTCGAGGGCGGCGGTGGCGGCCACGGCCACCTCGCCCTCGGCGACGTCGAGGGAGAGGACGAGGTCACCGCCGGGGGCCAGGTCGAGCCCCTCGAGGCGCAGGCGCACCTGCCCGGCGGCCAGGGGCGCGGCCGCGTCCCCGAGCGGCGCCGTGGTGCCCGGGGGGGTGGGTGCTGGCGACGTCGAGGGCTGGGATACCGACCCGGGCGAGGTGGCGCTGGCACCGCCATCCACCGGGCCCGAGCCCGAGCCCGAGCAGGCGGCGAGCACCACGACGGCGGCGAGGCCCACGGCCCGGGCGGGCCTCACTTGGCGGGCTCCGCCCGCGGGCCTCACTTGGCGGGCTCCGCCCGCGGGCCTCACCGGGCAGGCTGCGCCCGCGGGCCTCACTTGGCGTGCTCCGCCCGCGGGCCTCACTTGGCGGGCTCCGCCCGCGGGCCTCACCGGGCGGGCTCCGCCCGCGGGCCTCACTTGGCGGGCTCCGCCCGCGGGCGTCACTTGGCGGGCTCCGCCCGCGGGGCGGGAGCGGTGAGGAGGGGGACCACCGGCCCCCACCGTAGGGCCGGCCTCCACCCGGGCGGTGGTAGCGGCCGCTAGGGTCGGCGGCGATGGCCATGTGGAGGCCGACGACGTGAGCCCGGCCCACTGGTCCCGTCCCCGGGGCCGGGCGCCCGGCCAGCCATGAGCGCCGCCGAGGTGGCCGCTCTCGTGGTGGCGGTGAGCGTGGCCATGGCCACCGTGGGCCTCCTCGTGGCCCTGGGCGCGCTCCTGCGCACCCTGGCCGACGCCCGGCGGGCCATGCACGACATCCACGCCCAGGCCGTGCCCCTCCTCGGGGACCTCCGGGTCGCCGTGCGGCAGGCCAACGACGAGCTCGACCACCGCCGGCGCATCCTCACCGCCGCCGACTCCATCACCACCACGGTGGACTCCGCCTCCCGCCTGGCCCACCAGGCGCTGGCCAACCCGGTGGTGAAGGGGGCGGCCCTGGCCACGGGGGTGGTGCGGGGCGTGCGCCGACTGCGGGAGAGGCCCTGAGGTGCTCCGGCGCCTCTTCTGGCTCGTGGTGGGGGCGGCCCTGGGGGCGGGCTCGTCGCTGTGGGCGGCCCGCAGGGTGACCCGCTCGGTGCGGCGGCTGGCCCCCGACCACGTGGCCCGCCAGGCCGCGGCCGGGGCCCGCCGAGGCCTGACCCGGGTCCAGGGGGCGGTGCGGGAGGGCGGCGAGGCCATGCGGGCCCGCGAGGCGGAGCTGCGGGGTGCCCTCCGGGGGGCCGGCTCGCCCCCCGCCTAGGCTCTCCGGCGAGATGCCGACCCGGGCCGCCGACCTCCGCCGGACCTTCACCGAGCACTTCGCCGCCCGGGGCCACGTCGCGGCCGAGGGCATCGGGCTCCTGCCCCTGCACCCCGCCGCCCCCATGTTCACCAACGCCGGCATGAACAAGTTCCTCGCCGTCATCCTCGCCGAGGAGCCCCGGCCCGACCCCCCCCGGGCCACCACCGTGCAGCGCTGCGTGCGCATCAAGGGCCGCCACGACGACATCGCCAACATCGGCCGCAGCTGGGGCCACCTCACGCTCTTCGAGATGCTCGGCAACTTCAGCTTCGGCGACTACTTCAAGGCCGAGGCCATCGCCTACGCCTGGGACCTGCTCACCGGCACGTGGGGGATCGACGGCGACCGGCTGTGGGTCACGGTCCACGACGACGACGACGAGGCGGCCGAGCTCTGGCGCCACGACGTGGGGCTCCCGGCGGCCCGCATCCAGCGCCTGGGGCCGGACAACTTCTGGGAGATGGGCGAGACCGGGCCGTGCGGACCCTCCTCGGAGATCTACTTCGACATGGGCCCCGACCACGGCGCCGGCGGTGGCCCGGCGGCCGGGGCCGAGCAGCGGTTCCGGGAGGTGTGGAACCTCGTCTTCATGCAGTACCACCGCCGCCCCGACGGCTCGCTCACCGAGCTGCCCCTGCGCATCATCGACACCGGGGCCGGCCTCGAGCGCCTCCTCACCGTGCTCGACGGCGTGACGAGCGTGTTCGAGACCGAGGAGCTGGCCCGGCTCGTGGCCGCCGCCGAGGAGGTGACGGGGCGCCGCCTCGGCGCCGATGCGGAGGCCGACGTGAGCCTGCGGATCCTCGCCGACCACGGCCGGTGCGCCACCTTCCTCGTGAGCGACGGCGTCGCCCCCTCGAACGAGGACCGGGGTTACGTGCTCCGGCGCATCATCCGCCGGGCCGTGCGCCAGGCCTTCCGCCTCGAGGTGGAGGGCCCGGTCATGGCCCCCCTGGCGGCGGCCACCGTCGAGGTGATGGGCCAGGCCTACCCCGAGCTCTCCCTCGAGCTCGTCGGCGACGTCCTCGACCGCGAGGAGGCCCGCTTCCGCCAGACCCTGGAGGCGGGCTCGGCCATGCTCGACGACGCCCTGGCCCGGGTGGCGTCGCCGCCGGCGCCTCGTCGAGGGACGGGCACCGGCGACGGCGAGCTCGAGGGCGCGGTGG
>Ga0187892_10011632_pt1 | contig 10706 bp, 6 predicted proteins | sample MA1701073metaG_FD_139345 | JGI IMG/M metagenome (GOLD analysis project Ga0187892, IMG submission 139345) | Bio-ooze microbial communities from a basaltic lava cave in the Kipuka Kanohina Cave System on the Island of Hawaii, USA - MA170107-3 metaG ...
CTCGCACGGAAAGGAGCGTGTCGAAGTCGGAGCCTACGGTGTCAATCGTGTACGCCCCTGTGGCGGGCGCCGTGTACAAGAACGTGACGTCGGGCGCGTTGTCGCCACCGTCGCCGCAGGACGCGCCACCCACCGAGAAGCCGCCGCAGGTCGTGCTGCCACTGATGGACATCGACAGCGGACTATCGAGATCACGCGGGTCATTCCTCTGCGGCTGCGGGCAGCTGCCATTGATCCGCAGCACGAAACTGCCGCTTTGCTCGTTCGCGCCATCCACCACGATCACCGCAAGCTGGTCCTGCGCAAGATCGACCGTCACTCTGGATTGCTCCGTGCCCAGGTTGTCATCATCGTTGCAACCGAGCTCTTGAGAGGTACCGTTGCGCACGTAGAGGACGGTATTGAATGCCGAACCGAAGGTGTCGATCCGGTATGAGCCTGTGCGGGGCGCAAAGAAGAAGAAGGTTGCTTCGGGCGAATCCGCACCGCCGCACGATCCACTATCGGCGCTTGTTCCGCTGGTGCTACCGAGGAGTGTGGAAGAGAAGGTCCCGATCAGCTGTTGGCACGGCTGGGCCTTGGCAGGCACGGGAGTGTCAGCTACGAGCAGGAAGACAGCCAAACCGGTCGCCGCGTAGAAACGCTTATGCAACCTTCCTCCTCTATCGGCGTCGTGAGAGACCGAGCTACGCCGCGGTGGGTCGTCTCGAGTAGCGCCGCAGGGTCGGGCGTGCAGATCTTCACGAGCCGGTAAGGAAAAGTGAATATATCACGTCCGTTCAGATGCCCGAAATGGCGAGCCGCGGAGGGGGTGTCCTGAATCTTCACCTCCGACCTTCGCCCGGAGCCTTGTTAGGGGCGATTCGGGAATCGCCCCACGCGGCGGTGCCGATTCGACGCGTCTTTTCGGGCGGTTCTCGAACCGCCCCTACAACTGAAATGTCCGAACGGTCGACACTCTTTCCCAGGAGACGGAACCTATGGCCGAATCTTCGCGCACCAACTGCTCGACTTGTAGCGCGATCGCCAGCTGCGATAGGTGAGGTCCGTGGCCCACAACCATGGTGGTCGCGTGGCGCTCGTCGTTGCTGCAATCACGTGCCTCTGGCGTCCGACGTCCGCATCGGGCGCGCCCGTCGCCTATGTGAGCAGCACGGCCGGCGTGACGGTGATCGACCGCTCCGCGAATTCGGTGATCACCACCGTACCGATCGGCGCGACGACAGGTCTGGGGTTGAGCCCTGACGGTGCCACCCTCTATGCCGGCACCTGGGATCAGCAGGATCGCTTCGCCATCGTCGTTCTGAGCACCGCCACCAACATGGTGCGCGAGTCGATCGCCGTGGAGGGCATGGCACGGTGGATTACCGTGGCACCCGACGGCCGGCATCTGTGGGTCGAGCAGTCGCGCCAGTGCAGCACGCAAGTGGATTGCGTCGGCACCGACGCCTTCCGCGTCATCGATGCGGAGGACGGCCGATCTGTGGCGACCCTCAACTACGATGGGGTACCCTTGTTCGGGCCCGCCGTCATTGCACCGGGCTGGGGGCGGGCCTACGCGTTCACCGCGCGCAGCACGATTGCGGTGGTCGACACGGCCAGCCATACGGTCGTCGGCGAAAAGCTCGCCATCTGCTGCCTCGGTCCGGTGCTGGCCCTGCATCCCGACGGCCGGCACGTGTATGCTCTCGGGAACGAGTTCGGTGGATTCATCGGTATCATCGACACCGAGGACGACCGCGACTACGCACCGATCTTCTTTCTCCTCGGGCAGAGCTTCGAACAGCTCGACGGCCAGTCCGACATCGCTTTCACCAGCGATGGGACACGGGCGTATCTTCCAGGCTCGCTCTGTCGCGCGGGAGAGTGTTCGGGAATGCTCTTCATCGTCGATACGACGGGACCGCAGACGATCGAGACCATTCCCCTAGACCACTTTCCGCGGCGTATCGCGTTGGCGCCCGACGACCAGGTCGCTCACCTCGCCAATGGCGACGCCGATTCCATCACCGTGTTCGACCTGGTCGAGCGCCGCGTCGCAACCACGATCCCGCTGCCGGCGCTGCCGGAAGCCGTCGTCTTGGCGGGAGACGCTACGCCCACATCACCGCCGACGCCCACGCCCACATCACCGCCGACGCCCACGCCCACACCGCGCCGCGCCTTTACCGTCAGCGTCTGCGTGCCGCATGCAACCGCCGGCTGCGGCGGTGTCGTCGAGGGCGGGACGGTGTTGCTGCAGCCGCTCAATCGCACGGCCAGCGGCTTGGACGGATTCGTTTTCGACAACGTGCCGCCGGGGACCTACACGCTCTCCCACTCCCCGCGCTGCAACCCGTTTGGCTGCCGTCCGCCCGTGCGCATTACCGTCGTCGACGAAGACGTATTCGCGCAGTTTCAACTCGTGGCGCTCGATCTCTGCCCGGGGGACTGCGGACTCGACGGCCGGGTCAGCATCGAAGACATCATCCGCTGCGTGAGCATGGCGGAGGGCGGCCCCTACGAGTGCGCCGCGTGCGATCCGGACAGCGACGGTCTGGTCACCATCGACGAAATCCTCCGCGCCGTTCAGAGGGCGCTGACCCGCTGCCCGTCAACTGAGTAAAGAAACGGCTTGCTCGGTGGTGACGATCGGTACCGCTCCACCCGAGGCGGCCGCGCAGTGCACGCAGACGGGTGGCAAGGCGTGTGTGCTCACGGCCACAGCCTTTGCCGACACGCCTGCCGCGGCAGAGGCGGCGCTGGCGCCGCTCGCCGATGCACCGCCGGGAGTGGCGTGCATCGCGCGCAGCGCACACGCGCGACACCTTTCGACTTGCTCTTCGACGGCTTGGACCAGGCGTTCCCCGCCGGCCACCGCTATCTCGCCGACACCTTCTGGACGAATGCCGCGCCGGCAGACTTCGTGCCACGCCTCGCGAACCATGTGGCTGCCGCGCCGTCAAGCCCCCAGGCCCTCAAGCCCTCATTCCCATTTTCGAAGAAGCGGGAATCAATCACGGATTGCGCAGTACCGCACGGATGAAAGCTCGGATCTTCCTTCCCCTGTCGCCCGATCCGGGCTGGGTCATCGGTGTCATCCGTGGTGACTGTTCTTGGTTTCTTGGGCGCTCCTTGCGTGGTTAGCGGCTCGCCACGCTGCGCTGCGCCCGTTCCAGTTGCTCGCGACGGCCGTCCCCTGCGCCGGCCATTTTCAACAGGTCCGCGTAGTGCTTGCGTGCGCGGTCCGGCTGTCCCGCCAGCTCCGCGGCGCGCGCCGCACCGTAGTATCCGTTGAACCGGTTCGGGAAGGCTTCCAGAGATTTCTCGTACTCGACCAGCGCTTCCTCCCGACGATTCAGCTCCATCAGGAGGTCGCCCAGCTGTTCACGGGCGGGCAAGATCTGTCCGGGGGTCACGGGATGCGTCCCGCTGGACTCTTCGAGCGCCACCGATTCGCGCAGCAACCGTAGCGCCTCGTCCGGCTTCTTCTCCGCGTACGCCAGCCAGCCGGCCGCCGCCAGGCGCTGGATCTCGATTTGGTTGATCCACCATTGGAACTTCGCCTCCTTCAGCGCTTCGCGCAGCTCCGCCAAGCGCGCCAGCGCCTTGCGGGCGCGCTGCGGCTGCCTGCTGCGCGCCGCCCCGACCGCGCGCGCGAACTCCGTGTGCGCCACGGCGAACGGGAATGGGTTCACGACCTCAGGATGGACGATCGGCAGGGCGGCCGCATCCTTCCATCGGCGACGCTCCAGCGTGTAGCGGGCGGGAATGGCGCCGACGGCATACGCGGCCGCGAAGTTGGGATCCTGGAACTTCCGGAGCCCTCGCATGTACTCGAGGATCTCGCCGGCCTTGCTGTCCTGAGCCGTCTGCAGGTAGGCGAAAACCAGGTAATCCAGAGCGTGCAGCTCGTCATACCACGCCGCTCCTCCATACAAGCGCGCCGTGTAGTCACGCGCCGCGGCGCTCGACGCGAGGTTCGCTTCGATGGAGTCGTTCCACATCCCCAGGCGCGTATAGATGTGCGAGGGCATGTGCAGCGCGTGCGGCACCCGCGGCGCGATGTCGTCGTATTGCCGCGCCGCGATGAGACCGCGCGCCGCGAGCGTCGGGTAGTCGTACGCGTGGATGATGTAGTGCGGGATGCCCGGATGGTCGGGGTTGCGTTCGAAAAGCGGCTCGAGGATTGCCGTCGCCATCAGCTGGTTCTTGTAGGATTTGTCGGCTGGCAGTGCGGTACTCAGCAGCGCCAGCGTGTAGAAGACGGTGACCTCGAGGTTGTCGGGGTAATCGCCGTGGAGCTTCTCGAGCGCTGTCTTGAAAGCCTCCGCGCGCGCCCCATGCGCCCGCGGGCCGTGGCACGACTGCGCGAGAGGGCCCGCCTCGGCGGGAGTGTCGGCGCTCCGGAAATAGGCGTCGACCGCGGCGATCAGCCCGCGTTCGAGGTCGGTCTTGCCGCCGATCGCCTTGGCCTTCTCCACCGCGGCGATTCCCTCCGCCATCTCCGCGGGAGTCGGCGGCGCCCACAGCGGGTGGTACGAGGTTATGGCCGCCCCCCACCACGCCATGGCGCAGTTCGGGTCGCGTCGTGCGACGTCCTCGAATCGCCGGCGAGCTTCCTCGTAGAAGAACGAGTGCAGCAGCGCCAGGGCGGTCTGGAAGTCGTCGGTCACCTCCGGTGTGCAGGTGATCTCGAGCCGAACAGTTCCGCTCTTGCGGAGGTCGCCGACGGACGGCGGCTTGTCCTCCGGGGTCGATGCCATGCTGCTAGACACGGTCAGGAGTGCCACGATCGCCACGACGCAACAGTGGGAGCTCATAGCGCCACCTCCCGGTGGGAAAGGTCCTGAGGCTGCGTTCGAGGTTGTTCTATCGAAGCCGTATACGTTGCGCAATTGTTGCCCAGCCAAGTGGAGTCTGGTCGAGGTACCCGATCATGGACTTCGATCCGGCATCCGACGAAAGATTCAAAATTGCGCACGTTGCCGTATCCCAGAAAGCGCCCGGTCAACTCTCAACTCCTCGATTGGATGAGTTGTGACAACCGTTTGCGCGATGGTGTTTGTCATTGCCGCGGCGACGCCGCTGCTCTAGCCATGCGCAGCTGAGTTGCGCTAGAGATTCGTCGCCATGTCCCAAACGACGTCCCCGGGCGCCCCCCCCCGGCGTCCGACGACGATTCCGTATTCATCAGCTATGCGCGCGCCGACGACGAGAAACCTCCTTTCAGCACCAAACAGGGCTGGGTTCTTCTGGCATCAACTCCGCTGGGAGCTCACGAATCGCGGACATACCTCGAAAAGCAGGATCAGCAATGATCGATCGGAACTCGTGAGCCAACCCGAACAGCGGTTGCTGTTGTCACGAACTTTCCGGAATGATGCTTCGGTAGAGGGGCGCGTCTTGGAGCAATGACTAACCCTCGCCTGGTCCGCGTGTTCATCTCCTCACCGCGGGATGTCCGGCCGGAACGCCTGATCGCCGAGCAGGTTGTGGCGAGAATGGACCGGGAGTTTACCCATCACTTCCGCGTCGAGGCGGTGCTCTGGGAGCGCGAGCCGCTGACAGCAGACGCGCACTTCCAGGAACTAATCACGCCGCCACACCAGACGGACATCGTGGTGATGGTTCTCTGGTCGCGACTTGGCGTGCCACTGCCGGAGAATAAGTTTCGCGGCGCTCTGTCTGGTCGGACGGTGACAGGCACTGAGTGGGAGTTCGAGGATGCGCTCGCCGCTCGGCGGCACAGCGGCAAGCCTGACGTGCTGCTCTTCCGCAAGACAGCGGAGGTGATGGGCCGATTTGGGGACCGCGCCGCAGTCGAGGAGATACAGCGTCAGACCGAACTGGTCGACGACTTCATGACGCGGTGGTTCCGAAATGCTGCTACCGGTGCGCCTACCGCAGCGTTCCACGAGTTCGTCCGCACTGACGAGTTTGAGGAGCGCTTGACCGAGTACCTTAGAAATTGGCTCTCGGCTCGACTGCAAGGAGAGTTCTTAGCTGTTGATGTGGCAGACACGCCGATGGAGCTCCGCTGGTATCAGGGCTCGCCTTATCGCGGCCTTTTGTCTTTCGAGCGCCAGCATGCAGCCGTGTTTTTTGGACGAACGCGCGCGCGGACCGAGTTAAGAGAACTGCTCACGCGTCAGATCTCGCGCGGGCAGAGCTTCGTCTTGGTGGTAGGCGCTTCAGGGTCGGGAAAGTCCAGCCTTGTGAAGGCCGGTGTGCTACCCGACCTACTGTTGCCAGGCATGATCGGGCGCGTCGCGTTGTGTCGGTTTGCCGTAACACGTCCGGGCGCAGTATTTCGCGATCCGCTTTTAGCACTTGCACTTGCACTATTTGAGGAGGAGGCACTGCCCGAGCTGCACTCTGCGCCGCTCGAGTACACACCAGAGCGGCTCTCGGACTTGTTGCAGAAGGCGCCGGAAGAGGCAGGGCAGCCCATCCGGCAAGGACTGTCAGCAGCCGGCCGCGCAGCGCGACTGACTGACCGCGGCGAGGCTCGTTTGGTCCTGATCGTTGACCAGCTGGAGGAGCTCTTCACCGCTGAAGGCGTCACCGCAGAGCAGCGGAGCGCGTATGTAGCGGCGCTGGAGGCTCTCGCGCGCTCTGGGCAAGTGTGGGTGATTGCGACGTTGCGAAGCGACTTCTTCGACCGCGTCGAGAGCGAGCCGCAACTGGCGACGCTGTGCATCGGGGAAGGCAAGTACCTTTTGACACCGCCAGACGCGGCACAGCTTGGCCAGATCATTAGGCAGCCCGCACGGGAAGGGGGAGTACGCTTTGAGGTGCGTGGCGCTACAGGCGAGAGCCTCGATGAAACGATCCGGGCTGCGGCGTCGGGTGAAGCAGGTTCACTGCCGCTGCTCGAGTATCTTCTTGACCAACTGTGGGAGCGCCGTTCGGAAACGGGATTGCTGACATATGCGGCGTACGACGCGCTTGGGGGACTGGTCGGCGCAGTCGGGCGACGGGCGGACGCGCTGCTCAGTAGCCAGCCGGAAGAGGTGCGGGCTGCGCTCCCCACGGTCCTCAGGGCGCTAGTGACCATCGGCCAGGGTGCGCGCGCGGCAGCAACGGCACGATGGGCTGACATGCAGCGGTTCGCGCCCGGTTCGCCAGCGTGGCGACTCACCGAAGCATTGCTCTCGCCCACCGAGCGGCTGCTGGTGGCAGATGGTGACGGCGCGACCACACGTGTGCGAGTGGCACACGAAGCCCTACTGACACATTGGGATGTGGCACAGCGCCAGATTCTGGAGGACCGTAACGACCTGCAACTGCGCGGACGGCTGGAGGACCAGGCCTCGCGGTGGGCGGCGGCGTCGCCGAAAGACCAACCGAGTCTGCTCCTCGTTCCCGGTCTGCCCCTCTCGGAGGCGGAGGACTATTTCGCCCGTCGGAAGGACGAGATTGAAACGGAAATTCAAAACTTCATTGCCGCATCAGTGAACGCGCACAAGGCGGCACATGCGGCGGCAGCAGAAGAGGTACGACGGCAGATCGAGGAACGAGAAGTTGCGAAACGGGAGCAAGATCAACTCCGCGCGCAGGCGGCGCAACGGGTCGCATCCCGGACGCGCGTTGCAGCAGTCGTGCTCAGTATCTTGTTGTTGATCGCGGCGGGCATCGGCTGGTACGCCAATAACCAACGCATCGTAGCCGATGCGCAAAAGACTGAGGCAGATGAGCAGCGTAGAACGGCCGAGCAACGAAAGCTCGACGCCGAAGCGCAGCGTGAGAAGGCCCAGAATGCCACCCGACTCTACGCTAACAGATCATACGTCCTTGGCGCCTACTTGAATACCCTGACAGAGCGCACGCGCGTATCACCCGACGAGTCCGGCGGCGACTTCATCGCCTTCGGGAAACAGATTAAGTGGAAAACGGTTCTTACTGAGCAGACACGGCAACGAGGGCAAGTAGCCACAAGCAAGAGCTTGGCGCCGATCTTGGATTTCTTGAGTCGCCTGGAATCGAAAGAGTCGGACTACAGGGCGGCAGCCGCTCAGAACATTGAAACGGAAGAAACGCCAGAGGCGGAGAACGAAGACGTGACTGCGGAACATCTCGAAGAAATGGCACCGGCGGAGAAAGAGGATGGAACTGGGAAACGCGCCGATGACAACCCCGATTATGGAGATAATAGCGACTACCTTGCTTGCACGGTGCAGCCATGGTTGACCGAGGATGCCGAGCTGACACCAGAGGCCGCAATCGAGATTCTGAACCAGTTCGGCTATATCGTCCGCCCCAGTCCCGAGTACGATGGGAAGGCCGACGACTTTTCTTTCCTGGAAGCAACGGTCGAGGGAAAGCGGCTCACGGCCGTGAAATCAGGACTGGGGGGATACTGCGGCACCCGTGGATGCACCTGGCTCACCCTAATCTTCGAAATGGTAAACCGAGAGCCGAAGCTGATCTATATGGGAGAGGGCGACGATCTGCAGATTCTCAAACTGTTTCCAGGCGACGATTACAGTTACGGAGACATAGTGACCGAAGCAGTGGTTTCTTCTGGTGTCGATAGTCCTGCTATCTCGTTCTGCTTCTACTCGTGGGACAAGACGATCGGCACGTACCGATTCCACACGGCTGCCCGGAGCGGACTCGGTTCGTTCGAGCGCAATCCGCTCGATCTAATTCGCGAGCTTGAAGGCAAGTCTCCATCCGCCCCGCAGCACACTGCGAGTACTCCGAGTTCCTGATCCTCAATCACGGGCTGCGCCGGCTCACCATCCGGAATGGCTCGCCACGTGCTTCGCGCGATCCCCTCCAAATCGCGCGCGCCCGCGCGGTAGAGCCCGAAGCAGCCTTAGTCGCTACCGGCTTAGGATCCAATCCTCAAACGTTAGCGAGACCGGCTTCCGTTTCTTTCCGAGGCTAGACGCAAACTCGACAGAGGCGGCGCGCTGGCCCCGAAGCATCAGCAGTCGTCGTTCAACTTCATCGGCAATGACGTTTGGATATTCCCACCGGCGCCGTCAGTTTGTCCTCAAACGGTCGACTGTCGCCTCCGAAATCACCTGTCGACTGTGGACTGTTGACTTGCCCCTTCAGCCCCAAGCTCTTCATCAACCGTCCCAGATTGCTGCACGAGATGCCGAGGAAGCGTGCTGCGGCAGCGCTTCGGGACGTAGGTTGCGGTTGGTGCCGAGCCTTGCTTGCGCAACCTCCGCAACCTACGTCCCCACACCCCGTTCTCGTCTGATGGCCGGCGGATCGTCTCTGGCTCTACCGATGAGACGCTGCAACTCTGGGATGCGGAAACTGGAGCGTCGATCGGGGCGCCGATGCGCGGCCATGACGGTCGCGTGCAGAGTTTCGCGTTCTTTCGACCGCCGGCGGATCGTCTCTGGCTCTACCGATAAGACGCTGCGACTGTGGGATGCGGCGACCGGGGCACCGATCGGGGACCCGCTGCGGGGCCATGAGGAGGCCGTGACGAGTGTCGTGTTCTCGCGCGATGGCCGACGGATCGTCTCGGGCTCTCGCGACACCACGCTGCGCCTGTGGGATGCGGAAACCGGGGCGCCGATCGGAGAGCTCATGCGGGGTCACGACGGTGGGGTGAGGACCGTCGTGTTCTCGCCCGATGGGCGGCGGCTGGTCTCGGGCTCTGACGACCGGACGCTGCGGTTCTGGGAGGTGGCGGCGCTACGGCCCTCTCTTGCCGACCTTGCCGCCAAAGCCGAGACGCTGTGCCCGCTGAGTGCTTCCGAGCGCCGCGAACTGCACCTGTTCGACCCGACAACCGAAACGAACGACCGGCCGCTTACGGAGGCGCAGCGCCGAGCCTGCGGCGAACCTGCGGTTGCAGCGAAATAGTCCGGAGATCGTCGATCTATCTTCCGAGATCTACGCTAGGAATCTCTCTCCTGACGCAAAGGCACCGCCCGGAGATTTGAAACACTTTTTACAACGGCCCCGAGAAGACTCTCACACGTAGTTGAGTTGTTGGATTGCGTCAGGCCCCATGAGTGGTCGCTATACTGTCGTTCGACAATCCAACAATCCCAACTACGTCCCTGAGCCCCGACATCTGCGCTACTTCTCGACCGCGATTGCTGGGCGAGGCCACACTCCATTGCTTCCGCGCCAGCAGCCGCGGTAGTGGGGTCATGCCCAGGGACCCGCACCTCCCGCCGTGCTTCGACCCGAACGCTCCGCGTGAGAAGTGGGTGCGCGACTTGTCAGAACGAGCACGAACGAGATCGCAGAGTCATATGAAACCTGAGCCCGACCAAGAGTGCCTGCTCTGCGGAACGATGTCGCCGTGCCGCAAAACGGACGCCGGCAACGCGCAATTCTTTGATTGCGCAAACCGGGACTGCGGACCCGTAGAGATATTCCTGGGCGCTGCAAGCCGCCTCTACGGAACCCGGACGATGATACACCTCATGCTATCGAAGGAGGCGCAGAAAGCCCGCACGGGAAATATGGTGCTGCGGATCCGGGTAGATCCCGCCACCAACAACCTGCGCTCTGAAGCGGTGCGCCGCGGCGACGTGAAATAGGCGTGAGCCTTCGTTGGCGCGCATGGGCTTTGCCTACCGATTCGCTTGTCGTGCTCGTGCGCGTAATCGTGCTCGTAATCGAATCGGGGACTCGCAAACAATTCCCACCACTTCGATTACGATTACGAGCACGAGCACCGCTTCGCTGAGCACGATTCAGGAATCGGTAGGCAAAGCCACGCGCATGCCCGCGGGTGCCTC
>Ga0187892_10011633_pt1 | contig 10703 bp, 8 predicted proteins | sample MA1701073metaG_FD_139345 | JGI IMG/M metagenome (GOLD analysis project Ga0187892, IMG submission 139345) | Bio-ooze microbial communities from a basaltic lava cave in the Kipuka Kanohina Cave System on the Island of Hawaii, USA - MA170107-3 metaG ...
CGCCGGCGGCGTGCAGCTTCTTCACGCCGAGCGAGTCGACGAGCGCCTTGTGGACGCGCACGAAGTCGCGCGGCGTCACGACCGGGAAGGTCATCCCGTAGGGCCTGCCGGTATCGGGATCGACGCTCGCCGGCCCGGTGGTGATCGTGTTCGGGTCCTTGGTGTTCAGGTTGGCGAGGGTGTCGGCGCTGATCACGAAGTACTTGGTGGTGTCGACGGCCTTGCCCGGCCCGATGATCGCGTCCCAGTAGCCGGCGGCCTTGTCGTCGGGCTTGTAGCGGCCCGCGGCGTGCGAATTGCCGGAGAAGAAATGCGCGATGAAGATGGCGTTGTCGCCCTTGGCGTTCAGCGTGCCGTAGGTCTCGTAGCCGATGCGGACGCGCTTGATGGTCTTGCCGCCGACGGTAGTGTACGCGGGCATCGTGAACAGCTTCTTCTCGGTGACCAGCGGCTGCTGCGCGGCAGCGGCGCTGAGGCCAACCCAGAGCAGCGCTCCGATGAGGCGCAGCAGAGATGACCGGAAGGAGATCATGGCGTGGGGTCCTCTTATGAGTTGATGGCTAAGGAGCGCTTGGGCCTGCGGTCCTAGACTCCGAGCGGAGCGGGGTTCGCGGTGGTGTCGATGCTGGGTGCTTGGCGTCCTCTGGCGTGCGCGCCGCGGCCCCCTCGCGGGGAGCTCAGGGCAGGTTGAACGTCTTCTTGAGGGCGTCGAAGCCCATGCGATAGGCGTTCTCGAGCCACTGCACGCCCGGGTGCGCAGCAAGCTCCGCGCGGTCGGCGTTCGACGTCCACTCGACCTCGCAGCGCCCGCCGCCCTTGTCGCGAATCCGCACGCTGGCGACGTAGTTCACCGGCGCGCCCGACGGACCGCCGATCGAGTAGGCGTAGAGGCGCTCCGTCTCGCTCACCTGCTCGATCTTCCCGCTCACCTCGCCGCCGGTCGGCAGGCGGAACCTGAGCTTCGTCGTCTTCCCGTCGTCGGAGGTCGAGCGCTCGACGCCGGGGAAATCCGGCCCGAAGGTCTGGAAGCTCGTGATGGCCTGCCACACCACGTCCGCTCGCACCGGGACTTCGAACTTGACCGATGCCTGTGCCATGTCCACGCTCCTTGCGGTCGATCTCCGCGCGCCGACCGCGGCCGGGCCCTCAGGCCTCGCCGCCGGGCCGCAACCCCGCGCGCGCCTCCTCCGCGCTCTCGAAGATGTAGGGCGAGAGGTTGCGCGCCGCGAGCGCGTCCCCGAGCTTGGCGCGCATGAACGAGCTGGTCGTGAACCGGGTGACGCCGAGGTAGTACCGATCCACGACCTCCCGCACCATCTCCGCGTAGGCGTCCTCGACCTCGCGGTCGAGGACGAAGCCCTCGTAGTTGACGATCGCGTACACCTTGTGCCCGAGCGGCTCGCAGATCGCGCGGACCTTCTCGCCGATCGCCTCCACCGCCTCGGGCGTCTTCACCTCGAGCTTCTCGAAGTTGAGGAACAGGATGTTGTGCTCCGCGTCGTACTTGAAGCGGTGGTCGAACGGGAGCCGCAGGACGTCCTCCCGCAGGCCCATCGGCGCGTCGCGGAAAACGCGGCTGTCCATGAGCCGGGGGCGGCGCACGATCGGCGCGAAGTCCATGCGCTCGAGGATGTCGCGCTGGAGATCCACACCCGGGGCGATCTCGATGAGCTCCATCCCGGCCCGCGTGAGCTGGAAGACGCAGCGCTCGGTCACGTAGATGACCTGCTTCCCGGACTGCGCGGCGTACGGGCCCGAGAAGGTGCGGTGCTCGACCTCGTTCACGAACTTCCGCGCGCTTCCGTCGCGGTCGATGCGCAGCTTGCCGTCGGCGATCGACGCCTCGAGGCCATCGCAGGTGAAGGTGCCGACGAACACCACCTTCTTCGCGTTCTGGCTGATGTTGATGAACCCGCCCGCACCGGCGAGCCGCGGGCCGAACTTCGACACATTGAGGTTGCCCTGACGATCGGCCTGGGCGAGCCCGAGAAAGGCGATGTCGAGCCCCCCGCCGTCGTAGAAGTCGAACTGGTAGGGCTGGTCGATGATCGCCTGAGCGTTGCTCGCCGCGCCGAAGTTCAGGCCGCCCGCGGGGATTCCGCCGATCACCCCCGGCTCGGCGGTCAGGGTCATCAGATCGAGGATCTTCTCCTCGTTCGCGACATTCGCGACGCCCTCCGGCATGCCGATGCCGAGGTTCACCACGCTGTTCGGCCGCAGCTCCATCGCCGCCCGCCGCGCGATGATCTTGCGCTCGCTCATCGCCATCGGCGCGATCGAGTCCGCCGGCACCCGCACCTCGGCGGAGAACGCCGGGCTGTAGATCGTCGCAAAGGTCTGGTGGTGATTCTCGGGGCTCGCGACCACCACGCAGTCGACGAGGATCCCTGGGATCTTGACCTGGCGCGGGTTGAGCGTGCCGCGGTCGGCGATGCGCTCGACCTGCGCGATCACGAGCCCGCCGGAGTTGTGCGCCGCCATCGCGATCGCGAGCACCTCCAGGGTGAGCGCTTCCCGCTCCATGGTGAGGTTGCCGTCGGGGTCGGCGGTGGTCCCGCGGACGATGCCGACGTCGATGGGGAACGCCTTGTAGAACAGGTACTCCTGGTCGTCGATCGACATCAGCGAGACGAGATCCTCGGTCGTGCGCTCGTTCAGCTTGCCCCCGCCGAAGCGCGGGTCGGCGAAGGTGCCGAGCCCCACCCGAGAGAGATGACCGGGCTTGCCGGCGGCGATGTCGCGGAAGAGGTGCGTGATCACGCCCTGCGGCAGGTTGTAGGCCTCGATTTGGTTGCCGACCGCGAGGCTCTGCAGCTTCGGCACCAGCCCCCAGTGGCCGCCGATGACTCGCTTGACGAGCCCCGGCTGCGCCAGATGGTTCAGTCCCCGGGTCTTCCCGTCGCCCTGGCCGGCGGCATAGACGAGGGTGAGGTTGCGGGGCTTGCCGATGCTCATCAGCAGGTCGTCCTCCCGGGCGAGGTAGAGCTCTTCGAGCGCGACCGCGATCTCCTCGGCGAAGCCGATGCCGACGAAGCCCCCGGTGGCGACCGTGTCGCCGTCGCGGATCAGCCGCACGGCTTCGCGGGCGGCAACGACCTTGCCCTCGCCGCGCGCGTGCGCGCCGGGGAGGATCAGCGGCCTGGCCATTTCCCCGGCCCGCGTTCCTGGCCCGCCGCCGGCGCGCGGACCAACGCACCCCGGCTCACTCCGGCGCCGCCCACGGCTTGGTCGCCTCGAGCGCCTCGCGCTGCGTCTCGTAGACGTGCGGCGAGAGCCCGCGGCTCTCGAGCGCCTCGCCGAGCTTGAGCCGCATGAAGGCGCTGGTCGTGTAGCGCGACACGGTCGTGTAGTAGCGCTCGGTCAGGTGCCTGACCATCTCGGCGTACTCGTCGACGACGCTTTCGTCGATCTGGAAGTCGTCGTAGTTCACCACCGCCGCGATCTTCTTCCCTATCGGCTTGCACAGCGCCTCGGCCGCGTTCTTCACCTCCTCGACGTCCTTCTTCGTGCGGATCCGCAGGCCCTGGAAGTTGTAGAAGGCGGTCTCCTTTTTAGGGTTGTACACCATGCGATCGACGAGGCCGATCGAGAGCAGGCTCTCCTTGAGCTTCATCGGCTCGTCGCGGAAGATGCGCGGATCCATCGCGACGGGCCTGTCGAGGATCGGCTTGAACTCCATGTGCGCCAGGATGTCCTTCTGCACGTCGACCCCGGGGGCGACCTCCACGAGCTCGAGACCCCGCGAGCCGAGCTTCAAGACGCAGCGCTCGGTGACGTAGAGCACGCGCTGGCCCGTTCTCGCCGCGTGCTCGCCGCTGAAGGTGACCTGCTCGACGCGCTTCACGAACTTCTTCGACCGGCCTTCCTTGCGGATCACGAGCCTGCCGCCCTCGACCGCCACATCGAGGCCGCCGCAGGTGAAAGTGCCGACGAACATCACGATGCGGCTGTTCTGGGTGATGTTGATGAACCCGCCCGCGCCGGCGAGCTTGGGCCCGAACTTGCTGACGTTGATGTTGCCCGCCTCGTCGCACTGTGCGAGGCCGAGGCAGGCGAGATCGAGCCCGCCCCCGTCGTAGAAGTCGAACTGCTGGTTCATGTCGATGACCGCGTCGGCGTTCACCGCCGAGCCGAAGTCGAGGCCGCTCTGCGGAACCCCGCCGATCAGGCCGGGCTCGGCGGTCAGGGTGAGGTAGCGCAGGATCTTCTCCTCGGCGGCGACCGAGGCGACGCCCTCGGGCATGCCGATGCCCAGATTGACCACCGCGTTCGGCAGCAGCTCGAACGCCGCCCGCCGGGCGATGATCTTGCGCTCGTCGAGCGCCATCGGCTCGAGCGCCTCGAGCGGCACCCGCACTTCCGCCGAGTACGCCGGGTTGTACACGGAGGCGAAGGTCTGCATGTGGTTCTCCGGCTTCGCCACCACCACGCAGTCGACCAGGATCCCCGGCACCTTCACCCGACGCGGGTTGAGCGAGCCGTACTCGGCGACCCGCTCGACCTGGGCGATCACGAACCCGCCGCAGTTTCTGGTCGCCGTCGCGATCGCGAGCGTGTCCTGCGTCAGGCTCTCGCGCTCGCAGGTGAGGTTGCCCTCCGGATCGGCGGTGGTCGCGCGGATGAAGGCCACCTTGATCGGGATCGCCTTGTAGAGGAGCAGCTCCTCGCCCTCGACGTTGACGACCTTGACGAGGTCCTCCTTGGTGCGCGAGTTGATCTTGCCGCCCTCCAGGCGCGGGTCGACGAAGGTGCCCAGCCCCACGCGCGAGAGGTTGCCGGGCAGCCCGCAGGCCATGTCGCGGTAGAGGTGCGAGATGACGCCGAGCGGCAGGTTCCACGCGTCCACCTTGTTCTCGAGCGCGAGCCTGCCGATCTTCGGCACCAGGCCGTAGTGGCCGCCGATGACGCGGCTAACGAGGCCCTCGTGCCCGAGGTGGTTCGCGCCGCCGTCGGCCCCGTCGCCCGGCCCGCCGCCGAAGAGCAGCGTGAGGTCCCGCGGCGCGCCGGTGTCGAGGAAGCGCTTCTCAAGCGCGAGGATCAGCTCGACCGGCACCCCGTTCGAGCCGAAGCCCGAGCAGCACAGCGTGTCGCCGTCGCGGATGATCGCGACGGCCTCTTGCGGCGAGACGATTTTCTTCCTCATGGCGGCCTCCTGGAACCGCAGCCCTCGACTGTGCCCGGCGGTCCCTCCCGGATCGCTAGTTCGGTATCGACAACGTATTGCCGCTAAAAGTGATGCGATTCCCCGCTGCAGGCACGGCCGGGATCGGCGGCACGTTCGCAGGCGTGATCGCGGGCACAGGGGGGCCGAAGCCGCGCGGCGTGGTGCGCACGACCTGGCTCGGCGGCAGCGCCGCGCCGTGCTTCAGGTGGTCGTACATCAGCTTGACCGCGCGGGTGAAGTACACGTGCAGCGGGATGAAGCGCGCGTCGTAGCCGGCGAAGGGCAGGAAAGCGTCGAAGTGCTGGGCGTTGGTCACCTCGTAATAGCGCACCCTGCTGCGGCCCCTTTCGACCAGCTGGTTCAGGCCCACGAAGGCGCGCGAGGAATGGTTCACCGGCACCAGCGCGTCGGCGCGGCCGTGCACGATGATCGTCGGCTTGCCGTGCAGGAAGCCGCTCGCGCGAACCCGCCTGATCCCCTCGCGCACCCGCTCGGCGTCCTCGTCCTTCGGCCCGGCCACGAGGTTCCGCAGGCACAAGGCGCCCGGGGCGTTGTAGTCCATGACGCCGTTGGGCGAGACCGATACGGCGTCGAGCTTGGGACCGTCCCGGGAGTTGTTATTGATGATGTTGATGGTGGCGGTCGGCGGGATGCCGTTTCCGTTCGCGAAGACCTGCGCCACGTTGAAGGCCAGAGCGGGGATCGGATTGCCGGCCGCATCGGTTGCGCCGAAGCTGAAGCCGCACAGGTTCGCGAGCACGCTGAAGCGGCCGTAGGTGTTGGCGTAGGTGGTGGCAACGGCGGGCGTCGCGAGCGTCCAGTGGCTGGCGTGGATTAGGTCGCTTTCCGGTTCCCAGCCGGCGGCGCGGAGCGCCGCCAGCGCCTGGTCGGCCTGCTCGGCGAGCGTCGTGCCGCCGATCAGCCCCGCGTCCTTGAGGGCCTCGCAGCGGCCGGCGGCGCGCGCCGGCACGATCGGGATGATGGGCAGCGGCGAGGCGGCCAAAGCCGGCGACTGGGACGCGCAGACCTGGAACAGGTTGGCGATGGTCGTGTAATCGAACAGGCCTTTGGCCTGCGCCGCGACCGGAACGCCGCCGCGCTCGATCCTCAGCCCCCGCACCGGCAATGGCTGGATCTGGGGCTCGCCCACCGCGACGCCGTCGATCAAACCTTTCCGATCCTGCTCGGCCGCCTTGAGCGAGGCGCCCCCGCCGTTGGAAACGCTGGAGGCGATGACGAAGGTGTTGCGCTTGGTGATCCGCCGGTCCTCGTCGCCGAAGCGCTCGTTCAGCAGGAAGAACGCGAACTCGATCGACTGCAGCACGTTCTTGCCCCAGTCCTTCTCCGGATTCTGGCGGGAATGGGCGTGCTTGAACGCGAAGCGGTTGGGCGTGAGCGCGTTGAACTCGGCGAGCCGATCCGGTCTCACGCGGGCGGTGAAGTTGGAGCTCCTGCCGGCGTCGCTCGCCGTGACGCGCAGGCCGTTGATCAGGTTCACCGTCCCGTTCTGCAGGTCGTGCGTGCCCATGCCGGTGCCCTTGTCGGTGTAGGCCACGGCGCAGCCGAGCTTCAGGCCCGCTTCGCCGGCGGTGCCGATGGCGCCGTAGACGCCGCGCGAGCCGGACGACGGAGCGGCGACGATGCACGGATGCTTCGGGTCGAAGTTCTTCGCGGGAGGTGGATTGTTCAGCGGGATCTGCACCATCAGGGTGACGTTCTTGCGCCCGCTTCCGTCGTCGGCGTAGGCGAGGCATTCTTCGCCGGCGATCTTGCCCGCGCCGAGGGTGTTGTTGCCGTCCGGGTCGATGTTCGGACCGTAGAGGGAGCCGTAGCCGCCGGCGGTGGTGAAGTCCACCAGGGCGCGGTAGTTGTTGAAGATCGCCCGCTTGCGTAGCTCGGCCGCTGTCGGGTTGACCGCATCGACGAAGCCGGGCGCCGCGCCCAGCTGCAGCCCGCCCATGCCCAGCCCGGCGGTGAGCAGATCATCGGTGCTCCCGTCGTAGCTGGTGCAGAGAATCGGGCCCCTGATGAAGTCCGGGCGGTCGTCATCATCGAAGTCCGGGCGGTCGTCATCGAAATCCCGACGGTCGTCGTCGAGATCCCGGCGGTCGTCGTCGGCCAGCAGCGGTGGCGCATTGAGGGCGGCGCTGAGCCCGAGGCACAGTAGAGCGGTGGTGAGTCTTCGGCTACGCATTGCCAGTCCTCCCTGGGTTGACGCCTACGAACAATCCGCGCCGACGCGCTCCGTGCTCGGAGGGCGACCGGACCCGGCTACTGGGCCGTCCATCCGCCGTCGACCGGGAGCGCGACGCCGCGGATCTGCGCCGCGCCCTCGGAGCACAGAAACACCGCGGCCGCGCCGATCTGCTCGGGCGTCGCGAATTCCAGCGAAGGCTGCTTCTCCGACAGCAGCTCCATCTTCGCCCGCTCGACCGAGATCTTTGCGCGCGCGGCGCGCTCGTCGATCTGCCGCTGGACGAGCGGGGTCAGCACCCAGCCGGGACAAATCGCGTTGCAGGTGATGCCGGTGGTCGCGGTTTCGAGCGCCACCACCTTGGTGAGCCCGAGCACGCCGTGTTTCGCGGCGACGTAGGCGGCCTTGTGGGTGGAGGCGACCAGGCCGTGCGCGGAGGCGATGTTGATGATGCGGCCCCAGTCGCGGGCTTTCATCCCGGGCAGCGCCGCCTTGATCGCATGGAAGTTGGACGAGAGGTTGATCGCGATGACCGCGTCCCAGCGCTCGTCGGCGAACTCCTCGACCGGGGCGGTGTGCTGGATGCCGGCGTTGTTCACCAAGATGTCGACCGACCCGAGCTCCTTCGCCGCGTAGCGCACCATGTCGTTGATCTGCTCGGCCTGCGAGATGTCGGCACCGCTGAAGGCGACCTTCACCTTGAACTCGGCGGCGAGCCCCTTGCGGAGCCGCTCGATCTCGCCCGGATCGCCGAAGCCGTTCAGCATGACGTTGGCGCCATCGGCCGCGAGCGCGCGGGCGATCCCGAGGCCGATGCCGCTCGTGGACCCAGTGACGATGGCCGATCTGTTCCTGAGCATGCAGTGTCTCCTTTGCGCCGTGCGGGCGCGTCACTCCCCGAACATGCGCCGCAGCTGGTCGAATCCCGTCTTGTAGAAATCCTGGACCGTCGCCGCGCGTGCGGGCCCGGCTGGACCCGCCGGCTCGAGACTCCCGGACCACCGCACGGTCGACGTGCCGTCGCCGTTGTCCCGGACGCGGATCTCGACGATCCAGTCGGCGGGGGCACGCGGATGGCCGGCGATCGAGAATCGATATCGACGCTCGTCGTCCGCCACCTGCTCGAGCCGCTCGGTCACCGTCCCGCCCCCGGGAAGCGCAAGGCGCCGCACCACGCTCGGCGTGTCGCCGACCGAGCCGAGGGCCCTGACCCCCGAGTGCCATCCGGGCAGCGCGGGGAAGCAGGCGATCAGTCCCCATACCGTGTCGGGATGCACGTGCAGCCGGGTTTCCAGAATTCCCTTGGGCATGATCGGCGCCGCGCTCAGGGAGGTCACAGGTAGCGCCATACGACGTAGACATGGCTAATCGCGATCGAGACGAGCATCAGCGGGAAGCACGACTTCAAGAACCGCAGGAACGAGATCGGGTGGCCGGCCCGCTCGGCGAACCCGGCGACGATCAGGTTCGCCGAGGCGCCGATCAGCGTACCGTTCCCGCCGAGACAGGCGCCGAGCGCGAGCGACCACCACAGCGGCCCGAGCGCCTCCTTCCCGCCGAAGGTGTCGGCCGTCGACTCGATCAGCGGGATCATGGTGGCGACGAACGGGATGTTGTCGAGGAACGCCGAGAGGATCGCCGACCCCCACAGGATCGCGAGCGCCGTCGTCCGGAAGTCCCCACCGGTGAGAGCGAGGAGCCGCTCGGCGAGCCAGTGGATCACCCCCGCGGTCTCGAGCGCGTGCACGAGGATGAAGAGCCCGACGAAGAAGAACAGCGTGATCCATTCGACGGCCGCGTACGCGTGGTGGACGCGCTTCGACTGGTCCCCGCCGCTGCGATGGTAGTTGTCGAGGAGGAGCAGCACCGCCGCGCCGAAGATGGCGATCGTCGCCGGCTGGATGCCGACGGCGTGCGAGGCGACGAACCCGGCCATCACGAGCGCGAGCACCGCGAGCGACTGCTTGAGCAACCGCGGGTCGGTGATCGCCTCGCGCTCGTCGAAGCCCATGACCTGCGCGCGCGTCTTCGCGGTTGCGATGAGCTCCTTGCGCGATAGCCACGCGACGATGGCGAGGGTGATCGGGCCGATGACGAGCGCCGGCGGCGCGAGGTTCACGATGAACGCGTTGAAGGACAGCCCGACCGCGGAGCCGATCATGATGTTGGGCGGATCGCCGATCAGCGTCGCCGAGCCGCCGATGTTGGACATCAGCACCTCGGCGACGAGGTAGGGGTAGGCGCTCACCTTCAGCTGGTCGGTGATGAGCAGCGTCACCGGCACGATCAGCAGCACCGTGGTGACGTTGTCGAGCAGCGCCGAGAACACGGCGGTCACGGCGGATAGCATCACCAGGACGCCGAGCGGGTGCGCGCTTACGCGCTTCGCCGACCAGATGGCGACGAACTGGAAGACCCCGGAGTGGCTCGTGATCCCCACGATCACCATCATCCCCAGCAGCAGTCCCAGGGTGTTGAAGTCGATGCCCTTGAGCGCCGCCTCCTGGTTGAGGACCCCGAGCAGAACCAGCAGGCCCGCCCCGAGCAGGGCGACGATCGAGCGGTTGACCTTCTCGGTGATGACGAGCGCATAGGTCGCTAGGAACAGCGCGCTCGAGACGATGAGCGGGCTCCAACCGAACACCACCGTGGACGTCTGCGCCGCCACCGTCCGCCCCCGTTAGACGAGCCGCTTGAGGATTTCCCAGGGCGACATGAGCCCGACGAGCCGGCCGGTCTCGCGGTCCACTACCGGCAGGTTTTCTCGGGTGCGGTGCATCAGCAGCGCCGCTTCTAGAATGCTCGTCTCCGGATGAACTGGCGCGACGCCCTCGTCCATGTGGTCGCGCACCCGCTCCGACCCGGTGCCGCGAACCACCTCGCGCAGCTCCTCGACCGTCGGCGCCATGAAGGCGAGGTCGGCGAGCCCGTGCTCGACCCGCGCGGCCTGCGGCAGCAGGAGGGCGAGCAGCGCGTGGAGGCTGACCACGCCCAGGTAGCGCCCTGCGGCGTCGGTGACCGGCAGGCTGCGGATGTGCCGCTCGAGCGCGATGTCGATGACCTTGCGCAGCGGGCCGTCGGCGCCGACCGTGAAAGGCTGCGGGTTCAGGATGTCTGCGACGTGGTTCATGTGCCTCTTGCCGTCAGGGCGGGCCGGACCGCGCCGGCGGCCCCGCCCGCGCTTTCAGCGTGCGCCCTCAGTTGCCGTACGCCGCCTTCGGCAGCCAGAGCACGAGATCCTTCCAGAGATACACCAGCACCACGGTGAGGAAGATCAGCACGTTGAACGGGATGATCCCGCGGTAGATCTGGGTCGTGGTCACGCCCTTCGGGGCGACGCCTTTC
>Ga0187892_10011634_pt1 | contig 10701 bp, 6 predicted proteins | sample MA1701073metaG_FD_139345 | JGI IMG/M metagenome (GOLD analysis project Ga0187892, IMG submission 139345) | Bio-ooze microbial communities from a basaltic lava cave in the Kipuka Kanohina Cave System on the Island of Hawaii, USA - MA170107-3 metaG ...
GCGGCGAGCTTCTCGCGCTCAGCGAGCGTCTCGACGACGAGATCACGCCGAACCTGGCGCTCGGCCGTAGGCATGAACTGACCCGCGAAGCGCTCACGTTCTTCGTTAGGTATGCGGTACAGCTCCGCGTACGCCTGTACGACCTGAGCCACCCAGCTGCGCGGCACGTCGAAGGCGTTCGCTCCGATGATCTCGTCCAGAAGCTTCTGGCGAACCTCGGCATCCGCTTCGCGATTGGCGGCATCACGCAAATCTGTGCGAACTGCCGTTTGCAGGGCCTCCAACGACTCGAAGTCGCCGACTTCGCGCGCGAAGGTATCGTCGAGCTCGGGGAGGGCCTTGCGCTTGACGTCTGTAAGCGTTAGGCGGACCTGCTTTGTCTTGCCGCGCTGAGTTTCGTCAGGGAAATCGTCCGGCCAGCGCACGGCTCGCTCCGCGCTCGCTCCCGGAAGCGTCTCCATGATCAGCTCTTCGATCCCTGGAATCGCTTGCCCGCTGCCGAGCACGATCTTGTACTCCTGCGCGGCCGGCATCTCGCCCGACTCGTCGGTCGTGCTGAGTTGGACTGTGACCAGGTCGCCTTCCTTCGGCCGCTCGGTCACTGGTGCCCAATTCGCGCGCTGTTCCCGGATCTGATCGATTTGCTCACGTACGTTCTCTTCGGTGACCGTCCGCTCGTTGCGCGTTACTCGGAACCCTGCGAGCCTGGCGAGCGCGATCTCGGGCCGCAGTTCAACGTGCAGGTTGAACGTGAGCGGTTCACCCTCGGTGAACTTGAGATCGTGGATGTGAGGCTGCGCGGCCACCTTCAACTTTTCGCGCTCGAGGACTGCCTGATACGCTTCCTGCACGATGGATTCGATCGTCTCCTGCCGAATCGCGTCCGCGAAGCGCTTGAGCACCATGTGCGCGGGAGCTTTGCCGGCGCGGAAGCCTGGCAAGCGAACCTTCGATGCATAACGACGGGCCGTACGCTCGGTCGCGGCGCGCACTTCATCGGCCGCGATGGAGACCTCGAGCAGGCGCTCGGCGCCCTCGGTTTTCTTTGTCTCGATCTGGATGTTCATCTAGGAAGAAAAATTAACGGTCGTCGCGAGGTGCTCCAAGCATGGGGTCGGATCTTGAAATACGACACCTAAAACGCGCGGCATTGACTTTTCGCGCGCCGAAAAAGGCTCATGCCGCAATGTTTAGGTGTCGTATTTCAAGATCCGACCCCAATTGTGAGAGTCGTCTATGAATAGCCGTCGCGTCAGCTGGCTCATCGGAGTTGCGGCAACTGCGTTAGCAACTTTGTCGCATGAAGTGCGCGCTCAGGATTCGCTGCGCGTGCTCAGCGATACAACGCGCGTGCAGGTGCTCCGCCTCAGCGACGGAAGTGTCGTCGTCGGCCGAGTGATCGAGGTGCGCGGCGATTCCGCGGTGGTACGGACGCAAGGCGGTCAGCTCACCGTCGCACGCTCGGCGGTGCGCGGCGTGCGCGAGCGGCCGGCGGATAGCATGCGCGGCGGAGAGTACTGGCCGGAGGATCCCAACGAGACGCGGCACTTTTTCGCGCCCAACGCGCGCATGCTCGAGCGCGGCACCGGTTACTTCTGCGACATCTGGCTCATCTTACTCTGCCTAACGGGTGGTCTTACCGATCGCATAACGATGGGCGGAGGCATGTCCATCATCCCCGGGATCGACATTTCTGAAAACGTCTTCTATCTCACACCAAAGATCGGCCTCGTCACCAACGAGAGGGTACAGGTAGCCGTCGGTGCATTCGCTGGTTGGAGCGGGGCAGTAACAGACGAAGCGAATAGCTTCGGCATCCTGTACGGCGTGAGCACATTCGGCTCGGCGGATAGGAACGTCTCAGCGGGGATCGGCTACGCCTATTTCAACGACGAGATCGCCAACCGACCGCTGCTACTCGGTGGTGTGAAGTTGAGATTATCGCGGGGCACGGCGTTCATCTCGGAGAACTACATCCTGCCCGAAGCCGAAGGTGGGATCATCTCATTCGGCCTGCGGTTGTTCGGCGAGACCATGTCGGGCGACGTCGGTCTCGTGCGCTTCGTCGGCAAAGACGACGAGGTTCAGGGCATTGGATTTCCGTGGCTCGGGCTCGCTGTCAAGTTCCGCTGACGTGCGCTGCCGTTAGGCTGCGTGACGGCTCGCCGGAAGCCGCCGGCTGTCGCCGGGTGGCGCCGATCAACTCGGCGACGATCTTCCCCGAGCTCAACACGCCGGGGACTCCGGCGCCGGGGTGTGTTCCCGCGCCAACGATGTAGAGGTTAGGCACATCTTCGCTCACGTTATGCGGCCGGAACCATGCCGACTGCCTGAGCGATGGAGTGAGCGAGAACGCCGCGCCCAAATGGCTGCCTAACGAGTCGCGGAAGTAGCGCGGATCGATCGCGCGCTCGGTCACGATGTGCCGCGAGAGATTCGGCAGAGAGCGGGCCTCGAGATACTGCACGATGCGGTCGCGATAACGCGGTCCCTCAATTGCCCAGTCGATGTCTGCCGCGAGATTGGGCACGGGTGAGAGAGCGTAGAATGCGTCGGCGCCGGCAGGCGCGAGCGATGGATCGGTCGCGGTTGGCCGGTAGAGATACAGCGAGACGTCGTTCGGCAATCGGCGGCCGTGAAAGACCTCGTCGAGCAAGCCACGGTAGCGCGGCCCCATGAGGATTTCGTGCTGCGCCATCTCGTCGTAGCGCCGGTCGGTTCCGAAATAGAGCACGAAGACGGACATGGAATAGCGACGCCGCCTAACGCGGCTCTCGCTGTTCACGCGACGCGCTCTTGGCGGAAGGAGCCGCAAGTAAGTCGTCGCAAGGTCCGCGTTGCTGACGACGGCGTCGGCGGCCAGGTGCTCGCCGTTCGTTAGGCGCACTCCGCTGGCGCGCTTCCCTGAGGGGTCCAGCGTGATCTCTGCGACCTCGCGCTCTAGCAGCAGCTCGCCGCCGAGCTCCGAGAAGAGCTGGGCGAGCGCGTGGACGAGCTTCCCCATCCCACCCATCGCGAACCAGACACCCCACTTCTTCTCGAGGGAGTGGATCAGCGTATAGATCGCCGGTGTCTCGAACGGATTGCCGCCGATCAGCAGCGGATGAAACGAGAATACTCGTCTGAGTCGCGGGTCGCGGAAGCAGCGCTGGCCGACATTCGCGACCGAACGGTCGGCACGCACGCGGAGCAGATCAGGCAGCGCGCGGATCATGGTACCGAAGCGATGAAACGGCATGTCGATAAGCGGCATCGCTCGCCGGAATGTGTCGTCCGATATCGCGCTGAAGCGTCGGTAACCAGCTGCGTCATCGGGAGCGAAGCGGCGTACTTCGGCCTCGAGCGCCGCCTCGTCACACGAGTAGCGAAAGACGGAGCCGTCCTCGAAGCGGAGCTGATACGCGGGATCCAGCCTAACAAGCTCGACATAGTTATCGAGCTGCTTGCCGGCGCACTCGAAGAGCTCGCGCAACATCCACGGCGCCGTGATGATCGTGGGCCCGGCGTCGAAGGTGAAGCCGTCCTGCTCGAACGCGTACGCGCGCCCGCCGGGTTTATCGAGCCGCTCTATGAGCACCACCTGATGACCTTGTGACTGCAACCGAATGCCCGCTGCGAGGCCGCCGAATCCGGCGCCGATCCCGACGATTCTCATGTGACGGCCAGGACTTCGCTTCCTTCGTCGCGCAGCGCACGTGTCCGCGGGGCCCGTACAGCGAGAACGAGCGGAGTTGCCATCGCGACGGCACCTAACGCGGCCGCCCACCACAGACCATCGCGCACGCAGATCGCGACCGGCATCACGCCATTGGCCGCGTAGAGCGCGAGCGGCAACCATTCTCGTGCGTTGAGTTCCGTCACGAGAGTGGGCGGCGTGACTGTCACCATGACCCGTGCGATCATGAGCCCAGTCCCGAACCAGCCGAGCCAATTCGTTAGGGGCATTCCATAGAAAACTCCCGACTTGCGCCAGACCCAGTGTGATGTCCGCACCATCGCCGGGTCCATCGCGACGTCCCACGCCGTGAGTATCGCAGCTGCAGCCGCGGCCCAGAGCCAGCGCGTGCGGGCATCATCGCGTGCGGGGAACAAACGCGCGCATAGCGCCAGCGCGCAGTACAACATGTAGAACCAGGAGATCGGAATCGGAAACGGAACCAGGCCGAGTATGCGATAGCCTAACAAGGATGTGTAGGTATAGCCGCCGAAGGGAAAACCCGTACTCGTCCCCAAGAGCTCGGTGCCTAACGCGAGACCGACCGCCGCCACAAACAGCAGCGCAGCGCGGCGCAACCCAAACGCCCACGTGGCGTGCAGCACCGCGGCGAGGGCGCCCAGCGTGACGTACGTGAGGCCGGAGAACTTCCACGCCACGCGCATCACCGTCGCACTCAGCTCGCTTTGCAGCCACGGACCCGGCGGACCGCTCAGAATCGTGAGCATCGCCGCCGTGGAGAACGCGATCAGCCCCGCGTGCGCCGCGAATGCGGCAATTGACGTGCGACGCAGCGCGCGAGACCCAGTCGCGCGCATCATCCCGTCGCGGTGTGACCGCTCGGTTGAGCTGGTACGATCGTGGCTGAAGCGTTCGATCCCCGATCTCCGAATCCCGAGTCCCGAGGCCCAAATGTGCCTAACACAAGGCGCACTTGATCCCAGCGAGACACGTGCGCGCGCGTCGTGAACGTGTCGAACTCGTTGCGCTCGATGGCGCCGAGTATCGCGGCGTAGCCGGCCGCGCAGATCCAGGTACAGCGCCGCGAATCGGCGGAGAGCAACCGGATCCCGCGTGCGCCTTCGCGATACAGCTCGCGCGCGCGGGCGATCTGGAACTTGACGAAGCGGCGCCATGCTTGATCGCGCGGATCGACATCGCCCGCCAGCACGGCCTCGGGAGTGAGGCCGAAGCTCGCCAGATCTTCGTGCGGGAGATAACAGCGACCGCGGCGCGCGTCCTCGCCGACATCGCGCAGGATATTCGTGAGCTGCATGGCGACGCCTAACGTGCGCGCGAAACGTACGGCGGCCGGTGCGCCATGCGCAGGCGAGGTTCCAAACACGTACACGAGCATTTCGCCGACGCTGCTCGCCACACCCTCCGCGTACCCACGCAGGTCGTCCCACGTGCGATACACCGGCGGCGTTAGGTCTCGCTCGATCCCGTCGAGCAGCTCCCGCAGAACTGCGCTGGGAACGCCGAATTCCGTGACAGTCCAGGCCAGCTCACGAAAAGCGCCGTCGTCCGTGTGGCCTGCGAGCGCCGAAGCCAGTTGAGTGCGATATTGCGCCAGATCGACACGTGCGTGAAGCGCGCCGCGGTCCGCCTCGACGCGATCGACGAGATCGTCCGCGCGGCGGCAAAACGCATACAACGCAAAGGCACCGCGTTGCTTGCGCGCTGGCAGAAACGTGCTCGCGAAAGCGAACGTGCGCGCGTGCTTACGGGTCAGCGCGGCACACATGCGCGCGTCGTGGGATGTCGGCATCGGGGGACCAAGTACTTCGTCAAGCGAATCCTGCGCCAGAATGCTGCGCGCGGTAAGTCCTCGATAACTACGCAAGTGCGCGTATCATAGGATTGACCCCACGCATCGTAAGAATCGCCACCGAGACATTGACTCTGGGGCAGGGCTGCCAAATATTGGGCGGTCGCTCCCGCGTCGGCCCCTGATGGGCGCGGAGCCGTGTTCGGAATCGACACTCTCCCTCACCCTAGCGTCGATTGCCGGTTTGCCGCTCGCAAAGGAGGTCTTATCAGCGCGTCTCGCGTGTGTTTCGATCCACGCTCGGAGACGTGCCGCGAGCCGTTTCGCCCCGCCAGATCGCCGAGTTTAGCTCGGCGTGCTGGAATAGCAGGTCAGAGTCCAACCCCTTTTTGTGGAGGACCGGATGGTGAGTCATGTTCGCTGGAAAGCGACTCTTCTCGCGGCCGCCGTTATAGCGGCTTTGGTGCCGGCCAGCGCCCAGGCGCAGGCGACGGGCATCGTCGAGGGTCGAGTCATTGAGCAGGGGAGCGGCCGACCGTTGGCAAGCGCGCAGGTGTTCGTCGCCGGCACGACGGTGGGTACGATCACTGCCCCAAACGGCACGTATCGCATCATCGGCGTGCCCGCACGAACGGTCGAAGTCCGCGCCCGCCTCATCGGCTTCTCGCCGATGAACAAGCAGGCCACGGTCACTGCCGGCCAAACCGCCACGGTGAACTTCGATATGGCCGTTTCGGCGCTGCAACTGGAGCAGGTGGTAGTGACTGGAAGCGGTCAAGCCGTCGAAGTAAAGCGCTTGGGCAATACCGTCGCGACCGTGCAGGTGCCGCAGAACCAGCCGATCTCGACGCCTAGCGAGTTGCTACAGGGACGCGAGCCTGGCCTGGTCGGTCTGCCGTCGTCAGGCCTAACTGGCGAAGGCACCCGCATCCGCATCCGCGGAAACGCGTCGCTTTCGATGTCTAACGAACCGATCGTGTTCGTCGACGGCATCCGCATCAACTCCAAGGGTGACTTCGGAACGAACGTAGGCGCCGGCGGAGGTGGTGCGCCGTCTCGGCTCGATGACATCGACCCGAACTCGATCGAGCGCGTGGAGATCCTGAAGGGTGCGGCAGCGGCCACGCTGTATGGCACTGAAGCCTCGAACGGCGTCATCCAGATTTTCACGAAGAAGGGACAGTCCGGCGCACCGCGCTGGAACATCCAGCTCGAGCAGGCGGCGTCGAACTATGAGAAGTCACGCGTCAAAACGGCGTACGGCGTAGCTCGTCCAGCTCAGATCACCGCGAACAACCTGAACGCGTTTTACGGGCGCACCATTGCGCCGTACGAGATTCTTTCTTCCGATTGGCCTACGCGCCTCATGGGAACGGGGGCCGGCACTGTCGCAGCTGGGACCGTGGATGGCGGCACGGATCGCTTTACGTACTTCGTTTCGGGCCGGTATGCGTACGAGAACGGCCCAATGCAGGGTGAGGACATCGGGCCGGCGCGCGACATCAATCGCCGCGTTGCTGGGACGATGAACACGGGGCTCGTCGCAACGAATAAGCTGCGTCTGAACTTCCGCGCCGGCTTCGTCGATGCGCATCAAGAGACGCCGAACAACAACAACAACATCTACGGCGTCACGTCGCTTGCGATGTTCGGCAAGCCCGAATTGGCCACCTGCAATGCGTCGGCAGTCAAGTCGCCTGGAGTGTGCACTGGCGCGGGTAACTCAGCGGGGAACGCGGCTTTCATGACAGTCCGCGAAGCGCTGCAGGCGATCACGCAGCAGGATGCTGGACGTTTTACAGGCGTGTTTGAGTCGCAGTATACCCCGTGGACGAACCTGAACTTCACGGGGACGTTCGGCATCGATGCGACGGACGAGCGGGCGTTCGACTTCCGCGAGTTCGGACATAACATCGATAAGTTCACGGGGCTCGATAACAACGGCGATCGCGACTACGACGCCATCCGCGACCGGCAGTACACCGTCGATGTGAAGTCGGCGTGGAATTGGAAGCCGATGTCGACGCTGTCGTCGGACTTCGTCGCTGGCCTGCAGGGCTTCATCGAGCGCGTCAACCAGATCGGTGGCTTCAACGCCGACTTCCCAGGACCCGGACTCGAAGTGATCGGCGCCGGTTCGACCCCGACGATCAACGAGTCATTCTCGTCCACGGTCAACGGCGGTTTCTTCGCGCAGGACCAGCTGGGCTGGAAAGACTGGGTCTTCCTGACTGTCGGCGGGCGTTACGACTACAGCTCGGCCTTCGGCGAGAACGCCGGCGGTGTGTTCTATCCCAAGGCATCCATCTCGGTGGTGCCCTCCGACCTTTCAGGCTGGGGATCGCCGTTAGGCATCAACACCTTCCGCGTCCGTGGCGCGATCGGACAATCCGGCCGTCAGCCGGGCGCGTTCGACAAGTTCACGACCTATCAGCCGCTCGCCACGCCGCTTGGTTCCGGCCTAGTGCCGGCCAACCTCGGCAACCCGAACCTCAAGCCGGAAGTCTCGACTGAAATTGAGGGTGGCTTCGAAGTCGGCCTCTTGGACAACAAGCTCGGACTCGACTTCACGTACTGGGATCGCAAGGTGAAGGACGTGCTCGTGTCGAAACAGTTCCCGCTCTCCGGCGGTTTCCAGCAGCGTCAGCTGGCCAACATCGGCGAGCTAGCGGCGAACGGGTACGATGTGTCGGTGAAGGCGTTCGTGGTGAACACGGCACGGTATTCGTTGGACCTGTTTGCCAACACAGCCTACATCAAGCAGGAAGTCGTGAGCCTTGGTGGCGCGCCCCCGATCAAGGTCGGCGGGTCGTATCCGCGCTATCGCAACTACATCATCGCGGGACAGCCGCCCGGTGCCTTGTTAGGCGCCAAGCTTGTGCAGTCCTGCTCCGCTCGGCCGGCGGGGAAGACGTACACTTGCCTTAACCCCGGCGAATACGCGTACGATACGAACGCGGATGGGAAGCCAGACACCGAAGCGCAACTGCGCGCCTATCTGGCCTCTCCCCGCACGCTGACGATTCTCAATCCGTTGCGCGTGGACGAGGACGGCGACAACGACTTCCTCGATCATTATGACGGCAAGCCGTACCCAGACTTCCAGGGCGCGTTTGGCGCGAACCTAACCGTTATGCGCAATTGGAAGGTCACGACACTGTTCGAGTACCGGCAGGGGGATTACACGGTCACGAACTTGACGGACGCGTTCCGCAACGCGAACCCGCTCATCGGGCGCAACACGATCAGGGCGGCGAAGGCTGAAGCGGCGATTGAAAACCCCGCGTCGTCAGTGGATGACCGGCTCCAAGCCGCGAAGGACTGGCTCAGCCTGAAGGCGCTGTCACCGTACGACGGCTTGAACCAAGGTGAGGATGGGGCGTTCGTGCGCATGCGCGAGCTGAGCCTGACGTACACGGCGCCAAGTGATCTAGCGGCGCGGTTAGGCGTGAAGTCGCTCGCCCTGACAGGGAGCGGGCGCAACTTGTTCCTCTGGACGAAATACAGCGGCACCGATCCCGAAGTGAATGCCATCGGGCGTCAGAGCGGCGGCGGCCGCGATCAGAACTTCCTGGATGCTGTCGATGCATTCGGGTGGCCGATCGCGCGTCGCTTCTCGATCAACGTCCGCGTCGGCTTCTAAGGAGATACCTAACGATGCGAATCCACGCATTTTCACAGCGCGCGAATCGTGCGTTCAGGGGAGCGGCGGCCATCGCGGCCGCCGCGCTCCTGGGGGCCTGCAACAACGTTCTTGACGTCAACAACCCCAACAACGTCGTCGATGACGCGCTGAACAACCCCTCGGCAACTGCGTCGATCGTAAATGGCGCCGGAGCCTCCGTGATCAAGGCGATCAACTCGGTCATGGCGCCGTATGGCGCCGTCACCGACGAGCTCACGTGGTCCGGCTCGCGCGACGGCTTCAAACAGCTAGATGACGGTGGCGTCTCCGATCCATTCAATGAGTATGTGGACGCCGCGATCTTCAACGTCTCTGAGGCGCGTTACCTAACGGAGGAAGCGATTACTCGCCTACTCGGCTTCGAGAAGGCGGGCACGCTGACGTCAGCGAACGAACTCGCTCGAGCATATTTGTACGGGGCGATGATCTTCACGTTGATCCCGGACATGTGGGATGATTTCGTGATCAAGTCCTATCGAACCGAAGCAGCGGCGAATGAGGGTGAGTCGAAGATGTCGGGCCTGTACGATAAGGCCATCGACTATGCGACCAAGGGACTGGCCAAGGCAGCGACGTCTACAATGCGGGGCGATCTCACAGCCATGCGTGCTCGTGCGAGGCATGGAAAGGCGGTCTGGCTAAAGGTCAATCCAGGAGCCACGGCTCCCGCCAATCCGCTTGTCGGTGACGCGGACGTGGTGGCCGATGCCAATGCAGCTCTGGCGATTGTGGGAGCGACTGGCGATTACAGGCTCGAAATGACGCCGAGTGTTATTGGAGGTGTGGGAAATCCGGGCTCGGGATTCGAGATCAACCAGCGGCTCGAGCTGGCCGGCGGCGACGTCTTCTTCGTGCGCAACGCGGCAGGAACGAGAATCACCGACATCAGGCTGCTCGACCCTATTGATAAGGTGAAGGACCCGGCACTCATCAAGAATGCGGATCGCTACGTGCGCGTAACGACGTTCAATGTGGACGGCCGGTACATACCGGGTACGTTCATCTCCACGCGCGAGCTGCTGCTGTACGTCGCCGAAGCCGCGCTGGCCGGGAACAATACGGCAGGCTTCACGACGGCGATCAACCAGCTGCGCGCGCTGGACGGCCTAACGCCGTACAGCGGCCAGATCCCCGCGCTCGATCTGCTCAAGCACTCGCGCGCGGTGAACCTCTACATGCACGGGCGTCGCTTGGCCGATCTCTATCGCTTTGGTATAAAAGCCGACAGGTGGGTAACAACGTCCGAAGCGTACAAGCGCGCTGGGTGTTTCTTCAGTATTTCGGTCTCGGAGCGGCAGGCCAATCCGCTGGTGAAGGATCAGCCGACGTGCCGAGGGTAGTGAGCACACGTTAGGTATTGCCTAACGAAGAACAAGGGGCGGCCCGGTTTCCGGGCCGCCCTCTTCGTTGGGAGTGCCCAGCATGTCCACTGACTTGGAGGTGAAAGCCCTTTGGGAAGTTGGTCGCAACGACCCGAGTGAACCGCAAGGCGATGATCGCGAGAGAGTCGCTGAAAGCAGCGGGGAGCGA
>Ga0187892_10011635_pt1 | contig 10700 bp, 6 predicted proteins | sample MA1701073metaG_FD_139345 | JGI IMG/M metagenome (GOLD analysis project Ga0187892, IMG submission 139345) | Bio-ooze microbial communities from a basaltic lava cave in the Kipuka Kanohina Cave System on the Island of Hawaii, USA - MA170107-3 metaG ...
ACTGCGACGATAACGCCTGCAACTCTTTGAGCCGCCAACAAAACTTCGAACGGAACGCTCACGCGTTCCGCTCCGAAACGGATGGGAGCGGAATCGGTCACGATTCCGTTTTGCCGAACTGCGGCGATAACGGCTGCAACTCTTTGAGCCGCCAACAAAACTTCGAACGGAACGCTCACGCGTTCCGCTCCGACGCGGATGGGAGCGGAATCGGTCACGATTCCGTGTTGCCGAACTGCGACGATAACGGCTGCAACTCTTTGAGCCGCCAACAAAGCTTCGAACGGAACGCTCACGCGTTCCGCTCCGACGCGGATGGGAGCGGAATCGGTCACGATTCCGTCGGTTTTGACAGGCGCTCTTAGTTTCCGAACGCAAATCCCATTTCAACCTCTTTAACTTTTCTAACCCTTCTTCCCCTCCTTCAACGCTGCCTGCGCTGCCGCCAATCGCGCCACGGGCACGCGGAACGGCGAGCAACTTACATAGTTCAAGCCGAGTTCGTGGCAAAACTCAACCGAATTCGGGTCGCCGCCGTGCTCGCCGCAAATGCCGACCTTCAAATCGCGCCGCGTTTTGCGTCCGCGCTCGATGGCGATTTGCATGAGTTGACCGACGCCATCGCGGTCAATCGTCTCGAACGGGTTGCGCTTCATGATTTCCAGTTCCTCGTAATGCGGCAGGAACGAACCGCTGTCGTCGCGGCTCATGCCGAGCGTGGTCTGCGTCAGATCGTTCGTGCCGAAACTGAAAAACTCCGCGTCCTTCGCGATGGCGCCCGCGCGCAACGCGCCGCGCGGAATTTCAATCATCGTTCCGACGGCATATTTCACCTTCGCCTTCTTTTCCGTCATCACCTGTTTCGCGACGCGATGCACGACCTCCAACTGGTTCTGCAATTCCTTCGGGAAACCGACGAGCACGATCATGATTTCGGGACGCACTTTGATGCCTTCGCGTTGCACCTGAATCGCAGCCTCGATGATGGCGCGTGTCTGCATCTCGGTGATTTCGGGGAAAACGATGCCGAGTCGGCAACCGCGGTGACCGAGCATTGGGTTGGCTTCGTGCAACGCATTGACCCGCGCCGCAACCTTTTCTGGGGAAACGCCGAGCTTGTGCGCCGTCTCCCGTTGTGTCTCGCTGTCGTGCGGCAGAAATTCGTGGAGTGGGGGATCAAGGGTGCGAATCGTGACGGGGAAACCTTTCATCGCGCGGAAAATCCCGACGAAGTCCTCGCGCTGGAATGGCAGCAACTTCGCGAGCGCCCGTTGCCGCGCGTCCGTCGAGTCCGCAAGAATCATTTCGCGCATCGCGTAGATGCGGTCGCCGCCGAAAAACATGTGCTCGGTGCGGCACAAACCGATGCCCGTTGCGCCGAACGCGATCGCGTTTGCTGCCTGGTCGGGTTGGTCGGCGTTCGTGCGGATGCCAAGACGGCGCACTTTGTCCGACCATTTCATCAGCTTCGCGAACTGCTGGTAAAGTTTGCTCTGCTCGGGCGCGAGTTGTTTGGTGATCAGCACGCGCACGATTTGGCTCGGCGCGGTTTTCAGTTCGCCCTCGTAAACTTCGCCGTCCGTCCCGTCAATCGAAACGTAATCACCTTCCTTGATGACGCGCCCCTTCACCGTCATCACACGCGCGCGATAATCAATCTGGATGTCCGACGCGCCTGCGACGCAGACCTTGCCCATCTGCCGCGCAACGAGCGCCGCGTGACTCGACACGCCGCCGCGCGCCGTGAGAATCCCTTCCGTCGCAATCATCCCGCGCAAATCTTCGGGACTCGTCTCAATGCGCGCAAGCAATACTTTCTCGCCACGATGCACGCGCTCGACCGCGTCCTCGGCGTTGAACACAACTTTTCCGCTCGCCGCGCCAGGACCTGCGTTGAGTCCCTTGCACAACAACCGTCCCGCTTTCACCGCCGCCTCGCGCGTCGCGCGGTCGAAGACAGGCGCGAGCACTTGCGTCAACGAATCGGCGGGCACGCGCATCACCGCGGTTTTCCAATCAATCAATTTTTCCCCCACCATGTCCACGGCGATGCGCACCGCCGCCATGCCAGTGCGTTTGCCGTTGCGCGTTTGCAGCATATAAAGCTTGTTGTCCTCAATGGTGAACTCGAAATCCTGCATGTCGCGGAAATGTTTTTCGAGCGTCGCGCGCACTTTTTCCAACGCCGCGTGCGCGTGCGGCATCTCGTCCTTCAACATCGCGATGGGGTGCGGCGTGCGGATGCCCGCGACCACGTCTTCGCCCTGCGCGTTGATGAGATAATCGCCATAGAAAGTCTTCTCGCCCGTTGCGGGGTCGCGTGTGAATGCCACGCCCGTCGCGCTTGTGTCGCCGAGATTGCCGAACACCATCGTCTGCACGTTCACCGCCGTGCCCCAATCATGCGGGATGCCGTATTTGCGGCGATACACGATGGCGCGGTCGTTCATCCACGAACCGAACACCGCGCCGATCGCGCCCCAGAGTTGCGCGCGCGGGTCTTGTGGGAATTTTTTGCCCGTGCGTTTCTGAATCAGCGCGTCGAAGCGGCGCACGAGTTCCATCAATTGTTTCGCCGACAAATCCACGTCCTGCTTCGCGCCGACTTCCTCCTTGAGGTCGTGCATCACTTCGTCGAACGGCTCATGGTCGTCCTTGCCGATCTTCTGCACGCCCATCACCACGTCGCCGAACATCTGCACGAAACGGCGGTAACAATCCCAAGCCCAACGCGGATTGCCGCTGCGCTGCGCGAGTGCTTCCACGGTCGCGTCGTTCAACCCGAGATTCAAAATCGTGTCCATCATCCCTGGCATCGAATCGCGCGCGCCGCTGCGCACCGAGACGAGCAGCGGATTTTCGCGGTCGCCGAATTTTTTCCCCGTCGCCAATTCCACCTTCGCCAACGCCGCGTCCACCTCCGCCGCGAGCGACTTCGGGTAACTGCGTTTGTGCTCATAATAATAAGTGCAGACTTCCGTCGTGATGGTGAACCCTGGCGGCACAGGCAAGCCGATGCGCGTCATCTCGTGCAGATTCGCCCCCTTGCCGCCGAGCAACGCTTTCTGCGAGCCGTTGCCGTCGGCTTTCCCGCCGCCGAAGGAATAGACGAATTTGCCGCGAGTGGACTGGGTGGCGCGCCGCTTCGCCGCGGCGTTTTTTCGTTTTGAAGTTTTCTTTGGCATGGCGTGGAGAAATTGGCGGGTTGTTTGTAACAAAACCGTGGCGGGGGATGCAAGAGATGGAAACGGTTCGCAGAACTTCCCCCAATTGGAGGGACGCGCTCTGTCGCGTCTCCCGCTTCGCGGGACGGTCACGACGGAGCGTGACCCTCCAACTCGCTCTGCGTCAATCTTCTGAATCAAAATGGGGAAGTTCTGTGGCACGTCAATCTCCATTGACGCCCCCGCTCGCCGCGCTACAATCGCCCCGAGTGCAGTGAACATCCCACTCGAAGACAATTTCAACGACATCCTCGGCAAAGCCCAGCGCGGACTAAAACTCACCACCGCGCAACTTGCGAAAAAGGCGGGTGTCACTGAGTCCGATGTCACCACCGCTCTCGCGGGAAAGGTTGACGAAACGATATTGTGCAAACTTGCCCCTGCGCTCGGTCTCGGCGCGTCCCAACTCATCGCCTCCGCCAACAAATCGTGGTATCCCTCCGCGCGCGAAATCGCAGGCGTCGCCCAATTCAACACGCCGTTCGAGGATATGACCGTCAATTCGTATCTTGTCTGGGACGAGAAGTCGAAACAAGCGGTGGCGTTCGACACAGGCAGCGATTGCGACGGGATGCTGCAACTCGCGAAGAAAAACAATCTCAAGATCACCCTCATCCTCCTCACGCACACGCACGGCGATCACATTTTTGATTTGGACAGGTTGAAGCAGGCAACAGGCGCGCCCGCGTTCGTCTCGGAGCTTGAGCCGCTCGACGGCGCCGAGCCCTTCGCCGCGGGCAAAAAATTTCAAGTGGGGAACTTGGGGATTGAAAGCCGCCAGACCAGCGGACACTCGTCTGGCGGCATCACTTTCGTAGTGCACGGCCTCGAAAAACCCATCGCCATCGTCGGCGACGCAATGTTCGCAGGCTCAATGGGCGGCGGCATGGTCTCGTGGGAAGACGCCCTCCGCAACAACCGCCAACAAATCCTCACCCTCCCCGACGAAACCCTCCTCTGCTGCGGCCACGGACCCCTCACCACCGTCGGCGAAGAAAAAAAGAACAACCCCTTTTACCCCGAGTTCGGAAAATAAAAAAATTGGTGGCATAGGCCTCCGTGCCTGTGGATAAATCCGAAATTCTAAAAACCAGCGCTGGAACTTTCGCTAAAGGAGTGCCCTTGACTTTTCGTTAGTGTTTGTGTTTTCTGAAAGCAGCCGTGGCCAAAGACAACGGACACCCCAAGAAATTCCGAGAGCAAGTTCGGGTGTATTCTGCCTCAAAGGTTGTCGCCTCTCAAAACGACCACGGCAGAGGGAACAACGGGAATGGCAACAAGGGGCGCTGGGTATTTCGTGAGACGGGTGCTTGCACATTCATAGACCTTTTCTGCGGAATTGGCGGTTTTCGCATTGCGGGAGAAGCCCACGGATGGAACTGCCTTTTCTCAAGTGACATTGACGAAGAATGCCAGCGAGCTTATGAGGCGAACTTCGGCGAGAAACCGCTTGGGGACATTCACGAAATTGACGCCAAACAAGTGCCTGTCCACGACATTTTGCTCGCTGGGTTTCCGTGTCAGCCATTCAGTATCATCGGCGACAGAAAAACTCACCGCGACTTGCCATGCAAACGATTTCTGAATTTGCAGTAGGGTCGCAATATTCAAACGACCAAATCCGCTTCGCTCTCGGCGTTGAAAACTTGGGAGGCATTCGCCCTTCTCTGGATGACTCAGGGAGTTTGCGGCATATCGCGATAATGACGAGTTCCGACAGCGCGCCTAAGAGCAAAACCGAGAATCCTTATCACGACCGCGTAGAAGGCGACATCCTCATTTACACCGCTGCTGGACGAACGGGCAATCAAGCATTGAGCGGACGCAACAAGAGAATTTTGGAACAATATCGAGTGCCTGTCCCGATTTTCGGCTTCGTAAATCACGGTCGCCAAATTTATGAGTTTCTTGGTTTGCTCGAATTAGTTCGCCATTATCCTGAGCGTCAGATTGACCGCTCAAAAAATCTCCGTGACGTTTGGGTGTTTGAATTCAGAATCCACCGTCATCTCGCAATTGTCCCCATTGTTGGTGCTCGCGAAATAGCGGCGACAATTCTCGCCAACTCCAGACGACTTGGTTTGGTAATGGAACAAGAGCGAGAAATCGTGCCTACTGAAGCGCAAGAAGAGACGGCAAAACAAGCAGCAAGTATTGAGCAGATTCGCTCGCGCTTACTCGACCTCAGTCCATATCGCTTTGAGCATCTGATAAAAGATGTGCTGCAAAACAGGGGATTCATGGAAGTCGAAGTTACAAAGTCGTCGGGTGACGGAGGTATTGACCTCAATGCTTTTGCTGGGGAGGCGCAGGATTTCTTTTTGGGGACATTCGTCCAATTCCAAGCGAAACGATGGCGGCATGCCGTTGGAAGTATCGAGATAAATAATTTTCGAGGCGCGATGAGCAGTTCTGCCAAAGGCGTGTTCATCACAACGAGTTGTTACACTCGCGCCGCAATCGAGAATGCTTACAACAAAACCAAATCCTGCGTGACGTTGGTGGACGGAAAAAGATTTTCCAAGATTGTTTTTGAGAGTGGAGTTAACCTTGAAAAGTTCGTAGAGAGGTGAGTCATGAAACTGACCAAAAACGAAAGAGCGTTGGTGGCGAAAACGTGTGGCGTTATCCGAGCTGCACTTACAAAACTCGACGAGCGCGGAACAGATGATACCGTGACAGAAGCAATGACGGTTGTGTTCGCCATTTCAGAGTCGGCACGTCGAGGAACGTTCTTGAGTCCTGAAAACGCCTATCGTCGCGCCATGAAAGCAAGACAGTAAAAACAACCTAATCCGTTTCAAGCGCAACGTGTGAGACTAATTTCGGGCAGGAATAATCCTGAATTTTCTTTTGGCTCGATTGCGGAAACCGACGAGGGAATTGGCAAGCAAGTGTTGGAAATCTGGAATGGGCGCGTGGAGAGTTTGCGCGACAAATTTTCTATTTTACGGACAGTGGTATTGGTCAAGTCGTTGGATTTGTCGGAGTTCATGGCCTTTGAGACGGATACCGCGATGTATCCTCCCGACCGCTACAAGTGGGCAAAGAATGAGCGCGGAAACCTAGAAGGATTTGATATTGCAAGTGGCGAGCATCGGTTCATATGGCAGCGTCACGGTTCACAGTTCACAATCATTGAAACAGTGCCGCAAAAGAAACTCTGCTTCCGCGTAAAGAAGCCGAAGAAACTTTCTCAAGAGTCCGTGTTGAAAACAGTGGGATTCAACAAGTCGTGGATTCAAGTGGTGTGAGCCATGCCTGATTCGTTCTCACACCGAACTCGCAGCCGAATAATGGCTGCTGTAAAAAGTCAGGGAAATCTCTCAACCGAAAACCGTCTAGCGCGTTTGCTGCGAACATATCGAATAGTTGGATGGAGACGCCGTGTGAAATTGCTGGGTTCTCCAGATTTTGTTTTTCCCATAAAGCGCGTCGCGGTATTTGTTGACGGCTGTTTCTGGCACGGTTGCCCGAAATGCTATCGCCGCCCGAAATCCTCTCGCAAGTATTGGGACGCAAAAGCTGCTCGAAACAAAGCCCGCGACAAAGCAGTGAGCGCGGCTTTGCGAAAAGGCGGCTGGCGTGTGCTGCGCGTGTGGGAACACGAATTGAAAAATCCCAACAACTGTATTCAGCGGCTTAAGAAGCAACTTGCAAACAAAAGAATCTCAGCGCAATCTTTCCGCCGTGAGCACAAATCGATTAAAGTCTCAAAGTGATTTCGCAGGCTGTCGCGTTCTGATTCTCAGCGGGCAGCACAAAGGCGAAGAAGGTGTTTGCGTCGGCAAAGCGTCCGACGGCAAGCGATGGGCAATTGCGCCAGACGATTGCGACGAAGTTCTTCAACTGGTTTTCGAGAAAGAGTTTGGTCTTCTTGTTGACCTTACTTCAGACCCGAAGTGCAACTGAAATTCGTCTTCGGCGGCCAAAAACCGCCGCTACAGGAGAACCAACATGACCACCAAAATCGCCTTCGTCGGCGTCGGCAGAATGGGTGCGAACATGGCGCGCCGCCTCAAAGAAGTCGGCTACCCCGTCACCGCCGTCTACGACGCGAACGCCGCCACCGCCCAAACTCTCGCCACCGAACTCGGCTGCCGCGCCGCCGCCAAACTCGCCGATGTCACCGCCCACGCCGATGTCATCATCACCGTCGTCACCAACGACGACTCCATGAAAAAAATCTTCGCCACCCCGCGACGCGGGGGCGACTCCCTCCTCACCAACGCGCGCGGCAAAGTCTTCGTCAACTGCGCCACCATTTCTCCCAAGACCCATGTCGAAGTGGAAAAGCTCGCCAGAAAAGTCGGCGCAGAAACGCTCGAAGGTTGCATGGCATCGTCCATCAACCAAGCGCGCGCAGGCACGCTTTACCTCATGTGCGGCGGCGAGCGCGCCACCTTCGACAAAGTCCAACCCATCCTCATCAAGCTCAGCGACGAAGGCAAACTGATGCGTTATGTCGGCACCGCGGGCAAAGCCGCGCAAGTCAAAGCGCTCGTCAACATGGTCATGAACATCAACACCGCGGGTCTCGCCGAAGGACTCGGCCTCGCCAACGCCCTCGGCCTCGACCTCAAAACCGTGATGGAAATCTTCTCGCAAACAGGCGCCAACTCCCGCGTCCTCGCCACCGACGGCGAAGACATGATGAACCGCGAGCACAGTTGTTTCTTCAGCGCCGCGCACGCCGCGAAGGACAGCGGCATCGCGTTGAGTCTCGCGCAGCAACAAAAAATGAATCTCCCCCTCGCCACCGCGACCTGCAAACAATTCACCCGCATGGTGAAGGAAGGCCTCGGCGAGTTGGACAAATCAGGCGTCGCGGAATTGACGTTCAAAGGGCGGCACAAGAGTAAGAAAAAGCGGTAGCCCAATTTCGTAGCGACGAGCGTAAGCGAGTGGATTTGTTTGACGAGAAGAATTGTCCACTCGCTTACGCTCGTAGCGATACGATTTCCAAAAACCCACTGCAGCGCGCCAATTCTTTGGCATCATCTCGTTGGCGGCGGCAGGGGACTGCCGCTTGCAGCTTAGAGCGCCTGTCAAAACCGACGGAATCGTGACCGATTCCGCTCCCATCCGCGTCGGAGCGGAACGCGTGCGCGTTCCGTTCGAAGTTTTGTTGGCGGCTCAAAGAGTTGCAGCCGTTATCGTCGCAGTTCGGCAACACGGAATCGTGACCGATTCCGCTCCCATCCGTGTCGGAGCGGAACGCGTGAGCGTTCCGTTCGAAGTTTTGTTGGCGGCTCAAAGAGTTGCAGCCGTTATCGTCGCAGTTCGGCAACACGGAATTGTGACCGATTCCGCTCCCATCCGTGTCGGAGCGGAACGCGTGAGCGTTCCGTTCGAAGTTTTGTTGGCGGCTCTTAATGTTTTGGGTAGGTTTTTACGCCTCAGCTTCCGCCATCGAATAGCCCGCGCGTTTGCGGGCAGTGGCGTTGAGAAGTTTTTTGCGGAGGCGCAGGAACTTCGGCGTGGCTTCGACGTATTCGTCGGGCGCGATGTATTCGAGGGCGCGTTCGAGGCTCAGCACCATCGGCGGCTCGAGTTTCACGGCTTCGCCTTCGCCTTTGCTGCGCATGTTGGTGAGATGTTTGGTTTTGCACGGATTGACGACAATGTCCTCGGCGCGCGGGTTTTCGCCGACGACCATGCCTTCGTAAATTTCATCGCCTGGCTTGATGAACATTCTGCCGCGGTCCTGGATGTAACTGAGCGCGTAGGACGTGGCGATGCCGAGTTCCTTGGCGACCAGCGCGCCAGTCTGACGTGCGACGACTTCGCCTCGGAACTCGCCGTATTCGCGGAAGAGATGACTCATGATGCCGCGACCGTTGGTGAGGTTCATCAGGTCGGTCTCAAACCCGATGAGTCCGCGCGTGGGGATGATTGCTTCGATGCTCACGGAGCTTTCGAGGTGGTGCATGTTGGTGATTTCGGCTTTGCGTCCCGCGAGGTTTTGCAGGATGTCGCCGAGTTTTTCGCTGGGGACCTCGACGTAAAGCGTCTCGATGGGCTCGAGTGTTTTGCCGTCTTCCTTGTGCAAAATCACTTCGGGGCGCGAGACGAGGACTTCGTAGCCTTCGCGGCGCATCGTCTCGACGAGGACTGCGATTTGCATCGCGCCGCGCGCGCTGACCTCGAAAATGTTTGGCAGGTCGGTGTCGTTGACTTGCAGCGAAATGTTGGTGCGGATTTCCTTGTAAAGCCGCTCGCGTAAATGGCGGGCGGTGAGAAATTTTCCGTCGCGCCCTGAAAGCGGTCCGTCGTTGACGGCGAACTGCATTTTGATTGTGGGCGGGTCAATCTCGATGAAGGGCAGCGGCGCGCGTTCCTCGTTGTCGGTGATGGTTTCGCCAATGGACAAATCCTCGAACCCCGAGATGCCGATGATGTTGCCCGCGACGCCTTCGATGTTTTCGGACTGACCCAGCCCGCTGAATTCCCAAATTTTTTTCACTTTCGCGCGCTCGCGTTTGCCGTCCTTGCGGATGCGCACGACGGGGTCGCCGACCTTGACGCGCCCGCCCGTGATTTTGCCGACGCCGACGCGCCCGACGTAATCGTTCCAGTCGAGGTTGCTGACGAGCATCTGGAACGGCGCGGTTTCGTCGGCGGCTGGCGGCGGGATGTGTTTGAGAATCGCTTCAAACAACGGCGTCATGTGGTGCGATTCGTCCTTGAGGCTGCGTTGGGCGAATCCTTCCTTCGCGCTGGCGTAGATGACGGGGAAATCCATCTGGTCTTCGCTGGCGTGGAGTTCGAGGAAAAGGTCGAAGACGGCGTTGAGCGCTTCGTGCGGGCGGGCGTTGGGGCGGTCAACTTTGTTGATGACGACGATGGGTTTGAGTTTGTTGGCGAGTGCTTTGCGGAGAACGAATTTTGTCTGCGCCTGCGGACCGTCGTAGGCGTCCACGACGAGCAACACGCCGTCCACCATTTTCATGATGCGCTCGACTTCGCCGCCGAAGTCGGCGTGGCCTGGCGTGTCCACGATGTTGATGGTGTGGTCGCGCCAGTGGATCGAGGCGTTCTTGGCGCGGATGGTGATGCCCTTTTCCTTTTCAAGGTCCATCGAATCCATCGCGCGTTCCTCAGCGACCTGATTGTCGCGCCAGACGCCCGCCTCGCGCAACAGCTTGTCCACGAGCGTGGTCTTGCCGTGGTCAACGTGCGCGATGATGGCGATGTTACGGAATTGCGGTTTCATGTGCGTAGCTCTCGGCGTCTGCTTCGGGGTCGCTCGAACGAAGAATCCTACTCCAACTAGTCTTCGCGGACAAACGAGAGGGCGAGACAATGCCTTAACGTTCGGCGGAAAGCAAGGACTCGATGCGCAAAGTTAGGGGGGCGCATCTTGAGAAGGTGTCCAACGGTTAAGATTGTTTTGGTTTTTTGAAACTTCTCGCGCCGGTTGTTGTTCTATTACGCCAACAAGGAGGTTCACATGGCACTGCGCCCTTATTCGCG